>ERZ809296.9-NODE-9-length-343606-cov-6.894493_pt1 | contig 343606 bp, 309 predicted proteins | sample MGYA00520511_ERZ809296 | MGnify/ENA primary metagenome ERZ809296 (study PRJEB31576, sample SAMEA3212662) | Homo sapiens | biome: human-gut; feature: human gut; material: fecal | place: Sweden | collected 2012 ... | reverse complement strand
CCCCCCGCCGGGGCCGCTCCCCTCGGGCGTGCGGCGCGGGCGCGGCTTTTCTGCATCGGGCGAATAGTCGTTTTCCTCGTTTAATGTCATAATGATGAGGCATTATCATGCGATCCGAAACGGATTTTCGTTATGTCTCAATACCCTAAGTTTTGCACCTCATGTGGTTCTTCGATTGATCCTGGTCAGAAGTTCTGCACTACATGCGGTGCGGCAATCACTGAAAACTCTTCTGATTTATCTTCTAACCTTTCAAACTCTTCGGGTCCTGGAGATACTTCACCGATGCCTGTTGTCGATCCTCGAACAGTTTCGTATCCAGACGATACGCAGGTTTTAAATTCGCAGGACGTTCAAAATAGGCAATACCGTCAGCCCTCTGGCGATTCTGCGCCTGTAATTCCGAATCGCAATTCAGATTCGAAGAAACCTGTATTTATTATTCTGATTGTTGTTCTTGCAATTGCTGTTCTGGTTCTTGCCGGCGTGTTGCTGTCTAACTTGTTTGCCGGCCAACAGAACTCCTCGTCTGTCTCATCGGCTCCAACCGAAGAATCCCAGCCTAGCAACCCCAGCCAGTCTACTTCCAATAATTCCTCTGCCGAAATTACCGATGCAGACAGGGAGCTCTACTCAACCCTCTCGGCATACTATTCTCGACTCGGGGATTACGATCAGCGAATTTCCTCTGCTGCAAAAACATTCAATGCTGATTACGTCTCTAAAAACATGAGCATACGTTCTTCTGACGCTAGCAGTGCATACGCGTTGGCTGAGGAAATTGCAGACGACTACTATGCCCTGAAGAACTTATCTGTTCCATCGACTTCGCGCTATGCTTCCAGCTATTCTGCGATGCTTACTTGCTACTATGACTGCACTCAAAGGATTGGTGCAATATCTGAGTCTTGGGATATCAGCCTTCAGTATTCAGATCCCACTGGGCATGAAGATGAGATCTGTGCTCCTCTTTCGCGTGACCGATCCGGAGACAACAACAAGTATTACACCGAATTTAAGCAGACTTATCCTTCGGCTAAACCGCAATCGCCAACAGCGTAATTTGCCTATTCCCTCTTGTTGCTGGTTGTTTGAGGGGTAGCGACCCTGTTTTTCTTCGTTCAATTACTGTTAGGAGTTTTTAATGTATGGATATTCCTCTTATGGGTCTGATTTGTTCAGCCTTCTTGGTTTTGCAGGGGGGATTTGGCTCTCTCTGACATTTATCGCATTTGTTGCGGCAATTGTTTGCACTGTTTTGCTGTACAGGAAATATGTTTCCTCATTTGATAAAAATCAGCTGAAGAATGCAAAACATGATTTTGGCCCATTCCTCCGTTTTGAGAAATTCTGGTCCGAAAAGATCCTCATTGTTCTGTTTATTTACAACATGTGTTTTATTGCCTTCGGGAGCGCTGCAGCGGTTATCAGCCTTCTTTCGATGCTTACTTATGATGCTGGCAGCGTTTTCATTGCGATTCTCACTGTTGTAGTGTTGTTTGTTCTCGGTGAAGTGTTTAACCGACTCTTCTACGAGTTCTTTATGTTGATCGTGAAGATGTGGCGAAACACCCAGGACATTCGTTCGGTTCTTGTTGGCAATGACGCTTTGGAGTCTGCTCCAGTTTACTGTGAGCCTGTTCAAGAGCCATATCGTCAGGCTTCTGTAAATTCCCAGGGTTCTTCCGTTGCGCCCGAGAGCGCAAATGCAGATCAGCGAGTTGCTGCTTCTGAAGCTGTAGATTTTTCGAAAACCAACCCGCTTCCTGTTGTTCAGGCTTCACCGCAACAAGGTGGGTTTGATCAGAACTCTTCTTGGTCATGCCCTGCTTGTGGCGCAAGCAACAAGGCAGGCGTTTTCTGCTCGCAATGCGGAATGCGCCGTAGTTAATCTCGCTTTTAGTTATTTAGCCAGGGGCTTGTCCCCTGGCTTTTTTGTTTTAGGCCTTTTGGCGCTTTCGCTTTTCTTTCTCACGGTTTTCTCATCAATGTTAGATCCGCCTGAGAACATTTGCTCATCGGGAAAAGGATGGGAAATGAAACGTGGTGCTTTAATAGCTGGTCTTATAAGTGGTGCTCTTTGCGCTGGTTGCGTATTTGTCTATTCGGTTCAAGTGCGTGGAGAAGCAGATGAAGCTCGGATTGAGGCAATGCAACGCTATGGAGGAGAACAGGTCGATGTTCTCGTTGCCACTAAGGATATTTATCCAGGAGAGACCGTCGATGCTTCCAACGCTGAGGTTAAAACGTGGTTGAGCGATCTTTTGCCAAGTGGCTGCGTGACATCCTTTGATGACGTTAAGGGTGCGCAAGCTGCTTCGTTGATTATTTCTGGCGAAGCTATCTCTCAACGAAGGTTTGATTCTGGCGGTTCGGGGATAGATGTCCCTCAGGGCTGCGTTGCGTTATCAGTCCCAGCTGAGGATGTTCAAGCAGTTGGCGGAGCTTTGTCGGCAGGTGATGTTGTCGATGTTTACGCAACCGGATCGCAAACAGCGTGTATCGGGAAGCAAATCATGGTCCTGGCAACCAATGTTGAACATTCGAGCGGTACAAAAGCAAAAGTGAGCTGGGTTACTCTGGCTGTTCCGGTCGAGCAGTCTCAGGAATTTGTAACAGCGTCGCAATCGATGGATATCTATTTTGTCCTGCCGGCGTCAGAAGTCGATCGACAACTATCCGAGCAGGGCCAAATCGGGAAACAAGACGATTCTCCAAATTCTAGCCAGCATGAAGGAAGGTGATGGGACTCGCTCTGGTCGATCTTATCGTGATCGGTTTATAGATGGAATTCTCCTTGGAGAAAAACGGAAAAGGTGAGAAATATGGGCAGGAAAACAATGCTTTGTGTCGATACCGAGTCATTGAGATATCCCGAATTGATAGGGCTGAATGATGAGGATATCGATTCTCAGGAATGGCTCGAAACGTATAGTAGTGCTCACGAAGCGCGACGAGCGTTATCGGGGGCTGGCCAAAAAGATAACGTGTGGGTTGTTTCTTGCGATGACATGGAGGGGATCAATCTTGCTGCTGCCCTTAAACGCGATGATCCAAGTAGGAGCATCGAGTTGGTCTCTTTTGGCGGAACCGGTTCTGAGGTTGGGCGATGCCAAGCTGCGGGTATTAACTTAATTCGTGGTAAGGCGGAGTTTGTTAAGCGGTATTCCGAGCAGAAAAACGAGCAAGCTTTTTCTGCTGTAAGGAAAAAGGTGTCGTCTCCTGTTGAGAGTAGCGATAAAGAGCTTTCTTCTTTGAGGGCAGCTGAACCTTCTGTTTCGGATTTCGAAGAGGTATCGCAGGGCGAGTACGGAAATTCGTTTGAACCGAAGCCTGAAAGTGCTTCGGCAAAGATCTTGGGTGCTGCCGTCTCAAGGACCGAAAAATCAACTCAGTCTGGTTTTGTTGTTTCGGTTCTGAGTGGAAATGGTGGCGTGGGTAAAAGCACCGTTGCCGCTTGCCTCGCTGTCTTATTCCAGGAAAAGGGCTTGAAAACGGTTTTGGTTGATTTGGACCTCCAGTTTGGGGATGTGGGATTCCTGCTTGGGCTCGATGATGTGGTAGGAATCGATGAACTTGTTCGTCAGCCTGAGCGAATCAATCAAGTGAAACCTTCAGGGGGATTGCCTGCTGTTGTCGGCATTCCCGAAAAGCTTGAGGAGTCAGAGGCGCTTGTCGTTTATACATCAGAGGTTCTTTCCCTTCTGAAGAGTCGTTTTGATGCTGTGGTTGTTAATACGGGGTCTTTTTGGTCTGACTGCCATATCCAGGTGTCTGAGGCCTCAGACCAGGTTTTATTCATTCTTGATCAGCGGCCCTCGTCGGTGCGCTCTTGTTCGCGCGCCCTTGATCTCTGCGCTCGTTGCGGCATTGCGGTCCAGCCATTCCGATTCCTTCTTAACCTCTGTTCGAAACATGCGCTATTGACCTCGCTGGATGTTTCGTGCGCTCTTCACGGGATTCAGGTTGGAGAGTTGAAAGATGGAGGAAGAGAGGTGGGCGAACTGCTTGGGGCGGGCCTTCCCCTCGAGCTTGCTTCCTCGAAGAATCCATTCATTGAGAGTTTGAAGGAGCTTGTTCCTCAGCTGGTCCCTGAGCGCTTGAGGTCCCCAGAGCTGCAAAAGACTCCTGTTGAAAGTGAAAAGCGAACGTTTTTCCCTGGAATCCGTAAAAGGAGAACAGCATGACCCTGATGGAGCGCGCATCGGCGAAAACCCCCTTAGATGCTTCAGCCGATGATGCGCTCTTGACCAGCTTGAGGGAGAAGGTGGGTCAAATTATTCCTCCTGCCGACGCAGCTCGTCTCATTGCCAGTAATCCACGTCAGGCTCGCAGTGAAATAAGCCTTGCCTGTGAAAGGGTAATAGCTGGAGAGCCTTGGCTTCTTGCTGGGCGTTATTCAGTCGAAGAGGTGGTTGGGAGGTATCTCGATGAGGTGTTTGGACTGGGGCCTCTTGAAGAGATGCTTGGAGATGACAGCATTACCGAGGTCATGGTAAATGGATCGAAGTCGCTGTATTACGAGAGAAACGGTCGACTTTATCAATCACGCGATTGCTATGAGGACGATGCGCAGGTTTTTAATCTGATAGACAAAATTGTTGGACCTCTTGGGCGTCGCGTTGATGAAAGCTCCCCGATGGTTAATGCAAGGCTTCCCCATGGGCATCGTGTTAATGCGATAATCCCACCTCTTGCTCTTGACGGTCCGGTTGTCACGATTCGGAAATTTCGAGCACATGCGTTTTCTCTTGACGAGATGAGGAGTCTCGGCTCTTTTGATCATGAAGTGGACTGTTTATTGAGATGGGCAGTGCGGAGAAGGTGCAATATCGCGGTTTCTGGTGGCACGGGCAGCGGAAAAACAACGTTATTGAATGCGTTATCAGCCCTTATACCTCCAAACGAACGAATCGTGACAATCGAGGATTCTGCCGAGCTTAGGTTCGATGAACATCCTCATGTGGTGCGTTTGGAAGCCCGTCAAAAGAATGCTGAAGGGATCGGCGAAGTGTCGATTCGCGACCTGGTCATAAACTCCTTGCGCATGCGCCCTGATCGTATCGTCGTTGGTGAATGTAGGGGCGCGGAGGCCTTGGATATGCTTCAAGCAATGAGCACCGGGCACGATGGATCTCTCACCACCCTACATGCGAATTCTCCCAGTGAAGCGGTTTCGCGTTTAACGACAATGGTTCGCTATGGTGCTGAGCTTCCCATTGAGGCAATCGAGAGCCAGATAGCTAATGCGATCGATTTGGTGGTTCAGATTGCACGTTACCCCAATGGCGATAGGGGGATATGCGAATTGGCGGGATATGCCTGGGATAAGAATTCATCAAGCTGCCAGGTGGAGACGTATTTCAGGCGTGACGCGGTAACGGGGAAGAAAGAATGGTTAGCCTATCCTGGTTGGCTTGATGATCTTCCCTTTTTGGAGATAGCGACGAGGGAAGAGGTGGCGAAGTGGAAACGTCAAGCATCCTATTAATTCTCGCTTCTTGTTTTGCACTCGCGTTTGGGCTCTTGGGGCTTTCCTGGTTATTTGAAAGAGGGCTAGATCGGTGGCGATCGCAAAGAGCGGTTGACAGAACCGGAGGAAGAAGTCCTATCGGTCGAATTTTCGCAGAGGGAATTCCCTTTCTAGAGGGGTTGTCCAAAGTTACGCTGCGCTTCACCCCCTTTGACTTGTTCGCCAAAGGTATGGTTGGGGAAGTTTGTAGGTTGGGGTATCGCACCGATCTCGTTCCCATGGGGACGGTGCTTCTTGCGTCCTCTGGTTTTGCATTCTTGCTTGTTTACGTGATTTCGCTTTCTGTCATTGGCGCTCTTGCTTCTGTGGTTTGCGTTTTCCTTATGCTCAATGCCTGGGTTAATAAGAGGAACGAGCAGCGAAGGGAAGAGATGCGGGAACAAATTCCCGAAGCGCTGCAGTCAATGAAAGCTTGTTTTCAGACGGGCTATTCGCTGCCTCAAACGGTCCACGAGGTTGCTGAGCATACCAGGGGGCCGCTTAGCGAGCTTTTCTCGGAGGTTGAGGGAAATCTCGAAACTGGTAGTGGGGTCCATCAAGCTTTGGCTGTCATGCGGACTGAAAATTCTGAGCCGGAATTGGCATTTCTGGCAACATCGTTGGAGATTCAGCATAAAACCGGCGGCAGTATGCAGCGGATATTGGAGGCGACTCGTCAGTCAGTCTGCGATGAGTTGGAATTGAAAAGAAATCTCAGGACGCAAACTGCCCAAGCGAAGCTATCTGCGCAAATTGTCACTGCGATGCCCTTTGCCTTGGTGGGGGTGTTCTCTCTTCTTTCCCCAGGGTTTCTTGATCCGTTTTTCGAAAGTCCCCTTGGCATTGTCATGTTGATGACTGCAATTGGGATGCAGGTGTTGGGGGTTTCTATCGTCCGACGGTTATTGAGGGTTGAGGTTGCATGATAGCGGTTTGGTTATCTGCGGTTTCGATAGGTGCCGGTTATTGTTTCGGCGCGATCGTTGGCCTTGTTTTCTATGAAAGGCATCGCGAAGTCCGGAGGAAAAAACGAGCTAAAGAAGCCCTAGGGACCGATTCGGTGCTGCAAGCATCTTCTGTTTCTCTTGAATCAGGAGGATTTAGTTCATGGCTTATAGAGAAGGCAATTCAATTTTCAGTCGATGAGCACAATCTGCCTCCGTCGTTGCTGAAGGCTGGCTCGTACGGCTTCTCAAAAAAAGCCTGTTTATTTGAGAGGGCTGGAATTAATAGGGTGCTAACAGGGGACGGCTATGCGTGCGCACGTATTTATTTCTCGGTAGGCGGATTGCTCGTGGGCGGCTTGCTCGGTGCCTGTTTTTCGTCGCTTCTTGCGGCTATTGGGTCGATTGTGGGAGCGATATGGGGTTGGGGCAGGCTGTCGAGAGCGATCAAAGAAGAGGCTCGTTGCCGTGCCTTATCTGCTGAGCAGCAGTTTTCTCAGATGATCGAAGTGATAGTGCTTGGCCTGAATAGTGGCATGTCGTTTGACAAAGCCTTGCTCCTTTACTGCGACTCGTTTGGGGGCTCTCTGAGCGAAGTGGCGGGCTCTGCGCAAAGGCAATGGGCCCATAGCCTCATCGATCGAAGCGAAGGATTACGCCAGATCGCGCGATCGTATGATTCTTTGCTCTTCGGCAGATTTGCCGAAAACGTTATCAGGTCCATTCGGTTCGGCACTTCGATGGCGGAAAACCTCAGCTTACTTGCCGTTGAGGCTCGATCGATAAGGAAGGGCAAGCTTGAGGAGAGGGTGGCGAAGGCGCCAGTGAAAATGATGCTCCCTGTGGCGACGCTGATCTTGCCCGCCATGCTCATGCTGGTGATGGGTCCGATCATGCTTGATCTGATGGAAGGAATTTAGGAGGAAGACATGAATAAGGAAGTATTGGCGGATAAGCGTATATCGACGATGACACGAATCGAAAATGCACTGAACTGCGTGAAAGGCGAAGCTCGATCATATGCTTCATTGGTGCGTGCTCTTTGGGATACGAGGCGAAGCCGTGCGGCGCTCCCAGGTCAGGGGACCACGGAATATGCGATTCTGGTTGGCGTTCTGGTTGTTATAGCAATTATCGCCATTACGGTATTCCGTCCCAAAATTCAAGAGTTGTGGGATGCGATCTCTTCTGGGATCAACGGGCTCTAGGCTTGTCCGGTCTGGGTGCATGGAACGTTTGATGAGGCGATTTAGAGGACAATCGAGCGTCGAATACGCCATCGTGTTTGCGGCGTTTCTTGCCATGGTTGCGGGCTTGGGGGCTGTAGCGAATCTGCTCGAATCCGGTTTGGTGCTTGAACATGCGCTTCAGTCGGCATCTCATCATTTGAGCAATGTTGCAGCTGCTGCCTGGGCTGACATTTTTCTGTACTAAGGAAGGACGAAATGGGCAAAGTATGGGAGATCTTCTCTTCTCCGGCTTTATGCGCCCGCCATCTGATGTTGCGTTTGGAGGGGTCCGTCTCTGGTATTTTGCGAGGAAGGCTCTCTTCTTCCTGCGGTTTCTTCCCTGGTCAGTCGACGGTTGAGGGCGCCTTTCTGATACCAGTGATTCTTCTTATGCTGATGCTTTTGATTCAGCCTGGGATTCTTCTTTATAACCGCGTGGTTATGCAATCTGCCGCATCGGAGGGTTGCCGTCTTATCTCCACGCGCCCATCAGGCGACTTGTCTGATGCTTATGAGGGGTATGTGATCAGAAGGTTAGGATCGGTTCCGCAGCAGAAGAACTTTCATGTTCATGAAGGAGCGTGTACATGGGAGGTTTGTTTCGACGGTGATGAGGAAAGCGACATCGTTACGGTGACGATTAGGAACCAGGCCGAGCCTTTGCCATTTTTCGATTTTGGCGCTCGTTCTCTTGGCTTGGTGAATGGTGAGGGGAATTTCGCTCAGGAAGTGTCGGTTTCGACACATAGCAAGAGCGCTTGGGTGGTTGGAAATGATCAAGGGCTGGATCCCGATGCGTGGGTTTCTCAGAATGGGTCAACTGCAGAAAGGAGCGAGCGGTGAAACAACTGCGTTCGTCCTCTCTTTTTTGGGCCGAAGAGGGGTTTTCGACGGTAGGAATGGTCCTTGCTCTTCTTATTTCGATCTCGCTCATTTTTGCTGCTGCACGTGTTTATGAGATCAACAGCTGTTCGTCGAGAGTGCAGGAGGTTGCTGATGCTGCCGCTCTTGCGGCGGAGAATACCGTTGGTGAGTTTTATCTCGTTGCTGGTATTTGCGATGCCGTGCTCCTGTCGCTATCCCTCACTACTGCGGGTTGTCTCGGTTTAAGTGTTGTTTGCGCTTGCGTTCCTCCCGCCTCGGGTTTTTCTAAAACGTTTTTGGAAATGGCTCAAAAGACCAAGAAAGCTCGAGACTCTTTTTCGGAATCCGCGAACGAGTCACTTGAGCGATTGGCCCAAGCCTTGCCCTTCATCGCCGCAGTAAAGGCTCAAGAAGTGTATTCGGCGAATTCGTCGCTATCCGATGGGGCTCATTATCAGGGAATTGTTGTTCTCTCTCCGTGGGAAGTGGAAAAAGGGGATTCGCTCTCTTTTCACGATTCGGATGAGTCTTTGAGTGAAGTGGAGCAATCGCGGGATAGCCTGGAGGATGTTGCTGCGCAAGCCGAAGAAGCGGCGAAGCGGGCAAATGAGTGGAAGCAGTATGGGTACGAGTATGATTCCATCAGCCCTGATGCATATTGCATGTACGAACGAGCGGCGAAGCTTGCAGGAATGGCGGGCTCCGATAACCCATTCTTTTCTTCGGTCGATACCTGGAGCTTCGGTGCTTCCTTGGAGCGTGCAAAGACATACTACCGGCTTCGTTATCAGACCGAGGCTCCGAACGGGCAATCGGTGGATGAGTTGTCGAACTCTGCTTTAAGAAAACGCTTCTATGCTTATGCCCAAGAGACTGTTTGGCGGGGCTATGTTCATGAGACGGAGTCATCTTTCGACGCGTTCTTTCCTCGCCTGCCCAAGAACACTGACGAAATGCGATCGACGATCTTGTACACCGAAGCGGTATACCCCAAAACCATTGACGCGCAGGGGCTTTCGGTTTTGCATGCCTGGAGCGGGTGCCCGGGTCTTGCTCAGGGCTCGAATGGGGTTGGCTCAATACAGGAAATGGATGCCGCAGGATCTTACGCACCTTGTCCTTATTGCAAATTCGTTCCAAGCAGCATGGGAAAGGTTGCCGCGGCGTCTTCGTCGATCCAAAACGGCTTCGAATATCATTACAACGAGGTGGCCAAAGCGGCGGATGAGTATCAGAAAGCAAGGGAAGAACTCGATCCTTTAAACCAGCAGGCGAAAGATATGGCTGGAGGTTTGCTTGATTCGGTAGGCAAGGCCTTTGTCGAGGCTTGCAGCCAGCGAATCGACATTACACCTCCTGGTCATTATGGTGTGATATCGCTTGTCTCCGATACGGGTACTGCGCAAACCCGTTTTCCTTCGTCTCTTGTTTCTTCCGGGGGCGTTGGGGGTCTCGGTGCTCGGGTCGCTCTCTCTTCTGCAACGTTGGTAAAGGAATCATCTGACGAGGGGAAAAACGTGGTCACCTCGTTTCTCGATGGGCTTTCGGGAGAGGGTTTGGCGGCGGTTGGAGCTGCAAAGATTGCCCTTCGGATGTGGTCGGGTTTTCTTGGCGTATATACGCAAGGGCATGACGCATTGTTGGAAACCGTCGAATCGGTTTTGAATGGCATTCCTCTTATGGGGGCTAGTGGTCTTGGCTCTTGGGCCTCGGGTGCGCTGAAGGATACCGTTGAAGGTTTCGGTTTTGCTCCTGTTGATCTTGCTGCAAGAAAGGCTGTTTTGGTCAATTCTCAGCATGTTTTGAAGGCTGATGATTCGGCATTTTCCGCCAGGCTCTTGTCTGCAAAGGAAGCGGCGTTGATGTCGCAGGGGAATGGCGGGATCGATGGCGCGCTTTCCTGTGTCCAGTCTGCTGCGATGGACGCGATTGCCGGTTTGGGCGGCGAATTCACCATTGCCACCATTGTCTTATTCGATGGGGTGGTTGAGATTCCTGTGACTGTGGCTTTGCCTCAGGCGATTACTGAGGGTTTGACTCAAGCGGTGCAGCATGGTGTCGATTCCTTGAGGAGAATTGCTTTGAGTGTGACAGGGGCGAGGCAATGGGAGTGATGTTTCGTAAGCCCCCAGGTCAGATGACGATTGAGTTTGTTGTTGCCTTTCCAGTAATGATTGCTGTTGCTTTTGTCGCAATAAACGCTGTCCTATTTTTCTCTGATTGCGCCTCCTTTGATCGTGCGTTCAGGAATGCGGTATGCACCTATGCCGCTTCTCCAGCTTACGAGCAGGGAACAGGCGAGAGTTGCGGGCTGATTCAAAGCCAACTGGAAGAGTCGCTTTCTCGCGATAATTTGCGTTTTCAAGTTTCGTCGTCAGGCGTTGAAGGGGGTATGGTGATCTTTTCTGCCCAAATGTATTTCGAGCCCACGCTTTTCGGAAAGGGGCGGCTTTCGGGTGTCTTTGGATTCAGCTTTCCTCCGCTTAGCCATGGATCGCAGATATCGGTTTCCGCCTACAAACCTGGGCTGGTGTTTTGATGTGATGACGAAGCCCTGTCCTTTTATGCGAAAAGCATTCTATCCGCGTGCCCTCTACGCCATCGCCTTGATTGCCTTAGGTGTTTTTGTTGCCGTTGTAAGTGGTTGGCTGTTTGCGTGGTTGGGATCCGGTTTCGGTGGTACCTCGATCGGGCGGTCTACCGGTTCAACTGTTGTTCTCGCGGACGTCATCAATCCCGGCGAGGGTATTTTGAGCCTTGATCCCGATAAGGTGCTGGCTAGGTTTGACCAGGATGCGCCAGATTCTTTTAACGCCGAGGTTCTTGGTGAATGGGGCGATTGGCATTCCCTTTCCGATGATGGGGTGATTGCTGGTTGCGTGCTTTCGGGGAACAGAATTTCTACGGCTGGCGAAATTGAGTCCTTGCTGGAGGAAAAGGGGTGGCGGGCTGTTCCGAGCGGGCAAGAAGCTATTTCGACTTTTATTAAAGGAGAAGGAGAGTATCGCTGGTTGATGGTTAGCTACGAAACGGTAGGAGCAGGTACTTCTGTGGTTGTGAATGCGAGGAGCGCGAATGGTTGATGGTAAAGGAGCGCAGCGGCTTTGCTTTGCGGCGAAGTTCAGGGATAGGTTGATGGGTTTGTTCTCTCGTCGATCGAGCGACGAGATTCTCTTGATTGTCCCTTGTCATTCTGTTCACACGTTTGGCATGGGATACGCGATTGACGTTGCGTTTGTTGGAAGAGAGGGAAGGGTGCTGGAATCGTACAAGAATGTGCCACCCTGGCGATTGAAAAAACATCCTGGTGCCTATGCGGTTTTAGAGCGAAGGGCGTTAGAGAAAGATTTGAGCGAGTCCTCGGATGAGGATCGGGTTGTTGGCTGGTTTGAAAAAGGAGATGAGATTGAGCTATGCGTCAGAAAATGAGTTTTGGTGAGTTGCCGAAGGAGAAGGGCTATTTAAATGAAGGAGAGGTCTTGCAGATCCCATTGGCAAATAGGAGTGCATGCAGCAATGAGCAAGAAGGTAGTAATTCTAAGGGAATTCGGGCACACCAGAGGTTAGAAGTGAAGACGTGCCCCGTCTGCGGTGCCCGCTGTTTTTCCGATATGGACACTTGCTATAGCTGCCTCCATTCTTTTGTGCACGATGAGGCGAAGCCAGAGGGGGCTCTCCTGTGTCGAAATGGACAGTTTACGACTTCGGCATATGATACGGAGCGCAGGCCCGCGTTGGATTCTAAGCCCCCGAGAGGGGAGGAAAGTGCTTCCGAATTGCGGAATTGTGAAAACGGATCGAAGTCGTTGTCAAGCGAAATTAGTGGAATTGAGCCCACTGAATGCGAGGAGGGTTTAGGGGGCAACGCAAAGGCGTCTCTCGTGGGTCTCGAGAAAGGGGTGGAGGTAATAGTGAATATCTCCTTTGCTAAAAGCCCCTATTCCAAGAATGGAGAAACGGTCCCAACTGTAATGATAGAAACAAGATAAAGAAAGCCCCTGCCTCTTCCGATGAGTTACGCTTTTTGAACTTGGATTAGTATTTTCCAATCCAGGTTTAGAGGGCGCAGCTCATACGGTGGGGCAGGGGCTTTTGTTCTGGTTGACGTGTTCGTCTATTTCAGGAAATCGAGTACGGCTTCTTCGATCGCAGAGGTGTTTCCTTCGATGACATCTTTAAATCGAATAGGCAGCGAGTCGAGCTCCGCGAGGCCCTTGGGAATGTTATGGCTGTTCGCCTCGCTAGCAATAAGATCGTTCAGGGCGCATCCGCTAAGCTCAGCCACAGATTCAGGCAGAGGCTGGTCGGGCGTTATGCCATGAAGTGCGCGGTATACATTTTCACCAAACTTTGCCCAGTGCGCGGTAGAGGCAATAAGCACAGGGTTTTCGCCATGCAGTCGTTCTGCAACCTTGTAGGCAACAGCGGTGTGGGGGTCGATAAGATAGTTGTACTTATCGAGTACCTCTTTGATGGTGTTAAGGCATGTTTCGCTATCGACGGAATCTGACTTGAAATCCGCCTGAAGTTTGGAAAGGGTTTCAGCGTCGACCGTGAAAGATTTGTTTGCCTTGAGCTCTTCCATCCACGTTGCAATGGCTTCGGCGTTGCGACCTGTGAGCTCAAAGAGCTGACGCTCAACGTTTGACGAAACCAAGATATCCATCGAAGGAGATGGGGTCAGGACGAATTCACGATCGGAGATGTCGTAGCTGCCGGTATTGATGAAATCGGTGAGAACGCGATTTTCATTGCTTGCGCAGAACAAGGTACCCAAAGGCGTGCCGATCTGCTTTGCGTACCATGCAGCAAGGATGTTGCCGAAATTGCCAGTAGGAACGCAGACATCAAGCGGCTTGCCAGCTTCGAGTTTGCCCTGGGCAACCAGTTCAGCGTAGCTGGAAACGTAGTAAACCACCTGAGGAAGCAAGCGACCCCAGTTGATGGAATTAGCGCTAGAGAGAGCAACCTGGTTGGATCCCATCAGCTTTTCGGCAAATGCTTCGTCTCCAAAAACGTTCTTGGCTCCCGTTTGGCAGTCGTCGAAATTACCTTTTACTGCCCAGACCATAACATTAGAGCCTGCCTGGGTTGCCATTTGCTTGTACTGGATGTCGCTAACGCCGCCGTCGGGGTACATTACCGCAATCTGGACGCCTTCCTTGTCGCGGAACCCTTCGAGAGCTGCTTTGCCGGTGTCGCCCGAAGTGGCGACCAGGATAAGGAAGGTGTTTTCCAGTTTTCCCTGCTCGCGCAGCTGGGATGCGCTTGCGCTAAAGAAATGGGGCAAGCACTGAAGCGCCATGTCCTTAAAGGCGCTGGTGGGACCATGCCATAGCTCGAGAACATGGGTGTTTCCGTCGAGCGACGTAATAGGGCATATTGCCTCATCATCGAATCGGTCGCCGTACGTTGCGTCCATGAGCTCATCGATCTTGGCGTCAGGCAAGTCGATGCCAAACGAGCGATAGATAAAGGCTGCACGCTTGGCATAGGGAATTTCTGCCAATGAAAGGATGCTTTCCAGACTCAGCTTGGGGAGCGTTTCGGGAACGAAGAGTCCGCCGCCCTCGGCAAGTCCCTTAACCACAGCTTCGGTAAAAGTGACCGGAGCCGCACACCGTCCGCGCGTGTCGATATAGCGATTGGTAGCCATGAATCCATCTTTCGTGTGGGGTAATATTAGTCTCATAAGTATACTATGTAGCTACTAGTACGTGCTGTATTTGAAACGCGCATTTCATCGAAAGACGCGTGGTCCCTTTAGACGGATTGCGGGATCGTTCTGTTCAAAAGGGATCGAATCATTTCATTTACCATCAACGTCAGCTTCTGCTGGGGAGGGATAGTATGGAAAAAGTCTCCATGTCTCACGAGGATTATCTTGAGGCCATCGTTATGCTGGGTGGTTCCGATATGCAGTCTGTGCGTTCGGTAGATGTTGCCACAAAGCTTGGCGTTTCGAAGGCGTCGGTTTCGAAGGCTGTTGCCAGCCTGAAGGCCTCGGGCATGCTTGATCAGCCTTATTATGGCGATATCACTCTCACCGCAGACGGGTATAACTACGGTAAATCGGTATTGGAGCGCCATGAAATGCTCACCCGTTTCCTGCACGAAAAAGTTGGCCTTAGTCTCGAGGTCGCCGAAGAAGAAGCATGCCAGATGGAGCATGCTATCAGCGACGAATCTTTTGGCAAATGGCTTGAGTATTTTAAAGCCATAGGGCTGTAGGGATTGCGATAAGTGGCTGAATAGAACGGGGGCTGTATGCCCCCGTTTCTTTTATGCTATTATACGAACAAATGTTTGTTTGAGAGGATGGCATGGCGGCAACTCGCATCATAATGGGAATCGACCCGGGTCTGGCGCATACAGGCTGGGGGGTAGTTCATCAAAAAGGAGCATCGCTTTCCTGTATAGCGTACGGCTGCGTGGCAACCCAATCCGCGATGCCCTTGCATGAGCGTTTGGCGAAAATCTATACGCAGGTTTCCGCAGTGGTTTTACGTTACAAGCCAGAATGCGTTGCTGTTGAAACGGTGTGGTTTGGCTCGAATGCCCAAAGTGCTTTTGCCACGGGTCAGGCTCGTGGTGCTGCTTTAACCGCTTGCGGTCAGGCATCCATGGCGCTTGCCGAGTATTCGCCCAGCCAAATCAAGTTGGCTGTTGTAGGGGCGGGGTCTGCCGATAAGGGGCAAGTCCAATATATGGTTCAGCAGGTGCTGGGCTTGGAAAAAATCCCTTCGCCCGATCATGCTGCCGATGCCTTGGCGGCTGCTATTTGCTACACCACTCATTCGGTTTCCTGGGAAAGGGGGGCTGTGCGGTGATTTCGTTTTTGCGAGGAACGATTGCGGCACTGTTCGTTGATTCTGTCGTGATAGAAGTGGGTGGCATCGGGTACCGTGTTTCCATGTCGGGGAAGAGCCTTTCCCGATTGGGGCATGTTGGCGAAGAGGTCAAGGTTCTAACGCGCTTGCAAGTTCGTGACGATGCGTTGGTGCTATACGGCTTTTTGAACCATGACGAAGAAAAGCTGTTTGCAAAGCTCACTTCCGTTTCAAGCGTTGGGCCAAAGGTTGCGCTTTCTGCCCTTTCTACCTACGAGCCAGAGGCGTTGGTGTCTGCTATTGTGTCGCAAGACGTGGGGGCTATCCAGCAAATTCCCGGTGTGGGAAAGAAAATGGCATCGCGCATTGCGCTCGAATTGAAAGAATCGTTCGGCTCCGAGGCTCAGATCGCTCTGCCCGGCATTTCAACGCAAGCGGCAAATGCACGTAAGGGTACAGTAGAAGCGCTTCTTTCCATGGGTTTCACTTCGGAAGAAACCGATCTTGCACTCAAGGGGGCTCCCGAGGAAGCAAACGAAACGATACTATTGCAATACGCCTTAAAGCGTTTAGGAAAATAATCGATAAAAGGTGGACTCATCTTTGTCTGACGATTTTGAAATAGAAAGCGCACTGTTCGAAGCGCCTTTGGAAGCTTTAAAAGATACTGGTTCATCTCGCGATGGCGATGCCGCCTCGCGCGCTTGTTCGGTTTCCCTTATCGAAGACGACCTGGTCCTTGATCGTAGCCTGAGGCCAACGTGCCTTGACGAGTATTTGGGACAAAAGAAAGTGAAGGATAGCCTTTCTATCCTCATCGAGGCGGCACGGGCCCGCAAGGATGTGGTTGATCATATTCTGTTTTCGGGCCCTCCTGGCTTGGGAAAAACCACGTTGGCTACCGTTGTTGCCAATGAGCTTGGCGTGCATATCAAAACAACAAGTGGTCCCGCAATTGAGCGTACGGGAGATTTAGCCGCTATCCTTACCAATCTTGAAGAGGGTGACGTTCTTTTTATCGACGAGATTCACCGCCTGAATCGCATGGTTGAGGAAGTGCTGTATCCAGCACTGGAAGATTTTGCGCTTGATATCGTTGTTGGCAAGGGGCCTGCAGCCCGCTCAATCAGGCTCGATTTGCCGAAGTTTACCCTCATTGGAGCCACTACGCGAACCGGTTTGCTAACAGGTCCTCTGCGTGATCGCTTTGGTATAGCGTTCCGTCTGAATTATTATGCGCCGGAAGAGCTGGCCCTTATTGTCCGACGCTCGGCGCTCATCTTGGGTGTGAGTATCCTGGAGGAAGGCGCCCTGGAGATTGCCCGCCGTAGCCGTGGAACTCCCCGCTTGGCCAATCGCCTCCTTAAGCGCGTACGCGATTGGGGTCAGGTGAAGGGCATTTCACCTATTGATGAAGACTGTGCGGCTCAGGCGTTGGCGTTTTTCGAGGTGGATTCTTTGGGTCTCGACCCGGTGGACAACAGGATACTGGAACTTCTCTGCGTTCAATTCTCGGGCAGGCCTGTGGGGCTTTCGACGCTAGCTTCGGCGCTTTCGGAAGAACCCGATACGCTTGAAGATGTGTACGAACCGTATTTGCTTCAACAAGGCTTGCTCATTCGCACACCGAAAGGCCGTCAGGCAACGGAGCGTGCTTACGAGCATCTGGGAATACGGTACCCAGAGAGGGGATAATGTGTTAACCCAAGATTATCTGATGCGCATGTTCATGCAGCTTGCTGCTGCCATGAAGGAAAGCTTGCTTCGTGCGCGAGGTGAAAACGACCCTCGCGTAGCTGCCGACATGCTCGATGCGGCAATTTCTGATGCAACGGAGATGGACGGTGGCCTTCTTTTGTGCATGGCGCCAGAATCAATGGCAGCAATGCTGCAGCTCTCGCAGCCTGATCCTCAGCTTATGGAGTACGTATCTCGCTCGCTGCTCCTTTCGTCTCGCTATTCTAGCGAAGCAGGGGATTCTTCTATCGCGGCTTTGCGTCGGGAACAAGCGTACGCGGTAGCTCGAGCATTCGGAGTCGATCTTGATGAAAGCAGCGTCAGCCAACAGGCGCTCGATGCCTTATTTGAGCGCAGCGGCATAGACTCTAATGCCCTGGGCATCTCGGCTCCCCAATAATCTGTCGGGATTGCCGATCTGCCTAACCTTTCAGTTCCTGCACTTTAAGCATCTTGCCTCCTCTATGCCTGTTCTCGCTGCATTTGCATGCAATATGCGAGAGCGGCGGTATGTCTGGTTGCAAGATGCTTTTTGCCATTGGATAAATAATTAAATTGCGTGAAATAGCTCCATCCACCAGGCTGTTCGAAAAACCCTACAAGCATTCAAAAAAATAACCTTTGGTAAACATTGACGATAGAGTATGACGGGGTTAACATCAGTCTGTTAGTTAGCTCTGGTTTACTAGAGCCGCAAACCGCCCCGCAGGGCATGTGGAAGGAAGCATCATGGTTTTGTCTGAAGTTAGAAACAATGGCATTTACCACGTAAGGCAGCTTCACGATGGCGCGGGTGACATCCATCGTCACCTTGAGAATCTGGGCTTTGTTCCCGGCGAGCAGATCGTTGTTGTGTCGCGTATTGGCGGCAACCTCATCGTGAACGTGAAGGGTTCTCGCGTTGCGCTTTCTTCCGAGCTTGCAAAGCACATTACGGTGTAGCGGTTTGCCATTTCTGGCAAAGCGAAAAGATGAAGAGGGGAGGCATAGTGAAAACTCTTCGAGAAGTTAAAAGCGGTGAAACGGTGACCGTTGTGAAGCTCAATGGCGAAGGCGCAGTAAAGCGTCGCATCATGGACATGGGCATCACCAAAGGTTGTTCGGTTTACATTCGCAAGGTTGCGCCTTTGGGCGATCCGGTTGAAGTTACCGTTCGCGGCTACGAACTTTCTGTGAGAAAAGAAGACGCACAGATGGTTGAAGTCGAATAAGCGCATTTATGCCCATCAAAGGGTTGAGCATGAGCATCCTCTGATAGGCATAGTGCGCTCGCACGATCGCATCGCGATCTTTTTTTTGATCCTGTAGTTAGCCTAATCTAACACCGAATGGAGGAATGAATGAGAGTTGCACTAGCAGGCAACCCGAACAGTGGTAAAACCACCCTGTTCAACGCGCTGACCGGCTCCAACCAGTATGTTGGCAACTGGCCAGGCGTTACCGTTGAGAAAAAGGGAGGTAAGCTCAAGGCCGACAAGTCTATTGAGATTACCGACCTTCCAGGTATTTACTCCTTGTCCCCCTATACCTTGGAAGAAGTTGTCGCGCGAAATTTCCTTATTCAGGAAAAGCCCGATGCCATCCTGAACATCGTTGACGGCAGCAACCTTGAGCGCAATCTGTACCTCACTACGCAGCTTCTTGAGATGGGCGTACCGGTCGTCGTTGCCGTTAACATGATGGACGTCGTCCGCAAGCGCGGTGACGAAATCCATGCAGAACAGCTGGCAAAAGAACTTGGCTGCAATGTGGTTGAGATCTCCGCATTGAAGAACGAGGGCATCGACGAGGTGGTGAACTGCCTTAAGACCATTGGTTCTGCGGCTGCGCCTACTCCAATTACGTTTTCCGCTGTAGTGGAAGAAGCAATCTCAACCATCGAAGGTCGACTTCCTTCCAGTGCCCCCACCAACCTCAAGCGCTTCTATGCAATCAAGCTTCTTGAAAAAGACAGTAAGATTGCCGCTGCCTTCGAGGGAGCTCCCGATGTGAGCGATGTTGTTGCCAAGGTGGAAAAGGAAAGCGACGACGACACCGAGAGCGTCATCATCAATGACCGTTACTCCTACATTTCAACGATCATCGACCACTGCCGTAGCAAGAATATGGCAAGCCAGCTGACCACGTCCGACAAGATCGACCGTGTGGTTACCAACCGCATTCTGGCATTGCCGATCTTCGTTGTGGTTATGTTCCTTGTGTACTACATCTCCGTTTCTACCGTTGGCACCATTGCTACCGACTGGGCAAATGATGGCGTATTCGGCGATGGCTGGTATCTCGGTTCTGGTCAAGAGCAGTTCGATGAGGTGTCTGAGGAGTTCGAGAGTGCGCAGGAAAGCGTTGACGCCTTTGAAGCCGCAGCTGAAGAAGAGGATCTCGATCCTGCTTCCGAGACATTCATCGAAGATGCTGAAGCCGCTGGTTTGACGGCGACCTATGAGTTGTATGACGACGAAACGGGCGAAAACGAAACGGTTGAAGTAGATGTAGATGCCTACCAGGAAGCTCTTGATGTTCTGGCTCCCTATCAGGGCGACCAGAATGCCATTGCCGCATTTGAAGCAGCAGCGATCGAGGAAGGTCTTGATCCCGAATCCGAAGACTTCGCTGACGAAGCCGCTGATGCAGGCATCATCGCAACCTATGTTGATGAAAACGGCGAAACCCAGGAGGTAGACGCCGATACGTACGCAGAAGAGGTTGAAGGCTCCGAGCCCGATCCCACGGAATACGGCATGTGGGTTCCCGGTATTCCTGTTCTTGTTGAGCAAGGTCTGGATTCTATCGGATGCGCAGACTGGCTGAAAGCTCTGATTCTCGATGGCATTGTCGCTGGCGTTGGTGCAGTGCTCGGCTTCGTTCCCCAGATGCTGGTACTGTTCTTGCTGCTTGCCTTCCTTGAGTCTTGCGGTTACATGGCTCGTATCGCGTTTATTCTCGACCGCGTGTTTCGCCGCTTTGGCCTTTCCGGCAAGTCGTTTGTGCCGATTCTTATTGGTACCGGCTGCGGCGTGCCCGGCATCATGTCTTCCCGAACCATTGAAAACCAGAACGATCGCCGCATGACCGTTATGACCACGACGTTCATCCCTTGCGGTGCAAAACTCCCGATTATCGCTTTGTTTGCAGGTGCTGTATTCGGTGGCGAGTGGTGGGTTGCTCCCAGCACATACTTCCTGGGCATAATCGCCATCCTCTGCTCTGGCGTTATTCTGAAGAAGACCCGCTTCTTTGCAGGCGATCCTGCCCCATTCGTTATGGAGCTTCCTGCATACCATCTGCCTACCATTGGTGCGGTTCTGCGTAGCATGTGGGAGCGTGCATGGTCGTTCATCAAGAAGGCCGGCACCATCATCTTGGTAGCATGTATCCTGATCTGGTTCATTTCTTCCTACGGCTTCGTAGATGGCGTATTCCAGGCAGTTGAGGATCAGAACGATTCGATCCTGGCCATCATCGGTGGTGCAATCTGCTGGATCTTCGCACCTCAGGGCTTCGGCGATTGGCAGGCAGCATCTGCCACCATCACGGGCCTTATCGCGAAGGAAAACGTTGTATCTACCTTTGGCATTTTGTACGACGGCGATGCCGGTTGGTATGCAAACGTTCAGGCAGCCTTCACCTATGCGTCGGGCTATGCCTTCCTGGCATTCAACCTGCTGTGCGCTCCGTGCTTCGCGGCAATGGGCGCCATCAAGCGCGAGATGAACAACACCAAGTGGTTTTTCGCAGCGATCGGCTATCAGTGCGGAATCGCATGGGTTGTATCTCTCTGGATTTACCAGTTTGCCGGCTTGGCTGTCGGTGAGGTTTCCTTCAACGTATTCACCGTTCTTGCGATTGCGACATTCATCGCCTTCCTGTGGCTGCTATTCCGTCCGAACAAGTGGCAAGGCAAAGCTGCCGTTCGTGCGGTTGATGAAGCCTAGACCGTAACCGAAGGTACTTTATTTGCCGCAGGTCTGCTCGTTTGAGCGGATCTGCGGCTTCCTGATTGTGTTGATGGGTTTGCGATGCAGCCTTGAAAGGAGTTTGAGGTATGAACCTTGGAACATTCGTGGTGCTTGTTGTCCTGATTGCTGTTGTTGGCGCAATTATTGCCAGCTGGGTGCGCGCCCATAAGCAAGGTCGGCATATTGCATGTGACGAGTGCGGCGGGTGCAGTGCCCATAACCCCGATCGGTGCCCTTGTGCCGAAGAAATGGTAAAGGATATTGACAAGGCGATGCGCGAAGCTGAAAAGCGCAAGCCTAGCTGATTCTCGAAATTCTCAGGTAATAATAAAGCCTCCCGCTTTGAGCTTTAGTCGCTCGAAGCGGGAGGCTTTTGCATTTGTGAGCTGCGTTGATTTTTGAGGTTACAAAGAGAGGAACAGTTCGTGGATGCGGTTATCGTCATCGAGTTCGGGATGGAACGCCATACCCAGCTGCTTGCCGTACTGCACGGCTACGATGTTCCCTTTGCAGGTTGCCAAGACATTGCATCCCTTGCGGACTTCCGTGATGAACGGAGCGCGAATGAACGTCATAGGGACGTTGTCCATTTCGCCAAATGACCCATAGGCATGAAAGCTGCCCAGCTGGCGACCGTAGGCGTTGCGGCGCACGGTGATGGGCATGGTGCCAAGCCCCTTAACCTGTAGGCGGTTTTGGGCGGCAGCGGGATTAAGGTTATCCAAGTCGCCCGTTCCGTCTACCGTTTCAGCCAAAAGGATAAGCCCGGCGCAGGTGGCCAGCACAGGCATGCCTTCTTTGATGCGTTTGCGCAGAGGGTCCATCAGTCCAAGCTCATGCAAAAGCTTTGCCTGCGTGGTGCTCTCGCCGCCGGGAAGCACCACGCGGTCGAAAGGGCGCTCCAAGTCGGATGCCTGACGGATTTCGAAGCATTCCGCTCCAAGCGCTTCAAGCTTTTTCTTGTGCTCGATGAAGGCCCCTTGAAGAGCCAGGATAGCAACAGCCATTAGCGACCGCGCTCTTCCATGATCAGCTCGATCTCGTCGGCGTTAATGCCCACCATGGCTTCGCCAAGGTCTTCGGAGAGCTCTGCGATGAGCTTGGCATCGGTGTAATTGGTTACCGCCTTAACAATGGCCTGTGCGCGCTTTGCCGGATTGCCTGACTTGAAGATACCGGAGCCAACGAATACTCCCTCGGCACCGAGCTGCATCATGAGGGCAGCATCGGCAGGAGTTGCTACGCCACCAGCGGCAAAGTTGACAACGGGCAGCTTGCCATTTTCATGCACGTACTTAACCAATTCCACGGGAACGGCAAGTTGCTTTGCCTCTTCGAAGAGCTCATCTTCGCGAAGCGAAACCACGTGACGAATCTGCTGGTTCATCTTGCGCATATGGCGAACTGCCTGAATGACGTCGCCCGTGCCAGGCTCGCCCTTGGTGCGGATCATAGTTGCGCCTTCGGCAATGCGGCGAAGAGCCTCGCCCAAGTCGCGTGCGCCGCATACGAAGGGAACCGAGAACTTGGTCTTGTCGATGTGATAGGTGTCGTCGGCAGGCGAGAGTACCTCGGATTCGTCGATGTAGTCAATCTCGATAGCTTCAAGCAGCTGAGCCTCGACGAAATGACCGATGCGGCATTTAGCCATAACGGGGATGGAAACGGCTTCCTGGATGCCCTTGATCATTTTAGGGTCGCTCATGCGGGAGACGCCACCAGCTGCGCGGATGTCGGCAGGGATGCGCTCAAGTGCCATAACTGCGCAGGCGCCTGCCTCTTCGGCGATTCGTGCCTGTTCGGGCGTGGTTACGTCCATGATTACGCCGCCCTTGAGCATCTGTGCCAGCTGGCGGTTCAGTTTAACCTGCTCTTCGGGGGTATTTGCTTCTGCCATGTTCGTTCTCCTTGAATCGTTTGATGCGGACGCGCTTTGTTAGCGCGTTTGGGTCGCTTTTGATAACGAATGAAAGAGTAGAGGCGTTGTGGTATTGCGGGTATACCCAATACTGGTAATAATGATATGACCAGAATATAACCAGATGAAATAAGATCAGCATCGATGCTGGAACGGGAAAGAGCTTCGTATGCTTACCTATTCGTTTTCAAATAAGGGTGAACTGAGCCTGTATGAATATCTGTATCGCTGCATTCGCGCTGATATCGAAGCTGGCGCTATCGCGCCAGGGGAAAAGCTTCCTTCCAAGCGCAGCTTTGCGCGTCATTTGGGCGTGAGCCTGATCACCGTGGAAGGTGCGTATTCGCAGTTGATCGCGGAAGGGTATTTGAGAGCTGAACCTCGAAGGGGCTATTTCGCATGCGATTTGAGCCCTTCTGGCGTTGTTCCTGGCTGCAAGCCGTCTTTTTTCGGCGTTGGGTCATCTTCGCCGGAAACGGCGCATCCGGCCGATGGGAATCTGCTTCCCGAAGAGGGCTTGGCGCAGGCCTACGCTTCGCTGGCGGCGGCGGGTCGGCCCTGCGGGGGTCGCATTGACGCAGGCGGGCAATCTTCGACATCAGCGAACCCTTCTGGCGAAAATAGCTTTAATGGTGAAGCGGTGTTCGCTGATTTCACAGGTTCGTCGGTTCCCTTGGGCATGTTCCCCTATGCGGCATGGGCAAAATCGTTGAGAGATGCCCTGACGCGCGAATCGGAACGTATGCTCGTGGGTGAAACGGGGTTCGCTGGTGCCTTTCGTTTGCGCAAGGCTATCGCTGATCATCTTCGTGGGTTTCGGGGCATGGAAGTTGATCCCGACTGCATTGTGGTGGGGGCTGGTTCTCAGGTGCTCTACAACTGGCTCGTTCAGTTGCTGGGACGCAATCTCCATTATGGCGTTGAAGACCCAGGGTATTTGCGTCTCTCTCGGATCTATGAGGCGAATAATGTTGAGCTTTCGCATATTCCCTTGGATGAAAACGGTATCGATATGGCGTCTGTTGCCGAGTCGGGTACCGATGTCTTACATCTAATGCCGTCGCATCAGTTTCCTACGGGCATTGTGACTTCGATCGGTCGACGCTACGAGCTTTTGGGCTGGGCTTCTGCTAAGGGCAATCGGTACCTTGTTGAAGATGACTACGATTGCGAGTTCCGCCTTACGGGACGCCCCATCCCCTCGCTTCAAAGCATTGATGCAACGGGGAAGGTGATTTACGCCAACACCTTTACGAAAAGTCTGGGACCGGCGTTTCGTATCGGCTACTTGGTTTTGCCGCCCGCATTGGCGGACCGTTTCAGGCGCGAACTGGGATTTTACTCCTGCACCGTCAGCGCTATCGATCAGCTGGCCCTGGCGCGTTTTATCGAAAGCGGCGACTACGAACGCCACGTGAACAGGTTGCGCACCCACTATCGCTCAGTGCGTGATGCTTTGGTCTCCGCTTTTCAAACCAGTTCCTTTTCGGAAAGGGTAAGCATTGAAGAACAGGATGCTGGCATCCATTTCATCATGGGCATATCCACCGACATCAAAACACCCGAGGTGCGCAATTCTGTCCTGCAGGGACACGCCATGCGTTATCGGTTCGATGATGTTGCCGCTGAAAACGCGAACGACTGCCACCAACCCGCCGGTCCTGCTGCGGAGAGCCGCTGGGAACGGGAATTTGTTGATGCCGCCCAAGGCAGGGGAGTGCGCATCGTGCCGCTATCCCTGTTCTATAGCAAAAGCGCCGCAGCGGAGCGGGGCCCTGTGCGGCGTTTTTTGGTGAGCTATGGCGGTATTGAATTGGATTCGGTGGAGCCAGCGGTGGCTGCCTTGGAATATGCGGTCCGCGTTGCCGACGAGGCAACGCGGTAGCCCTATTCCTCTATCAGGCGGAAATAGACGGTCTTCACGCCTGAGTTTTCCGACTCCCTTACGCTTTTGCTTTCGAAGAAGCTGAGCGATTCGATGAAGGGCACAAACTTCTTAAAGCCGAAGTTGCGTGTGTCGAAGTCGGGCAGGCGTCTGGCAAGGCGTGCTCCCAAGCTTGAGGAAAGGATCCAGCCGTCATCGCCGCTGAACTCTTCGGCAATTTCGCGCAGAGCGGTTTCCACCGTGATGATATCGAGCCCGTTGAAGTCCTCGTCGGCGAGTTCGTGCTCAACATGGGTATCACGTTCTTGCTTAACTGCGATTTTCTGCTCAATTTGGGGCTGATGCTGCGAGGCCTTTTCTTCGCTGTTGCGATTTTGGGCTTTGGCGGATTCCTCTACTTTCGGAGCGGCTGCCTCGGTTGCGCCCCTCGAGGGCTTAGGGGGAGTTTGGTCGCCCTGTTTCTTCCTGCTGTTCTTCGCCTTTTTGCCCTTTACGGCGTTGGCGCTTGCCTTGTGCAGAAGGTCGAGGTAGACAAACTTATTGCAAGCGCTAATGAATGCGCGTGGCGTTTTTTGCTCGCCCATGCCCAATACGAACATCTCCGATTCGCGCAGGCGCGAGGCAAGGCGCGTGAAGTCGCTGTCGGATGAAACAATGCAGAAGGCGTCGAGTCGCTTTTGATACAGAAGGTCCATTGCGTCGATGATGAGGGCGGAATCCGACGAATTCTTGCCTACGGTGTTGCTGTATTGCTGGATCGGTTGAATGGCGTTGTCGAGCAGTTCTTTTTTCCAGGTGTTAAGCGCGGGCGTGGTCCAATTGCCGTAAATGCGCTTGTATATCAGGTTGCCCATGCTGGACGCTTCCTGAAGGATGATGCTTGCGTATTTGCTTGAGATGTTCTCGGCATCGATGAGAACGGCTATTTTCATATCTTCCATTGTTTGGGTCCGTTTTGCGAACGGCCTCCTTTCGCAGTGGATACGTGTGCCCTACGAGAGCCTTTGGCGTGGGCTGCAAGGGCGTTTGGCGGAGTGGCACCAGGCGTGTTCGGCACTTGATGCGAAGGCGAACCGTGTTCGATGCCGTGTTGTTAATAGGCCCCATCGCTTAGAGAAACGATGGGGCCTCAATGCTATTCAATGAACATTGCGTCGCCGAAGGAAAGCATGCGGTACTTGTGCTTAATGGCGTGACGGTAGGCCTTCATGATGTTGTCGCGGCTCGAGAATGCGCTTACGAGCATCATCAGGGTTGAGCGGGGCACATGGAAGTTGGTTACCATTGCGTCGACCACATGGAACTCGTAACCAGGAAGGATGAAGAGGCTGGTTGCCTCTCTGTCGCGCGGTAGGACTTCACCCGCTTCAGCGTCCCATGCCGACTCCAAGCTGCGAACGCTGGTGGTACCGATGGCGATTACGCGACCGCCGTTGGCCTTAGTGCGCTTGATGGCCTCAACGGTTTTTTCGGGAACGGTGTAGCGCTCGGTGTGAATCTGGTGATCTTTCGGGAACTCCTCGTCAACGATGCGGAAGGTGTCCAGGCCAACCTCCAGATGCACGGTTTCCCAATCGATGCCCTTCGCCTTGATGCGCTCGATGAGCTCGGATGTGAAATGGAGGCCTGCGGTGGGTGCGGCAGCGCTGCGCTCTTCTCGTGAGAATACTGTCTGATACAGCTCTTCATCGCCCGCGTAATTTTTGATGTAGGGTGGCAGGGGCGTATGGCCAGCACGGTGCAACGCTTCGTCGAGCGAGGGCAGGGTGGTGGTGAGGCGTGCCAAGCGTTCACCCTTTTCGGCGTTTTCAACCCAGTCGATGATCTCGGCGGAAAGCACCACCGTGCCTTCCTTGTCGGAGAAATCGACCATGGCACCCGTACCGGGCTTAAGGCGCTTGCCGGGGCGCACCAACACTTCCCAGATGGCCGAAGAGTCGTGTTTGGGCTCAACGTCGAAACGCTCACGCAGCAAGAACACCTCTGCCTGGCCGCCGGTGTTGCGCTTGGTTCCCAAAAGGCGAGCGGGCATGACGCGGGTTTCGTTGGCTACGATCAGGTCGCCTGGCTTCAAATGGTTGATGATGTCGCGGAAGATCTCATCGCGAAGAGCGCCGTTCTGGCGTTTCATGACCAGCATGCGGCAGCCATCGCGCTCGGCGGCGGGTTCCTGGGCAATAAGCTCTTCGGGCAGGTCGTAGTCGAAATCGTCGGTACGCATGTTCATTAGTTTCTCTCGTTTCTCTTTTGCCTTGGCTGCTTTTCGTGCGGCTTTGCGCTCGGCACGTTCAGCTGCAGCTTCGGCATCGGAATAAGCGCAACCGCAATAATTCTGGCGATACATGCCCAGTTCGCGGCTGCGTATGGTTGCTTGTGGATAGAATTCGCGGAAGTCTTGGAATACCGCCGACAATCCCTCGTAAGGTGCAGCAGCGCGCTCAAGTTCTTCGTTGATGATGTCTGTATATTGGTAGGGGCTTACGGTGAGGGTGGTGCCAATACCTTCGAATCCATGCTCGTGCGCGTAGCGCGCAAGCTCTTCCAGGCGAATACGGTAGCAGGCGCGGCAGCGGTCGGCTCGATTCTCTTGCGTGCCGTCCCAGGTTTGTTTGATGGCGTTTTGCCAGGTTGCGGGTTCGTAGGGCCCTTCTATCACGGGGATGTTTTGGCTCTTTGCCCACTCCAGCAACGTTTTAAGTCGATGCTCGTATTCGGATGCGGGCGCAATATTGGAATTGAGGTAGGCGATGGTTATCTCATGGCCCGCTTCAGCCAGTATCCGAACCGGTTCCAAAGAGCAGGGCCCGCAACAGGCGTGAAGTAGTAATTTCATAGGTTCGTCGTACGCTCCTTCCAGCGTCACCTATACTAGCACCTGATTACTTTCGAGCACCTTTGAGAAAGGATTGCCCACAATGCCCAAACGCAGCTATAAAGCCGTGTTCTTCGATCTCGACGGGACGCTCCTGCCCATCGACATGGATGCATTCCTGAAAAACTATTTCAATGATATCGCCGCTTTCGTGCAGGCTCGCGGCCATGACCCGAAACAATTCATCGATGCTTTGAGCGCTGGCGTGAAAAGTATGCTTACGAAGCAGGGCGGCTTGAATTCTGAGCGCTTCTGGGAAACGTTCACCTCCCGTATGGGAGGCGACAGCTCGGCCGAATACGAGAAGATGATGGACGAGTATTACGCAACCTACTTTGACGGCCTCAGCGCTATGGCCACGAACGTCGACCCGAACGCCGCTTATGTGGTGAAGACGTTGAAGGAAAAGGGCTATCCGTTGTACCTCACCACCATGCCCTTGTTCCCCCGCATTGCGGTTGAAAAGCGCCTTTCTTGGGCGAATGTCCCCGCAAGCGCATTCGATCGCATTACCACGTACGACAATTCCACGAGCACCAAACCTCATACGGCTTATTTCCGGGAAAACGTGGAGGCAATCGGCTTGGCACCCGAGGACATCCTTATGGTGGGAAACAATACCAGAGAAGACTTAGCGGCGATGAAGTTGGGCTTGGATGCCTATCTGGTAACCGATTGGCTTCTTGATCCTGACGGATTCGATATCGAATCGGTGAAACACGGCACCCTTGCCGACTTTGCTCGTTTTGTCGACGAACTTCCGGAGTGTGAATAATGGCTTTGTTTGAATATACGGTCGAGGCTCAATCGGGGCACGCTCGTGCGGGTTCGTTCGAAACGGCACACGGTACGGTTAAAACCCCTCTGTTCATGCCCGTTGGAACCAGCGCTACGGTGAAGGGCATTCGCCCTCAAACGTTGAAGGAGATCGGTTCGCAGATTGTGCTGTCGAACACCTACCACCTGGCAATGCGCCCCGGCGCCGATCTGGTTGCCGAGGCAGGTGGCCTTCATAAGTTCTGCGCCTATGATGGCCCAATGCTTACCGATTCGGGTGGATTCCAGATCTTCTCCCTTGAGGACACGCGCAAGCTCGACGACGACGGCGTGACGTTCACCTCTATCTATGATGGGGACAAAATCCGCTGGACGCCGGAAGACAACATGGACATTCAGCAGAAGTTGGGCGCCGACATCATCATGCAGCTCGACCAGTGCCCACCTTATCCCGCTACGCGCGAATTTGTTCAGCGTGCGGTTGATCTGTCTGCAAACTGGGCCCGCCGTTGCCTTGCCGCCCATAAGCGCGAAGACCAAGCCCTCTTTGCAATCTGCCAAGGCGGTATGCATTTGGACCTGCGCCTCGATTCTATTGCTCGTCTGAAGCAAATTGGCCAGGAAAGCGTGGCTTCGGGTCATAAGGATTTTGCGGGCTTCGGCATCGGTGGCTACTCGGTGGGCGAAGATCACGAAACCATGTTCGAAACGCTGGGCGACGTTGCCCGTGCGCTGCCGGAAAACAAGCCACGTTACCTTATGGGCGTTGGCAATCCCACTACATTGGTTCGCGCTGTGCATGAAGGCGTTGACATGTTCGATTGCGTGCTGCCTACGCGCACGGCACGCATGGGTACGGCGTTTTCTTCTCAGGGTCGTATGAATATGCGCAATGCCAAGTTCAAGCACGATTTTGGTCCGCTTGACCCTGCATGTAGCTGCCCCACCTGCAAAACGCATAGCCGTTCTTATATTCGCCATCTGGTTAAGCAGAATGAAATGCTGGGCAGCGTGCTGCTGAGTATTCACAATCTTTATTTCTTGCTGCATTTGATGGACGGCGCTCGAGAAGCGGTGCTTGCCGGTGCTTATGAGGAGTTCTATCAGGATTGGATGAACTCGCCTGCCGCAAAAGACTATTAACTCTACGTAGCTGGTTTGATAATGGGGGAGTGCCCCCATTTTCACGTTTTGGGCACGTATGCCCGAGGGCCTGCTTTAGTTCGCTCGCAAAAGATTGCGCAATGATCAGCCTTGCCCTTTCGACGGCTGCTTTTGTGCGGTAAAGTGACGAAATTGAAGAAATAACATCGGGTTAACGTGAGTGCCGCTATCATGTTGCCGATATGCGCATGCGCGCTCGCGCGCTGTTCAGAGGATAATCAGAAGGACTACTATGGTCGACCAACCCAAGGAAAACGAATTGGACGAGGAAAAAGAAGCCACGGCATCTTCCAAGGAAGCGAAGAAGCTTACGGCTGAAGAAAAGCAGCGTGCCAAGGAGCGCGAAAAGCGCCGCAAGGCTCGCGCGAAGGAAGCCCAGAAGAAGAATTCCCAGCGTCAGAAGGAGCGCAACAAGCGTACGGGTGGCAACAAGAACCGCCGTAACGTATGGCTTCTTATTGCGGCAACCATTCTGGTAATCGGCTCGGTGTTCATGTTCACGCCTCCGAACGAAAAGATCAATCAGGGTCTTGACATCCAGGGCGGTCTCTCCGTGGTCCTTTCTGCGCAGAGCACCGATGGCGAAGACGTTACCAAGGAAGACATGGAGAAGTCTCGCGCCATCATCGAATCGCGCGTCAATGCCTTGGGCGCATCTGAGGCAACGGTTCAGGTTCAGGGCAACGATCAGATCCTGGTCCAGATCCCGGGTCTTTCCGATCCCGAAACAGCCCTTGCTACCATCGGCAAAACGGGCAAGTTGGAATTTGCTCGCGCTGATTCCTTCACCGAAGCTGACGATCAGGCTGCCATCAAGAACGGCACCTACATGCAGCAGAGTTCGGTTACCGACGATTTCGGCAATTCCTTCAAGACGGGCAAGACAACGTATCGCAGCGTTGACCCGGGTACCTATACGCCCCTCATCACGGGCGAAAACATCACGCGCGTTACGGTAGACAAGGCATCTGAAACCAGCCAGTACTACGCGGTCAACATCTCGCTCGATTCTGCTGGCACTCAGGCGTTTGCCGATGCAACGCGCGATCTTGCTCCTACCAATGGTCAGATCGTCATTATCCTGGACGGTCAAATCCAGTCCGCTCCTGCGGTTCAGTCGGAAATTACGGGTGGCCAGGTTTCTATCACGGGTAATTACACGCTTGAAGAGGCGCAGTCTCTCCAGACGGTTCTCGAAAGCGGTTCGTTGCCAGTAAGCTTCCACTACGAGCAGAGCCAGGTGGTAGGTCCTACGCTTGGTCAGGATGCCCTCAACAGCGGTCTGATCGTTGCCATTTTGGGCCTTGCCTTGGTTATGCTGTACCTGCTGTTCTTCTATCACGGTTTGGGCTTGCTCACTGCTGCTGCAATGGCCGTGTTCGCCGTGCTCTACCTTGGCCTTTTGGCTACGCTTTCGGCGTTCGGCCTGTTCTCTCTTTCTCTGGCGGGCATTGCGGGTATCGTCCTTACCATCGGTATGGCTGCCGACTCCTCGATTCTGGTACTTGAGCGTTTCCGCGAGGAAATCCGAATGGGCAGAAGCGTTCGTGCGGCCTCCATCACGGGTGTTCGTCATGGCATCGAAACCTCTATCGATGCCGACCTAGTTTCGCTGGTTTCGGCCCTCACCCTGTTCTTCTTGGCTTCTGCAAGCGTTAAGGGCTTCGGCCTTACGTTGGCGCTGGGCATTGCGTGCGACATCGTTATGATGCTGCTGCTGAAGGCTCCGCTCATCCGCCTTCTTGCTCCACACGTTATCACCGAGCATCCTGGTTTCTGGGGCGTGCGCGACTGCCAGGAAGCAGCGCCGGTTTATGCTGAGCTTCGTGGCGAACAGACGGGCACGGTTGCCCATCCTTCCGCTGAGGCAATGGAGGAAAAGAAGTCTATTGCCCACAAGACGCTCGATGAGTTGAAGGGTCGCTTTATTAAGCGCGACATCAACTTCATGGGCGCACGCAAAGTGCTCCTCTGCATTTCGGCTGCACTTGTTGTCTTGTCGTTTGCGGTCGTAGGCGTTCGCGGTCTTCAGTTCGGTATCGAGTTTGTGGGCGGTACGTCTATTGCATTCCACAATACGGGCGACACCTCCATCGAAGATATGCGTGCGGCCTTCGCCGAGGCGGGCGAGCCTGACGCCGTTGTTCAGACCACCAATTCCGATGGCTCCGATGGTTTCTTGGTTCGCACCACCACTACGTCTGCCGAATCTGCTGCAACCACGGCAGCGAAAGTGGTCGACACGCTCAACTTGAGCACCGATAGCTATGAGGTAAACACGGTTGGACCCGACTGGGGCCAGAGCGTGATCCAATCTTCCCTTATCGCATTTGTTGTTTCGCTGCTTTTGATCATCGCTTACATCGCGGTTCGTTTCGAATACAAGATGGGCCTGATGGCGGTTGTTGCGTTGCTTCACGACTTGATTATTGTGGTTGGCGTTTACGCGTTGGTTGGCCGTGAGGTTACGCCTAACACGGTAGCGGCCCTGCTTACCATTTTGGGTTACTCGCTGTACGACACGGTTGTGGTGTTCCACCGCATCAACGACAACATGAAGGAGTCCGATGTAAAGTGCACCTTCATGTCTATGGCGAACCACTCGCTGAACCAGGTATTCATTCGCTCGATCAATACCACGCTCACTTCGTTCGTTCCCGTTCTGGGCATGTTGCTATTCGGTGGCGAAACGCTGAAAGACTTCGCCTTCGCCATGTCGGTTGGTCTGATTGCAGGTTCGTATTCCTCTATCGCGGTTGCAACGCCGCTCTTTGCGATGTGGAAGTCTCACGAGCCGAAGAATGCCAAGCTGGTGAAGAAGTACGGCACCGACATCACGCGCTTCTCGTTTGCTTCCACGCCGCTTCTTGCCGCTGGCGTGGTGGAGGCAGCGCAGCCTGTTGCTACAGTTGATTCCGTCGAGGAAACTGTGGTAGATAAGGAAGCCAACAAGAACGAAAGTTCTAAGAAGAAAGCCAAGAAGGCTGGCAATTCCGAGCCTATCCGTTACAGGAGGAAGAAATAATGAGAGAAGGAAGCGCACCCAATTTCGCACCCCCGGTTGAAGAGGGCATCGTTTTTACCTTTGAAGACGAGTCGGGCGACAAGGTCAATCTCGAATTCCTGGGCCTTATCATTCACAACGATCGTCGCTACGGTTTCTTCTACGCTGTCGGCGATGGGGAGGAAGCTGGTGGATCGGGCGAGGTAACCATTCTTGAGGTTACCGAGTTTGACGAAGATGGTCAGCCCGCTGCATTCGAGCTCGTAATGGACGACGCTATTGCTGCTGAGGTTTATGAGGACTTCAAGGTTGCCACCAAGGATCTTTATGACTTTCAGTAAGTTCGGTTCAGTCTACTAATAAAAAAGGGTCGCTTTCGAGCGATCCTTTTTTATTGTGGTGCGGGGGCTGTGCCCTCTGGCTTTCTTGCTGCGATATCCCCCCCCCGCAACCTGGGCTGCCGTCGCTAGGTACGTGCATTATTCATGGGGGTTCGCCTCGTCGCGGCGATTAGCTCATCGCGGGATTTGCCCTTGGCGATTGGCTCATTATGGAATCTGCTCCTGTTGCGGTAATTCGCCTTACGAAAACAAAAATCCTGGCGCTTTTGCAACATTTTTGCGATTAGCGGCTCTTTCTCTTCACCCGTAAAGTGGAAATGAGGCACTGAGCGGTCGTTTTGCTTCATTTTCGTGGCTCGATCCGTGATTTGGACATCGACGGCAATTGCCAATCGCAAAAAAGTTGCAATTTTGATCACTTTTTTGTTTCCAGACTTCCGGCAGCTCTGGAGCAGTGCCGAGGGGGGCGAGGCGGACCTGGCGCGGTACTGTGAGCGGCGTGGGGCTTGGCAGCATGGTGTGGCGCAGGTACGGCGCTGTGGGTCGATATGCTCACGGCGCCAAGGAGCGCACAGGTGCAGTGTTGCGAATAGGCACGAGTACGGCGTGATGGGACGATGCGTACCCGGCATCATGGAGCGGCACGGGTGCAATGGTGTGAAAAGGCGCGAGCGCGGCGCTGTGGGGTGGTGCAGATGTGGTGCTTGGAGCGAACGCGGCGCTACGCCATGGGATGGCGCGGATTCGGCGCTGTGGGGTGCGCCCGCTGTGGCGTCATAGGGAAGTGCGGGGTGCGGTGGAGGCTGTTTTTCGGTTTGGCTGCCAGAATGGGCAAATTGCAAAAAGTTTCCAAAACTTCATAGGTAAAACACACTTGAAGAAAATTTTCCTTGACGGCGCAGGTACCGCGAAGTATTTTATTAAATTGTGTCTTTTTGCAAAACAACCGGTTGCAACGAAGGAGGAAATGACTCGTGGTTCAGTCTAATAACCCCGATTCCACCAGCCGTTATAGGACTCGCCGGAGCTTCGCGAAGATCCCAGCCGTCATGGACGTGCCAAATCTGATCGCAATCCAAACGGAAAGCTTCAAGAAGTTCATGGATGATGGTCTGACGAATGCTTTCGCAGACATCAGCCCCATCGAATCCAACACCAAAGATATGTGTGTTGAATTCGGCAAGCATGAATTTGGTGAGCCCAAGTATAGCGTAGATGAATGCAAGGAACGTGACGTGTCCTACCAGGCACCGCTCTTTGCTGAAATCCGCTTCATCAATCGCGAAACAGGCGAGATCAAAGAGCAGGACGTCTTCATGGGCGACTTCCCGCTGATGACGCCCCGCGGCACCTTCATCATCAACGGCACCGAGCGTGTTGTTGTATCTCAGTTGGTCCGCAGCCCTGGCGTGTACTTCTCTGCCGAGCGCGACAAAACATCCGACAAGACCATCTACAACGCGAAGATCATTCCTTCTCGCGGTGCATGGCTCGAGTTCGAAACCGACAAGCGCGATATTCTTTCCGTACGCATCGACCGTAAGCGTAAGCAGCCTGCTACGCTTCTTCTGCGTGCACTCGGTATCGCTGAAACGCGTGAAGAGATCATCGATATCCTCGGCGATTCCGAGATGGTGATCCGCACCCTCGACCGCGACCCTGCCACTACCAAGGAAGAGTCTCTTATCGAGCTGTATCGTCGTTTCCGTCCGGGCGAGCCCCCTACGATCGACTCTGCTCGTACGCTGCTTGATGGCCTGTTCTTCAACCCCCAGCGCTACGACCTGGCAAAGGTTGGCCGTTACAAGATCAACAAGAAGCTTGAGTTCGATCCTGAAAACGACGCCTCCACGCTTACGCAGGAAGACATCATCGCAACCATGCGCTACATCGTGGGTCTCCATGATGGCGCCGAAGGCGTTCAGGTAGACGACATCGACCACTTCGGCAACCGTCGTATCCGCACGGTTGGCGAATTGATCCAGAACCAGTTCCGCATCGGCCTTTCCCGTATGGAGCGTGTTGTACGGGAGCGCATGAGCATGCAGGAGCCTGACGACATCACGCCGCAGTCCCTGGTTAACATTCGCCCCATCGTGGCAGCCATTAAGGAGTTCTTCGGTTCTTCCCAGCTGTCCCAGTTCATGGACCAGTCCAACATTGCTGCAGGCGTTACGCACAAGCGCCGTCTGTCCGCACTGGGTCCTGGCGGTCTGTCTCGTGAGCGTGCGGGCTTCGAAGTTCGAGACGTTCATAACTCCCACTACAGCCGCATGTGCCCGATTGAGACCCCTGAAGGTCCTAACATCGGTCTTATCGGCTCGTTGGCAACGTACGCCCGCGTGAACGACTACGGCTTCATCGAGGCTCCGTATCGTCGCGTTGAAGACGGCAAGGTAACCGACATCGTTGACTACCTCACCGCCGATGAAGAAGAAAAGCACACCATCGCCCAGGCTAACGAGCAGTTCGATCCCGAAACGCGCGTATTCGGCCACACCGACGAGAATGGAACGTTCGTTCCTTCAGAGCGTCTGCTGTGCCGTACCCGCGACTCCAAGGGTGTATTCGGCGAGCCTGAAGAAGTTACTGTCGACCGCGTAGACTATATGGACGTTTCGCCTCGTCAGATGACTTCTGTTGCAACGTCGCTGATTCCGTTCCTCGAGCACGACGACGCTAACCGCGCACTGATGGGCTCCAACATGCAGCGTCAGGCAGTGCCTCTGCTTCGTCCTAGCGCTCCGTTGGTTGGTACCGGTATCGAGCACCGCATTGCGGTTGACTCCGGTGAGGTTCTGGTAGCCCAGAACGCTGGCGTTGTCGACTACGTTGACGGTCAAACCATCATCATCGAACGTGAAGATGGCGAATACGACGAGTACCTCATTCCTAAGTTCCAGCGCTCCAACCAGTCTGGCTGCATGAACCACAAGCCTATCGTTCGCAAGGGCGACAAGGTGTATGCAGGCGATGTTCTGGCCGATGGTCCTTCTTGCGACGGCGCTGAGCTTTCGCTTGGTCAGAACCTGATGGTTGCTTACATGCCTTGGGAAGGCTACAACTACGAGGACGCTATCATCGTGTCCGAGCGCGTTGTTGCTGAAGACCTGCTTACGTCCATCCACATCTCCGAGTACGAGATCGATGCTCGTGACACCAAGCTTGGACCCGAGGAAATCACTCGCGAAGTCCCCAATATCTCTGATGATATGGTTTCCGACCTCGACAGCGACGGCATCATCCGCGTTGGCGCTGAGGTATTCCCTGGCGACGTTCTGGTTGGCAAGGTTACCCCGAAGGGCGAAACCGAGCTCACCGCTGAAGAGCGTCTGCTCCGTGCCATCTTCGGTGAGAAGGCTCGTGAAGTTCGTGACACGTCCCTCAAGGTCCCTCATGGCTCCGGCGGCCGCGTAATCAACGTGGTTCGTTCTTCCCGCGCAAACGGCGACGAACTTGCTCCTGGTGTAAACGAACTCGTTCGCGTATTCGTTGCTCAGAAGCGTAAGATCCAGCAGGGCGACAAGCTCTCCGGTCGTCATGGTAACAAGGGTGTTATCTCCCGCGTTCTGCCGGTAGAGGATATGCCTTACTTGGCCGACGGCACCCCGATCGACGTTATGCTGAACCCCTTGGGTGTTCCTTCCCGTATGAACGTTGGTCAGCTGCTCGAGAACCATCTTGGTTGGGCTGCTAAGTGGGGTTGGTCTGACGATCCCGAGTCCACCGAACCCGTTGCTGGTCCGCAGTACGTTGCAACACCGGTATTCGACGGTGCAACTGAGGAAGAGATTTCCAACGCCATCGAAGCTGCCAACCGCAACCTCATCAACATCAACCATGCCAAGTACGGCGATATGGCTCGTGACGAATTCGTTCCGCAGCTTTCCCGTACTGGTAAGGCTTGGCTGTACGACGGCCGTACCGGCGAGCGTTTCCGTGAGCCCATTACCTGCGGTCAGACCTACATCCTTAAGTTGGGCCACATGGTCGACGACAAGATCCATGCTCGCTCGACCGGTCCTTACAGCTTGATCACCCAGCAGCCTCTCGGCGGCAAGGCCCAGTTCGGCGGCCAGCGCTTCGGCGAGATGGAAGTTTGGGCACTGTACTCCTACGGTGCTTCCAACGTTCTGCAGGAGATCCTGACCATCAAATCCGACGATACCTCCGGCCGTGTTAAATCTTACGAGGCTATCGTTAAGGGCGAAAGCATTCCTGCTCCTGAGGTACCTGAGTCCTTCAAGGTTCTCATCAAGGAAATGCGCTCGCTGTGCCTCAACGTTGAGCTTGAGGGCCACCAGCATCAGACCATCGATGTCACCCACGACCCCGATGAGGATGAGCTTTTGGGCGCCGCACTTCCCGTTGAAGAAAAGTCCGAAAAGGACAGCGACGACCTGTTGGGTTCCATCACTGCCGAGCTTGGCAATCTGATGGGCGAGAAAAACGACACTGACGACCTTATCGGTAAGGGAGAGGAGAACTAAATGAGCGAATTTGACGTTAACAATTTCGACGCCATCCGCATCTCTCTTGCAAGCGCTGAAGATATCCGTGGTTGGTCTCGTGGCGAAGTTAAGAAGCCCGAAACCATCAACTATCGTACGCTCAAGCCCGAAAAGGACGGCTTGTTCTGCGAAAAGATCTTTGGCCCCACGAAGGACTGGGAGTGCGCCTGCGGTAAGTACAAGCGCATTCGCTTCAAGGGCATCGTCTGCGAACGCTGCGGTGTTGAGGTTACGCGTTCCAAGGTTCGTCGTGAGCGCATGGGCCACATCGAGCTCGCTGCTCCGGTAAGCCATATTTGGTACTTCAAGGGCTCTCCTTCGCGTCTGGGCTATCTGCTCGACATTCCGCCGAAGGAGCTCGAGAAGGTTCTCTACTTTGCATCTTCCATCATCACGTTTGTTGACAAGGAAGCTCGCGAAGAGGACGTAGAAGAGCTGCGCGACGAACTTTCCGCAGACTTGGAAGAATTGGACGCAGAGCGCGATCGTCTCATCGAGGCTACGCGCCGTCTGTCCGTCGACTACGTTCCCGAAGAGGACGAGTTTGTTGATGACATCGACGAAGACGAGCGTATGACGCCCGAGGAAGTCGAAGAGGAAATCGCTGACATCTACGAGGAGTTCAACGAGCGCAAGACCCTGCGTTCTGAGGCTCTGGAGGCTTTCCTGAAGATCGAGCCCAAGCAGCTTGTATCCGACGAAGCCCTGTATCGCGAGATGCGCCTGAACTATTCCGACTACTTCAAGGGCGGCATGGGCGCAGAGGCCATCCGCGACCTGCTCGACAGTATCGACCTTGCTGCTACTGCCGAAGAGCTTACTGAAACCGTTGCCACGGGCAAGGGTCAGAAGCGCACCAAGGCTATTAAGCGCCTGAAGGTTGTCGACTCGTTCCTGCATTCCGCAAACAAGCCTTCCGATATGATCCTGGACGTAATCCCGGTTATTCCGCCGGATCTGCGTCCTATGGTTCAGCTCGATGGCGGCCGTTTTGCAACGTCCGACCTGAACGATCTGTACCGTCGCGTTATCAACCGCAATAACCGCTTGAAGCGTCTACTCGACTTGGGTGCCCCCGAGATCATCGTTAACAACGAAAAGCGCATGCTTCAGGAAGCAGTAGACTCCCTGTTCGACAACGGCCGTCGTGGCCGTCCCGTAACGGGTCCTGGCAACCGTCCGCTGAAGTCTCTCTCCGACATGCTGAAGGGCAAGCAGGGTCGTTTCCGTCAGAACCTGCTCGGTAAGCGCGTTGACTACTCCGGCCGTTCCGTAATCGTTGTTGGTCCTAACCTGAAACTACATCAGTGCGGTCTGCCTCAGCAGATGGCCCTCGAGCTGTTCAAGCCCTTCGTAATGAAGCGCCTGGTAGAGCTTGAGTACGCCGCTAACATCAAGGCTGCAAAGCGTGCGGTAGATCGTGGCGCCAGCTACGTTTGGGATGTTCTGGAAGAAGTTATCGTTGAGCACCCGGTACTGCTGAACCGTGCACCTACGCTGCACCGTCTGGGCATTCAGGCGTTCGAGCCCGTATTGGTAGAAGGCAAGGCCATCAAGCTGCACCCGTTGGTATGTACGGCATTCAACGCTGACTTCGACGGTGACCAGATGGCTGTTCATGTACCGTTGGGTGCCGAAGCTCAGGCTGAGGCTCGCGTACTGATGCTTTCCGCAAACAACATCAAGTCGCCTGCACATGGTCGTCCGCTAACCGTTCCCACTCAGGACATGATCATCGGTATGTACTACCTCACCGCTGCCCGTGATGGCTTCCCTGGTGAAGGCCGTGCATTCATCGACTTCGCTGATGCTCGCAACGCCTACGATGCTCGTGCTGAGGTCGACCTCCAGGCTAAGATCTGGGTTCGCCTTCCGAAGGACACCTTGGTTGCAACTGCATTCGGCAAGTTCGACGAGCACAAGGCTGGTTCGCGTCTGCAGACCACTATTGGTCGCATTATCTTCAACGGTGTGTTCCCGGACGATTATCCGTTCCTGAACTACCAGATGAACAAGAAGGAAATCGGCCGCATCGTAGAGGATGTTTGCAACCGCTACACCCTTTCTGAAGTTGAGCCTATCCTCGACGGCTTGAAGGACACCGGCTTCCATTACGCCACCATCGCTGGTATTACCGTTTCCGTTTACGACGCAACGGTTCCTCCCAGCAAGGACGCAATTCTTGCCGATGCCGACAACAAGGTTGCCGCTATCGAGGAAGACTACGAGATGGGTCTTATGAGCGCTGAAGAGCGTCATAAGCAGGTTGTTGACATCTGGACCGAGGCTAACGAAGAGGTCGGCGAGGCAATGGCTGCCAACTTTGACAGCTTCAACCCGATCTTCATGATGGCCGACTCTGGTGCTCGAGGTAACATCAAGCAGATTCGTCAGCTTGCTGGTATGCGTGGCCTGATGGCAGACACCAAGGGTGGCACGATTGACATTCCTGTTAAGTCGAACTTCCGTGAGGGCCTTTCCGTTCTGGAATACTTCATTTCCACGCACGGCACTCGAAAGGGTATGGCTGACACCGCGCTGCGTACCGCAGACTCCGGTTACCTGACCCGTCGTCTGGTTGACGTTGCTCAGGACGTTATCGTTCGCGAGATTGACTGCGGTACTTCCGACGGCGTTCCTTACCCGATTCACAACGATAAGGGCGAGTTGGACGAGAACCTGGTTGGTCGTTGCGTTCTGGAAGACATCCAGGATGCCGAGGGCAATGTTATCGTTGCTGCGGGCGACTTCATCAACTCCATGGATCAGGTTGCCGCTATGGACGCTGCTGGTATCTCTACCATCAACATCCGCACGGTCATGACCTGTCATGCAGAGCACGGCGTTTGCCAGAAGTGCTACGGTTGGGATCTTGCTACTGCACGTCCGGTTAACATCGGTACCGCTGTCGGTATTATTGCTGCACAGTCCATCGGTGAGCCCGGCACGCAGCTCACGATGCGTACGTTCCACGCCGGCGGTGTTGCAGGTGAAGACATTACGCACGGTCTGCCCCGTGTTACCGAGCTTTTCGAGGCTCGCAAGCCTAAGGGCCAGGCTGTACTTGCTGAAATCGCTGGTACCTTGCAGGTAACTGCCGACAAGGTGAATAAGACGCTTACTGTTCATGACCAGGAAGGCAACATCCGCGAATACGTGGTATCTGCTCGCGCAACGCTTTTGCCGGGCGTTACCGATGGTTGCGAGGTCGAAGTTGGTCAGCAGCTCACCAAGGGTTCTGTAAACCCCCACGACCTGCTTCGCCTTACCGACCCGAACACCACGCTTCGTTACATCGTTGCTCAGGTTCAGGACGTGTACGTGTCCCAGGGTGTAGACATCAACGACAAGCACATCGAGGTTATTGCTCGCCAGATGCTGCGTAAGGTTGCTGTTCTCGATCCGGGCGATTCCAACTACTTGCCGGGCCGCCAGGTTAACCGCTTCGAATTCGAAGATACGGCTAACGCTCTGGTTCTGGAAGGCAAGAATCCTCCGGTGGGTCAGCCTCTGCTGCTCGGCATCACCAAGGCCTCGCTGGCAACCGATTCGTTCCTGTCTGCTGCATCGTTCCAGGAAACCACCAAGGTTCTTACCGATGCCGCTATCGAGGGCAAGGTTGATACCCTGCAGGGCCTGAAGGAAAACGTTATTATCGGTAAGCCTATCCCGGCTGGTACCGGCCTTAAGCGTTATCACGATGTGGGCCTTACCTATCGCGGTGTGGCCGTTGACAAGGTTGACTCCGATCGTCTGCCCGATTCCGCTCCTGAGGCGCTTCGCGAGATCGAAGAGCTGTTGCCTCAGCCGCAGGATTGGTCGCTTGATGGCGATGGCTACCTGGGCGCTGGCTCCGACTATGCAAGCTACTTTGCTTCCATCACGTCGGGCTACCGTGGCAACAACCTTTCCGATGAGGATGCTCGTCTGTATATCTACGACGACCTGGGCGTGTCGCAGCGTTGGGCCAACAAGTTCTCTGAGGCTGGCATCGAAACCGTGGCTGACCTGGTTGGCCACACCGAAGACGACCTGCTTCGCATTGAGGGCATTGGTACCAAGGCTATCGAAGAGCTGAAGGAAGGTCTCGAAAAGCATGGCTTGTCTCATGTGATCGAAGACGACCTGAACGCTTCTCGCGATGACATGAGCCAGCTGCTCGACATGGTGTTCTCTCCTGACGACACCGTGCTTATCGGCGGCGACCAGCCCGCAACCTTCAGCACTGAAGGCGAGGACATGCTGGGCGAGGCTCTGCCTCCGCGCTCCTATCAGCGCAACCTGGAAGAGCTCGACGCTCTGCTGGGTGCCAACGACCTTGGCTTCCACAGCACGGATGCTGATTCCGACTCCTCTTCGGGCGAAGAATAATCCGAGCGAAAGCTAATCGCATCAAAGGCGCGTCCCTGAGTGGGACGCGCCTTTTTGTTTCTTTGGAGAAGGCTTCTTTAGTACACTAAAGCGCCATGCGGTATCTGCATTTAGAGTGCTATTCTGATACTCGCAAAAAGTTGAAAGGGAGCAAACGATGCCCAACACCAAAACGTATCTTTCCGATGACCGTACTCCTCCGCAAAGCCAAATCGGTGCTTCGCTGGAATCATTGGCGCACACCATCCATGAGCGCCGCAATGCGGGCGATGAAAGCTACACGCATCGTTTGCTTACGGGAGATATCGATACGCTTTTGAAGAAGGTTGCCGAAGAGGCTCATGAGGCTACGCTTGCGGCGAAGGACGTTGTATACAACGAGGGCGACGACGCACAGGTTAACCACCTGCGCTATGAAGCAGCCGATGTGGTGTATCACCTCATGGTTTTGCTGGAACGTTGCGGCATCGGCCTTGACGAATTCGCAGCCGAGCTCAATACCCGCATGACCACCGAAGAAATCGAGGAACGCGGCGGCGTAGTGCTGCTGAAGCCTGAATTCGTAAACCGCGGCAACCACGTGGAAAAATAGAAGCAGGTACCAGATTCCCGTATTGGGAGTCGAAGACTGGGAATATAGGGACGGGTGCGCTTTCTCGTTTAAAAGGCAGAGCCTCGCTTGCGTAATTTGTCGCAAGCGAGGCTCTGCCTTTTGCTGGATGATAAAACGGCACCTGCTCTTACAATTCTAACACGCTATGTTTAGGGGGAACCTGGTACCGTTTTTGCTTAGAGATACTGGCCGCGGACTTCCCAGAAGGCAACTGCGCTGGCAGCGGCCACATTGAGCGAATCAACCTGATGCGCCATAGGAATCTTCACGGTGTAGTTGCAATTGGCAATAGTGGAAGGCGCCAAACCATCGCCTTCGGTTCCCAGGACAAGTGCCAGCTTTTTGGCGCCTGCGATATGCTCATTCTGAAGTGTGACGGAATTGTTTTCCAGCGCCAGGGCCGCAACGGTGAATCCGAGCCGGTTCAGTAGCGGCACTCCCTCTTCTGCCCAATTGCGTTCAGTCCCGATGCGCGTCCATGGTACCTGGAACACGGTTCCCATAGAAACGCGGTTGGCGCGACGGTAGAACGGGTCGTGACACCCAGGGGTAACCAGCACAGCATCCATTCCCAGCGCGGCGGCCGAACGGAATATCGCACCGATATTGGTGAAGTTCGTCACATCTTCCAAGATGGCAACGCGCGTTGCATCATTAAGCAAGGTGGCAACGTCAGGCAGGGCGGGTCGGTGAAAAGCCGCAAGCGGACCACGCGTGCGCTCGTAGCCGGTAAGCTCAAAAACCTGTTGGTGCGTGCCAACGAACAGGGGAGTGGTTGGGGCGGCAGCATCGATGCGAGCAAATACTTCTTCGCACGCAGGGGCCCAGCGCTTATCGGTTAGCAGAGCAAAAGGAGTAAGCCCTGCATCCATAGCTCGATCAATCACGTTGCGCGATTCGGCAATGAATAAACCCTCGTCGGACACTTCACTGCCTGTTGCAAGGCGAAGGCCCACCAGTTGCTTGGGGTCGCGCAGCTCGGAATCGGTCATGCTGGAAAATACGCGTAAACGGGCATCGTCTAAGTTGGTGAGCTCGATGAGGGGCATGGCGTTCCTTTGCTGTTGCGGGTTTGTTTGAATTATACGTTGAGGGGATTTTAACCCCGAAGTGCTTGTCAAGCACTAATTAGGTGATTGTGCTAAAATATCGGGTCGGAATATCACCCACGGAAAGGTACATATATGTCAGGGCATTCAAAATGGGCAACCACCAAGCATCGTAAGGCAGCTCAGGACGCAAAGCGCTCCGCGCTGTTCTCCAAGCTTTCCCGTAACATTACCGTTGCGGCGAAGGAAGGCGGCGACCCGAACCCTGAAAACAACGCTTCCCTGGCAGCCGCTATCGATAAGGCAAAGAGCTATTCCTTGCCTAAAGACAAAATCAAGACCGCTATCGACAAGGCTTTTGGCTCCGGTAAAGACGCTGCTAACTACGAAACGGTTGTGTATGAGGGCTATGGCCCCTGCGGTGTTGCTATCTACTGCGACGCTCTGACCGACAACCGCAACCGCACCGCTGCTGATGTTCGTGCTGCCTTCAACCATCATGGCGGCAATCTGGGTACTTCCGGTTCTGTTGCTTTTCAGTTCGAAAAGAAGGGCCAGATCCTGGTAGAAAAGGTTATCAAGTCCGAGCAGAAGAAGGTCGCCGACAAGGAAAACGCTGTCGACGAAGACGAATTCATGATGGCTGTTGCCGAGGCTGGCGGTTCCGATTACGAAGACGCTGGCGAAGAGTGGATCGTATATACCGCTCCCACCGATCTTATGACGGTTAAGAAGGGCCTGGAAGAGCAGGGCATCGAAGTTAAGGGCGCCGAATTCATCATGGAGCCCACCACGCCTACCGAAGTTACTGTTGCTGATGCAAAGAAGGTTATGCGCCTGGTAGACCGTCTGGAAGAGCTTGAAGACCTTCAGAACGTATATCACACCATGGACATCACCGACGAAATCGCTGCTGCCCTCGACGAAGAGGAATAAGCGACCCTCGTATCCGAAAAGGGACTCCTTTAGTTCCATTTTTGACAATCAACTGGTGTTACTTAGTAACGTTACCGTAAAAAGAAAGGCTGCTTTGTGCAGCCTTTCTTTCTTTTAATCAAGGGTCTATTTCGGACTGGTGCCTGTGGTATAGTAGTTGAACTTCAAAGCATTAAACGCACTACTTAATCACACTACGATGCTCAAGGGGTCTTCTTTTCGTGACGCGACAAGCGAACATTCTTTCGTTCGATGAGGTGAAAGCCCGCGAGGCTTCGCTTCCGCGTACCGTTTCACCCTCATCCTCTTCCCGCAGAGCCTACGAGGCTCATCGAAACGCCGAAGAAGGCGCGACTCGTCGTACTTCTTCTCGCTCAAACACCCCTCGTGTTTCCAGTGCGCGTTCTTACCGTGAGGCATCGGCATCTCGTTTTGCCGAAGGCAATTATGCCCAGCTGCAGCGCCCTTCTCAGGAGCGCGCCCCTATGCGTGGGTACGATGATTTCAATCTCAATCACAGCGCTCCACGTGCTGGTCGTGGTTATTCTTCGTCTGTTTCCGCGGGCGACCGTCGTTATTCGTCAGCTCGCGCTCAGGCTCGTAGAGGCTATCAGCCCCAGGCGTCCTCTGGCTATGCTGCTTCTCGCATCGATGCCGCACGGGGTGCTCGTTCCCGTCGCATAGACGATGCGTCTGCGGAAGGTGAAGAACACGCAGCAGCGCGTCGTTCAGCTCAGCGCAAGCAGAACGAAAGCTTCTCTCGCGAGATCCGCAAGCGTTTCCGCGCCGCAAAGGCCGATCGTGAATTCGATCGCACTATTGGAGCTCGCGAAAGGGCACGTGCGCGTGCTGAGCAGCAAGAGCAAGGTAGCCGCGCTGCCGTATACGATATGCGCATGGGTTCAACCCAGCGTAAGTCGGTGCGCAGCATGGCCGAAGGCGAAAACGGCAAGTGCGGTTTTTCACTACCGTTTGCCGTGCCTTTTACGGGGTCTATTTCCGCATGGGCAACGCGCGGCATCGTTTCGCTTATTGCCGTTGTGTTTGCGGTAACCATGCTCTATTTCCCTTGCCAGAATTACTACAACGAAACACGTCAGCTTCAGCAGCTCCAAGCTGAATACGATGCGCTTCAGGAATACAATACCCAGATGCAAAATCAGGTTGATTACCTTAATACCGATGAAGGCATTGAGGATTATGCTCGCTCCGAGTTGGGATGGATACGTCCGGGCGAACATGTTGTTTCGGTTGAAGGAGTAACCCCTTCAACCGACACTTCGCGCTCAAACGATCGCGTCTACGCCATTCCTGCTGGTAGCGTGGCAGCTCCCGACACGTGGTATTCCGGCTTTTTGGATGTGATCTTTGGCTATGGCCACTAATTCAAAACGTATTGCAGCTTTCGACATCGGCACGGTAACGTGCCGATTGCTATTGGCAGAGGTTCAAGATGGCGTGCTTCATGAGCTTGAGCGCCGTTGTGTTATAACCAACCTTGGTGTTGGCGTCGATAAAACGGGCGTCCTCCAGGAAGATGCTATTCAGCGTGTGGTTGCGCAAATTGGCGAGTACATCGAAATTGTAAATAGCTATCGCACCGAACAGCAACCCGAAATCCCCATCGTGGCTGTTGCTACCAGCGCTTCGCGCGATGCGAAGAATTCCGACGCTTTGGTGGGGAAGTTGCACGATTTGGGCGTAGAGCTTTCCGTTATAGAAGGCGAACGCGAGGCGGCCCTTTCGTTTCGTGGCGCTTCGCGCGGGTACGAAGGCGAAAACCTTCTGGTTGCCGATATCGGTGGCGGCTCCACCGAGGTGGTGCTGGGCGTTGGCGGTGAAGCTCCGAAGTTGGCGCATTCGTTCAACGTTGGATGCCGCCGTATGACGGAGCGCTTCTATGTTTCCGATCCTCCGGCTGAACTTGAATTGGCGCAGGCTCGCACCTGGGTTCAACACGAATTCAAGCCTTTTTTTGAACATGCGAAAAACAAGGGGGTTGCAATCGACCGTATTGTTGCGGTGGCGGGCACGGCAACAAGCGTTGTTTCCATGGACAAGAAGATGGAAGTGTACGATTCTTCTTTGGTTGATGGCGTTACGGTTTCAAGTGAAACCTTGGACTGCCTGTACCGCCGGCTATCCAGCATGCCCCTTGCAGACCGCAAACACGTAGTGGGTCTTCAGCCTGAACGCGCTTCGGTTATCGTTGCCGGCTTGGGCATTTTACTTGAAGTGCTTGCGGCAGCAGATTGCAAATCCTTCACAGTTAGTGAATCGGACATCCTTCAAGGTTTGATTCTTGATGCCTATGAGCAGGGGAAATAAACAAATCTTGCTTATTGGCCAAGGTTTGTTCGCCAAAGAGCTTTCATGGGAATAATCCTTAGCCGTGCGTTAAGGATTATTTTTGCTATGATGGTAGCGCTTGCCCGTTAGGGGCAACACGGGAGCGTGGTGGAATTGGCATACACAGCGGACTTAAAATCCGCCACCTTCGGGTTTGTGGGTTCGAGTCCCACCGCTCCTACCAGTTCTGAATTCAGCAGTGCCCCGTTTTAGCGGGCACTCGGTTATAACGAAAGCGTTGAAGATGACAGACATTGCACCTTACATGCAGGATCCCAAGATCGTCCAAAACATCAAGGATTTCGAGGCATACTGCAAGACAGAAGATGCATCTGCCCAAACCGGATCGCCCGCGCTGTTCGAATCGTACCTGAGCCGCTACGCGGACAAAGTCGGCGACATCATCAACACGTTCATTCCTGCGGGTAGCCACCCCGATATGGACAAGTACCTGTACGCTCCGCTTATGAAGTACAGCCAGAACGGTGGTAAGCGTCATCGTCCTCTTATCTGCGTTGCGGCATGTGCTGCGGTAGGTGGCGATATCCGTCGCGCATTTTCCGCCGCTGCCGCTATCGAGCACTTCCATACGGCCGCTCTTATTCACGACGATATTGCCGATGAGGCATCGTTGCGCCGTGGCGAGCCTTGCATGCACCTTACCCAGGGCGAAGGTCTTGCCATCAACGCGGGCGACTTGGCCCTGTCCATCGTAAACGGCATCGTTATGCGCGACCCGTTGCTTTCCGACTCCATGAAGGTGCGCGTTGCCATCGAGCTGGTTTCCATGGCCCAGAGCACGGTGGAAGGCCAAGCTCTTGATATCGGTTGGGCTCGTGATGGTCGCTACGACATCACTCCGGAAGATTATCTGGTTATGGCAACGCACAAAACCGCGCACTATTCCGGCGCGGTTCCTCTGGCTGTTGGCGCTATGGTTGGCGGCGGCACGGAAGAACAGGTTGAAGCTCTTCGTGCTTATGGTTTGGATACTGGCCTTGCGTTCCAGATTCAGGACGACTTGCTTAACCTGGTTGGCACCAAGGAAGCGAAAGAAAAAGACTATCGCAGCGATATTACTGAAGGCAAGCGCACGCTTGTTGTGGTTCATGCGCTGCAGAACACCACAAAGCGGGAACGCTTGGTAGAGATTCTTTCCTCTAAGGAAACGGATCCGGCAATTCTCGAGGAAGCGGTTTCCATCATGCGTGAGGCTGGCAGCATCGATTATGCGCGCGCTTATGCAGAGAAGCTAACCGCCAATGCTCAGGAGCGCCTTGCGAAAATCCTGCCCGAATCGAAGATGCGCGACCTTTTAGCGTCGATGGCAGATTGGTTCGTTGATCGACTTAAGTAGTGAAGCATATGGATCCTATTAAGAAAAACGATTCCGGCGCTGCAGTTGAAGACGTGCAGCACAGGCTCGTAAAGGCTGGCTACCTGGCTGAAGACCAGGTAACGGGCACCTTTGGTGCCGAAACGGAAAACGCTGTTTTGTCGCTGTGTCGTGATTGCGGCATCGAACCGCGCGCCGAGGTGGACAACGCCGTTTGGACCAAATTGGTTGACGCGTCGTTCGAATTGGGCGACCGCAACCTGTTCTTGCGCGTCCCGTTCTTTCACGGTGCCGATGTGCGTACGCTCCAGGAAGCTCTTTCCGCGCTGGGCTTTTCTTGCGGTATTGCCGACGGCATTTTTGGCGTCCATACGGAAGATGCGCTGCGTCGTTTCCAGCTGAATATGGGCTTGCCCACCGACGGCATTGCCGGTGCATTCACGTTCCGCGCGCTTTTGCACCTGCAGCATTCTTGGAAGGGCAAGGATTCTTTCAGTCCCGTTCCCCGTTTGGGCTTTGCCCGCGCGGCTCAGGTGCTCGAATCGAACCTTATCTGCCTTTTCGGCACATCGGAATTCACCCGTTCGGTTGCTGCTCGTATGTCGAACTTGGCGCTTGCCACTACTCCGGCATCGAAGGTTACCAGCGCCGATTCGTTACTGGTTGCTCCCGATGAAAGCATGTATTTCGTGCAAATTTTGGTTGGCAACGAAAAACCCGCTTCTACGGTTCCCACGGTAGATTTCGTAGACGAAGAAAGCCTTCCCGACCGCGTTGGTCAGGCTCTTATGGCAACGGAAGGCCATCAGCGCCGTATTGCCGTTCGCCTGCCTGAAGAGGGATGGGAAGACGCTGGCGCCGATCGTTCGGCTCAGCATTACGCCATTGTTTTGCTTGATGCGCTTTGCTCCGGTTTGGTTATTGCGGAGCAGCGATAGCGTTGGTTTTCGTTTGCTATACTGAGGACGCATAGGCAATTGAGCAGAAAGGCGTCCATGGAAGCATCAGCTCTTATTCTTGCTGCGGGTGCAGGTACCCGCATGAAATCATCTAAACCCAAGGTGGCTCATCAGATTTTTGGCAAGCCCCTTGTTCGTTGGGTTGTCGATGCCGCGCATGCTGCGGGTATCGATTCCGTTGTTGGCGTGGTGGGCCACGGCAGGGAACAGGTAGAGCCTCTCCTTGCCGACGTAACCACGGTTGTTCAGGAAGAGCAGCTGGGTACCGCCCATGCGGTTCTTGCTGCTCGCGGTGCGCTCAAAGGCCGCACTGGTTCCCTGGTGGTGCTTACGGGCGATTCCCCGCTGGTACGCGCTGAAACCATCGCCGAGCTTGTTCGCACGCGCGAAGAGGCCAACGCTGCCGTGGTTGTTCTGACCATGGAAGCGGAAAACCCCACGGGCTACGGCCGCATTATTCGCGATGCGGCAGGCGACGTTCAGGAAATCGTTGAGCAGAAAGACTGCACGCCTGAACAGGCGGCGGTTACGGAATGCAATTCCGGTTTCTATTGCTTCGACATTGAAACCTTGTTTGCTGCGCTGGAAGAAGTTTCCACCGACAATGCGCAGGGCGAATACTATCTTACCGATGTTTTGGGCATTGCCCGCAACCAGGGCAAGCGCGTTCTTGGCTTGAAAGCCGAAGACGCATCCGAATGCCTGGGCGTTAATTCCCGCCGCCAGCTTGCAGAAGCCACCAAGGTGCTGCAGCAGCGCATCAACGGCATGCATATGGACAACGGTGTAGCCATCATGGATCCCGCCACTACGTGGATCGGCCCTGACGTAACCATCGAGCCCGATGTTGAGATTTTGCCCATGACCTTCCTTATGGGTGCTACCTCCATTGCCACCGGCAGCGTTGTTGGCCCCAATTCCCGCCTTACCGACACTACGGTGGGGGCTAATTGCCAGGTCGAAGAAACCGTGGCTATCGAAACCGTTCTTGACGCTGATGTTACGTGCGGTCCTCGTGCGTATCTGCGTCCTGGCACGCACATGTGCGAAGGCTCCAAGGCGGGCACGCACGTGGAAATCAAGAAATCTACCATCGGCAAGGGCAGCAAGGTGCCGCACTTGAGCTACATCGGCGACACCACTATGGGTGAAGGCGTTAACATTGGCGCCGGCAGCATCACCTGCAATTACGATGGCGAAAAGAAATGGCCTACCACCATCGGCGACAACTGCTTTGTTGGCAGTGACGTAATGATGGTTGCTCCGGTAACGCTGGGGGAAAACTCCCTTATCGGAGCCGGATCTGTTATCACCAAAGACGTATCTGCGGGGGCCCTTGGTTTGGGCCGTGCCCGCCAAACGGAAATTGAGCATTGGAACGAGAGGAAGAAGAACTAATGAGCAACATGACCAAGACCATGGCGGTATTCGCCGGGTCAACCTGTCCCGAGCTGGCTGAGGATATTGCCACTGCGCTGGGCACCACGCTCGGCAACGTGAAGCTCGAGAAGTTCTCGAACGGTGAAATTTACGCACGTTATCTTGAGAGTGTTCGTGGCGCAGACGTATTCATCGTACAGTCCACTTCCACGCCTAACGTTAACGAAGCAGTAATGGAGCTGCTTATTATGGCCGACGCGGCAAAGCGCGCTTCTGCTCGTACCGTTAACGCCGTTGTTCCTTGCTATGGCTATGCTCGTCAGGACCGCAAGGCTGCTGCACGTGAGCCTATTACGGCTAAGCTGGTTGCCAACATCATGACTGCTGCTGGCATTGACCGCACCATTACCATTGACCTTCATCAGGGCCAGATCCAGGGCTTCTTCGATACCCCGGTTGATCACCTTACGGCGCTGCCTATCTTTGCCGATTACTTCCGCAAGAAGAACATCGACACCGAAAAGCTCTGCGTAGTAAGCCCCGACGTTGGCCGCGCTAAGGCTGCAAAGAAGCTTTCCGACATGCTTCATTCCGACCTGGCTATCATGCACAAGGGCCGTCCTGGTCATAACAAGGCTGAAATCACGGCACTTATCGGCGACGTTAATGGCAAAATCTGCATCGTTAACGACGACATGATTGATACCGCTGGTACCCTTTGCGCTGCTGTTGCCACGTTGAAGCAGAAGGGCGCTGAAAAGGTATATGTATGCGCTACGCATCCTATTTTCAGCGGTCCTGCTTACGAGCGCATTGAAAACTCCCAGATCGACGAGCTGGTAGTTTGCAACACCGTTGCTGTTCCTCAGGAAAAGCAGACCGGCAAAATCAACGTTATTTCTGTTGCTCCGCTTTTGGCTCGTGCCATCAACAACGTATACGACAACAAGTCGGTTGCTTCGCTGTTCGACCCAGAGTTTGCCCTGTAAGACATGCGCGTAGTAGTTGGCCTGGGCAACCCAGGAGAAGAATACGCGCATACGCGCCATAACGCGGGCTTTGAGGTAGTAGACCTTTTGGCCAGCGAATGGGGCGTAACCTACTGGAAGAACACGTGCGGTGCTTTGGTGGGCGAAGGCAAGCTGCGCCATTCCGATGGCAGTATTGAAAAGGTTATTTTGGCGAAGCCCCAGAGCTTCATGAACCTTTCCGGCGGGCCTACGTCGAAGCTGTGCAAGGAATACGATTGCCCGGTTGAAGAGCTTATTGTTATCCATGATGAGCTTGATATCGACCCAGGCACCGTGAAGGTTAAGAAGGGCGGTGGGCATGCAGGTCATAACGGCTTGAAGTCCATCGTCGAAAAGTGCGGTTCGCGCGAGTTCTTGCGTGTGCGCACTGGCATCGGCCGTCCTCCCGGAAGGATGAGCGTGGTAGATTTCGTGCTTGGCACTCCGAAAAAGGATGCAAAGGACGATTTCGACCAGGCATGCCAGCGTGCCGCCGAAGCAGTTGAATCGCTGCTGGAAAAGGGCCTGGCAAGAACACAGGATGTGTTTAATCAGCACTAACGAAGACCCCGATCGCAAAAGCGGTCGGGGTCTTTTTTGTTGGCGGGGGTGCTGGAGGTCAAAGTGGCGGCGGGCTGGGGTTGCAGCTGGGGTGCGGGGGCGTTGGTGCTGGGTTAGAGTTGCAGCCAGGGCGCGCCAGCTGTACGACGTCGGTGTGGGATGTTGACGCTAGGTTGGAGCGTATTCGACGATCGGTGCAAAGAGCAGGGTGCCACGTGCCGCTTTAGGTGCTGCCATAGGCGGCATGCCCGGTGCAGCATGGCTTGGCCTTAGTGGCAGTGCAGGGAAGGGCGAGTGGAAGCTGCGGATCAAGGAGAACGGCAACGGCGAGGACAATATTTACTCATGACGCAATCATCATGATGCAAAGAAGACGGAGAAGCGCATATCTAAGCATGCTCATCGACGTCAACCAGGAGAACAACAACCGCCCGCCCCGCAACCTTCCAAGCGTAATGTCCCGCCTGAATTCCCAGTGGGGTATACGGGGTAGTTGAAGCTGTTGTTAATTAACCCACGATACCTATTTGACATTCTCTCTTTTTAGGTGATGCATTTGACAGTGATACAGCTTGGTGCTTCGTAAGTGAGACCTTAGTCCAGGAGCTGTCAGTGTATGCTGTCGGTTAAGCAGGTAATACGAAATGTAAAGCACTAGGGCGGTTCACTACGCTCGATGAGCAGATATGTAAGTTACGGCGTGCTCTCTGCATGCGCGGGGATGATCCCAAGGCGGTCGAGCAGATCGGGGACAATTTGCGCAAAGAAATAGCCAGAGGGTGGCCCATACTACAAATATAGTTTTGAGGAGGGTACTGTGGTGTACATGCGTTGCGCAGCAATGCGCTAACGTAGGCAGTGCAGGTAAACTGCAGTTCTGGAGCATTGTTGGAGAGAATGCGGTAGTGCTGCCGTTCATCGTTGCAGCGCGCCCGTTCTTGGTGCTATTAGCTGCCAGCTAAAGCGCAGAAAGCAGGCGGCGAGTAGTATGAAGGCAGTAAAAAGAATCTTTGAAAAGCCTTATGCATGGTCCCAGTGCTTCAGTTTTGCTCCGTTTTCTTTCGCAAAAAAATGAGCAGTTGCTTTGTTATAGTGAAAGCTAGACTTATAACTGCAGGTCGTTCATCAATTTGGAGACGACATGGAAAATATTGAAACATTGTCGCTGCACATCAAGCCAGTAGATTCTAACGAGGGAGCGATTCGGCGGGCTTTTTCGTTGGGTCCCATGCTCCAAAGTGTGCTCATGGAGCATATTGACAATTTGTATGCCGAACAGCTACATACTTCTACCCTGAATCCGTACAGTCAATATTGTTATACCAACGAAAAGGGCGAAATAATTTGGCGCATTGGAGCTTTTACGAATGATGCGATCGAGAAGCTTATCGAACCTGCTTCGAAAATAGAGAAGTTCACTCTCAGGAACCTCGAAAAATCATTTACCGTTACGAGAAAAACGCGTGAGTCTTTTGGGGTTGATCGCTTGATTGGGATTCTCAAAGCTGATGCTCCATCAACGTTTTGCGTTGGATTCGTGTCGCCGGCCTCTTTTAGAAGCAAAGGCCGATACGTCATCATGCCCGATGTGCGTCTTATATTTCAGAATCTTCTCATGCGATACAACCAGGTTTATGCGGGGGATGCCGAAATCGATTCCGAGACACTTGACTATATTGTTGGGCACGTCTCTGTTTCTTCGTATAACTTGCACTCACATTATTTTTCACGAACTATGGGCGAATCAAGCAAGATTCCCGCTTTTTTGGGGAGATTGACGCTTCATGTCGAAGGGCCTCAATCGTTGAGGGGTCTCGTGGCTATGCTGCTTGCTTTTGCTGAGGTGTCCGGAATTGGTATCAAAACGTCCATGGGAATGGGCGGTATTCAGTTGATGAATGACCGGTCGACGCGAAAAGGGGGAGGAATCATTGGACGATAAAACCATCCTGTGTTTCGGTGCTTTGCTTCATGATATTGGAAAGGTTGTATATCGTGGTTTTTCGGGGAAGGGCACACATTCTCTTCTTGGTGCGAAGTTCATCGATGAAGAGGTAGCTCCTCTTAACGAGTCTTTTGCCGCTCCCGAGGGGCGGAAAGTCGTTGATCAGATTCGCTTCCATCATGCACGTGAAATAGCGGGCTCGACTTCACTCAAGTCCGATTCTTTGGCTTACATCACGTATTTTGCTGACAACATTTCAGCCGGTATGGATCGTAAGAATGAGGGAGACGAAGAGGGAAATGCGCGGTTCGACAAGGAAGTCGATTTGCGAAAAATCTTCAACATTCTTGATGGCAGGTATGACGATAACGTTATCGCGCATGACGACTACAACGCTATCCGGGAAACGATTAAGCGTCAACTTGCACAGATTAAGATAGCCTCTCAAGAGGTTAATTCGCTGCTGCATGTGCTTGAGGCCACAACGTGCACAGTGCCCTCTTCAACGAATAGATCAGAGCTTGTCGATGTTTCGCTATATGATCATTCCAAAACAACGGCAGGATTGGCGTTGTGTCTCTACGACTATCTTGAAGAGCGAGGTATTTCCGATTATCGAAAGGCATTATTTTCGGGTAATTTATCTCGTTCTTATTACAAAGAGCGCATGTTTCTTCTTGTGTCGTGCGATATGAGCGGTATTCAAGATTTCATCTACGACATCAGTGGATCAAAGGCGCTTAAGCAGTTGCGGGCACGTAGTCTATATCTTGAGCTAATGATGGAGCATATCGTTGACGAATTGCTGGATCGCCTGTCCCTCAATCGGACCAATGTTATGTACACGGGTGGCGGTCATGCATATCTGCTATTGCCGAATACCCTAAATGCAAAAAACGTTTTAATCCAATTCAAAAACGAACTGAAAGAATGGTTCGTCCATGAGCATGGCACTAATCTGTTCATGGCTTTTGCAAGTATTGAATGCAGTGCTGATGATTTGTCGAATGCGGGCGAGGATAAGCAACGCTTCCCCAATTTGTTCAGGAAGCTGTCTGCAAAGCTATCTAATGCGAAGGCGATGAGATATTCGGCTGCGGATATTAAGGCTATGAATTTTGCTGCTCAGAGCCATTTTGACGATGGGAGGGAGTGTCGCGAATGCCATCGTTCGACAGCACTTGCTTCTAACGATGACATCTGTAAGACATGCGAATCATTGCAAGATATTTCTGCCGATCTTGTCAGCAAAAGCGTATTCGCCATTGTTGATGATTCTTGTGGGAACCCTAGGCATCGTCAGCTGTCCTTACCGTTTGGGGCCAATCTTGTGTTGTATGAGCGCAATTGCTATCTCAAGGAAAAACCCGAAGTCAGGCGTGTCTACACCAAGGATTGGGATGCTGGTACTAACCTGGCTACGCATATATGGATGGGCGATTATACCGCTGATACGGATGGCGAAGGGATATCATCCTATGCTGGAAGTGCCATTACCCTGGACGGCGGAAAAGGAATCAAGCGTCTTGGCGTACTCCGTGCCGATGTTGATAATCTTGGTGCTGCATTCGCTGGAGGCATCCCTGCGAATAAGGCTTCAATTAGCCGTACGGCAACATTAAGTCGCTCGCTTAGTTTGTTCTTCAAGAGCCAGGTAAATGAGATTTTGAAATCGGGCCAATATCGTTTGCAGGTTATCTATTCAGGTGGCGATGATTTGTTCATTGTGGGTAACTGGAGCGATGTATTGTACGCTGCGCTTGATCTGCGCAAATCTTTCAAGGAATTTACTGGAAATGGCGTATTGACCATCAGCGCAGGTATTGGAATGTTTGACGAAAAATATCCCATTGCGCGTATGGCGACAGAGACAGGCGAGCTTGAAGACGCTGCAAAGCTTTATGTTGAAAATTATCCAGATGGGGGCATTCGTACGAAAAATGCGGTAGCGCTGTGGAGTCTCGATTCCGTTTTTTCATGGGATGACCTTGCCGATATAGTTGAGCCGCGTGTGCGCGAAGTGGCCAATATTTTCAAAGAAAACGATAGAGGTAAAGCGTTTATCTACAAAATGGTCTCGTTGCTGCGAAATTACGATGACGTTATTTCTGCACCGCGCTTGGCTTATTTGTTAGCAAGAAGTTTTGAAGATGCCGAAAATCGCGATGAGTTGTGCCGGAAATTCTATTCATGGGCATCAACTGATCATGGCAGGCGATGTCTTGTTGCGGCTTTGGAATGGTATGTGTACAGCATTAGGGAAAGGGGATAAAGCATGCAGGCTAAACCGACTGTTGCCCTGAAAATACCCGGTAGGGGCGTGATAACGGATTTGACTTTTGCAAAAATTGCTGAGGCGATTATTGCTCCACTTGATAAAGCTAGCGGAAAGAGAGCATTTGCATTTTCAAGACTATCTATGTCGAAACTTCGTGGAATCTATAGTCTGATCACGAATATCCATGCACGTGTTAATACGCCAGAAGACCTAAACGCATGCATGTCTGACCTCCAATACGTCAAAGTGAAAATGGCCTACGAATCGGGCAGGGAACGAAATCGGGATGTCAAAGAATTTATTTCCCAAACATTTCTGATGGTTCTGCTCGATCAAATCGAAACCTATGAGCAGTTTGTTCTGTATTGCCGCTATGCGGAAAGCTTAGTTGCGTACTTTAAATTCTATGGGGGCAAGGAGTAGCGATATGTCGTATACAAAGATTAAGATAACCGGCACCATTGAAGTAAAAACGGGCCTGCATATTGGTGGAGACGATTCATTCAGCGCTATTGGCTCCGTTGACTCACCTGTGGTTCGTGACCCCCTTACACGAGACCCCGTTATTCCTGGATCTACACTGAAGGGCAAGATGCGTTCGCTGCTTGCACGAGAATTCGGCTCCATTCCGTGTGCGGGCGTTAGGGGGTTTGAAAGCGATTGCCCTGAAATCAAGCGTTTATTTGGCTCGAGTGAAAAGGGAAGTGATGCTGCTGGGGTTGGCATACAGATGTCGCGCCTGCAATTCAGCGATTGCTTTTTGGTAAACAAGAAGACTCTGCCGCAGATTTTTGAGAATAAATTCGAGAACACAATTGATCGCTTGACGTCGGTGGCTAATCCTCGCCAAATTGAGCGTGTGGTGCGTGGCTCTGAATTTCTGTTTGAGTTGATTTACAACGTAGAGGACGCCGATGAAGCTCAGGAGGATTTCGAGAACATCAGAAAGGCTATCGACCTACTTGAAAATGATTATTTGGGTGGCGGTGGATCGCGTGGTAATGGACGCGTTCTTTTTAAGGATTTAACTACCAAAGTGGTTACTGGCGACAAATCGTTTGCAATTCCGACATTAAGGTAAGCGCATGACTACGAGCATGGTGAAACTAACGTTTCAGGCCCCAGTACATTTTGGGGACGGTCGTCTTTCGGGCAGTGAATATACTTGTGATGCCGCCACATTGTTTAGCGCATTGTTTATCGAAGCGTTAAAAATGGGCTGCGCCGATGAATTGCTTGTTGCGACTAAACTGGGCGAGCTTACGCTAAGCGATGCGTTTCCGTACATCGGCGAACGTTTGTATGTTCCGAAGCCCATGGTGGATTCGGTTGGGAATAATAGGTCATACGCAGAATCGGGAGATTCGCGAGCTCGCAAGGCTAACAAGGCGCTGAAGTACATCCCGATGGATGGGGTGTCGGATTATTTAAATGGCTCGTTCGACTTCATTAACGAATTGGGGCGTTTTCAGAATGGCGCTTCTTTCCTGCGCACGAAAGTGAACTTGATGCGTGAGACGAGCGATGACGCCGAGCCATATCATGTCGGTGGTTTCCAGTTTGCTCCAAATTGTGGAGTGTATTTCTTAGTTGCTGGTTCTTATAATTTGCTACCTCTGCTTGAGCAGTTGAGCTATTCCGGAATCGGAGGCAAGCGAAGCAGTGGTTACGGGCGGTTTGAGTTCTCGGTAAGCGACAATTCGCTTTTTCCTTTACCGCGCCACATCAATTCTGGAAAGCATGCGATGCTGATGACCAGCTCGCTTCCTCGCGAGGATGAGCTGACTGAAGGACTGATTGATGGAGCGCGATACCACCTTGTCCACAAAGGCGGGTTTGTTCAGTCGGCTAGTCATGCGTCGAGTCCTAAAAAGAAAAGAACTATGTGGCTTTTTGCGCCGGGGTCGATGTTTGAGCGCACCTTTGAGGGCGATGTGTTCGATGTGAATGGCAGATCGGGTAAGCATCCGGTGTATCGCTATGCACGTGCCATGTGGATGGAGGTGTGACATGGGCGTTCGCAAACTTCGCCTTGACATCAAGGTTTCGGGTTTGGTGCATATTGGAAATGGACAGCAGTATGGCAAAAGGGACTATTTTGTAAAAGGCGGTAAGATTGCCATACTTGATGTGCGGAGGTTTACGTCGCAGCTGGCACCTGCACAGATATCGCGATACTGCGAGTTCCTAGAAAACGCTAAAGACCGATTCGGCTTGCAAGGATTTTTGGGAAAGAAAGAAAATGCTGATCTGCTTAAAGTTGCACAGAGTTCGGTTGCTTATCAGGTCGATTCCCCGATAGCGACTGCTCGACGTGGTTCGATTCAGTATCACGATGTGTGGCAGTTCGTAAAAGACCCCTATGGCAATCCTTACGTTCCAGGTTCGAGTGTTAAAGGAATGCTGCGTACTGCTTTATTGCTGAACTTGGTTCTTGATGATGTCAACCTTCGCGCTTCTGTCGATATGGGAGCTCTTGCTAATCCAAAGATAGCTTGTAGTTCAAGTGCGGATAAGCAATTGGATAAAGCGGCATTCTTTCTGGAGCAGCCAAATTTGTCTGATCCGAGCATCGTTAACGATGTCATGAAGTATGTTTCCGTTTCGGATTCCGAGCCGCTTTCTGTTGGCGATCTCGTTTTCGCGAAAAAATACGACAAGTTCTCGAAGGGCGATTCGGCTGATCACAAGCTTGATATGGGAAAACTGACGCTCAAAGAGGGCAATGAGCTTGATGTATATCGCGAATGCCTTCGTCCAGGGACTGTTGTTTCCGTTGACGTTGTGATTGACGAACGGATTGATATGTATTTTTCATCCATTGTTCTTGATTCGCGAGGACTGGAAAGAATATTGCAGAGATCGTTTGATTTCTATTCTGAGCGATTCCTGAGCCATTTCGACAACGCTGCAGGTGAAGAGCCTGGGCAGATTCCTTCCGACGGCAGATGCCAATACATTATTGCTTCTGGCCCTCTTGTTGGGATGAGGTGTCGGAATGCGGCTGTTGACGAAACTGGTTTTTGTAACAAGCATCAAGACCAAGCGTGTCAAAATGCATTATCGGCAGGGACATTTTGCTATTTGGGCGGCGGCGTCGACTTTATGAGTAAGACAATTACTAATGCCTTGTTCGATAAAGAAGAAGATGCCGTGCGTGCGATATCGCACGTTTTATACAGTCAGTTTAAAACCGAGATAGATCTAAGCGCTCATCGGGCGCTATGGGATTCGGTTCAATATGCTGGCTTTGCGCCTAAGCCTTTTGTGGCCCGGCGAACAAAGCCAGGTGGCCGTATAACGAAAGCTAAGAACGATCATCGTCATTGGCTTGATGAGGAAATTGGAGTGTCTCCTCATACGATGAAATGGGGAATTGTCGGCAGGGATCGTTATCCCATGGGAAAGTGCTCAATTTTGATAAGGGAGTCTTAAATGACCACATTGTTTTCTCCAGTTGGGACAGCTGACCCCATCACGCAGCTCGGCGATGGGCCACTACTGCATATTATCCGGCACCGAAAACCCGACAGGGTTGTGCTGTTCCTTTCGCCCGCTATGAGCGTATACCAAATGCAAGACAGTCGTTATACCAAAGCAATCGAACTTTTAGTCGAGGCTACGGGCGTTCCCATGCCTGAAATATGCTTGAAAGAATCAGAGCTTGAGGAAGTGTACCGCTTCGATCGGTATATTGAGGAATTTGAACCTATCCTTAAGCAGCTCTCGGGAGAAGACAGCGTACTGGTCAACGTGTCCTCCGGCACGGCAGGCATGGCTCAGGCTCTTGTGGCTTTAGGGTCGTTCGGACGCCTGAATTTGGAGTTGCTGCAAGTATTAACTCCGAAGTGCGGTATCAATTCTCGAGGTGATCGGGAGAATCCAAATAAGTATGATCTCGATTTGCTGTGGGAGCTTGATCAGGAAATCGAGGCTGGCGCTGAGTGCCGTATTGTTTCTGTTTCTACGCCGAACTTCAGCGAGCAATTAATCAGGGAAAATGTTATTACCTTACTACGAGGCTACGAATACGAAGCAGCATATAAATTGGTTTGCCAAATGGGCACTTCAAGCGAAAACGTTAGAAAGATGGTTAAGGCTGCTGCGTGTCGGTTGAACCTTGACGGCAATTTGCCAGCTGAGGTATTTGCCAAAACAGAGGTGAGCTACAAACCCAACGATCGGTTGCTGGAATACCTTTATGCCATGGAGGTTCGATTGATGCAGGGTCATTGGGCTGATTTCGTTCGGGCTCTTTCGCCTGCGTTGACCGAGCTAATGAAGAGGATGCTCAAGCCTTACCTGCCGGAAGAAAAGTACACTTTATTCGCGCATGGTGAATCAACGAATAGGTATAACGTGGGGGCAATCGACGCTGATTCCAGGCTGAGGGACACTCTTTCTTGGTGCCATTATGAGAATAAAAACGCTTTCATAACCAATGATGCATACTACCGTCTTATTCGAGAATACTGCGAAGACGTACGCGTTAAGGACCTGATACTGCAGTTGAGGAATGCTGAAAAGAATTGTAGGAATCCGCTCGCTCATACATTGAAAGCTTCCCCGAAAGCAACATTGGAAAAACTTTGCTGTATGAAACTTGAAGATATCATGTCTGCGCTATTTGAACTTCAAGGTTCTGCGGAACCGGGACTGTACGATCGGATTAACCAACGGATTATTGGCAACATGTAACAGCATGAGGTGAATCGGTCATGGCGCATGTGTATCTGACGAGAAACGATATTAAGCTTGGGTTTTCTCAAGGGCAGCTTATCGTGAAAGATGCCAATGGCGATACCGATTATCGGCTTCCGTTTTGCAACGTGGATAGTGTCAATGTGTTTGGAAACCCCCAATTGTCCACCCAACTAATACGCGAATGTCTCTCATCGTCTGTCCCTATTGGCTATTACACTGAAGATGGACACTATCTTGGTCGGGCGATTTCGCCCGACCATGCCGACCCTTTCCGTCAAAAACAACAAGACATTTTGACGAATGATGCAGAGTTTTGCCTTGTTTGGGCTCAACTTGTTATTGAAGCAAAGCTGCGCAATAGCTTGTCATTGCTGGAATCCTTTTTTGATCTATACACTTTCTCAGGTGAAGACTTTAATGGAATTAAACATTCATTGAAGCTAGTGAGCAAGACTACGAGCATTGATGAGCTTTTGGGGTTCGAGGGGAGTGCTGCAAAATGCTACTTCTCCTGTTATTCAAAGTTATTTTCGGATTTGGGATTTTCGTTTGAGGGAAGGAGTTCCCGACCGCCAAAGGATCCGGTTAACGCGTTGCTTTCGTATGGGTATAGCGTTCTACACCGTAATATTATTGGGGCAATTGAGCGTCATGGACTCAATCCTTATTTTGGATTTATGCATAAACTTTCTCGCGGGCACGCAGCCTTGGCATCCGACTTGATAGAGGATTATCGTGCATTCATTGTTGATAGATCAGTGATTTCCTTCGTGCGTTCTGGCGATGTATCTTCTGCTGATTTTATGTTCAGGGATGATGGTGCGGTGTACATGTCTAGGGATTTGATGCGGTCTTTTACTGATTTTCTTTCTGGCGAAATGGCGAAGCGGGATAGTTTTTTCCGTGTATATGAGGATAGATTTCTTTACGGTTTTCATGCCGCACTTGATAAAAAACTTGTGAGTGTCGTAACAGCTATTGAGTCTGGTGAACCAATGCAGTACCAGCCCTTTATTTGGGAGCTTGATTCATGATGGGTGTGCTCTGTATAGCGAAGCGGCGTTTTGATCGGTGCCTTGGTGCATCGCCTGCTGAAAACAGGTTCTATACATTGATCATGTTCGATATTTCAGGAAGAAAGAAATATTCACTGCTGACGAAGCTGCTAAAGCGATACAGTCGACGAATTCAGGATTCGGTATATGAGGCTTATTTGAAGCCATCGGATATCAAGCAGCTTACCGAAAAAATAGAAAGATTGATGGGCTCAGAAAGGTATTTTGACCCATCAGACAAAATACGGATTTATCGAATGTCAGGTTCATGCAACGCGGTGATGTTTGGCGATTGCGCGTGCAGCGATGACGACACGCGGTCTTATATTTTCATTTAAGGTTATACTGACAAGGTAAACAACGGTTTGACAAGCAGTTTTATGAATAATGAGTCAATAATCATATTCTGCATGTTTTGTCAATGCTGTTGTTGGGCTCTTTACCCCGAGAGGGGACGGAAACTACCAAAGAATATCGCCGAGTTCTTTAGCTAAATGTGTGTTGTTGGACTCTTTACCCCGAGAGGGGACGGAAACATAATAAGCATTTGAGAACTCCTTTGTTTCTTTTGATAAAGTTGTTGGACTCTTTACCCCGAGAGGGGACGGAAACCGCCAAACGTGTTTAGCCTTTGTTACATGCAATTTTGGTCAGTTGTTGGACTCTTTGCCCCGAGAGGGGACGGAAACTTGTTGGTTGCCATAATTAAAACCTTTCTATCTGGTCAGTTGTTGGACTCTTTACCCCGAGAGGGGACGGAAACCCGAGGATCATAGGCCAAATATGTACTTGGTTGAATCAGGTTGTTGGACTCTTTACCCTGAGAGGGGACGGAAACTCCGTATTAATTACCAGGCTTAGCAGCCAACCAATGCCGGTTGTTGGACTCTTTACCCCGAGAGGGGACGGAAACCAGCGCATCAGTCCCGCACATGTCCCATTGGCTGCTATGCAGATTGTTGGACTCTTTGCCCCGAGAGGGGACGGAAACCCGAAGAACTGCGCATCGAGTACGCGCCACGCCAGATTGTTGGACTCTTCGCCCCGAGGGGGGACGGAAACTTTGTGCTCAATGTGCGCACTTATGTGCTCTAACAATTTCCAATTGTTGGACTCTTTGCCCCGAGAGGGGACGGAAACCGGCTGGATATCGGACATAAAGGTGTCGGAAGAGAACGTGTTGTTGGACTCTTCACCCCGAAACGGTCCAGGATTTCCACCGCAGCCCCATCCCGTAATTTTTACTCTACGTCAGACAGCTGCCGCACTACGGTGAGAAGAAGGCCGAGAGGATCGTGCAGGGGTGCTCCCCGCATACGCGGGGATGATCCCAGATAGGGCGCTTGCGGATAATTCAATTGCAATGACGGAAAGGCGCCCAATGAATGACAGGCAGTTCAGGTTGAATGCCAGGAGACTCAAGGAGGAAAAAGGCTTTTTCGACATTGCGGCACACGGATTGCCTGGATGCGTGGAAGCATATGGCAAGCGCATTGATGCAAAAACCGTTTGGGATGTTGTGCGGAAAAGCGATGGATACAGCGGCGAGGACATCCGCCTTTGCACGTGCTTTGGCGCTGTGGAGGACGAGAACGGGAGGTCGATAGCTCAGGAGCTTGCGAACATATCGGGCAGGAAGGTGAAGGCGGCTACGAAGTTCTTCTTCATTTGCCAAGACGGCTCGTATTATGTTGGCAGCGATTTCTGGCATTCGGCTGGTAGAATGGAGCTGTTCGAGCCGAAGGGAAAGACATGATTGGAAGCGAGAAGAGATTCGAGAAGACGAGCGATGCCCTTCTTTCCATGCAAACGGAGATAGCGTCCGCGATGGAGCGCCTGCCCGAAACCCCGTATACGGTCGCTTCAACGCAAACCTATGATATGGTCACTGGCGAACAGCTCGGTGCCCTGTGCGCGTACACCCATGACGGATTCGGCTGGACTTCGGAAGACCTTTACAACTTCAAACATTACGGGTTGGTCGATTGCAGCAGCGAATACGCAAAAGCCGCATTCCAGCATTTTCTTGAGCTAGTTTCCATGTAATTGACATTCAGAACCCCGTTTTTGCGTGGATTCAACAAAACGGGGTTTTAGTCTTAGATATTTGCTGCTTTATACAGCTTGCACTAGGACACATGCTCAAGAAAATGCTGGAACACGGAGATCGAACGCTCGCTCCCGTAGTTCACAAGACCGTAGCGTTTGAAATTATAGAAATCCACGGTAGATCAGCAGAATCCATCGTGCCTGTACACGCCCATTGCGTCTATCGGCTCGCCAGCAACCGCACCAACGGCCTTCATTGCGGCTATCGCTTCGGGGCAATTGACGTAAGGCTCCATCAGCGAAACGATCTCGTTCTGCTTTGCAAGCATCTCGTTGCTCGCCTTCTCGTATTTCGATTTGCCGGGAATCATTTATCCTCCTTTGGCTCAACAATAATCATTATGCCATCCGGCAATTCAATATCGCTTCCAACGTAATACGACCCATCGGCGTTTATATTGAAATAAGTGCTCCCCGCATAAGTGGGAATGATTCCAGGTTTCACTTGTCCCTGCTGTCGGCGCCAATGTCAATTGCCTCAGAATGCCACATGCCCATCGTGGGCGTGATTCTTTAAATCAGAGGGCCAGCGTTCCGGTTTGCCGTTGACCGTGTTATACTGCCGAAGCCATCATCCCCATGTCGTGGCTATAAAAGGAAGCCTGAAAAATGGCTTCCTTTTGTTCTTTTTGCGCTCAGTTCCCCTGTTCCGTGAAATACCCTGGGAATTATTCTGTACACCTGGGAATTGCGAATTCCGTATCGTTGTCGTTAATGAAACGAAGCATAAACTCACAACGGAAGGAAACGATAGCCATGGTTACCATCATTATTCTTGCCCTGTTGATATATGGCATTTTCCAATTCACGAAGTACTTGATGGGCGCCACGGTAAATCATGCCCAATCGCATATTACAGGAAGCTGGGGGTGGCAAAATCTCAACCCCGAGCCAGGCGAAGATCTTATCACCTTCACCAAATCCGTTACGGCATTTGTGCTTGCCCTTCTTCTGTTTTCGATCTTCTTTTCGTAATCCCGTTATTCCCACGCCGCTTTGGCGTGGGAAAGCGTTGAGGTTCGCCGAAAGGGTCTTCGTCGCTAGGTTCGGGAGTCGGATCGGTGACGTTGACCGTGTAGGTAGCCTCGGAAACCGGGAGGCTGCTTGTTTCGGGTGCGTTGAGCTCGCATGAATGCTCATTCTGCATCTCGCGGCTATCAAACACGCTAAAGCCACATCCATTCAGCATATCCTGTTGCTTTGGTATAATTTGAACGTTTCGCATGCGCTCTTCTGATGTCTGCCTGGCACCGAAATCGACTTCGGCGCATTTATCAGCGCGTGCATAAACTTCCTTATTGTTGCCTTCGTCGTATTCCTACTCATAAAGGCGGTGAACAAGGCGCAGGATCTTGGCAATAAGATTGCTAAGAAGGAAAAGGAAGAAGAAACGCCTGCTCCTACCTGCCCGTTCTGTTTGGAGGGAAGTTAAGGAGGGCGCAACGCGCTGCCCTCATTGCGCGGGCGCGTTCGCCGGCCTGGCAAAGTCCGAATAGCGGTTCTGTTTAAGCGGCGGGTTTGGCCCGTTACTTTTTATTAGGTGGAATATATATGGCTTACACTCAAAGCGAATTGGCGCAGTCTATTGCAGTTTCGGCTCATAAAGGCCAGGTGGACAAAGCGGGAAAACCCTATATCGAACATCCTGCTCATGTTGCAGCTAGCGTACAGGGCGATGCTGCCAAAGCCGTTGCATGGTTGCATGATGTGGTTGAAGATACCCCGCTTACGTTTGCAGATCTTCGGGAAAAAGGGGTTGCGCCCGAAGTTATCGAAGCGTTAAAGCTACTTACCCACGATGAATCGGTGCCGTACCTCGAATATGTTCGCTCCCTTAAGCCGAACCCGCTCGCACGTGCGGTGAAACTTGCCGATTTGCGCCACAACAGCGACCTGTCCAGGCTTCCGTGCATCACCGAAAAAGACCAACGTCGCGCAGAGAAGTACGCAAAGGCTATTGCCGTCCTTGAGGGGGAGGGGCCTGAGGGATGGATTGATGGGCGGGGGCCTGAAGGTGCGAATTGATGGGCGGAGCCAGTGATGCTTCGCCGCATAACGCCATATCAATAGGACAATTCCGCTGATTAGACCCCTCATTTTACAGGCTGGCTGGGCGTACAATTGCTACATGAAGCTCCCGAGCGAACATATTGAAGATTTAGACGTAAAGCATCACGGCATCCATCTTGAGGGCATGCGAGCTCGCTCGGCGGAACGCGCTGCGGAGCGGGCGCTTGCCCATAATCCTTTGCTGGTGGTTTCGGCGGTGGCGGCTCTGGTAACGATGTTTTTCGTTCCTCCCTCTATTGCGTATCTTGATTATTTCAACTGGCATACATTGGCCTGCCTATTCAGCATCCTTGCGGTAATTGCCGCCATCGATTCTTCAGGGCTGCTTGAATTCGTCGCCCATTCCTTGGTGCAGCGTGTAACCAGCACGCGAACCTTGGTAATTGCCTTGGTACTGATTACGCTCGGCTGTTCGATGATTTTGTCTAACGACATGACACTGATTGCTGTCTTACCCCTTGCTTTGGTGCTTCTGAAATCGGTTAACCGCGAATCGGAGATCCCGTTCGCTTTCATCGCTATCACCCTTACCGCCAATTTTGGCGGAATGCTGCTGCCATTCAGCAAGCCCCACAATTTGTATCTGTACACAGTGTTCGGGGTTAGCTTCGGTGATTTCGTTGCGGCTATGGCTCCTCCGCTTGTTTTGTCAGTGGCGCTCATTCTTGTTTGTTGCTGCTTTGTGAAGAAGGCGGAGTTTCATTACCGAAAACCCGAAAGCATTCAGATGTCTAAGCCGCGCGTTGCAATATATGTTGTTTTGTTTGCACTCTGCATAGCAATGACGGTTGGTGCGGTGCCGTTTTTGATGGGCATGACCGTTATCGTCGTTGTTCTCGCCATTACCGACAGAAGGGTATTCGCAAAGACCGATTACGCCTTGGTGATGACATTTGTCTGCTTCTTCATTTTTAGCGGGAACATTGCTCAGATCCCCGCCATTTCCGATTTCTTTAGCACCGTTTTGGATGCTTGCGGTGCATTCGTGACCTCGCTTGTCAGCAGCCAGATTATCAGCAATGTGCCCAGTGCAATTCTGATCAGCCATTTCTCGAACGACTGGGCGGGCATTGCCCTTGGCACCAACGTGGGCGCAGTAGGTACGCCCATTTCTTCCTTGGCAACGCTCATTACCCTTCGGCAGTATCAGAAGTCGGGGCTGGGTAGCAACGGCAAGTTTATCGCTCGCTTTGAGGCATATAACTTCGCCTTCCTGGTAGTTGTTTCCCTGTTCGAGGTTTTCGTTATGGGAATCCGTTAGCCTGCATGGCCTTTTGCCCCTTCTGAAGGTTGGCTTTTCTCTCGTTCCCTTGTATGCGCCGCTAGCTTCCAAGGGTGCGCAAATCCTGGATAAGCTCCGTATAATACGGGCGTAGAGGGCGGTTTCTTGCTGCCCTTCGCTCAGTTTTTGCTGATTAGTCAGCCTTAAAGAAGCGACGAAAGGACGTTCCATGAACGATTTCGAGTTTTACTCTCCAACCCGATTCGTGTTCGGGCGCGGCGTTACCGATGCAGTGGGGCAGCACGTTGCCAAGCTCGGCTATAAACGCGCCCTGCTAGTGTATGGCGGCGGATCGGTAGTGCGCACGGGAACCTTGGCGCGCGTAAAGAAATCGCTTGTAAAGGCGGGCGTCGAATTCGTTGAGCTTTCGGGTGTGCGTCCCAACCCCGAAGTGGCATCGGTGCGTGAGGGCATTGCTGTAGCTCGGGAAAATGATGTTGACCTGGTACTTCCCGTTGGTGGTGGCAGCACGATCGACTGCGCGAAGGCTATTGCGTTCGGCGTGTTCCATGATGGCGATGTGTGGGATTTCTTCGCCAAGAAGGCAGCCATTGAGCAAGCATTGCCGCTTATGTGCGTGCTTACCATTCCCGCTGCGGGTTCGGAGGGTTCCAGCTCATGCGTTATTTCGAATGATAGTATCGATGCGAAATTTGGCGTGAATTCCGACCTTATCCGTCCCAAGGTTTCGTTCCTAGACCCTGAACTTACATTCACCTTGCCTGCGTATCAGACGGCAGCGGGCATAACCGACATGATTGCCCACATATGCGAGCGATTCTTCAGCGGCGCAGGGTCTTCCGAGGTTACCGATAACATTGCTACGGGCCTTATTCGTGCGCTCATCAACCAGGCTCCGGTGGCGATTGCCGAACCGGAAAACTACGAGGCTCGTGCCAACATTATGTGGTCGGGCACGCTTGCTCACAACGATCTTGCGGGCTGCGGCCTTAACGCCGTGCCTACGAGCCGTGCCGGCGGGTGGGAAAGCCATGCCCTGGAACATCAGCTTTCCGCATTTGACACTTCAATTACCCATGGTGCTGGTTTGGCCGTTATGATGCCCGCATGGATGCGTTTCGTGTGGCGCGAAGACCCCAGCCGCTTCCTTGCGTTTGCCGATTTGGTATTTGGCATTGAGCCGGTAGACGAAACAGAAGAAGCCGCGGCAGATGCAGTTACGGCTGCCATCGATGAGCTGCAAGCGTTTTTTGCCGAATTGGGCATGCCCACCAAACTGGGCGATTTTGGTCTGAAGCTCGAAAACGTTGACGCCTTCCTTGTCACCCTTAAGGCCAACAAGGGCGAAGCATTCGGGGGATTCAAGAAGATCACCTTGGAAGACGCGCGTGCTATCTACGAATCGGCTTTCTAGCTTCCGTTTATGACCAAAACTTTTGAAGGCGGCGCAAGCGTTTGGTAAGCGCTGATGCAGTTGCGTTTCTGCAGTGATTTGTTGGTTGCTGTGGGTGTTTTAGTTGCCGCTTTAGCTAAACCGCTCAGTGAAGGCGCCCTTTCGTCAACGCCTTGGAACCATCGGCGCGTTATCTCTATGGGTAGCGCGCCTTTCTTATACAATGCCTTTCGAGAAAGAAAAAAGTTAGTAGGTATTGTTATGAGTGCGCGCATCAATCTTGCTGCGGCCAATTCGGCTGCGGCATCGCGCCTTGCAGCCGAATTGGATCTGCCGCAGTTTATTGCCGCCACGTTGGTGGCGCGTGGGTTCGACACGGTTGAAAAGGCTCAGGAGTTTCTGAATCCCTCGCTTGAAAGGGATTGGGCGAATCCTTATGAAATAGAAAACATGGAAGCAGCGGTGAATCGTATCGAGGCTGCCATTAAAAATGAAGAACACATTTTGGTGTTTGGCGACTTCGACCTTGACGGCGTTTCGGCGACCACCATCATGACGCGTGGTTTGCGTGAATGCGGCGCGCGTGTTACCCCGTTCATCCCGTTGCGTTTCGAAGAAGGCTATGGCCTCTCGAAAGCTGCCATCGACAGGGCGTCTGCCTGCAATCCGAATCTGGTGGTTACGGTAGACAACGGCATTGCCGCCAAGAATGAAGTGGAAATCCTCAAAGAGCGTGGCATCGATGTGATCATCACCGACCATCACGAGCCTGCCGATTTGGTTCCCGAGGGCGTGCCGGTGGTCGATCCTAAATGCGACGACAATCCCAGCTCCATCCTTGCGGGTGCCGGTGTGGCGTTGAAAGTAGTGCAGGCAGTTGGTTCGCGTTTTGGCAAACCCAACCTCTGGCGTGAGCTTATCGATCTGGCAACGTTGGGCACGGTGGCCGACCTTATGCCTATGCGCAGTCAGAATCGTGCCATGGTAGGCGCCGGTGTGCGTATGATCAACGAAAACCCGCGCCCTTGTATTGCGGCACTTTTGGGAGAATCGGGCTTCGCCGATAACCCCGTTTCTTCTTCGAGCTTGAGCTTCACCATCATTCCTCGCTTGAATGCGGCAGGACGTATGGGCAATGCCCAGTTGGCACTCGATTTGCTGATGTGCGACGATTTCGCTGAAGCGTGTCACCTTTCTGCCGAATTGGAAAACGTGAACACCCAGCGTCGCACCATCGAAGCGGAGCTTGCTGAAGTTGCTTCCGAACAGGCAGAACGCGTCTTTAAAGGCCAGCGTGCCTTGGTGGTTGCCGGCGAGGGCTGGCACGAGGGCGTCAAAGGCATTGTTGCCTCGCGCCTTACCAACCGTTATGGCGTTCCCTCCATTTTATTCACCATCGAAGGGGACGAAGCCCATGGTTCTGGCCGTAGCGTTGGTGACGTTAACCTGTTCGAGGCAGTTTCCTCGTGTCAGGACATCCTTACGCGTTTCGGCGGGCACCACGCTGCCGTGGGCGTTACGCTGCCCGCTTCTAAGCTTCCCGAGTTTTCGGAACGCTTGTGCGCCTACATGGACAAGCTCCCGCCCGAAGATTTCATTCCCCGCATTGAAGTGGACGCCAGCTTGGATCTTTCCGAGCTTACGCTGGAAAACGTCGCAAAGCTCGATTTGCTCGCCCCGTTTGGGCAGGAAAACCCCAGCCCTCATTTTCTGGCGCATGGCGTGGTTATTTCCGGGGGTAGGGCAGTGGGTGCCGATAAGACGCATCTTTCCTGCACGCTTACCGACGGGGTGAACTCTCTTTCCAGCATTATGTTCCATTGTCCTGACATCTCGGGGCTGTTGGGATGCGGATGTGCGCTCGACGCGGTGTTCGAGTTGCAGATAGACAGCTGGCGTGGGCGCCGTTCGGTCAAGGCAGTTATTTCTTCTCTTAAGCCCCTCACGCCCTGCAGCGCGCTTGAAACGTGCTTGGGCGAAGACAAGGAATTCGTTTCAGGTTTGGTTGCTGCCGAAGAAGACGAAACCCAAGGCGAAGATGCAACTAGCCTTATCGCTCCGGAATCCGATCGTCTTATGTGGCAGGAATACGCCAAGGCCGATCCTGCGGGTTTTCGCGCCGCATTGATAGGCGCGTTCTTGGGCGAAGCCCAGCTGCACGATTCGCAGCAGCGCACCTTGGACGTTCTTGATGCAGGCAATTCTGCTTTAGCCATCATGGGAACGGGGCGCGGCAAATCGCTCATTTTCCATATCCATGCCGTTGAGCAGGCCCTTGCTCATGGTAAAGCAAGCTTGTTCGTGTACCCCCTGCGTGCCCTTGTTGCCGACCAGTCATTCCATCTGGACAGAACGCTCGGTTCGTTTGGCATCCGCTCTGAAGTGCTTACGGGCGCTTCTATGCCGGAAGAGCGTGCTGCGGTTATGGCGGGTCTTGCTGCTCATGAAGTCGACATCGTGCTCACCACGCCTGAATACCTGGCGTTCCATGCGGCCGATTTTGCTGTTACCGGGTCTATCGACTTTACGGTAATCGACGAAGCCCATCATGTGGGAACCTCGAAGGCGGGGTTCCGCCCCTTCTATGCTCGCTTGGGCGAATCTATTGCGGCATTGGGGTCTCCTCAGGTGCTTGCAGCTACCGCAACGGCAAACAGCGAAGTGGAACAGTGCATTTGCGAAGCATTCCGTATATCGCCCGAATGCGTGGTGGTAGATAAACACGAGCGCGCCAACCTCGCAGTGGTCGATCAGCGCAATATGAAGAAGCGTGAGCGCTATTTGGTTAACCTGGTAGCGCAGGGCGAAAAAACCTTGATCTACGTTAATTCACGTATGGAAACCATTGCACTAACCCGAAGCCTTCGCAAGCAGGAACCCCATATCGCCTCGCTGATCGGCTTTTATAACGCTGGTCTTTCTCGCTCCGAGCGCGAGCGTGTTGAATCGTTGTTCCGTGAAGGTGGCTTGCAGGTGCTGGTTGCAACTTCTGCTTTTGGTGAAGGGGTTGACATCCCAGGCGTTCGTCATGTGGTGCTGTACCATCTGCCTTTTAGCGAGGTTGAGTTCAATCAGATGGCGGGTCGCGCGGGTCGCGATGGCCAGCCAGCGCAGATCCATTTGCTGTTCGGTAGGGGCGATGCGCAGCTCAACGCTGGCATTTTGGATGATGCTGCTCCCACCCATGACGGAATGGCACAAATATATCGAGGGCTTCGCACCCTTCAGCGCAAACATGGGCAAGGCTTTTTTACTCTCGACGCAGAGGGTGCGGCGAAGAGCTCTTCCCGTTTGTTGGGTGCCGTTATTACCGCTACACAAGTAGAGTGTGGCATTTCGGTGTTCGAAGAATTGGGACTTATCAAAACTCAAGGTTGCGCAGGGGTTTCGGGTAAAGAACGAAGCATCAATGTCGTAGACTATAAGGGTAAGGTCGAACTGGACGATAGCGTACGCTATCGCGAAGGCATGGACGAGCGCGAATCGTTCGCGACCTTCAAGGATTGGGTGCTTTCCAGCTCTGCGGAAGAACTGCAGAGTCGCATAAGGCGCCCTTTGCTTCCCGCTACGAACCCCCAGGAGGAACGATAGCCATGTCGGATGCCAACGAACTTCATCCGGTTGGATTAGTGGCTTCGTCTGTTGACCCAACCATCAAATCGGCCACTTCGGCGCCAGTCGGCTCCGACCCGAAGGAGCGCTTCAAGGCGCTTGAGGGCTTGGCTTCTACCTATTTGGACAAAGACGAATTGGCTTTGCTGGAAAAGGCCTTCCGCTTTGCCGAGGAAATGCATGCTGGTCAGAAACGTAAATCGGGCGAAGCATTCGTAATCCATCCCGTGGAGGTTGCCATTATCTTGGCCGACCTTCACATGGACGTGGAGACGCTTATTGCCGCCCTGTTGCACGACACGGTGGAAGACACTGTTGCCACCAAGCAGCAAGTGGCCGAAATGTTTGGCGATTCGGTTGCCGAATTGGTTGACGGCGTAACCAAGATCACCAAGATCGAGGTGGAAACGCTTTCCGACGAGCAGGCTGAAACGTTTCGCAAGATGCTCGTTGCCATGAGCAAAGACATCCGCGTTATCGTTATCAAACTCGCCGACCGCTTGCACAATATGCGCACGCTTTCGGCCCTTCGCGAAGACAGGCGTATTTTCAAGGCGCGCGAAACGTTGGAAATCTATGCCCCCATTGCGCATCGCTTAGGCATCAGCTCCATCAAATGGGAATTGGAAGACCTAGCGTTCTTCTATTTGGAGCCCGCTAAGTTCAAACAGGTTTCTCGCATGGTTGCCGAAACGCGCCGTGAACGCGAGGAGTATTTGGAAAAGGTCATTTCCATTCTCCATGGCGAAATGGACAAGATTGGCGTGGGGTCTCAGATCATGGGACGTCCAAAGCACCTGTATTCCATCTATCAAAAGATGTCGAAGAAGGGCAAGGGCTTTTCCGAGATCTACGATCTTATTGCTGTGCGCATCATCACTACTTCGGTGAAAGACTGCTATTCGGCGTTGGGCGCGGTTCACAGTTTGTGGCACCCGATGCCTGGGCGCTTCAAAGACTACATCGCTATGCCGAAGTTCAACATGTACCAGAGCTTGCACACTACGGTTATCGGTCCGGCTGGTAGGCCTCTCGAAGTGCAGATTCGCACCGAGGAAATGCACCGCATGAGCGAATACGGCGTTGCCGCGCACTGGCGCTATAAGGAAAAGGGCGGCAAGGGCGCCGAATCGGCGTTCGATAAACAAATTGCCTGGTTGCGTGAAATGGTCGACTGGCAAGACGAAACCAAAGACTCGCGCGAATTCCTGAAGTCGCTTAAGACCGACCTTGATCCGAAAGAGGTGTATGTCTTTACGCCTAAGGGCAAGGCTATGAGCTTGCGCTTTGGTTCAACTCCGGTCGATTTCGCTTTCGCCATTCATACGGAAGTGGGCTACCACTGTGTTGGCGCGAAGGTCAACGGTTCCATTGTGCCGCTTTCCTATAAGCTGCAGATGGGCGACCGCGTGGAAATCCTCACCCAGAAAAGCGCTACGCCTTCTCGCGACTGGCTGAACATCGTGAAAACGCCTTCGGCTCGCTCGAAGATCCGTTCCTTCTTTGCCAAGATCAGTCGTTCCGACGATATGCAAGAAGGCCGCGACATCCTTATGCGCGAAATGCGCAAGCATGGCTTCGGCATTTCAAGCGCTCAGAGCATGCGTGCAATGCGCGAAGTCGCCGAAGCTATGGGCTACAAAGACACCGACGATATGCTGGTTAACATCGGCACTGGTAAGGAAGCTCCGATGCATGTGGCTAACCGCATGCTGAAGCTGCTGGTAGACAACGGCACCGAAGACGCTTCGAAGCCTCTTATGGGAACATCAGCCTCGTCTACGGGCAAGATGCCGCCTATGCTTACGAGCGTTAAGCGTCCGAAGAAGCATGAAACCCATTCCTCGAACGGCGTGGTGGTTCGCGGCATCGACGATGTTCTGGTGCGTCTTTCCCGTTGTTGCAACCCTGTTCCCGGCGACAAGATCGTGGGCTTTGTTACCCGCGGCCGCGGTGTTTCGGTTCATCGCGACGATTGCCCCAACGCTGCTGCACTCAAGCAGCATCCCGAGCGCATCATCGAAGTGTTCTGGGAAGAAGACGGCCCCTCGGGCGACACTTCGTTCAACGTGCAGATTTTCGTTGAGGCGCTTGATCGTTTGAATCTTCTCATGGACGTTGCCTCGGTGCTGTCCGAGCACGGTGCCAACGTTCTTTCCGTTAATACGAATACGCATCGCGACGGCATGGTTGAAATGCGTTTCTTGTTCCAGGTTTCCGATACGGCGGTTATCGAGCGCATCCTTTCAAAGCTTCGTGCGGTGGATGGCGTGTTTGATGCCCATCGCATGATGCCTGGCGCAGCGTCTTCTAAGTAACTATTTAAGAAAGGTTTTGACAATGAAGCTATCAGTGAAAAGAGACGGACGTACGTTCCGTGTAACGGGCGCCGCCGTTGACATCAAGTATCTGGTGCTGGGCCCCATTGAAAACAACACTTTCATTATTTCTGATGATGCAGCCACCTTCGTGGTTGATCCGTCCGATAATGCTTCTGCAATCGTTAAGGCATTGGGCAACAAAAAGCTCGATGCCATTGTGGTGACGCACCATCATTCTGATCACACCAGCGCCCTTGCCGATTTGAAGGCTATGACGAACGCCCCTGTGTATGCTTCGGCAATTGATGCTCCCGTTATCGAGAACCAGCCAGCAGGGGAGTTCCCTCCCACCAAGTCATGCAAGGTTGATCATCTCTTGAAAGATGGCGATAAGCTGCGCCTGGGCAATATGGCATGGCGCGTTATTGCCACGCCTGGCCATACGCCGGGCGGAATCTGCCTGTTCCTTGAATCGGATTCGGGCAAGTACCTTGATGGCGCTAATGTTCTTATTGCGGGAGACACGTTGTTCTGTGCCTCTATCGGCCGAACTGATTTCCCGGGCGGTAATGCTAAGCAGATGCGTGCATCGTTGCGCAAGCTTTCCCAGCTGCCCGATGAAACGCTGGTTTTGACGGGTCACAACTCTTTGACAACAATTGGCGACGAGCAGAGGCGGGTGTTTGCCTACTACTGTTAAACTTGCGCTGCGCTTTGTAAGTGCATGCGCATAGAGCGGACGAGACTGCTGCGGCAATCCGCGGCATCGGACCTTGGAGGGGTCATGGCCGGAATCGGTAGAAAAAAGAAGAAGAAGTTCGACTATTACGATGCATTTGAGGCTCAGGCAGCTTTATGCGTTAAAGAAGCGAAGCTACTAAAGGAAATTGTGCATGACTTCGAGTCTGCGGCGGAACTTGAAAAGGAGCTGTCCCGCGCTCATGCTGTCGAACGCGAAGCCGATGGCGTATGTCATAGCGTGTTCGAAGCGCTGCTTCCCGATTTCGTGACGCCGCTCGACCGTGAAGACATCATTGCTATGACGGAAAGCCTCGACGAGATCATCGATATGACCGAAGAGGTTATCCAGAACTTCTATATGTTCGATATTCACTTCATGCATGAAGATGCCAAGAAATTTTCTAAGCTCATCGTTCGTGCTTGTGAAGCGTTAAGCGAAGCTATGGTTGACTTCCGTAACTGCAAGAAGGCATCTGAAAAGCTTAATTCCTTGCTGGTACGCGTGAACGATATTGAAGACGAAGCCGATGCGCTGTTCCTGAACATCATTCGCGAGCTGTACGTTAAGGAATGCGACAACCCCATGCGCGTTTCGGTATGGACGCGCTTGTTCGAAGCAATGGAAGATTGCGTCGACCAGTGTGAAGCGGTTGCCAACAAGATGAGCATGATCATGGTGAAGTACGCCTAACACTCAACTCAAGGCTTATGAACATTTAGGCAAGGCCCTTCGGTTCGCGGATGAATCGAAGGACCTTGTGCGTTTTGGGCGCAACGTTTGTTTGTCTTGGAGCTTTGCCCAATCGCTGAATCGTTCGCCTTATTCTTCCTGATTGCAGTGGTGGTCAGGGTCTGCTTTCAATGCTTCGTGCGGAGCGAATTGAGCACTTTAGCGGGCGCCGTGGTTCGTTTCCCGATCATGCGTGCCGTTTTGTTTCCTGTTTGCTTCTAATCTTTTGTGACAGGGTTTCCCGCTAGGTGCTTTTGGTAATATGTAAGAGTTATCCCATACGAGGAAAGAAGACGATGGCACTTATAGTTTCAAAGTTTGGTGGCACTTCGGTTGCCTCCCCAGAACGAATCAAAAATGTGGCAAAGCGTCTTATTGCCATGAAGCAGGAAGGCAACGACGTTGTTGCTGTAGTTTCCGCAATGGGCAAAACCACCGACGAACTGGTGGGTCTTGCCGCTGCATTGAACGATCATCCCTCCAAGCGCGAAATGGATATGTTGCTCTCCACGGGCGAGCAGGTAAGCATGTCGCTTTTGGCCATGGCTATTCAGGCACTGGGCTACAACTCAATCAGCTTTACCGGATGGCAGGCCGGCATTACTACCGACGATGTCTTCTCAAGCGCTAAAATCGAAGACATTAATGCTGACCGAATCCGCGGTGCTCTTGATACGGGTGCAATTGTGGTTGTTGCCGGCTTCCAGGGCATTTCAACCGATGGCGATATCACTACACTTGGCCGCGGCGGTTCTGACACTACGGCAGTTGCCCTTGCCTGCGGTATTGGTGCCGATGTATGCGAGATTTATTCCGATGTAGAAGGCATTTACACAGCCGACCCGCGCGTTTGCCCTCGTGCTAAGAAGCTCAACCGTATCTCATACGATGATATGCTTGAGCTTTCCAGTGGCGGCGCTGGTGTTCTGCAGTCGCGCGCTGTGGAATTCGCTCGTAAATATCATGTTGTAATCCATTCCCGCTCTGCTTTCTCTGATGCAGAGGGAACGCTTATCGAGGAGGTTGTTCCTTCCATGGAACAGGCAGTAATTTCCGGCATTGCACACGATACATCCGAAATGAAGATCACCCTGCGTGGCCTTCCCGATGAAGTTGGCATGGCAGCTCAGCTGTTCTCTATCCTTGCGGGCAACAATGTTTCGGTTGACATGATCATCCAGAACACCACAAACGATGGTAAGGCGAACATTTCCTTCACCTTCCCTGGCTCCCAGAAAGAACAGGCTCTGGAAGCTGTTGATACCCTGGTTAAGAAGTTCGGCGCTACCGCTTTGATGGACGAAAACATTGCTAAGGTTTCCCTGGTGGGTACGGGCATGAAATCCGCTCCTGGCGTTGCCGCTAAGGCATTCGGCGCGTTGGCTGAAAACCATATCAACATTTTGATGATTTCCACCAGCCCCATTCGTATCTCCATCGTGGTCGAAGGCAGTCAGGTAGATGCAGCGGTGCGTTGCCTGCACACTGCATTTGGCTTGGACTCCGACACCATCTTCGAGGAAACCCAGCTTTCCCCCGAGGAAATCGCCGCAAAGATGGCAAAGGGCCGATAACTGGGAATATAGGGAAAGCCCCGTTTTCCTACCTAGCCATAGGACACAGAGGCAAGGCCTCGCTTGCGCGTTTTGCTGCAAGCGAGGCCTTTTTGCGTGAGAAAACGGGACCTTACCCCCTATATTCCCACTAAAACCAAACGAGCCCCATCCGTTTGGATGGGGCTCGTTTGGTTTTCGGCTAGGTGTTTGCTTACTTGTCGTCCTTGTTGGAGATAAGGAGCAGGATGCCGCCGATGATGTTAACGAAGATCAGGGTGCATACACCAAAGGCGGTGGTGTTGGGCTTGGTGCCCTTGTAAATGCCCCAGCTGTGTACAGTCATGGGAATTGCCCATGCCAGCGGAATAACCGCCCAGCAAATGGCGATACAGCTCAGAATGCACAGAATGAAGTTGATCAAACGGAGGGTTTCGTCCTGCTTGGTCATGGGGTAGGTTGCTGCCTGAGCGGGAACGGGTTGAGGTTGAACAGGTACTGCGGGCTGCTGATATACAGGCTGCTGGGGCTGTTGAGGCTGCTGGCTAGGTGCGGGCGGCGGAACGGGAGCGCTTGCCGTTTGCTGCTGAGGTTGAGCAGGGGCTGTGTCAGCCTGCTTCAGGGCATTGCCGCACTGAACACAGAACTGTGCTTCGTCAACATTTTCTTTACCGCATTGAGGGCAGAACATTATAGATCCTCTCGTTTAGGGATAATAGTTTTTGGACAGATACATTGTAATGTATGAATTCACTATAACCTTATCATTAGCGGTTTTTGCCAAATGGGAAGATGAAAGCCCCAATTTGCATAAGGGTCGCCGCCATTTTGATTGTTAGCCTTTCTTGAGCTGGACCGCAATCCGCTCCCCGCAACCCGTTCAAGGCAACATTTTGCGCCAAATGTTAAGTTTATACAGTGCAACTATAGGTGAGTAGTATCATGGTTCCCCAAGTACACGATGCAAAGGAGCTTCAATGACTTGGACGAAGGAAATCCCCGCAAATCCGGTTGTTGCTGTAGCGGGCGCCACGGGCGCTGTCGGCAACGAATTTCTCGAGGTTCTTCATGATCTCGATTTTCCCGCAAGTGAGATTCGTGCACTTGCCTCAAAGCGTTCTGCGGGTAAGAAGCTTCCTTTTAAGGGCTGCGGCCAGGTTCCCGCAGGTGAACTTACTGTTCAGGAGATGACTCCCGAATCTTTCCAGGGTGTCGACATTGCGCTGTTCAGCGCAGGTGCAGGCGTTTCCAAGGAAATGCGCCAGGCTGTCGTAGATGCCGGTGCTGTGATGATCGACAATTCCAGTGCTTTCCGTATGGACGAAGATGTGCCGCTGGTTGTTCCCGAGGTTAACCCCCAGGACGTTGCTTGGCATAGCGGCGTTATCGCCAACCCCAATTGCTCCACCATCCAGATGGTTGCAGCCTTGAAGCCGCTCTATGATATTTCTCCCATCAAGCGCGTGGTTGTTTCTACCTACCAGGCTGCTTCGGGTGCAGGTGCCAAGGCGATGCAGGAGCTGTACGCGCAGACTCAGCAGTTCCTGAACGGCGAAGAGCTCACTGTCGATGCTTTCGCTCATCAGATCGCCTTCAACTGCATTCCCCATATCGATAAGTTCTTGGAAGACGATTCCACCAAGGAAGAGTGGAAGATGGTTGTCGAAACCAAGAAAATCATGGGTGATGACGATATCCAGGTTGCCGCAACCTGTGTCCGCGTCCCCGTCCTTCGTTGCCACGGTGAATCCATCAACGTTGAATTCGAGGGTCCGGTAACGGTGGAAGAGGCTCGCGCTGCACTCGAGGCTGCTCCGGGTATTACCGTAATGGACGATCCCGCTAACAGCTTGTATCCCATGCCTGGCCTGCTTGCAGGAACCAACGGTGCGTTTGTTGGCCGCTTGCGCAAAGATCCTTCCGTTGAAAATGGCTTGGCATTTTGGAACGTTGCCGACCAGATTCGCAAGGGTGCGGCGCTCAATGCCGTCCAGATTGCTCAGTTGTTGCTTCCGTAATGCTGATTAGCTGCATATATGTGTAGACGGGCGGGAGAATGAAAACTCCCGCCCGTCATATTTTGGGATCCAAGTAACGTAAGGTATCCTTAATAAGATTGTTAAGCCTCGCCCATGGCGAGGATTTTTTATGTATGGCGTCCGATGCCTTTCTGCATATGCGGCGCTGAAGAATGGAAATGTGATATATGGCTGCAAACGCAACGCAGGAAAAGAAAGATATAACTCAAGAAGCTGAATGTACGAGCTTTGATGCTCTTGGGCTTAACCAAGAGATTATGGGAGCGGTAGAAGAACTGGGCTATACTGCTCCAACCCCCGTTCAAGCGGGGGCAATTCCTCAAGTACTCGAAGGCCGTGACGTGCTTGCCGCCGCACAAACGGGTACGGGCAAAACGGCAGCATTCCTTTTGCCAACCATGAATAATCTGGCGCATGGCGAAAAGCGCCGTGTTCGCGGTCGTAGCCTGGGGTGCGGTCCGTACCTTCTGGTGGTTACGCCCACCCGTGAGCTTGCTCAGCAGATAGAATCGGTGTGTCGTACCGTTGCCAAGCATACAGGCCATTCCTCGGTCACGGTTGTGGGCGGCTTGGGTTACGGCCCTCAGCGCAATGCTCTGAAGCAAGGCTGCGATATCCTTATTGCCACTCCTGGTCGCTTGATCGATTTGATGGAGCAGGGTGCTTGTTCACTCGATCAGGTTCAGGTTCTTGTTCTTGATGAGGCAGATCGCATGCTCGATATGGGCTTTTTGCCTGCCATTCGCACCATTGTGGGTGCAACTCCCGAACAGCGCCAAACGTTGCTGTTCTCTGCAACTCTCGACGAGGGCAAGGTTGGATCCATCACCGATTTGGTGAAAACTCCTGCTCGTATCGAGGTTGCGCCGGTAACCTCAACGGCAGACACCGTAGAGCAGTATGCACTTCCTGTTTCCCTAGAGGCGAAGAATGCGCTATTGGCTCAAGTGCTGAAAAAGGCAGGTTCCGAGCGCGTTATTGTCTTTACTCGCACCAAGCATCGTGCCGATGCTTGCCGTCGTCGTTTGGTGAAGGCCAACATCTCATGCGCGGTTATTCACGGCGATCGCACGCAGAACCAGCGTGAGCGCGCTCTCCGCTCGTTCAGTGCTGGTGAGGTTGATGTTCTGGTCGCAACCGATGTGCTGGCTCGAGGAATCGATATCGCCGATGTGAACTATGTCGTCAACTTCGATGTGCCTGAAGATCCTGTCGACTATATCCATCGTATTGGTCGTACGGGCCGCGGCGGCGATGTTGGCTGGTCGCTCACGTTTGTTACCGAGCAAGACTTTGATGAGTTCAACGACATCGAGGCCTTGATGGGCAAAACGGTGGATCTCTACGACACCGAAGGCCTTGAACTGGGTGAAAACCCTGTATTCATCGACCCTGATCGAGTCCCTGCTTCGAAGGTGCCTGGAAAGAAGGCCAAGAAGAAACGTCGCAAGGCTCGTGAAAAGAAGGCGGCATCGAAGCAGGTCCAGGCAAGCAGCAAAGCAAGCCAGGATAGGTCCGAGGAGGCTTCCGGGGGCACTGAACGGCCTTCTCGTTCCTCTTCTGCTGGTCGCGGTCGTAGCGGCAAGCGCAATCAAGGTGCAGGCCGTAGCCAGGACAAGAAGCAGCAGGCAAAGCCTTCGCGCAAGAATGCCGTTCGCTCTTCCGATAGAAAGCGTTCGAATGGCGGCAATGGCAAACGTCGCAATTCTGAGCGGAGCGCCGAAGAGGTGCCAGCAGCGTTTAGGCCTGGCGTGCGTTCTTCTGGCGTTCGCCAAATGCCTAAGCCTGGAAAACGTAAGCGTTCCCAAGGAGCGAAAAATCATCGCGGAAGGCGCAACAGCCAATAGTATCGTCCACTCCCCTTATGGGAAGCGTGCGTGAATGCTAAGGGGCATGCGGCTTTCGCGGCTGCTTGAGGTAATTGAGCATGATTAGCACGCCTTAAAAACAAAGCCTCCTGATTCAATTGCGAATCAGGAGGCTTTTGTGTCTTGGAGGATAAATCGAAAGAGGTTTATCTTTCTATGGCTGTCCTTCGGTTTTGCCGCTAGTCGAGCCTGCCAGTGAACAGGAATTTAATGCGCTGCCACAGGCTGGGCTTCTTCGGCACCAGCTGGATAGCTGCCTTGTCTGCTGCTTCTTCGACTTTCCTTTCCAGGGAAGGGGAAAGCACGATAGGCCTAGCATCGACCTTTTGCGCATTCACCTCGGCGGTGTTGGTAGCGGGCCCCGCAACACCAGGCTCAATTTCCTCGAGGCCACGAGGAATGTTGATCTCGGCTTGCTCTGCGGCCTTTTCGGCGGCAATTCGCTGAGCTTCAGCTTCTTGCTGTGCCTTTTTCAGGGCAGCGAGTTCCGCTTCAGCTTCAGCTCTTGCCTTTGCCTCCGCTTCGGCCTTTGCCTTCAGCGCGGCTGCCTCGGCCTTCGCCTTCAGCTCAGCGGCTTCCTCAGCGGCCTTCCTGCATGCTTCTTCGGCAGCTTCCTTTGCCTTGGCTTCTTCGCGAGCTTTGCGCTCCTCTTCCTCGGCTGCTTTCATGCGCTCGATTCGGGCAAGCTCAGCTCGACGCGCCTCTTCTTCTTCGCGCAGTTCGCTGGCGTGGCGATAATCATCGCGTGCCTTCTGAATAAGGTAAGCCTGAGAATCAAACGATTCGGTGCTGCCGTCAGCATTTTCACTGCAGAAGAATTCGAGCGGGGTGTATTCCAGGTCGTTCTTCAACATACGCAGTTTGGCGGTGTCGGAAAGCGAGATGTCCAGATACTCGTTAACGCGTTCCTTCAGCTCGGGATCGTAGATGGGCCAAGCGATTTCCACGCGCTTTTCCATGTTGCGTGTCATCAGGTCGGCGCTGGAAAGGTAGATCTCGCGATTATCGCGCGGACCGAATCCGTAGATGCGGCTATGCTCCAGCAAACGACCAACGATGGAAACAACCTCAACGTTTTCGGTGTAGCCCTCAACGCCGGGAACCAGACACGAAATGCCGCGTACGAACAACGTGGTTTTAACGCCAGCCTGGGAGGCTTCGGCAATCTTGTCGATGATGTCCTTGTCGGTGATGGAATTGGTCTTGAACGACAGGCCGTTGGGCTTGCCGCTTTTAGCAAGCGCGATCTGCTCATCGATCTTATGGAGAATCATCGGCTTGATTTGCAACGGAGCAACCGAAAGCTTCTGATATTCATCGGAAGCGTTTTCCAAGCTCATGTTGCGGAAGAACTTTGCGGCATCCTTGCCGATTCCTTCGTCGGTGGTGATGAAGCTGAAGTCGGTGTAGAGCCTTGAGGTTTTCTCGTTGTAGTTGCCCGTACCCAGCTGGGTAATGTACTGGATGCCGTTTTCGGTATGGCGTGCGATGGTGCAGATCTTCGAGTGAACCTTGAAGTCGTGGAAACCGTAGATTACGTTGGCGCCAGCCTGCTCAAAGCGTTGCGACCACTCGATGTTGTTGGACTCGTCGAAGCGGGCGCGCAGTTCGAACAGCGCGGTAACTTCCTTGCCGTTTTCTGCAGCAGTTACCAAGGCTTCTGCCAGATGGGACTGGCTGGCAAGGCGGTACAGCGTGATCTTGATCGAGAATACCGAAGGATCGTTCGCTGCTTCGCGGAGCAGGCTGATAAACGGATCCATGCTTTCATAAGGGTACGCAAGCAGAGCGTCGCGCTCGGCTACCTGTTCCATGATGGGTCGCTTTTTGTCGAAGCATGCTGGCCATTGCGGCGTGAACGGTTCGTTGGTGATGTCGCGTGCTAGCTCAGAATCGATCATGCTGGAAAGACCCCAGGCATAGCTCATATCGAGCGGGACGCCGGTAACGTAGCTCTGGCAGGGCTTCAGATCCAAACGCTTCAGAAGGAACTTTTCCGTAGCGGAGGAAAGGGGCGTATCGGTTTCCAGGCGAACAGGAGCCAGGCGTGCGCGCTTCTTCAGCATGCGCTTCATGTGCTCGCGGTAGTCGTAATCAAGATCTTCTTCGGTGCCGTCGTTCGGGTCGATGTCGGCGTTGCGTGTTACGCAGATAACGCTTGCGCGCTTGGTGGTGTACATAGAGAACACTTCATCAACGATGGTTTTGATAGCGTGTTCCAGAAGGATGTACTGAGTACCTTCACCAGGCAGCTTGATTACGCGCTTTGCCTGATGGGGCAGCGGAATAAGGCCGAACGTAGCATCGTCGGCGCCAATGTTCTTGCCCTTCTTTTTGCCCTTGCTCTCAGTTGCTTTGGACTTTGCGCCACCCTCTTCGTCGCTGACCAGGCGCGCAAGAACGTATAGTGCACCGTTTTCCAGGTGAGGGAAGGGGTGGCGCGAATTGATGATCTGCGGCGAAAGGTAGGGAACAACGCGTTCTTTCAGGTGCTTGCGAAGATACTCCGCCTGTTCGGGCGAAAGGTCTTCGGGCTGAAGCTGGCGGATGCCGCATTCGGCCAATTGACCCATGATCTTGTTGTAGATGCGTTCTTCCTCCGGGTACAGCTCATGGCAGCGCTCATAGATTGCCTGGAGCTGTTCGTTGGGCGTCATCTGCGTTTTGTTGTCGCGCAGGTCTTTGTTTACCAAAGAAAGATCGGTAAGGCTGCCAACGCGTACCATGAAGAACTCCTGCAAGTTGCTGCAGAAGATGGACACGAAGGTGAGGCGTTCGAGCAAGGGAACGTTATGGTCTTCGCCTTGATCGAGTACACGCTTGTTGAATTCGAGCCAAGAAAGCTCACGGTTTTGCATATAGGGCAGAACGTGATGGCTCTTATGTTTGGGATGTGTTTCCGTGGTAGCAGATACACCAACACTGGAATTCTGTTTCGCTTCCATGATTTCCCCTCTATTCTTTTCCCCAGATTAATGGCGCATGCGCCAGTATTATCTAGGAATTATTGTAATCGTTAATAGCGGTTTTTCGCAGGTAAGATGCCCTTTTATCGCGCAACGAATCGCAATATCTTGTGACATTCCTCCGTGATGATGGTGCTTTTAGGCGAAACTGACGGGTTTTACTAGAACGCGTTCAGCCAAATACCCCTCGCGCACACCGTACTTGCAGATGTCTAGACGCTCGCCACCGCACAGCTTGAAGGCTTCGCGGATGATGACGCAGCCGGGAATAAGCGTATGGATGCGGTCGGGGAGGGTGCGCAAAGCCTCATGGGCAAAGGCGTTGGGGTCTTCTGCGTAGCGGTTCAGGATGGCATCGATGTGTTCGGGCAGCAAGTAATTGAAGCGGTTGCCGTTGTTGCACAGATCGCCATAGAGCTTTGCGGCAGATCGGATGGAGCCTCCGATGCCGTAAAGCTGGGTACAGTGGTATACGTCGGTTTCTTCCTTTTCTGCAAGTTCGCGGAAAGCCTGCGCTATGGCGTTGACTTCCTTCTGAGTGGGCATCAGCCCCGCTACATAGTTTGCGAAGGACGAAAGCGAACCCTGCGGAATGCTGGTTTTCGCAAGATCGAAGCCACCCTTGATGCTTGTGAGCTCGGTGGAACCGCCGCCGATATCGACCATGGTGCCCGCTTCGAGGTCTTGGTCGAGCTTTGCACCCAAATAGCCAAGATGCGCCTCTTCTTCGTTGGAGAGGATGCAGATGCGCTGCCCAATGCCTTCTTCGATTGCGGCAGTTGCCTTATGTGAATTGGAGCAGTTTCGCAGTACGGCAGTTGCGAAAATGTCAATGCGATCGCAATTGAAGTGCGAAGCGCGGCGCAGGTGCGCGTTGATGGTTTTAATGGCGCGCTTTACCCCTTCTTCGGTCATAGCGCCCTTTTCGACGTGCGAAGCGAGGCCCGCCATCACCTTGTAGTTCAGCAGGGTGTCGATATCCTTCTTCCGCAGGGGCTCATGCGCGGCGCAGGACACCTCGTAAATGCAGAGTCGGATGGTGTTTGAACCTAAATCGATAATGCCGTAGCGGGACATTTCATAGCTCCTTGTTGTTAAATCTGGTGCTTTCGAACACATCATTTGATTTAACTATATTCGCGCATCGGGAAGTGGGGTAGCATCGCCTATAACGTGTTATTTAACATTTTTCTGTCATTTGCCAGGTGCGTTGCATGCTGTGTAGGCAAGTAGCGGTGCAGTGGGGACTGGCGTGGCATAGGATAGAGGGGGGTTTCGCGATGCTTGATACGGTTCGTTTGGGTTCTCAGAAGGTGTCCAAAAAGGAATATAAAGTTCGCTTCAAAGAATTGATCAACAAGCTGGTCGTGCTTCAGCAGGAAGCGAAGCGCCAGGAGCTTGGCGTGGTAGTGCTGTTCGAGGGATGGAAGGGCGCCGGGAAGGGCAGTCGAATCTCAGATTTGCTGTATCACTTGGATGCGCGCGACACTTCGGTATACGTTACGGAAGATTTCGAAGGCGAAGAAGCCGAAAACGTTTTGAGCGAAGAGTTCGGCTCCACTGGCTATTTCCCTGTTATGCAGCAGTTTTGGAAAGCGCTTGGTCAGCGTGGGAGTATGACGTTCTATGATCGCGGTTGGTATTCGGTGGCGGCGCAGCATGTGATCAACATGCTCCCAAAGAAGGGAAAGCTTTCCAAGAAAGAACGCGCTGCGGTTGAGGCTCATACGGCACGCATGCTTCCCTCCATTGAAGACTTCGAAACACAGCTGCGCAACGATGGCTTTCTGGTAATCAAATTCTTCTTGCATATCTCCGAGCAGACCCAACGCGAGCGTTTGGTGGGTTTGTATAGCGACCCTGCAACCAAGTGGCGCGTGACCCAGAGCGATCTTGAACAGCTCGAGCACTATAGCCAGTCTTACCGTGTTTATGACGAGATGCTGAAGCGCTCTAACTTCAAGGCTGCCCCCTGGATCCTGCTTGATGCCTCCGATCATCGTCGGGTAAACCTGAGCGTTGCCCAAACGTTGGTAACCGCCTTGGAGCGTGAGCTCTCCAGGCCGAAGAACAATGCCGCTTTGGAAGCGGAAGCGAAGGCAAAGGAAAACTCTGCTGCTGCCGTTGCTGGTTCGGAGGCAGACGATGAGCGCGAACGCTCCGACGAGGAAAATCAGCTTCTGCGCTTGCAGGCAGAACATGAGGCCGCAGCAATGAGCGCTCATGCGCCCACGATGACGCGCTTTATCCCTAGTGCGCATATACCTTCGCTTGATGAAGTAGATCATTCGCTTGCTCTAACTCACGACGAATACAAGCTCCAGTTGAAAGCAGAACAGGAACGTCTTCGTCGTATCGAGCTGGAAATGTACATTAGGCGCGTACCCATGATGATCATGTATGAAGGTTGGGATGCGGCTGGAAAAGGTGGCAGCATCAAGCGTGTGGCGCAGGCGTTGGATGCGCGTTCGTACACCATTTTCCCCAGTCCGGCACCTACGAAGCCCGAACTGCTGCACCCTCATCTGTGGCGCTATTGGACGCGCTTGCCGAAGGCGGGGCATGTAGGTATTTATGATCGCAGTTGGTACGGCCGTGTGTTGGTTGAGCGCGTTGAGGGCTTTGCCAGCACCGACCAATGGAGCCGCGCATACGAGGAAATCAACGAGTTCGAGCGCGACATGGTTGATTGGGGCGCCATCCTGCTTAAGTTTTGGGTGGACGTTTCCCCAGAAACGCAGCTTCAGCGTTTTGAGGCGCGTGAAAGCAATCCTGCGAAACGCTGGAAGATTACCGCAGAGGATTGGCGCAACCGCGACAAGTACCCCCAGTATCGTGCGGCGGTAGACGACATGTTCCGCCTTACTTCTACGCACAACGCACCTTGGATAATCTTGGAAAGCGACGATAAGTATTACGCCCGCGTGAAGGCACTGCGTATCATCAACGAGGCCATTGAAAAACGGTTGGGGCTGTTCTAGCTCGGTATAGAGCTGCGATTGCTGCCAGGATGCCGCTTTGGCATTAATGGTCTGCCCCAGCCTTGCTCGAAGAGTTGACGGAGCGGGCGAGCGCGGTGCGTTGTGGGTTGCTTCTGCGGGCTGATAGTTAACCCGCTCACTTGCTTTTTCTGCCTGTTGGCAGAACGTTTGAAATCCCTCTTACGAATCTTCGTATGAGGGATTTCTTTTTGTTACTATAGTTTAGTTACATCGCTGCATTGCATGCTGCGATGGCAGTTCGTTTCAGAACCAAATGTGTGAAGGTGGTTCATGCCAAAAGGCGTAAACAGACGCGGTCCATCGCGGGGGTCCCATGCTGCTCCGCAACGCTCTCAGAGCACCCTGCCTGCTACGTATCGTTCCCAACAGGTTCCTTCCAGCCAGAGCATTTCCCAGTACAGCCGCGATTCCTACGGTTCAGCTGCGCGCGCAAGCCAAAGCAAAAAGGGCGGCATATGGCGTGTGGTGTTTATTGTTTCCATTGTAGTGTTCGTGGGCGCTTTAGCTGCCTTGGGCGCTATCGGCTATCAGTACTGGGCGCAGCAAAACGCTTACAGTGGCCTGGAAGAATATGCAGAGGTGGACGACAATTCCAATCTTGCTCTTTCCGACCTGAAAGTTGATTGGGACGGCTTACGTGCCATCAACCCCGACATCGTAGCGTGGGTGTACGTACCTGGTACGCCCATCAATTATCCTGTGGTTCAAGGGTCTGATAATCAGGAATACTTGCATAAAGCTTTTGACGGATCTACCGGATGGCTTGCTTCGGCAGGCACCATTTTCTTGGATGCTTCCAATACCAGCGACTTGTCCGATCAGAACAATGCGCTATACGGCCACCACATGAACGATGGTTCGATGTTTGCTTCTTTGGCCGATTTCGAGAACCAGGATACCTTTGATTCGCATCGCGATATCTACGTGTTAACCTCACAGGGCAATTATCGCCTTAAAACGTTTGCTTTGGTAAAGACAACGGGCAGCGACGCCATCGTTCAGACGTCGTTTGCCAACGACGCAAGTTACCAGGCATACGTGCAGGACAAGCTTAACCGCAGCGTGGTAAGCCAGAAGGGGGACACGCTGACCGCTACCGATATCAAGCAGTCAGTGCTGTTTTCTACCTGCGAATATTCGCAAAACGACGGCCGTGCGGTGCTGTTTGCCGCTGTGGTGGAAACCACGGCAGCAAACGACCCTTACCTGAGCTCGAGCACCTCGGGGACAACTGGTCTTTCGTCAAGTCAGGACGCGGTCATGGATCGCAAATATGAGGAGGCTGCATAGATGAGCATGTCGGTGTTTCCCGGAGAGCGCCCCGACAGAATGGAAGAAGAGTGCGGTGTTTTTGGCATTTACGCACCTGGTGAAGATGTAGCGCGCATGACCTGCTTCGGTTTGCAGGCGTTGCAGCACCGTGGGCAGGAATCTGCCGGCATTGCCGTTGGCGATGGTGCCACCATCATGGCTTCCAAGGATCTGGGCTTGGTGACCCAGGCATTTACCGAAGGCGACCTTTCTGCGTTGAAGGGCGATTTGGCTATTGGTCATGTTCGCTACTCCACGAGCGGCGGTGTCGATTCGTGGGAAGCGGCACAGCCCCATATCTCGGCAATCGATGAAGTGCTTATTGCGCTTGCCCACAACGGAACGTTGGTGAACACCAATTACCTCAAGGCGAAAATCATTGATTACGGTGTTCATCTGCGTGCGGGCACCGACTCGGAAGCAGCAGCGAAGATCATTGGCGAGGTAACCAAAACCACGAATTCCCTTCGTGCGGGCATTCGTATGGCCATGAAAATGATCAAGGGCGCTTACGCTATGCTGCTGGCAAGCCCTGACCATCTTTACGCTTTCCGCGATCCAAACGGCATTCGTCCTCTGGTTGTAGGTAAGTTACCCAACAATCGTGGATGGGTTGTTTCTTCCGAAACCTGTGGTCTTGATATTGTGGGCGCGGAGCTTATGCGTGAAGTTGCCCCTGGCGAGATTATCCGCTTCGGCAAAGATGGCATGATCTCCGAGATGGGCGTTGAGCCCAAGAAGCGCGCTAGCTGCATTTTCGAATACGTGTATTTCGCTCGTCCCGACTCCGTGATGGACGGACAGAGCGTATACGTTGCCCGCCGTCAGATGGGACGTATCCTTGCGCGCGAGGCTCCGATCGATGCCGACCTTGTTGTGGGCGTTCCCGATTCTGGTTTGCCTTCTGCTATGGGCTACGCTTTGGAGAGCGGCATCCCTTATTGCAACGGCATCGTTAAAAATCGCTATGTTGGCCGTACGTTCATTCAGCCTACCGATGAGATGCGCCAGCTTGGCATTCGCTTGAAGCTGAATCCGCTCCCGTCTGTAATTTCAGGCCAGCGTTTGGTGGTTATCGACGACTCTATCGTCCGCGGCAACACCTCCAAGAAGCTGGTTGACATGCTGCGAAGCGCAGGTGCCAAGGAAGTTCACCTGCGTATTGTTTCGCCTGAAACCCGTTGGCCTTGCTTCTACGGTATTGATACCGACACGCAGGATCAGCTTATCGCGGCAAACATGACCAATCAGGAAATGTGCGATTTCATCGGCTGTGATTCGCTTGCGTTTATTTCGGTTGAGGGCCTTCACGAGGCAATTCAGTGCGAACACCCTGGTTTCTGTGACGCTTGCTTTACTGGCGAATACCCTGTGGATATTCCTGATACCATGAAGGCCAAGAGCTTCCTTCCCGAAGGGAAAGCAGTGCTCGATTAGCGGCCAGCTCGAAGGCATGCCATAGTGCCTCGAATTATGGCAATACGTTGTTTGTAAGCCCCCGAACAGGGGATTTGAGTTCCAGGAGATGCTATGACTGATCGCATTAAGGTCAACGCGATGGATAACGATGAAACCAAGTGGCCCAGCTGGACGGCTCAGGGCGCTACCACCTATGCCGAAGCGGGAGTTGATACGGCAGAGGGTGCCCGTGCAGTAGACGCCATCAAGGATGCGGTTCATCGCACGTACCGCGATGAGGTTCGCGGCGATATCGGCGGTTTCGGCGGCTTGTTCTCCATCAACGTGGCGAAGAACATGGCCGATCCGATTTTGGTTTCCGGTACCGACGGCGTTGGCACTAAGATTCAGCTGGCTAAGCTCGCTGGCAAGCATGACACCGTGGGCATCGACCTGGTTGCCATGTGTGTGAACGACATTCTTGCAACAGGCGCTGAGCCCCTGTTCTTCCTCGATTACATTGCCATCGGAAAGCTTAAGAGCGAAGCGGTTGCCGAAATCGTTTCCGGCATTGCTGATGGCTGCCAGATGTCGGGCGCTGCTCTTATCGGTGGCGAAATGGCTGAGCATCCTGGCGTAATGGATCCCAATGAGTATGACCTTTCCGGTTTTTGCGTAGGCGTGGTAGATCGTCCTGAAATGCTCGACCCTGCTAAGGTCCAGGAGGGCGACGTGCTTATCGGCCTGGCTTCCTCCGGCATTCACTCCAACGGCTATTCTTTGGTTCGCAAGGTGGTTACCGACGGTAAGACGCTCTATGAGCTGCGTATGCCTCAGGAGTCTCTGGGCGGCCAGAGCGTGCTCGACGCGCTGCTCGAGCCCACTCGCATCTACGTGAAGCCTGTTCGCTCCGTCTTGCGCCAGCTCCCTGGCGCCGTTCGTTCCCTTGCCCACATTACGGGTGGCGGCATTACTGAGAACCTGAATCGTGCGCTTCCCGAAAACATGGACGCAGAGCTTCATGTAGGAACCTGGAGCATGCCACCGGTTATCCCGTTCGTGTGCCGTGCGGCTCATCTCGATGAGCACGAAGCCCTGAAGACCTTCAATATGGGCTTGGGCATGGTTCTCGTTGTTGATCCTTCCAAGGTTGATCAGGTTATGGACATCCTGGAAGCCGAGGGTGAAACACCTACCGTTGTAGGCCGTATCATTCCTGGCTCGGGCGAGGTTGCCTATGTTGATCAGGAAAAGCTCTTTGCCGACAATCCGTCTGCTGAAGAGTAGGTAATCATTATGCGCGATTGGCTCAAGCGACCAATCGCGCTTTATGTTGATGCCGGTCGATGCACGTCGAAGGGTTCTTTTCCAACTTCGGGGCATCGATTGGCACGTTCATTGCGGTAGCGACAAATGAAGGTGTCTTATCGATGCCTTGCCTAGCAACGAAAGGAAGGGCATGACTGCTCAAGTGCAAGAACCGTTGAACATCGGCGTTTTGATCAGCGGTAGCGGCTCTAACCTCCAATCGCTCATCGACCATATTGAAGAAGGCACGCTCAGTGCGAAAATCAGCTTGGTTGTTTCTTCGCGTCCTGATGCCTTTGGCATTGAACGCGCCAAAAAGGCAGGAATTCCCGTCTTGGTGATGAATCGCGAGGCGTATGCCGACACTTCGGCGGCTAACCAGCGTATTGCTGACGCCCTGAAGGAAGCTGGTGCTGAATACGTGGTTATGGCCGGTTACATGCGTATGGTTACCGCAGAAATCCTCGACGCTTTCCCTGATAGGGTGGTGAACCTTCATCCCGCTCTGCTTCCTTCTTTCAAAGGCGCGCATGCCATTGAGGATGCATACAATTTCGGCGTGAAGGTAACTGGCGTTACGGTTCATTTCGCTAATGCCGATTACGATAAGGGCCCCATTATCGCTCAGCAGCCTGTTGAGGTTCGTGAAGGTGAACCCATCGAGGCTCTTGAAGAGCGTATTCATTCGGTCGAGCATGAGCTGTATCCTCACGTGATCCAGCTTCTTGCCGAAGGGCGGGTAGGCGTTTGCCCTGAAACGCGTAAGGTGCACATTTCAAGCTAACTAACAGTGCTGCCCGCTGGGCGGGCATTTTCACTTTCGAAGGTTTGCGTTTGGCTGGCGCTGCTATGCTGAACGTAACGAATATCAATAGCCAGACAATTCGGAAAGGCGGTACCAGGTGGCAGATCCTAAGGTAAAGCGTGTTCTTATGTCGGTAACGGACAAGACGGGTGTAGTGGAATTCGCTCGTGCTCTGTCCGAAGAGTTCGGTGCGCAGATCATCTCTACGGGTGGCACGGCTCGCGTTATTGCAGAGGCGGGCATTCCCGTTACCCCCATTGATGAGGTAACCCAATTCCCAGAGATGATGGATGGTCGCGTGAAGACGCTTCACCCGGCAGTTCATGGTGGTCTTCTTGCTAAGCGCGATAACCCCGATCATATGGCTCAGGCTGCTGAGCACGGCATCGAGATGATCGACATGGTGGTGGTAAACCTTTATGCATTCGAGAAAACGGTAGAGTCCGGAGCCGATTTCGGTACCTGTATTGAAAACATCGACATCGGTGGCCCTTCTATGCTGCGTTCTGCTGCAAAGAATTTTGCAAGTGTTGCCGTTGTTACCGATCCTGCAAGCTACGGAAGCATTCTCGCCGAAATGCGTGCAAACGATGGCGCAACCACACTCGCAACGCGTACCCAGCTTGCTCTTCGCGTGTTCCAGACTACCAACGCTTACGACGGCGCTATCGCTGCATGGCTCGGCAACCAGTTGGGCGAGGTAAACGAGCTGTTCCCTGAGGCTCTTTCTGTTGACCTCGTTAAGCAGCAGGGTCTTCGTTATGGCGAGAACCCACACCAGAGCGCTGCGTTCTACCGCGTTCCTGAGTTTGCTACGCCGCATTCTCTGGTTAACGCTAAGCAGCTCAATGGCAAAGAACTCTCTTACAACAACATCCTCGACACCGATGCATGTTGGACGCTCGCTCGTGAGTTTGACGAGCCCGCTGTTGTGATCCTGAAGCATCAGAATCCCTGCGGTTCCGCAACCGCAGCCGATGTTGCTACGGCTTACGACAAGGCGTTTGCTTGTGACCCGAAGAGCGCTTTTGGCGGTATCATCGCTGTTAATGCCGAGGTCACCCTCGAATTGGTTGAGCATATTAATGAGAACAAGCAGTTCGTAGAGGTACTCATTGCTCCTTCGTATGAGTCAGCTGCTCTTGAGCTGCTTCAGCAGAAGAAGGACCTGCGCGTTTTGGAGACTGGTGGGGTAGATGCTCCTGCGGCTATTGAATTCCGTTCTGTTGATGGCGGTATGCTTTGTCAGCAGGTAGATCGCGTGGATGAGGATCCTTCAGAGTTCACGGTGCCTACTAAGAAGAAGCCCACTGAAGACGAATTGCATGAAATGCTCTTTGCCTGGAAGGTTTGCAAGGGCGTTAAGTCCAATGCGATTTTGGTTTCGAAGGATCATGCTGGGATTGGCATGGGCCCTGGTCAGCCTAACCGCGTTGACTCTGCGAAGCTCGCTTGCGAACGTGCGCATGAGGCGTGCGAACGCATGGGTGTTCCTGCAGAAGGCCTGGTATGTGCATCCGATGCGTTCTTCCCGTTCCGTGATAACGTTGATACGTTGGCAGACTATGGCGTCAAGGCCATTATCCAGCCTGGCGGTTCCATTCGTGACGAAGAGGTTATCGAGGCTTGCGATGAGCACGGCATCGCCATGGTGTTCACTGGTCATCGCCACTTCCGCCACTAGCAGTTACGCTGGCCTACGGCCAGCGTACGTTCTCGCGAAACGCAATGACGTTGCGCGGGATTCTAGCGGTACAGGAAGCTTTCAATCGGTCGGGACGGGGAAAAGGCCAGCCAATCCTGCTCGATTTTGTCGAGTAGGATGCACCCGCTCGGGCGCATAGTTTGGAACTAAACATGCCACTGGCATGTTTACTCAAGCTTCCTGCACTCGCCAGAATCCCGCTCGCTGATTTACTGGCGCATGCCTGGACTTTCATATCGCCCTTTTGAATGTGGTGCAACAAATGTTCGGCGACAACATTTTTGCGCAATTAATCACTGCGTAAATTCCCAGCAAAGAAAACGCTTTCACGCGTCCATTAACCAAAAGGGCGGGTACACCCCATTCGAAGCGAACAACACCAACACATATCCCACCTCCCAAAATGCCGAATTTTGCTCGGGGGGGGGCAATTCAAAAGCGAATATGTTGCAACTTTGTACTGGAAAAGAAAGCCAATTCCCCCGACACCATTAGGTTTTCCGGATGCATTCGGAAAATTCGGATGGATGGAAACTGCCAATTTTGGTTGAAAGACACCAGGCAAAGGCGCTAATATAGCTTCTGCTAAAACATTAAGCGGTAAGAGCATGCCGCAAAATCGAAATGAATGAGCCCTGCCAAACCATTTGGTTTCAGCAGGTTCGTTCCCGTTTAGGTGGCAAGGGGGTTACAAAGCGTGTTGCACGACAAGAACAAAGATTCGCTGAACAGTGCTTCAAGCCAAAATAACCTAGCGGGGGGGGCGCGCTTCTAAGCAGTCAAGCTTTCAGGACCACCAAAGCCTAAATTCCAATAGTGAATTAACGCGCATTCGTAAGAAGCGCAAATCCCATAAAGCACGCAACCGAGCCCTTGCTGTTTTGGGCGTTCTTGTTGCCATCTTCGCCATTGTAAGCGGTGCATTCGCGCTGTACCTGCATTCCCTTGATTCAGCTATGGGTTTCAAAAGCCAGGAAGACAAAGACAGCATGAGGGCTGCCATGCTGAAAACCAACCCGGTAGAGGATAAAAGCCAAGCGTTCTATATGCTGGTGCTTGGCTCCGATGCTCGCGTCAACGACGCAACGTCCCGTTCCGACGTGATGATTCTTTTGCGCGTAGATCCTACTAAAGGCAAAATTACCATGGTTTCCATCCCGCGCGATACCAAGGTTGAAATTGAAGGCCACGGCACTCAGAAGATCAACGCCGCTTACGCTTTCGGTGGGGCAGCCGGTGCCGTAACGGCGGTATCTCAGTTCGCCGGTGTGCCCATTTCTCATTATGCCGAAGTCCATTTCGATGAGTTGGAACAGTTGGTAGACGACCTGGGCGGCGTTTGGGTAGATGTTCCCGTTTCCAACAATCAAACTGGTGCTAGTAATACAGGTCAAAAGCTGAACTCTGGTTATCAGCTGTTGAACGGCAGCCAGGCTTTGGCCTTCGCTCGTGAACGTTACGGCTATACCCGTGGCGATTTCCAACGTGCTGACAATCAAAAGCTGGTAGCGCAGGCTATCGTCAAGCAGGTGCTTGATCAGCAGCCCACAGAGTTGCCGGGCACCATTCAGGAATTGGCTGGCTGTGTAACCACCGATCTTTCCGTTTCAGACATTGCTTCCTTGGCTCAGCAATTCCAAAGCACAGGCGTAACGTTCTATTCGGCAACCGTGCCTTCCACTACGCAGACCATCGATGGTGTTTCCTACACCATCACCGTGCAAGACAAATGGGACGAAATGATGGGCCTTGTTAACCAAGGTAAAGACCCAAGCGCGGTAGACCAGGTAGCAGCTGGTCAAGGTTCTCTTTCCGCAAGCTCTGACACCACAGGAGGAACGGCTCAATAATGACGCTCCTAGAATTGTTCGCGCTTCTTAAGAAGCATTTGAAGTTGGTAATTGCACTCCCCATTGCATGCGCACTGGCAACGGCAGTGTTTTCTTGGGCGTTTTTACCGAACACCTACACTTCTACGGTTTCTATGTACGTGCTTACACGCGCCAATGAGAATACTTCGGTGCTTACCAGCACCGACCTTACGGCAAGCCAGATGCTTACCAACGACGTAGCCACGCTTATCAAAAGTGATCGTATTGAATCTGATACGGCATCGAAGCTGCAGATGGATAGCTTGAAGGGCTACGACGTTAAGGTATCCAGCGAAACCACCACGCGCGTTATCACTGTTTCGGTAACGGGCAAATCGGCTCAAACCACAGCCATTGTGGCAAACGGTTTAGCGGAAACCGCCGATAGTGTTGCGCGCGAGGTTATGGACATTAAAAGCATCAACGTTATCGACAAAGCCGTTGAAGCCAGCGCTCCTTCCGGTCCCAACCGCATTATGTACACGGCTGTAGGTTTCCTGGCTGGCTTGTTCATTGCCATTGCGGCAGTGGTCCTTATGGACATGACGAACACCCGTGTACGCAATGCCGACGAACTGGAAGAGCTGTTGCCCGTTCCGGTTATTGGCCGAATTCCCGTAATCAAGTAAAGGAGGGTACCCATGGCAAAGAAGAGAAAGGCATCCTCCAACATGCAGGAGGTTCAAAACGCGGCGAAGACGCTGTTTGCGAACATCCGCTTTATGTCACCCGACTGTCCGCTGCGCACTATTGTTATGACGAGCTCTGTGCCCAATGAAGGCAAAAGTACCACTTCGATAGAGCTGGCAAAAGCCATTGCCACTTCTGGCAAGAAAACGCTTTTGGTAGAAGCGGATATGCGCCGCCGGAGCTTGGCAAACGCTTTGGGTGTTCGCGCCCAAGCAGGTGTGTATTCGGTACTTACTGATGCTGTAACAATCGAGCAGGCGGTAGTACCTACCAAGGTGCACGATTTGTATTTGCTGGACTCCGAACCGAACATCCCGAACCCGGCGGACATTATTTCTTCAAAGAGCTATGCGTATCTAACGCGTGAACTGGAAGATCGCTTTGATTACGTGATTTACGATACGCCTCCGGTAGGCACGTTCGTGGACGCTGCCATTCTTTCCACGTTGGTGGACGGAACGGTATTGATAGTTAAGCCAGGCCTTACTAAACGTGTGGAATTACAAGATGCCTACGAGCAGCTGAAAAAGGCTGACGCTAACGTAATTGGCACATGCGCAACCTTCTGTGAGGGTACGGGTAGCGAATATTACTACGCCTATTACACGCAGGACGGTAAGCGAGCGAAGCCGGAAGATAGTGCGAATGCTCCGCAGATGCCTGGCCGTTCGAATACTCCGCGGGTTACAGGCCGTTCTGCTGGCGCTAACCGAAGGGGCGGCAGATAAATGCGCGACATGCACTGCCACATACTGCCCGGGGTAGACGATGGTGCGCGCAACTTGCAAGAATCGCTTGAAATGCTGGAAGCAGCAAAGCAAGTGGGCATTACTTCCATAGTGTGCACGCCCCATTGCCGCGATCCGTACTTCGATTTCGATGCCATGTGGGAAGCTTTTCGTTTGTTGGAGCAGCATGCAAATGGTTTTCCATTAACCATGGGTTTTGAAGTCAATCATGCAAAGCTGATGGACTTGGGTATTGAATGGGCGCCGAAGCTTGCTTTTCAGGGAAGTAACGAGTTTTTGCTGGAGCTTTCCACACGGGCTACGGAATACCACTTCAGGGAGTACGAAAGCACCATTTACCAGCTGCAAAGCGTGGGGTTGGATGTGATTATTGCCCATCCAGAGCGTTACAAGGCCATTCAAGAGAATGTTGAAATTGCCTACAACCTGGTTGAAATGGGCTGCAAATTGCAAGCTTCAGCCGATTTCATAGTGGGTGGCCGTACAGGGGCGGAAAAGAAGCCCGCCAAGCGCTTGTTCGAAGAAAACCTCTACACCTACATTGCTAGCGATGCTCACAATGTAGCCCACTACGGCTTCTACCAACAAGCAAGGCAAAAATTCCGAACCCGCGGAAAACATGCCCGCCTGTAACGTTTCCAGCAGGTGGTCCAATGGGGACTGGCTCTTTTGGCAAGAAGGAAAAAGCATCAGCTGGAAAAGGCAAGCATCTTTTTCTGGCTTGCAGCAGCAGCGAATGCGCCAAAAGTGCCAGTCCCCATTGGACCACCCACATATAACAAATGCCTTGAAAAAGGCTGTCAAGGGTAGATACAGCAGCCTTCCTTCAAGCCATTTGGCTTAACAAATCCAAGAGTGCGCGGAATCGTCGCTAGAAGCGCGTTTCGTTAGCAGCTTGAAATCATCAGAAAGCACCCCGCGAAAACGCAATGGCGAAGCCATACCCAGATCCTGTTCTTTACGTCATTCGCTCAAACAAGACAGGTTTTTGTGCGAAGAAGGGCAAGCCAGCAGGTGCTCCAATGGGGGACTGGCTCTCTTGGCAAAAGGAATAAAGCCTCAGCTGAAGTAATCAAGCATGTTTTGTTCAGCAAACAGCAGCAATGAAACATGCCAAAAATGCCTGTCTCCATTGGAGCACCCTCCCAACCCACACGACGAAAGGAGGTTCCCATGTGGTATGTAGTGCAAGTGATCGGCGGTCAAGAAGATGCCGCAGTGCTGAAAATCCAAAAACAGGCAAGTAACGAAACGTTCAAAACCGTTTTCGTTCCCAAATACGAAATTCGCAAACGCTATTTCGGGGCTTGGAAAACCCGAAGGGAAGTCCTTTTCCCAGGGTACGTATTCGTAGATACCAAAACACCCGATTCATTTCGCCAAGAACTGAACAAGGTAACAACTATGACAAAACTCCTTTCAGGCGAAACCGAAACAGGCAAAAAGAAGTTCATCCCACTTTCTAATGAGGAAAAAACGCTGATCAGCGCATTCGTAGGTGATGAAGACCACGTTATGAAAATGAGCGAGGGAATCATCGAAGGCGACCAGATTAGGGTGTTGAAGGGCCCGCTTCAAGGATATGAAGCCCTAGTTGCCAAGGTGGACAGGCATAAGCGCCTGGCCTACATCGATCTGAATATTCTAGGACGAATTAAAACTGTGAAGGTTGGATTGGAAATTGTCCAAAAACGTTGAAAACCAAATAACTGAAACGCAGAAGAAGCCCGTACTTACTCCTGCGCAGGAGCGCTTGCTTGGCTTCATCGTTTCCCAATGCATGGAAAACGGCAGCGTACGCCTTACCAAAAATGAATTAGCCCAGCACATGGAATGTTGCGTACGCACTATCGATCGTGCTGTACGGAAGCTCCGCGACGAGGGCTACATCGAAGTAGTGGTCCTCTACGGCGAAGATGGCGGCCAAATCTACAACGAGTACCGCGTGGCGGAGCATAGGAGCTAGTAGATGAACCTGCGTAGCTTGAACAGTTCGTCAATGCAAGGTGCTTCGTTTGATAGGGAGATAGCTTCGGGTTTCGCTAGGAAGGCTATTAGCCAAGATGGCGAGGCCGTTCGGTCAGATTCAAGTGCGGTGGCCGTGGATGATGCCCAGGTAGCTCGCACCACGTCGGCACCGGTCGTGCTCCGGGTAGGTTTCAAAGCAGGGAAGATGACGGCTGGCAAGCACGGGGAAGACCCAGAGGTTTCTGAGGCCGTGCGGCGCCTGCAGAAGAGCCGGTTGGGTTACCGCTTCACAAAGCGAGCGTTCGACATAGTCTTCAGCGCCTTTGTTCTCGTATCTTTTAGCTGGTTGTTCGTAATCGTGGCCATTCCATCAAAATCGACGATCCCAAGGCCCCCGTCTTTTTCAAGCAGAAGCGCGTTGGTAAGGATGGCAAAGAATTCAACATGTACAAGTTCCGCAGCATGTGCGTGGATGCCGAGGACAGGCTCGCCGAGCTCAGGGAGCTTAACGAGAAAAGCGGCCCAGTGTTCAAGATCGCCGCGGATCCGCGCATCACTCGCGTGGGCAAGTGGTCGCGTGGGCAAGTGGCTGCGCAAGCTGTCGCTCGACGAGTTTCCCCAGTTCATCAATGTACTGCGATCGGATATCCCTTTGCGCATATTAAAAACGCGCCCGGAGTTCTCTGAGAAATCCATGGGTGCGTTCGCGCTTCCCGCCAAATCTAGCACGAACAAAGAAGAGGTGTTTTCGCAGGTCGTGAGCTGTTTCGTGAGCGGCCTGCGGATGCGCCGCATCTCTGAGTTCGATTGTAACTGCATCGGCGGTATGGAAACCCAATTTCTTGCAAAACCCGTTTTCGGGGCGGTGTGTGCTTAGTGGCCAGGAGGGTTTTGGCCCTAGACTTCAGGAAAGTAATCGCCTCTTACAGGGCCAATCCGGGTCGTGCTATAGCGTGTGCTTCTGGACTAGACGAGGGTAGATTGATCGATATTAGCAATGATGAGAGAGCAAAGGATTCGAGCGAATGCAACATTGCAATTGGACGCTGCATGTCTGCCAAGAACTCGAATTGTGTGGAGCATTGCGCTCCAATCGGGGCGTACAAGGCTCCCGCCCCTGATCCAAATGTGGCTGCTCCCAAGAAAGGTGGCGTTGGCTATCTCGTAGCAAAGAGAGTTTTTGACATTGTGTTTAGCGCGGGGGTGTGCTTGGTGCTAGCTGTTCCCGTGGCTGTTGCATGTGTTGCGATCTGTGTCGATACGCCGGGTAAACCATTTTTTAGGCAGGGGCGTATTGGGCAGGGAGGTAAGAAGATTTACATCTTCAAGCTTCGCACGATGGTCTCTGACGCCCATGACCATCCTGAGAGGTATATGTCTTCAGCCCAGCTTGAGACTTGGAGGCGCGAGCAGAAGCTTGACGATGATCCGCGTATCACCCGTGTGGGGCGAATCCTGCGACGCACGTCGCTCGATGAGCTGCCTCAATTCCTGAACGTACTATCTGGGGATTTGTCAGTGATAGGGCCTCGTCCCGTGACGTTGGCAGAAACATACGAATACGGCGACGCTCGCGAAGAAGTCTTGTCCTGTAAGCCAGGCATCACGGGTTGGTGGGCAGTGACTGATCGAAATAACTCGACTTGGCAGAGCGGTCAGAGGCAAGCCCGCGAGTTGTTTTATGTGCGTCATCAGTCGCTTGGGTTGGACGCCCGCGTGTTCGTGAAGACGTTTAAGGCGATGAGGAGGGGCAAGTAATGCAACCTTCCGCTTGCGTTCGTTTGATCGAAAGGGGCTCTTTGAAGCTGCGGCGTAATCACTCCCAATGGGTGTGTGGGCTCGATTTTGTTCGGCATAAGAAGCATTTTGTCGTGAGCGATTTCAGATGAAGCGCACAAACCGTAGGCGTCGTGTTGTCGGCGCAAAGAAACTAACCATGTTAGCATCGAATTAGATGAGACTGAAATGCGTATCCTGTATTTTTCGCAATTTTATAAACCTGAGAATATCGCTGCATCATTCAGGGCGACCGAGCATTCGCGTATCTGGGTGCGTGAGGGCCATGATGTAACTGTGTTCACTGGATGGCCGAATTATCCCGTTGGTCGCTTGTTCGACGGCTATGAGATGAAACCTCTAGTCGAGGAATTGATTGATGGTGTTAGAGTCTTTCGTTCCGCGTCAAAGATTCAGCCAAACACAAGCTTTGCGAAGCGAATAGAGAGCGGCGTCAGTTTCATCGCTAATGGCCTGAAAAACCTGGGTAAGAAATCGCCTGTTGGTGGTAATTATGATGTAGTGCTCGTCACATGCGGGACCGTCTTTGCTGCGTGGCTCGGCGTTCACTACGCAAAGAAGTGCCGTCTGCCCCTTGTGGTTGAGTTCCGCGATCTTACCTACAAACAGATGCTGGCGACAGGTAGCAGGGGCGCAAAAGTCGCCGCAATGAAATCGCTGGAGTTATCTTTCTGCAAAGCTGCAGATTGCATTGTTGCGCTTACCGATGGGTTTAAGAAAGACCTTGAGACGGCTGGTGTTCCGGGCGACAGCATCGTCGTTGTTCCCAATGGAGCCGATGTTGTTGCATGCAAGCACGCTTGGGATGGCCCTTTGCGTCTCGGTTACTTTGGGACAATGGGATTATCCCAGGACGTGCCTGCGACGGTGAAGTACGCGAAGCGCATCGTCGACCTTGGGCTTGCGTCAAGCTATGAGCTGATAGGCGAGGGCGCCGCACGTGATGAACTAGAGCGGTTGGTTTCTGCCGGAGGCTATGGTTTTCTCAAACTTGAGCATGGCGTTCCAATGGCTGAGCTTGAGCCACGCTATGCGGGGGTTCATATGACCGTTGTCTCGCTCCAAAAGAGCGCTGAATTCTCGGGAACCATCCCATCGAAGATATTCCAGTCGTTTGCCCGAGGTGTGCCTGTTCTATTCGTAGGGCCGGAAGGTGATGCATCCGAGCTCGTTCGTAGGAGCGGTGCTGGTATTGCTCTGTGTGGAAGCGAGGAGGAAGACATCAACGAACTCGAGGCTTTTGCCTCGAGGGCTGATCGCGCGTTCAATCTCGCCAGAATGAGCGAAGCGGCGGTTGATTTCATGAATCGGGAGTACTCAAGAAGGCTTATGGCGGATAAGATGATCGCTGTTTTATCCGATGCCGTATATAAGACCAAACAAACAAATGAAAGGATTAAAATCAATGGTTAACGTTATCGGCCTCGGCTACATCGGACTGCCCACCGCACTTATGATGGCTACGCACGGCGTGGAGGTTGTGGGAACCGACTACAACGAGGAACTCGTGGCAACCCTGAATGCCGGCCACACCACCTTCAAGGAGGAGGGGCTCGACGAGTTGTTCGCCGATGCACTTAAGGTCGGCATTAAATTCACGACCGAGTATCAGGTGTGCGATACTTACATCGTGAGCGTGCCGACGCCCTACGACAAGCTGGACAAGAAGATTGACCCCTGCTATGTGATTGCCGCCTGCAAGACGGTGCTCGAGGTCGCCCCGAAGGGTGCCGTGCTTGTAATTGAGTCGACTATTTCGCCCAACACGGTGGATCGCTTCGTGCGCCCGCTGCTCATTGAGGCCGAGCGCGAGGACGTTAAGCTCGTGCACGCTCCGGAGCGCATCATTCCCGGAAACATGGTTTACGAGCTGCTGCACAACAACCGTACGGTTGGCGCGGACGACCCCGAGGTGGGCGAGGAGGTTGCTAAGATTTACGCAACCTTCTGTCAGGGCGAAATCAGTGTGACCGACATCCGTACCGCCGAGATGACCAAGGTCGTTGAGAACACCTTCCGAGCAATTAACATCGCTTTCTCCAATGAGCTCGCTAAGATCTGCCGCATTGGCGGCATGGATGTGGCGGAGGTCATCCGCATCTCCAACAAGTACCCTCGCGTAAACATCCTGCAGCCCGGCCCCGGCGTTGGCGGCCACTGCATTCCCGTCGACCCGTGGTTCTTGGTGGGCGATTACCCCGAGACCGCAAACTTCATCCGCCTCGCGCTTCAGACCAACGCAGGTATGCCCGAGTACGTGCTTCAGCGCGCACATGAGGTTATGGCAGAGCGCGGGATCAAGGACGCCTCCAAGGTGGGCATCTACGGTTTGACCTACAAGGAGGACGTTGACGACGTGCGCGAGAGCCCCACGCTGCAGATGCTCGAGTCTATGGAGGAGCATCTGTGCGGTGGCGCCGTGAAGGTGTATGACCCGTGGATCGAGCGCGACGAGGTGCCGGGCCAGGTGCACTCCATGGAGGAGTTCCTGGATGGTCTGGAGATAGTTATCGTAATGGTGGGTCATTCCCAGATCAAGGGCAAGCCCGAGGCTTTCGGCGGTCGTATCTTGATCGATCCGCGCAACGTGTGCGGTGACGGTGAGAACGTCTATAAGCTGTAAGCCATTTAAAGAGATGCAGGGGGAAGCAGGTTTGAAGAAAGTGATGCTTGTCTTCGGGACGCGCCCGGAGGCCATCAAGATGTGTCCGCTCGTGAAAGAGCTCAAGAGTCGTCCCGACGAGTTTCAGACGGTTGTGACCGTAACGGGCCAGCACCGCGAGATGCTTTATCAGGTCCTGCGCGTCTTCGACGTGACACCAGACCATGACTTGGCAATCATGAAGCCGGGGCAGACACTGTTCGACGTCACGTGTGACGTACTGCTGAAGCTCAAGGCGGTTCTCGAGGAAGAGGGGCCTGACGTAGTGCTCGTGCACGGCGACACGACCACAAGCTTTGCTGCAGCACTTGCCTGCTTCTATCTGCAGATTCCCGTGGGGCATGTGGAGGCGGGCTTGCGTACTCACGACATTTACAGCCCGTGGCCCGAGGAGTTCAATCGTCAGGCTGTGGATATCGTCAGCGAGTACTATTTCGCGCCTACCGACGCGAGTAAGCAGAACCTGATCGATGAGGGCAAGCGTGCAGAGAAGATTTGGGTGACCGGCAACACCGGCATCGACGCCCTCCGCACCACGGTGCGCGAGGACTATACCCATCCAGAGTTGGAGTGGGCCAGTGACAGCCGCCTGATTTTAATCACGGCGCATCGCCGAGAGAACCTCGGCGAGCCTATGCACCGTATGTTCCGCGCAATCCGACGTGTGATGGAGGAGCATCCCGACACCAAGGCGATTTATCCTATTCACATGAACCCACTCGTACGCAAGGCGGCTCACGAGGAGCTGGACGGCTTCGATCGTCTCCATATCATCGATCCTCTGGAAGTGCTTGACTTCCATAACTTTCTGGCTACGAGTCATCTTATTCTTACCGATTCGGGTGGCATCCAGGAGGAGGCTCCTAGCTTGGGCAAGCCGGTGTTGGTGATGCGTGACACCACCGAGCGGCCTGAGGGGGTTACTGCGGGCACGTTGAAGCTTGTGGGCACTGAGGAGGACGTTATCTATCTTGAGTTTTCCCGTCTGCTCTCAGACGAAGAGGAGTATGCGGCGATGAGCCGGGCTTCGAACCCGTATGGGGATGGGCATGCTAGCGAGCGAATTGCGAGTGTGCTCGGTAAATAGGGGAGATTAAAGAATTGTCAAAGCTGCGACTTTATATAGACACCGCGCTGCACCTCAAGCCTAGTCAGATTGCCTATAGAATCTGGCGAAAGCTTGGGGGCAGTACGCGTTTGCGCGTTGGTTACAGGCCTTGCCCCGATGCGGACAAGGCGGATATTCGCCGCGTTCCCACATTATCGGAAATTGACTTCGATCCAGTTTTTCTAGCGCGTTTTGATGTGGATGCTCTTCTTGATGACAGGATGGAACTCCTAAATCACGAGGAGCACATGGATTGGTGCGAATCGTGGCACGCAGAGCTCTCGACCCCGCTCTGGCGTTTTAACCTGCATTACCACGAATACTTGCTTCCTCTTGCGAAGGCTTTCCTTGATGAGGGTGATAAGCGATACCTTGATAAAGCTAAAGCTATCGTGGACAGCTGGATAGATGCCTGCCCGCGGGAGCGCGGAGACGTTGCCTGGGATCCATACGTCATATCGATGCGCATCGTTAGCTGGCTTGCTTTTAGAGCTGAGCTTGATGACACATTGAGGGTTGATAATGCCTTTTGTGAGCGTATTGACGCATCGCTGGCTGAGCAGTACGTACATCTTTCCCAGCACCTGGAGAAGGACCTCCTGGCCAATCACTATCTAGAGAACTTGAAGGCCCTTGCTATCCTCGCGTGTTATTTCGACGACCGCGAGACGCTCGAGCTTGTTCTGCCTATGCTAAAGGCGCAGGTTGACGAGCAGGTTCTCGACGATGGGATGCACTTCGAGCAGAGCCCGATGTATCAGAAGATTGTGCTTGAGGACCTGATGCGTGCTGCAATTGTCTTGCGCGACTCGGGCTTTGGTGAGCATGCCGAAGCTTTTAAGCTTCGGCAGATGTGCGACTGCCTATACTCTATGGAGCGCGGGATCAATAGGACTCCACTGTTCAACGATTGCGGCGATAACGTGGCTAAGAGTCGCGATGCGCTGTTGCTTTGCGCTCGCGAGCGTTTCGGCGTTGTACCGGAATTTCATGGTGTGCTAGAGAATTCGGGCTACTGCATTCTCGAACGGCAGACCAAGGCGGGCTTCGTCAAGGTGATTTTCGATGCCGGCAAGCCGGGCCCGGCCTATGCCATGGGGCACGTTCATTGCGACACATTGAGCTTCGAGTGCTTTGTGGATGGAGAGCCGTGGATCGTGAACTGCGGCACCTATGCCTATCAAGACACAAAGAGGCTCGAGTTCAAGAAGACGCATTCGCACAGTACTGTGATGGTGAATGGCGAGGAACAGCACGAGTGCTGGGCGCCATTTCGGGTTGCCAGGTACAGTATGGGCGCTGTTGAGGATTCTGCGGCAACGATGGCGCGTGGTGTTCTTTTTCAATGTGGCGGGAAGTGCAAAGTGGTTCGAGAGATTGTGCTTGAGACGGATGGGTTACGTGTTGTCGACTGCCTTGTAGGTGACGGGCGCATCGAGAGTGCCTTTGTCTTTGCTCGTGACGTTCCCGAAGTCGACGGGCAAATGGATGGGGTTGCATATGCGCCTGAATTTGGCGTGTGTCGTGACTCCTTTCGGGTCATTAGTCAGCCCGCCAATTCCCACGAGATTTATTTTGCGTATCCCTGCAACAAGAAGGCAGTTGTATAACATGGATAAAATGAAGCTCTATAATGCCATGCCGGTTTTCGTGCAGAACATCGGTTGCCGCCGTGAAGGTGGGCGACTTGCCGAGCTAAGATTCGGCGGGGACTTTAAGTTGCGTCTAGCCGATTACAACTCGCGCATCGCTTGCTCGCGTGACGAGCTGCTCGATATTAGGGACCGCAAGCTTCGGAAGATGGTGCAGTTCTGTTATGACGAGGTTCCTTTCTATACGAACATGTTTAATGAGGGCGGAGTCAACCCTGCGTCTATCAAGACCGCTGACGATCTTGCCCTTCTTCCAATTCTCGACAAGCAGATCGTTCGGGACAATGTTGAGCTATTGAAACCTAAGAGTCTCTCGCAGATTCCTCATATCACTGAGCACACGAGCGGATCGACGGGGTCGAGTCTTATCTTTCCGCAGTCGGTCGACAATGTTCGCGATCTTTGGGCGGCCTTTTGGCGCTTCTGGAACCGTATTGGCATTGAATACGGCACGAGGTATGCCGACTTCGGCAGCAGGACCATTGTGCCGCCGAACCAGAGAAAGCCGCCTTTTTGGCGGGAGTGTCAGCCGCTTTTCCAGATTAAGTTCTCGGCTTTCCATGGCAACGATGAAAACTACATGGCTTACTTCAAAGCAATTAATGATTACGGACTAACCTGGATCCACGGGTATCCTTCGTGCATCATGCCGTTTGCGTCATTCGTCGCGCAAAACGGCCTGACTTTCGATAAGCCTATCAAGGCTGTGACGGCGAGTGCTGAGAACTTATATGGCTATCAGCGGTCCATCATAGAGAAGGCGTTCGGGGTGGAGCCCCATGCTCTGTACGGCCTCACTGAGGCGGTAGCGTGCATTGGCGAGGACGCCGACCATGATTACATTGTTGACGAGGATTACTCCGCCGTTGAGTTCATTGAATGCGGCGGTTATTCGCGAATTGTTGGTAGTAACCTCACCAATTTTGCCTTCCCGCTCTTGCGCTACGACACCGGTGACCTTGCCATTACCACTGATAGGCTAAAGAACGGGCGAAGGGTGATTGAACGGATTGATGGGCGGACTGGTGAACTTCTGTCGCTTCCCGACGGAGGCAAGGTTGGCGCGCTTTCTGCTTTGTTCACTGAGTCGACGACGATCAAGGAAGCTCAGATTCATCAGCTAGAGGATTACTCGGTCGAAATCAGCTTTGTCCCTCTTTCGGATAACTACACTGAGGACATCGCCGAGGCGGAGAAACGCTTCCGCGACAGGACCAAGGGAATGCTCCCCGTATCCTTCAAGCGCGTCGACGGAATCGAACGCACGAAGCGCGGAAAGCTTCGCTACGTTGTGTCGGACATCAAATAACTGGACGGTTGGAGGATGATGAAAATGGCTAGACGAATCGCATTGCTTTGCGGTGGCGCCAGCGGGGAGCGCGAGGTCTCGCTCTTATCGGCCGCAGCCGTGGAAGAGGCTCTGGAAAAGCGTTACGAGGTCATAAAGATAGACACAGGCGTTGAAGGCTGGGCTCATACGCTCCTCGACTCTTCTGTCGAAGGCGTCTTCATTTGCCTTCACGGAGGGGCTGGGGAGAACGGGTCGATTCAGGGGTTCTGTGAAAGCGTTGGCTTGCCCTATACGGGGCCGGGCGTTCTCTCCAGCGCGATTGCAATGGACAAATTTGTGGCAAAACTGTTGGTCGGATCTTTCTGCATCCCAACACCTGGATACATCAGGGTGCTTCGTGGTGAGGAATGCAATATAGAAGACATTAGGACTAAACTGGGAGGCAAGCTTGTCGTAAAGCCTTCAACCGAAGGGTCCGCCCTTGGCGTCTCCATCGTCGACAATGGAGACGATCTCGCTTGTGCGATTGACACTGCGCTGGAGCTTGCTCCCTCGGTTCTGGTTGAGCAGTTTATTTCGGGCAGGGAGCTGACGGTCGCGGTGCTGGGCGGGGAGAATCCTCGCGTTCTTCCTCCCATTGAAATAATCCCGGCTAATGAATTCTATGATTACGAGGCAAAATACGAGCAGGATATGGCGCAGCACATTTGCCCGGCACGTCTCACCGAAGAAGAACTTAGGCAGTGCGAGGAGATGGCGTTGGGAGCCCATGAGGCTCTCGGCTGTTATGGTGTATCCAGAACCGATTGTATTCTGGACGAGCACAACCGCCTCTGGTATCTGGAAACGAACACCATTCCCGGCATGACCGGGACCTCGCTGCTTCCTGATGCAGCAAAGGCTGTTGGCATCACTTTTGATGAGCTCTGCTGGAATATCATGGAAGATGCCTGGAGTAGGTGTTAGCAGTTGAAGGTCTACTATCTGGGACAATTCCCTCCTCCGTACGGCGGAGTGACGGTTAAGAACGGCTTGCTCGCCGAGGCGCTTGCTGATCGCGTCCCCGTTGAGAAGGTCGGCTTCAGGGATGAGGGAATTGTCAAGATCATTCGGCTTCTGATGACGTCGAAGGATGGCCTTTTCGTGCTCGGGTTCGGTAACGCGAGGATGCAAAGGGCTCTACTTTGTTTGCTCTCAATCGTTAGACCGAGCGTTCTCTCTCGGTGCTATCTAATGGCAATGGGGGGTCTTCTTCCGAGCCATTTGTCGAGCGATTTAGCATATAGGAAAGCCTGTGCGAAGCTGGGTCGTATTTACGTTGAAACCAAGACCATGTGTAATGCAGCAAGGAATCTTGGCTTGGATAATGTGTCGATTTACCCTAACTGCCGTAACAGGCCGACTGCTGCGGTCTTGCCGCATAAAACGGGCGGGGTCCTTAAATGTGTCAGCTTCTCGCTAATTGGACCAGCGAAGGGGGCCGACGTCATTCTGGACTGCGCCGAGCGCCTTGCGGGCGTTGAATTCTACTTCTATGGGCGTGTTGAGGAGACATTCAAGGATGCTTTCGAAGCACGGGTTTCGGCGCTTCCGAACGTTTTCTACCATGGCGTTTTCGATTCGGTGAACAACGATGTGATTTCTGAACTTTCCGGCTATGACCTGCATCTTTTTCCCAGTAAATGGGCAGCAGAAGGCGTTCCGGGTGTTTTGGTTGAGACAAAGATGGCAGCGGTGCCGACCGTTGCGAGCAATATCAACTACAATGCCGAGCTTGTCGAATCTGGTAAGGACGGCATCGTTCTTGATGAGTGTACGGTCGAAGCGATGTGCGACGCGATAAAAGCTTTGGACAGGGATCGCGAGCTTCTTGCTTCGATGAAGGAGGCGGCGCTCGCGTCAGCGGAGTACTTTTGTGTAGACCACTACCTCGAGGAGCTGGTCGCGGATTTGGAGAATGGGCGGAAGGGGGCCCTTAGATGAGCTCTTTTATGAATGCGGCGAACAAGCAGAGAAGGGCGCATTGGCTTTTTTGCCATAAGCTCAAGCCTCTGGCAAAGCTGTACGAGATGTTGATCTATCTTGTGCACAACTCGTTTATTCCCGCTCAGTGTGAAATTGGCGAGGGCACAAGCTTCGGCTACAAGGGTATCGGCGTAGTGATACATAAGCGTGCGAAGATTGGGAAGAATTGCGTGATTGCACAAGGCGTGACCATTGGTGGGCGTAGTGGGCACTACGAGGTACCTGTTATCGGCGATAATTGCTATATCGGTGCAGGTGCTAAGGTGCTTGGACCTGCCAAGATTGGAAATATTGTAACGATTGGCGTTAATGCCATCATGCTGAAAGATGCTCCAGACGGAACTGTCTTGGGGTTCCCCGCAAAAATGCTGCGGGATTAAGACGGCGAGCGAGTGGGATAATACCTCAAGGCGGCTTGGTAGGTGCGTGGCATGAATAAAATTGTTTGGGTGGAGTTGCTGGAGAGCAACGGCGTTGTAACTGACGTTTATCTGAAAACGATAGGGGAAGCCTTCGAACGTCTCGGTTTCGAAGTCAACTGTACGCATGATTTGCCCAGCCATGACATTGGGAAAGACGATGTCTGTGTGGTGGCGGTTGCTCCTTCGGTAATGCGTCTTAAGAGAAAAGGCGTAAAGCACATCGTATTCTGGGCGCAGGGAATATGGCCCGAGGAATCCTATATGAGAAACCATAACAAGGTTTCCTATTGGATGTGCGGTTTGATTGAGAAATATGCGCTTAAGGAAGCAGAGCGCGTGTTCGTCGTATCGAATTCACAGGTAAGGCATTATGAAAAAAAATATCGGCTCTCTTTGAGAGATAAGGCGTACGTGATGCCATGCTCGAATGAGACGATGCATGAGGAATCGTTCTTTGCCGAGGGAAAATACGAGAATCCTGTTTTTGTCTATGCGGGGAGCTTGGCCAAATACCAATGCATTGGCATGACGCTCGAAGCGTTCTCTAGGATTCAACAAGTGGAACCGAATTCCTCGCTTTTGTTCTATACGGGGCAGCAGGATGAAGCTAGGGCGCTTGTCGAGCAATGGAATCTTAATAATGTGACGATCGGTTATGCGGCGCCCAACGAGTTGAACGCCGTACTTGCCAAAGCGAAATACGGTTTCGTGATTAGGGACGACAGCGCGGTCAACAAGGTGGCGACTCCGACGAAGATATCGTCCTACATATCGAACGGTGTGATTCCTGTGTACAGCAGAAGCCTGGAGGCTTTTGATGAGAGCTCCGAAGATATTGTTAGGCTGCCTTATAGAGAATCCTCTATAGTGGATGATTTCCTCTCTCTTGAAAAAAGGCTGATTTCACCTGAAGAGATGTTGCGGGAATATTCCGAGTATTTTAGCAGTGAGCTCAACTGCAGAAACAGGGTTGAGGATATCTGTGCGTTCCTTAGGAGCTAGTTTGCCTGTCGAATCGATGAAACATATAGGAGACAGAGTGAAACGGAGGCAGCTGACAGTTGCGGATGGGTTAAGTCTACTGTCGGTCGCGTTTCTGTGCTTTTGTGTATGCAGAACAGGGCATGAGACCGGGTATGTCCCGGTGCTGTATGCAGGCTATGTCGTAATTGCGTTGAACATATTCAGAATCAAGGATTTCCAGCTTTCAAAGCTTAAGCCGGCATTACCGTTCTTTGCAGTGGCTCTAATATCCCCCTTGATTCAGGCATTGTTTGTTGCTGGTCCCTACTACTCGATTTCCAACGCTTTCAACGCTGCAATTTTGTTCGCGGTGTTTTGTCTTTGCGCGGGGTTGCTCATCGTATCAGACGACCTCTCTGGACGTGTTTGGAAAATTATCAACTTCGTCTCGCTGTCGGCTTCAATTTTAATTTTGATTGAGTACCTGACTTTTCTCGCGGGGGTAAGGTTGTATTCTATACCTGTACTAGGCGATTGGGTTTTCAACGCCTGGGAATTCGAGGGGTCGGGTGCGTATAGACCGTGCGCGTATTTTTCAGAAGCTTCGCACTTCGCTGAGCTTGCGCTGCTCTCGGCCTTTTATTTCTTGTATGTTGCAAATTCACGCTTGAAGTTTGTTCTCGTGTTTTCTGCATGCGTTGCGTCAACATCTTCTCTCGGCATCATCGGCTGTGCGGGATTGGCTTTAGTGTACGTGTTTTTCTTCTCGTATTCCAAGCGTCGCCTGATTGAATCCGGCAAGGGCAAGGGGATGTTGGCTATGAGGATCTTTCTTATAGCTTTATCTTTTATCGCTTTGATTGCCGCCATCGTTTATCTCCAATCATCTGACTCATGGTTTGCCGCGAGGATTATGAACGGCGGAACCTCGTCGATGAGGATGAGCCGTTCGTTTGAGCTTTTCAGCATCTTGGCGCCGCTGGAGCAGCTGTTCGGTTTTGGGTTGCAAAATCAGGCGATTTACCTGAACGCAAATGGGATCGTGCTTCCGAGCGACTACAACGAAACGCTCGTGAACAGGGAATTTGCGGCTACGATAGGATATGTGCTATGCACAAACGGAGTTTGCGGCCTTCTTGCCTTTCTGTACATGTTCCTCCCTGGCTTTAAAAGTAGGGACGGCAAAATCAAGGTGCTGACGGGCTTGTTGTTGTACATTTCGTTCACCTGCTGCATTATGTCAAGAGGCATTTTCATCGTTATGCTCCTCGTGTTGTTCGCCTATGGCAATGGATATTGGACGACGGACAGGGGATTGAATGGATAGCCAATCCCTCAAGCGGAACCTAGGTTCCGCTCTTTTTGCGCAAACGGTTATATTCGCCGTCAGCGCGATTATGTCGCTGGTGGTTCCGAAGATTCTTGGCGTGGAGGAGTTTGCCTACTGGCAGCTGTTTTTGCTCTACATATCGTATGTGGCCTTGTTTCATCTGGGTTTAAACGATGGCGTTTACCTGATTAACGGAGGGAAGACGTACGATGAGATGGACCGAGGGTCGATTGCGGGCCAGTTTTTTGCAGGCATTGTCTTCGAGGCGATTGTGGGAGCCTGCATATTTGCTGTATCGATGTTTGTCGTAAACGATTCGGACAGAAGCTTTGTTGTCGGCGCCTTCTGCATTTTCATAGTCGTGTTCAATATCGGAGCCTATTGGGGCGCGGTTTGCCAGGCGGCCAACGAGACTCATATTTACTCCAAGATGTTAACCTTGGATCGCTGTCTTTTCCTCGTTCCGCTGCTTATCGGCGTGGTGGCGGGCGTGGCCTCGTTCAAGTTCTATGTCGTTTGTTATATTGCTGCGCGAGGTATTGCTGCTGCGTATATAACCTTCAGATGTCGATTTTTTTTCAAGAGTCCCACCCCGCATATCGGTGTCGTGGTTAGAGATTGTTTGGGCAGTATCGGCGTCGGCATCAAATTGACGATATCTTACTTATCGAGCGTCTTTATCTTGGGCGTTGCTCGTTTCGTAACGGATGGAGCTTGGGGCATCGAAAGCTTTGGTCAGCTGTCGTTTGCCATTTCGTTGCTGAATTTTTTTATTGCGTTTGTCAATCAGGTTGGGATGGTTCTATTTCCTGCGCTGAGAAGGGCAACTGTCGAGGAGTTCAACCTCACTTTGAAAAGGCTGGTAAGTGCGTTGGATTTTATTCTGCCGCTTATCTATGTCATTTATTTCCCCGTGCTACTCTTAGCTCAATGGTGGCTTCCGCAGTATCAGTCCGGTCTTGAATGGCTATCCGTTTTGCTTCCTATTTGCGTTTACAACAGTAGGATGGAAATAGTGTCGACCACGGCGATGAAGGTATTGAGAAAGGAGACGTCGTTGATGGCAATTAATATTGGCGCGGCGTTGCTTTCTTTGGTTTCGGGGTGCATTTGCGGTTTTTGCCTGAACAATATGATGCTGCTTGTTTGGTCACTAGTGTTTGTTGTGATTCTGAGGAGCCTTGTCGCGGAGACGTATGTGTCTAGGATTATCAACGAATCGGCGAGGACTTCGATTATTAGCGGACTACTTATCGCTGCTTCGTATTTAGCGGTTCAAGTGGTATTTGGTATATGGCAAGCGACTTTGGCGGCGTTACTTATGTTTTCATTGATGATTGCGTTTCGTCGTCGCGAATTATCTAGATTACTCCGGCGCTAGTCTTCTTTATCGTCTTCAGAAGAATCTATCCTCGTGATAGTTCGCCCGATGTGATAATTGACGAGGTCATGAAACGCTGCCGAACCCCCGCAATCCATACGGATTGCGGGGGTTCTTCGTATTTTTGGGTGAAAAACCAGTCAATGGCTTCCTCGCCTTGCGCGGCTGGCCGATGAGCCGGCCGCTAATGAATTTCAATCGCTGAAATGCGACAATCGGCGGAGCGATTTTCGTCGCGACCGCCGTTCGCCCTTTGTGCGTGTCCAAAAACGTGTCTTTCCGACTCTGGGCAGGAGCGCAATCCCGCGCTCCCTGACCCAGGGGAGGAAACATGCCCTCATCGCGAGGCTGCCGCAGCAGCTACGACTGCATCGTCAAGATCAAGGGCGTCACCGCGCGTCCGATACTGTTCAGCCAGCTCATGCGGAGCGACGGCGAGGGGGTGATAAACCCCGAGGAACTGTTCGCAGACGATCGCAGCCCCGCCTCTGAGCAGGAGCGCGTCCGTGAGGATGAGCTACATTCGATCATGCACAGCATACTTGACTGGGCGATATCGTTTCTGAGCGAGTCCAGCCAGGGCACCATCCGCGCCATCTACTTCGAAGGCAAGACCGTCAAGCAGTACAGCGAGGAGGAGCTCGCCGCCGGGGGACGGGCATCGGCCAGGCCTCCCGGAACTCGGCCGTCCTGCGCCTGAAGGACCGCCCGCCGCCCGGCATCATGCCCTGCGAGTCCTTCGAGAGGAGCCACCCGAGGAACTCCTCGAGCCTCGCCGCCGTGTCGTCGTACCTCAGCGTCGTCGAGGCGCCGCAGGCCGTGCACCTCCAGCGCTGGGACCCCGATGAGGTTCTGCCGTTGCGCTTGGTCCGACCGCCGCAGTAGGGGCGATAAACGGCCTTCATGGGCACCTCTTCCGAAAGGGTATTTAACGGTTCCAGAAAAGGCTATCTACCGGCGGGAACGATGGGCAACCGGACACACATTCTGTCCGAGCGGTTAAAAGCGGGCACGGAATTTAAGCAAATGAAAAGGGGCATCGACCTGCGCCGACGCCCCTAAAGTAGACACATATTTTGTCTTAATCGCCGTCCCACGGCAAATCAGGGCTCCATTCCCCAATGCCGCCGCCACCGACGTGCTCTCCGCCGGGAGTGACAACATCATAACCGGAGATGACGCAAACGATGTCTTCCTTGCCGAATTCGACAACTTCCATAGCAGGCGCATCGTACTGATTCTTGGACATTTGCAGGCCTCCTTTCCTCTTGTAATCTTGCAATGCGATTAGTAATCTAATTTAATGATGACTGGCAGTCAACAAAAAGGGGGGCTGACATGCGGAAATCCCCACATATGCTGTACCTATGGTAACTTTTTTCTCGGATTCGTGAATGATGGCTTTCCGCCTGGGGCCATGGGCATATTCCGTTGTGCTTGCTAGTATTATCCCCACCAAATGGGGGTAATATGCCTGCTATGGGTTGTTCCGATATGCTGGCGTGGCGGTTACCATAGGAATTCCCACTGCCATGCGGGCTATCTGAACAGACCGGAAAGACGACGACATTGCTTGAAAGTACCGTTTGCCAAATCATCCGTTCGGCGTTCTCCGAAGACGGGTCGCTGAAGTTGCCGGAAGGCCTTGAGCCTTCGGTTGTGTATGCCGAGTTGCAGGCCCAGGCTATCCCCGGGTTTGCGTTGTTGCCGGGCGGGCTGCTTGACGCCTGCGCCGACAACGCGCTTGCCGCCGCCTGGTTCAACCGCGATCTAGGCCGTCGTGCTTTGTTTGGGCATTTGCTTAACGTGCAGGATGAGATGCTCTCCGTTTTGGAGGCAAAGGGTATCCCGACCGTCATCCTAAAAGGCGTGGCGGCGGGCATGTTGTATCCTGATCCGGGTTTGCGCTCCTATGGTGACATCGACTTCATGGTGTCTCCTGCCGATTTTAAGCGCGCCCGGGCTGCGTTGGTGGCCGCAGGTTTTGAGGACAAGGACGACGACGGCGTTTGCGATCACCATGTAGGGTTGGACAAGGACGGCGTGTGCCTGGAGCTTCATTGGGAGCCAAACGGCATTCCCCAGGGCACACCTGGCTTGAAGGCCCTGTTCCAGGAAGCGCTCGGACACACGGAAGCAGCTTGCGTGCAGGGGCACAGCTTCCCCGTGTTCCCCCCGATGGTCAACGGTGTCGTTTTGCTGCTTCATGCGCGCAAGCACCTGGCGCTCGGGGGTTTGGGCTTCCGCCAGGTGATTGACTGGATGCTGTTTGCGAAGGCATATCTCGCCCATGATGGCTGGACGGAGTTTTCCGAGCTTTTGGGCAATGAGCGCGTCAAGCGCACGGCAAAGTGCCTCACGCGTTTCTGCCAGATATACCTGGGCCTTCCCGAGGAGGGCTTCGAATGGTGTGCTGAGGTGGAGCCTGCCGTTTGTGCCGACCTGCTCGAGCATGTGATGCTGCTGGGTAATTTCGGTAAGAAGATCAAGGGTAAGACCGGTGCTACATGGCTATCGGGAATCCGAGGCCCCGTCGGCTTTTTCAGGTATCTCCAAAGAGGCGGCGTATGCAACTGGAAAGCCGCGCGCAAGCATGCGTTGCTGCGTCCTTTCGCCTGGGTGTACCAAGCGGGGCGGTGCGTTCGCGTGGTTTTGACGCGCAAGGACATCGCGGGTAGCGTGCGTTTCGATATGGAGGAAACCGCCCGGCGCCGCAACCTCGGTTCGGAGATGGGGCTGTATGATAGCTGATAACGAAGCGATTCACGTAACCAAAAGCACATTCAAGGAAGTGCTCGCCCGTGACGGCGTGCTCGTGTACCGCACGCGCGGCGTGTCCATGGAGCCTATGCTGCGGCAGGGTCGCGACCTTGTGACCATCAGGGCGGCGAAGCCCGGCGAGCGTTTCCACGAGAACGATGTGGTGCTGTATTACCAGGCGGTTGGTAGGTACGTGCTGCATCGCATCGTGGGAGTGGGCCCTGCGGGCTACGTTATCCTTGGCGACAATTGCGTCGCCTATGAACGCGATGTCCCGTTTGAAGACGTGCTCGGCATCCTGGTCTCGTTCGTGCGCGATGGCAAGATGTGCTCGGTCGACGATCCCGATTACCTTGCTTATGTAAGCAAGCTGCGCCGGGGCGAACGCTGCCGTATCGCAAGGCGTCGGGTGGCTATGCGAGCAAAACGGACGCTCAAGCGCGCGTTTCCCGGCCTATCAAAACGTTGGAATCAGCGGAAGCGAGGAAGGGGGAGGTCATGACGCAAAGCGAAGGTAGCGAGCGTCTTTTGAGGTTTAGGCTCGCGGGCGTTCCGGTGCAGGTGGCTTCTCGTTTCGGCATGCTCGAACAGGTTGGCGAGCCGTATCTCGAGGAGCACGCGGACGATGAGCCCTTGTTTACCATAAGGGCCAACGATGACGATCTGGCATTCGATAGGGCGATGGCTCCAGAATATCCCGACCCCTACGTTGAGCTTTGCACCGTGCATCGGCTGATCGCCGAGAAGGTTGCTCCGCTGCGCCGCGTGGTGTTCCATTCTTGCGTGGTCGAGTATGAGGGACGCGCATTCGCCTTCACCGCACGCAGCGGCACTGGCAAGTCAACGCACGCACGGCTATGGATGCGATACCTTGGCGACCAGGGGGCGAAGATCCTCAACGGGGACAAGCCGTTCCTATACGTCCCCGAGCGTGGGGAACCCATGGTCTACGGATGCCCGTGGACGGGCAAGGAAGGTTGGGGCTATAACGGGCACGCTCCACTTGCCGGCATCTGCGTGCTTCGCCAGGCACCAACTTGCTCCATCGAGCGCTTGGCCCCAGCCGATGCCTCGGAAGCCATCGTGAGGCAATGCCATATACCGCGCGAAAGTCCTGTCGGCGCATTGACGGTCTTGAGATGCATCGATCGGGTGCTCGCCGAAGTGCCCGTGTGGGCAATGGGGTGCGATATATCCGAAACCGCTGTCAAAACCTCGTTCGAGGCCATGACCGGGCAGTCATATGCAAAGGCCGTTCGCAAGCAATAGGGAAACGGCATGAAGGGAGTTAGCCATGAACATCAAGAAAGGCTTCGTTATCCAGGAAGTAGGCGGTCAATGGGTCGCCGTCGCAACGGGGGCGGCTGCTGCGGAGTTCAGCGGCATCGTGAAGCTTAACGACACCGCCGCGATCGCATGGCGCGGTATCGAGGAGGGTTTGTCACGCGACCAGATCGTTGCGCGCGTGGTTGAATCGTACGATGTGGACGAGCCGCGCGCGGCTGCCGATGTCGACGCCTTCCTGCAGACGCTTGTGAAGGCGGGGATCGCCTCGGAGTAGGCTACGCCTTTCGGGCGGTAGAGATGCGCCGATTCGGAGGGGCAAACGGCAAAGTGCCCCTTGCTGCGCAGCGTTCGACCTTGTGTCCTTAATCGCGAAGGACGCTTCGACTGCGGGATCGGGGCTCCCTTCACATCGTGTTTCCCGCAAGGAGGCCAGTCCGTGGATTCCGGTTCCAAGCTGCATGCCGTTCCCTGGATGATTCGCGTTTTAGGGAGCCGTCTCTGGATGGTTGCCGCCCTTGCCGGACTTGAAATGGTCATCGCCGGTGGCGGTGTTTACACCGCATGGGTGATGCGCGACCTGGTCAATGCTGCGGTTGGCGGCGCTTCTGATGCGCTTCGCCTCAGCGTTGTCGTGTTCGCGGCCGTTTCGGCTGCGTTGATCGCGCTGCAGGCGCTGTATCGCTTTCTGCAGGAACGCGCGCGCACGATGTTTCAAAATATCCTTAGGCTAAGATTCCTCGGCAAAGTGTTGCATGCCGAGCTTTCCAGCGTGCAGGCTGTCCACACCGGCGAATGGATGAGCCGCCTGACCGATGATGCGCGTATCGTGGCATCCGGCGTCACCACGGTTGTGCCTTCTGCGGCGGGTATGCTTGCCCAGCTTGTCGGATCGCTTGCGCTGCTTGCCATCATGGTTCCCCAAATCGCTTGGATGCTCATCCCCGCGGGAATCGTGTTCACTGGGTTCACGTTGGGCTTTCGTCGCGTGCTCAAACGCCTTCACAAGCGCATCCGCGAAACCGATGGATGCGCACGTTCCCATCTTATCGAGTGCCTTAACAGCCTGCTTGTCGTGAAAAGCTTCCAGCGGGAAGATTTCGCCGAACGCGGCGCGGCTGCGTTGCTGGAAGACCATCGGGCAGCATGCATGCGGCGCAATCGATTCTCCAATTTGTGCAACATCGGATTCGGATTGGCCATGCGCGGCGCGTATCTGATGGCTACCGCCTATTGCGCATATGGGATCCTCGAAGGCTCGGTGAGCTATGAGTCGACCCTTCCGTTGGGCCTGCTATGGAGGCGGCGGGAATTGCCGCTGGGAGATTATTCTCCAATAAGAAAGAATCTGAAAAGAAGGATGCGTATTCTATCAGCCCGAAGGCGGATCTCGACAAGGAGCTTCGCAAACAGGAGCGAATGCTGGTGGTTTTCATCGACGATCTGGATCGCTTGTCTAGCGAGGAAATCCGGCTGGTCTTCAGAATCGTTACCCTACTGCTTATTTTCCTAAGATTATTTATGTGCTCTCGTTTGATCGTGGTGTGGTATCAAGAGCGTTAAGCGAGGTGCAGGGTTTCGATGGGGATTTATATCTAGAGAAAATAGTGCAACTTCCAGTAGACCTGCCGCCCGTTAGCCGTAAGGAAGTTAGGGAGAAGGTGAACGCGCTATTCGAAAGCCTCAACCAGGATGGTTCTTTTAGGTACTCCAATAATGATTCTTTGCGGCTGGAATTAATTGGTTTGAATCTGGTTGTCTCCTCTCTTAATACTACGCGCCGGCTGATTAGGTTTGAAAACATTCTTGCGCTGAAGCGACTTCATGTTGGCAAAGGGATAGAACCCATCGATTTGCTGGGTATGGTTTCCATTCAACTGTTCTTTCCTAAGGTGTTTGAATGGGTAAAGCGAAATGCGTTGTATCTTTGCGACGAACGGCGGTCGGATTTGCCCCCCTGAATCCGTGGCAGTTTGATCGATGTTATTTACGTGATTGAAGAAAACATCGTGTTTCTAACGAATGGGCATGCATGCTTGCTTGGCCAGGTTCTTGCTTGTTATCTGGGGAAGTGCAGGAACGAGGCCCGTGGCCCTCTTGGTGCAATCGGCTTCGACAGAGCATATTTACGGCTGATGACTAGATTTTCCAAGAGGTTTGAAAAGGAAGGGCTAACAAATTCGCTTTTATCTGCTTTTGAAAACTTCGATGATGAAAACTGGCAGAGCTTCGCATTCATCCTTAGGTACGAAGCAAACGATAGGGCAAAAGGCGACAAAGATAGCTGGATGTCGGATGACGGCTTTATGGAGCTTTCCGGGCGGTATATCAAGCTTGCTGCGAGCCGGGCCGGCAAGATGCTGAAATCTGGGTATTTTACCGAGCTGGGAGCATGGCGGGATGCGGAGAGCATTGTTGGTGGAGAAACATACGTTTGTTTCTTGAAGAGCCTGCAGAATAATCGGCCCATGCTTGTTTTGTATGAGGTCAGCCGTCTTTCCGAATGGACATCAGGCTCGGCAAAGGGGTACGGATTATCCGATGCTGTATCGGGCGCTCCTACGACGATAGCGTATCCACGGCAGATGCTCTAAAGCTGGCGAATGAAGCGAGGGAGAACTTGGGCGCTGATCCGCTGGAAGAGGGATTTGATGGTTAGCGCGGTTAGCTGCAGAAGCCAAGTACAAGGCCTAGGGGCAGTAGTTCGTTTCTGGTCCAAGCCGTTCCGTGCTATGCGCAGATGTTTTGTCTGGATTGAGCTTACAATCGGTGCATAAGGGAACACCCTGGCATTTCGGCGTGGTTTTCTAGAATACAATACGTGACAAGTCGGTCTCCCTTCCGGGGTCCGCGATTCGTAAACTGAGCCCCCTCGCGGGGCTCAGTTGGTTTTGGACGTTAACCCTGCGAATGGGGTTTTGCCCAGATAAAAAACTAGGCGGAACCGCTTTCGCAACTCCGCCTTACAAAGCCCGTAGGCTTTTTTATCTGAATCTATTATGGCCTATGAAGCTTAACTGTCAACGTGCTGCGTCCCGCCTTTGGTGGTATGCAGTCGGGCACTGCTTTACTGCAGGTAGACGTTCCCGTCACCTCGACGACCTGCTGCGCTCCGACACCTTTGATCTTGAGCGCTTTGGGGTCAACGGGGTCCGACTCATAGGCTTCCATGAACCGCTGCATGTCAGCGCGGATGCCCTTGCTCATGGCGGGGTGTTCGCCGCCTGCGAGCAACATGGCGAGGCGGCAGACGTCGTTGCGGTGCTTCTTCACGCTCTTCTCGTCGACGGCCTGGCCGCCTGCCCTCCTACCCGAAGATGGCCCACTGCTCCAGAGAGTACAGCCCCCTTAGGTAGAGGGGGATCCCCGAGGCATCGATGGCCTTGCTCTCCACTTTCGCGTATAGCATTTTCTCAACGTATTCCCGCACGCTTCGCCTTCTTTCGTAACTAGATAATGGTGCACTGTGTATTCTCGTGGTTTGCTGAAAGGGAATACGTAATAAGTTGGTCTTTCTTTTGCGGTCTGCAATTCGCAAGCTGAATCCCCGGGAATCGCAGTCTTTTTCCATGCTGAAATCGTTAACGTAGACGTAAACGATTTCAGCAATGCGGAACCACTTTTCGAAATTAGATTTTGTCGGGTCGAACTATGCCATGGGTTTCTATTGTTAGGAGTCTGCTGTGAATACCGTGTTGACCGATGTTGATGGAGAGAAACCCTTCGCTGGTACTTTGCCTGCTGCTCGGGAGGGGGAGCTTTTTGCCTCGCAGGAGTCCGTTTGCAATGATCCCAATGTTGAAAGCCTTGAAGCTATCCGGGAAGGCGATGCGTTTCTGAGGTCAGGTAAAGAGGGTTGTTTCACTAATGGGGCCGATCTTATTGCGGCGGCGATGGCCTGATGGCTAGGTTTATTGCGGAAGACGTTTTAATTGTCCTTGTTAGTTGTTGCTCATTGCTGTTTGAAGGAGGGTGGGAACGTGATGGTGCTGTGGACTTGCGCTCCATGCCACGACATCAAGATTTCAATTCTGTTTGCATCTTTTGCTTTCGCCAGGAATTCCTGGTACTGCTCTACCATCCCGTTGACGGGACCGATGGCTTTCAAGAAGAATGATTTTTTGATTTAGCTGAAAAGACATTTGCCCTAAAACGAGGTACCTCTCACCCCAGTATAGCTCTTGTGTAAATAGAACATATGTTCTATAGTAATACCATCATGATTATATATCCACCCATCTGTAAGGATTATGCTGATTATGGACGTTAAGGAAGCGGTTAAGAAAGCGGCAGCGTATGTTATTGACCTTGAATCTATGTCTGCTGGTGGCACTAAGCCGGTGAAAGCTGAAGCACTGCTTCGGGATATCCGTTTTGCTGTCGAGGGTACCCATTTCGACGAGAAGAAGGATGAATGGGATATTGAAGTTGGATTCACCCGAAAGTGGGATCAAGCAACTGCGTCTCCGCTGATGGGGCTTGCGGGCAATGTCAAAGACAATCGAACATACAAGCATGTGTTGATAAGTGACAAAACCGGTGAAGTGGTCTTTTATGGCTGACAGGGTTGCCCTTGATGCCAATATCCTGATTGTTCTTGCTTTTGGTGCAATTGATATAACCTCTTTGGGCAGAAAGAGGCGGGTAAAGGAATACATGCCCGAAGATTACCAGGCTGCTATCGATTTTATAAGCGGATTCAAACAGGTGGTTGTCACTCCGAATGTGGTGACGGAATGTTCTGATTTGCTTTCAGATGATGATGACTTTCGTGAGAAGGAATGGCTCAAATTATTTCTTCAGCCCTGTGATTCGTTGCGAGTGGAGGAATACGTCCCGAGCTATAAGGCCTCTCTGCTTGACCAATACTCATATTTGGGCATCGCGGATTGCTCTCTTCTTTCTATTGTTGACGATGAAACGGTGTTGCTCACTGCCGACTCGAAGCTTTACGTTGCGGCATTGAACATGAATCCTAATTGTGTGAATTTCAACCACCTTAGAAATTATCTGTAGCTCTTGTGCGCGAAGCGCTGCGTTCAGGCAAAGGCTATGTGGACTTACGGGTGTAGTTTTATTCCCTCCCGTTAGCCTCCACGATCTCCTGCAGTGAAATGTGCTTGTTGCGGTAGCGGGCTTGGGGGGGTTGGCTTCGCCCATGGGCAGGGCAATGGCTCCGTTGGGGCAGGCGTGGATGTAGGCAAGGCACGCGTTGCAACCTTGGCCGGCCGTAGCGCGGCATACGGCCTTTCCTTCTTCTACCGCTATTCAGCCTGCGGGGCAAACGTGCGAGCAAATGCCGCAGCCGTTGCAGCGTTCGGCATCTATCGCAAGAAAGCCCTGCAGCTCGGCAGGCTCGAAGCTCAGCCCGCGGCTTAGGAACTGCGCATGGGCCGCACGGTCTTCTTCGGTTACCTGCTCTATCCATTCTTTGCGGTCCGCAACGCCTGCGCTAATGCGGGCCAGGTTTTCCTCAACGTGCTTCTGGGACAGCATCTTGCGCTGCTCGTTCATATCGAAGTTGGGCAGCCAGTTATCCACCATCAGCAGCGTTGAAGCGTAGCTTACGTTGAATCCATTCCGCTCCATTTCCCTAACGCCAAGCTCGATGGCACTGGCATGGCGGCATCCGTACGTAAGCACCAGGTAAAGGTAGGGAGTGTCGAACTTCGCGCGTTCAACGAAGCGGCGCACCATGTCGGGCATCATGTGGCTGTAAATGGGGTACACGATGCCAATGGCCTCGTCCTGGTAGGCCAGTTCGCCTTCGCGTTGCATTTCCCGCGGGATGCTGCACGCATCGCTATCAAGCTGTTCAGCAACGTAGCAGCAGTTGCCCGTAGCGGTGAAGTAGAAAATCATGCTTTGTCCCTTTGCATTCTTCTTGAATTAGGCGCCGGCATGCGGCTCGTGGCCGGCTTCCAATAAGAACGTTATAGCAACCGATAGCAGCAATCGGTAAAGGAGAGTTTTGTCTCTAAACTTCTTATGTTGTAATACGTACAAATGTCGATATATTGGATGCATCAGCAATAAAAGCTCTGCAGCTTGAATTAAATTATCATGTTTGATAATTTAATTGGGTAAGAATAGCCAATGCAGGAAATCCAGTATTATGCGGACGAAGAGGGCAGGAAGCCAGTTCAAGAGTTTATCGATGCACTTGACTGCAAAATGCAAGCGAAGGTATTTGGCCGGCTTGAGCTTCTTGAAGAATATGGCCCAATGCTTGGAATGCCATTGGCAAAGCATCTGGACGATGGCATTTTCGAACTCAGAACCGTACAAGGCAACAACATAACGCGCATTCTGTATTTCTTTGTTGTTGGGAAGACGATTGTTCTGACGAACGGATTCATCAAGAAAACGCAAAAGACCCCAGCGAAGGAAATCGAAAGGACAAAGCGCATGAGACTGGATTGGAGGAGAAGGAATGAGTGATTTCAGGGATCATCTTAATAGCCGTATGGAAGATTGCGACTTCAAACGGGAGTGGGATGCTCAGGCCGACGAGCGCCAGGTTATGAGGAAAATAGTAGAAGCACGCATGGCCGAAGGCATGACTCAGGTGGAACTTGCGGAGGCTTGTGGGATGAAGCCCGCAAATCTTTGTCGGCTCGAAAACGGCAATGGGAACCCTTCGGTGGCAACGCTAAGCAAGATAGCACATGGTTTGGGCAGACGACTGGAGATCTCTTTCGTTTAGTTTATTCTTGCAGCTAGGTTCCCGGCCCGAACCGTGTCACCCTCCCTCTGCCTGCGGCCTGTTCCAGCATCGCTTGCGGCAATCAATGCTGGCCATACATATATACTGTTCCGAAGAAGCAATCGAATACATTTTGCAAGAGGGGTGGGGTATGGCAAGCTTGCGACAGCAACAGCAAGCTGGGCTTCATGCGGGTTATCCAAGTTTTCAGCGCCATCAGCGTTTTGCTGAGCCTTGTTGCGCTCGTTTTCGTTTCGGGCAGTAGGCCGTCTCGGCGCGTATTGTGCCTGCCCGACCCCATCTACGTGCCTGTTTTATGGGATGCGTGGGTCTGCGGCAGGTGCTCTGATATACTCAAAAACAATCTTCCTACTGAAACACAGAAAAAAGGTCCTCCCAGCAGTGAAGTTCAATATTCGAAATCTTATGGGCGGCTTGGTCATCATCGTCGTGCTGGCCTTCGTCTTCCTCCGTGGCGATCAGATCAATGAACTGGCGGCCACTATGGCGCAGGGTGCTATGATTCCCCTGGTCATTGCTATTCTTACGCAGCTTTGTAAATACATTTCTCAGAGTTTTGCGTACAGCTTTTCTTTCCAAGCAGTGAATGAAACCATGCATCCAAAGCATACGTTGCCTCTGGTATTTGGCACGTTCTTCCTTAACACGGTGGTTCCTTCCCTGAACCTTGCTGGTACCACCTTGGTGGTTGACGATGCTCGAAGGCGCGGCATCGAACCAGGTAAGGCAACTTCTGCAGCATTGCTTATGCAGATTACGGTAGATTCCGCTTTTGCCACCATTATGATTATCGGGTTTTCCATCCTTGCGTTAACCGTAGGGTTATCTCCCATCTGGCTGTTGTTCGGTTTGGTGGTAATCGTTTTGGTGGGAGCCATGATCTCTGTCATGGTTTTGGGTCATAAGAACCCCGATCTGGTTGTCCGGATCCTTATTCCCATTGCTCGATTCATCAATAAGGTTTTGGTTCGTTTACACAAAGACCCGATGGCTCCTTGGGTGGAAAAAACGGTGGGGTCGTTTTCCAGTGCGGCGAAGCTCATCGTGCAGAATCCTAAAACCACATTGAAGGCATGGGGTTGCTCTCTTATTGCAAGCTGCTGCGAGCTTTCTGCGTTTTGTTTGGTTGGCTATGCGTTTGGTGTTGCTGTTCCCGAGTCGTTGGTGTGCGGCTATGTGGTTGCAACCCTGTTTGCTATGGTTTCGTTTACTCCGCAGGGCGTTGGTGTTGTTGAGGCGGCAGTCACTGTTGCCTTTACTTCTTTTGGCGCTTCGGCAACTGCTGGTATGGCAATTGGCTTGGTCTACCGCGGCATCGTGTTCTGGATGCCCTTCCTTATTGGTGCAATCCTTATTCAGACCACCAAGACCTTTCGTCCTAAAAGGGAAAAGAAGGAAAAGCTCCCCGACAACAACTTCAACCGTCAGCGCGTTCGTGCGGAGTTGGGGCGTGAAGCTGCCGAGCACAAAGCGCAGCGTGATGCGCTTCGCCCCAGTGCCGTAAGGAAAAACAACTTCGATGAAGATCTGCAGTCGGGCAAGGGGGAACAAGCCTCTTCGCCCGATGAGCCGGAACTTGAAGAAGCGTAATGAAAATTGTCATTTTAAATTGAGAGGAATTCCATGCCCAGTTTTATCGAGCATCTTTCGCATACTACCCGCAGTTACCGTAGATTCCGTAGCATCTACCGCGTGCCTGAAGGCCACATGAAGAAGTGGGTCGACAATACGCGTTACACCGCTAGTGCCAAGAACTTGCAGCCTTTGCGCTATCGCATTGTTTCCGATAGGGAAATGTGCGCGAAGGTGTACGACACGCTTGCATGGGCTGGCTACCTTACCGATTGGGAAGGCCCTGAAGAAAAAGAACGCCCAACTGGTTACATCGTAATGGCGGTCGACACTGAAGTCTCTTCGGTTCAGGCCGCTCAGATTGACATGGGCATCTGCGCGCAAACCATTATGCTTGCATCTACAGAAGAAGGCTTTGGCGGTTGCATGATCATGTCCTTCAATAAACAACAGCTTAAAGAAATCCTGGAGATGCCCGAAAACCTTGAACCGGTGTTGGTGCTTGCTTTGGGCAAGCCTTGCGAAGAAGTATGCATCGTTGATATGGAAGATGACGATGTGAAGTACTATCGCGATGAAAACCAGGTGCACTACGTACCTAAGCGTTCGTTCGATAGCATCATGTTCTAGCCATGAAGAAGTCAGAGGCACTTAATACCCTTGGTCTTGCGCAGGGCGCTTCGGAAGAAGACATCAAGAAAGCGCATCGCAAACTGATCATTGAGAACCATCCTGACAAGTTCGGGCAGGATGAACAGGCGCGAGCTAAGGCTGAAGAAAAAACGAAACTCATTAACGAGGCGCGCGATGTGCTTCTGAACCATTCGTGGGATCCTGAGTACAGCACCTCGGGAACTCCTTATGGAGCGCCGTTTTCCTATAACCCTTCTGCGGGTCGTCCTCAGAATGCCCAAGGCAATCCATTTGAAGGATGGCCGTTTACTGAATCGTTTGTTTGGACCACATGGGATGAAAACGGAAACAAAACTACGTACACCAGCACAGGGGGCAATCCCTTCCAAGGGAATCCATTCGGTGCGAATCCGTTTTCGTGGACCGATCCCTTCGACATGGGTGGTGCGCATGCGGGCGATTCTGGCTCCAACGGGGCAGGGGGACGTTCCTACCAAGGCAACCAGTGGGGTGGCAACCCTTTTGCCAATTCGTCGAATCCCTTTAAGGGAACAGTGTTCGATTTCAGTTCATTCTTTTCGAATGCCCCCACAGCAGAAGAGCTGGTCCAGGAAGCAAAAGCCGATTTGCGGCTGGATATTGAGCTTATTGTCGCGAAACTTGTTATTTTGGCGCTGTCGTTTTTGCTGAGCGCTCCAGCAACGGGCTTGTATCTGTACACCATCATCTCCATTGGCCAGGGCATCTGGAAGCGTCTGAATTTCCTTTCCCTAGTCCTGCTCGTGCCTTTCGTGATGTTGGCGCTCATCTTCACGCCAGGGGGAGACGCCACCATTGGGATAATTGCCCTGATTCTGTTTGCCTGCGCGGTAGGCTTCGACATATCGAATGTGTATCGCCATGTGAAAATGATTCGTACCCTAAAGAGGAACTAGGGTCAAGTTAAAGGTTGGTTAAGATCGCGCGAGGCTCGCTTTGGCGGGCCTCGTTCTGTAAGTAGGGGTGATATAATCTGAAAACTTAGCAGTAGGTATTGATGAAGGAGAGCGTATGCCACGTCCTATGACCATGGCAGAGAAGATCCTTGCAGCCCATGCGGGGCTCGAGGAAGTGGTTCCCGGCCAATTGATCGAGTGCAACCTTGACCTCGTTCTTTCCAACGACGTTACCGCACCCATCGCCATTAAGGAATTCAAGAAGATCGGCGTAGAGAAGGTTTTCGATCCTACCAAGATCGCTTTGGTTCCCGACCACTACGTACCCAACAAGGACATTAAGAGCGCCGAACAAGCTAAGATGACGCGCGATTTTGCCCGCGAGCAGGGTATCACCCATTACTACGAAGTGGGTTGCATGGGTGTAGAGCACGCACTCCTACCTGAGCAGGGCGTTGTAGGCGCTGGCGACCTTATCATTGGCGCCGATAGCCATACCTGCACCTATGGTGCGTTGGGCGCATTCTCCACTGGCGTTGGTTCTACCGATGCTGCTGTGGGCTATGCCACCGGCAAAGCATGGTTTAAGGTTCCTGAAAGCCTGCTGTTCAACGTTGAAGGCGAGCTTCGCCCTGGTGTTACCGGTAAGGACATCATTCTTCATATTATCGGTATGATCGGCGTAGATGGCGCGCTGTACCAGGCAATGGAATTCCGTGGAAGCGCCATTGAAGGCCTTACCATGGACGAGCGCCTTTCCATTTCCAACATGGCTATCGAGGCAGGCGGCAAAGCTGGCCTTATTCCTGTCGACGATGTTACTCGCAAGTACATGGACGGCCGCACCGAGCGCCCCTATACCGAGTACCACTCTGACCCCGATGCGGTATATGCGAAGGTGTACAACATCGACGCGCAGGATATCGTTCCTACGGTTGCTTTCCCGCACTTGCCCTCTAACACGCGTCCTGCATCCGAGGCTCGTGATATCGTTATCCAGCAGTCCGTTATCGGCTCTTGCACTAACGGCCGCATCGAAGATATGCGTCAGGCCGCCGCTGTGCTGAAGGGTCATAAGGTTCATCGTGATGTTCGTTGCATCATCATCCCTGCAACGCAACAGGTTTACCGTCAGTGCATCAAGGAAGGCCTGATGGATATCTTCCTGGACGCCAACTGCGCAGTCTCCACTCCTACGTGCGGTCCTTGCCTGGGTGGCTACATGGGTATTCTTGCCGCTGGCGAGCGTTCTATCGCAACCACCAACCGCAACTTCGTAGGCCGCATGGGTGATCCCACCAGCGAGGTGTACCTCTCTTCGCCGGCAGTTGCTGCTGCCAGCGCTGTGCTGGGTCATATCGGTCTTCCTGAAGATCTTGATTAATTAGGAGAAGCGCAATGCAATTTAAGGGAACAGTTCATCGCTACGGTCGCGATATTGATACCGACGTAATTATCCCAGCTCGCTACCTCACCACTTCCGAGCCTTCCGAACTTGCCAAGCACTGCTTGGAGGATTTGGATGTCGAGTTCGTCAACAACGTAAAGTCCGGTGACATCATTGTTGCCGAAGAAAACTTTGGTTGCGGCTCTTCGCGCGAGCATGCACCTATCGCCATCAAGGCTGCGGGCGTAGATGCCGTTATTGCCAAGAGCTTTGCTCGCATCTTCTATCGCAACTCTATCAACACGGGGCTTGCTATTCTTGAATGCCCCGAAGCGGTAGATGCTATCAAGAATGGCGATGTGGTTAGCGTCGATACCGAAACCGGTACCATTACCGACGAAACCACGGGTGAAAGCTTTACGGCTCAGCCTTTCCCGCCCTTTATTGCCGATATCATCGAGCAAGGCGGCTTGCTGAACCGTACGCGCCACGTGCTGGGGCTTGCCTAAGCGTTCGTTTTGAACGTAATTTGTTGAAACGCCTTTCGGGGCGTTTCTTTCTTTGCAGTAATATCGTTTGCGAACTGTTTTTCGCTGAAAGAGGATTTCACTATGACCAAGACGTACAAGATCTGCACGTTGCCCGGCGACGGAATCGGCCCCGAGATCATGGCCGAAGGCGTTAAAGTGCTGAAGGCATTGGGTGAAAAGTACGACGTCGATTTCGCATGCGAAGATGCTTTAATCGGCGGTTGCGCTATCGATGCTACAGGCGAAGCGCTTCCTCAGGCAACGCTTGATGCTGCCAATGCGTCGGATGCGGTACTGCTCGCTGCAGTGGGCGGCCCGAAGTGGGACACCACCGATCCCTCGAAGCCTCGTCCTGAGCAGGGTTTGCTCGGCATTCGTAAGGCGCTGGGCTTGTATACCAACCTGCGTCCCGTTCAGATTTTCAACGCATTGGCCGAGGCCTCTACCTTGAAGCCTGAGGTGATCGATGGCGTAGACATGATGATTGTTCGCGAGCTTACCGGCGGTTTGTATTTTGGTAAGCGCGAGCGTTTCTACGACGAAAAGGGCGCAGGTACCGACGGCAAACCTGGCCAGCGCGCATACGATACGCTTGAGTATCGTGAGTATGAGATTGAGCGCATTGCCCGTCAGGCATTCGAGGCTGCCCGCAAGCGCGGCAAGAAGGTTACCAGCGTCGACAAGGCTAACGTTTTGGAGACCAGCCGCATGTGGCGCGAAATCGTTCATCGAATTGGCGCAGAAGAATATCCCGATGTTCAGCTCGAAGATCTGCTGGTAGACAACACGGCAATGCAGCTTATCAGCCGTCCCGCTGATTTCGATGTAGTGGTTACCGAAAACATGTTTGGTGATATTTTGTCCGACGAGGCTGCTCAGATCACGGGTTCGCTGGGCATGCTTGCAAGCGCTTCCTTGGGTGACGGCGTTGCTCTGTATGAGCCGAGCCATGGCAGTGCGCCCGACATCGCGGGCCAGGGCATCGCGAACCCCTTGGCTCAGATCATGTCGGTTGGCATGATGTTGCGTTACAGCTTCGACATGGGCCAAGCGGCAGATGATATCCAGCGCGCTATCACCGAAGTGCTTGACGAGGGATGGCGCACGGGCGACCTGAAGGACGCTTCCACTCCTGCCGATAAAGTAGTCGGCACAGTTGCTATGGGCGATCTGATCGTTCAACATCTGTAAGCTTAGATGTGCTTTTGCGGCCTCTGTCTTTCTCGACGGAGGCCGTTTTTCGTTTGTCGGGAAAATAGGGACAGGTACCAGATTCCCACGAAAAGCGGGAATCTGGTACCTGTCCCTATTTTCCTACCCGTGTTCCTTTTTTGCGTGCTAATGCAGCGCTATAATAGTGCGGTTACAGGCACAGGAGTGCCTAAGTTGAGTTTTGAAAGAGAGCAGCACAGAGCATATGGCAGTGAAAGCACCTGAGGGAACCTTCGATCTTCTTCCCGATGATGTGCGGTTTTGGGATCATTTCCGTCAAACCGCATTTGAGATTTTCGGTCGTTGCGGCTATCAGCCCATTGAAACCCCGCTGTTTGAACAGACGGATCTGTTCGTGCGCGGCATCGGTCAGTCCACCGATGTTGTTTCTAAAGAAATGTTCACTGTTGTTTCCGGTGGCAACATGGAAAAGCTTCTTGCTGGTGAATCGCTGAAAGCAAAAAGCCGCCTTTCTCTTCGCCCGGAGGGAACAGCAGGTACTGTTCGCGCCGTGGTGCAGCATGATATGGTTCCACAGGGCGGTGCTCCCGCAAAACTTATGTATGCTGGTCCGATGTTCCGTGCTGAGCGCCCTCAGAAGGGTCGCTTGCGTCAGTTCCGCCAGGTGGGCGTTGAGTGCCTGGGTGCTGATGAGCCAACGGTAGATGCCGAAGCAATCATCATGCTGATGCGTTTCTATGAAGCCATCGGTATTCCCGCTTCGGAAACTCGCCTGCTTTTGAACTCTATGGGCTGCGAGAAGTGTCGTCCGGCTTACCGTGAAATGGTGCGCGAGCACATCCACCAGCATTCGGAAGAGCTGTGTGAAGAGTGCAACCATCGTGCCGATCTGAACCCACTTCGTGCATTCGACTGCAAGAACGAGCACTGCCATGAGGTGATGGAGGGTGCTCCCAAGATCACCGATCACCTGTGCGACGACTGCCGTGCTCATTATGAGGCAGTTAAGGGTTATTTGGATGCCGCGGGTATTGCGTATGTTGAGGATTCCCGTCTGGTTCGTGGCTTGGACTATTACACGCGCACGGTGTTTGAGATCCAGGTTGATACAGGCATGGGCAGCCAGAACGCCATCGGCGGCGGTGGCCGCTACGACAAACTTGCTAAAGAGGTTGGCGGTCGCGATACTCCGGGATTGGGCTTTGCATTGGGCTATGAGCGTTGCGTGCTAGCGCTGGAAGCACTCGGTGCCAAAGCGTCAAGTGAAGTTGCGCCTGCGGCATTCATTGCCTGTGTCGACGATACTACCCGTGCAACCGCCTTTAACTTGGCACAGGAGCTTCGCGCTCAGGGGCTTTATATCGAAGTGGATCATCAGAAGCGTAGCCTGAAGAGCCAATTCAAATTGGCCGACAAGCTTTCTGCTCGTAAGGTTATCGTGCTCGGCCCCGATGAGGTTGCCGAAGGGGTTGCCAAGATCCGCGATATGGAAACCCATGAAGAGCAGGCCGTGAAGCTCGATGCCGTTGCGGAGGCTTTGGCGTAGAGAAAAGGCGTTTTGCCTTAGTTTGATTACCGCACCGAGTTGCGCATGGGCGCTTCCCTGGTGAAGAGATACCGTAGTTAACAGTAGCTGCTTTACATGGCAGCTGGTAGCGATAGGAAAGAGGAGTAAGCACTACCATGACCGATTATCTGAACGAATACTGCATGCACTCCCATACGTGTGGGCAGTTGCGCCGCAGCGACGTTGACGCAGAGGTTACCCTGACCGGTTGGGTATGGCACAACCGCGACCATGGCGGTCTTATCTTCGTAGACCTGCGTGATCGTGAGGGTTACACCCAGGTTGTTGTTGACCCCGATTGCGTAAGCGAAGAGGACTTCCATGTAGCTGAGCATCTGGGCCGCGAATACGCCCTGGAGGTTACCGGCAAGGTTCGCGCTCGCTTGGACGAAGCCGTTAACCCGAATATGGCAACAGGCGAAATCGAGGTTTTGGCAAGCTCCGTTAAGGTGCTGAACACCTCCGTTACTCCTCCGTTCTCCATCGAAGACGGTATCGAAACCGATGAAACCACTCGCATGAAGTGGCGTTATCTCGACCTTCGTCGTCCCGAGATGTATGCAAACCTGAAGCTTCGCCATGTTGTTGCCCAGGCAATGCGCTCTGCTCTTAACAAGCGCGGCTTCCTTGAGGTTGAAACGCCTATCCTGGCAAACTCCACTCCTGAAGGCGCACGTGACTACATTGTTCCTTCCCGTCCTAACCCCGGCAAGTTCTATGCATTGCCTCAGAGCCCTCAGCAATTCAAGCAGATGCTGATGGTTGGTGGCATTGAGCGCTATTACCAGATTGCACGTTGCTTCCGCGATGAAGACCTTCGCGCAGATCGTCAGCCCGAGTTTACTCAGGTTGACATCGAGATGTCTTTCGTTAAGGAAAACGATGTAATCGACATGATGGAAGGTGTTTTCCAGGAAGTTCTGGAAGCGGCTGGCGTAGAGCATGAGTTCCCGCTGCAGCGCATGCCCTGGAAAGAGGCAATGGATCGTTTTGGTTGCGACCGTCCCGATATCCGCTTTGGCATGGAGCTCGTTGAGCTTACCGAAATCGTTCGTGGTTGCGGCTTTGGCGTATTCTCCAAGGCGGTAGAAGCCGGCAACATCGTTAAGGCCATCAACTGCAAGGGCGCTGGCGACTGGAGCCGTGGCGAGATTGAGAAGCTGGGCAACATCGCTTCCGAAAACGGTGCTAAGGGCATGGCTTGGATTGCTTACACCACTGACGGCAAGGAAAAGAGCCCCATCATCAAATTCTTGGGTGACGAAGTTCATGCCAAGATCAAGGAAGCTATGAACGTAGAAGCAGGCGACTTGGTTCTGTTTGCTGCAGATACTTTCGATATCGCAAACGCTGTTCTTTCTGCCTTGCGTTTGCACATGGCTGATGCGCTGGACATCCCTCGCCCCGGTCATAAGCTGCTTTGGGTTGTTGATTTCCCGATGTTCAAGTTTGACGAGGAAGCCAACAAGTATGCAGCAGAGCATCATCCCTTCACGATGATTCCCGAGGCTGACTGGGATAAGATCGAAACTGATCCTCTGGCTTGCGGCAGCTACAGCTACGACATCGTTATGGACGGCTTCGAAGCTGGCGGCGGTTCCATCCGTATTCACAACGCCGAGCTGCAGAAGCGTGTTCTTGCTCGTTGCGGCGTAGATGAAGAGGACATGGAAGTGAAGTTCGGTCACCTTATCCATGCTCTTGAGCTCGGTGCGCCTCCTCATGGCGGTATTGCTATCGGCCTTGATCGTCTGGTTATGCTCTTGGCTGGCAAGCAGTCCATTCGCGACGTTATCGCCTTCCCGAAGACGAGCTCCGCTTCTGACCCCATGACGGGCGCCCCGAATGCGGTTACCGCAAAGCAGCTGAAGGAAGTAGCTCTGCGCACCCTGTAAGCGGGAACGTAGAGACAGGTCTCGTTTTCCCACTTTGCTTTGATTACGGGATGCCAAAGGCTTCTCTCGGCGTAGAGCGAGCATGCTCCTTTCTGCTTTAGCAAATACAACTATATGCCCGTTGGTTCATTAGCGAACCAACGGGCATTTTATTGTTGGCGTATTCCCAAAATGGTCTGTCGCTATTTAGTCGTGTGGGGTAGGATTGCCCTTGGTTCTTTGTTCGGTGGAAAGGAATTGCGATGGGGAACAAGAAGTACTTCTTCTTTGATTACGATGGCACGCTGGCAGTGCCGCGTACCCGTTCAATTCCTCAAAGCACCCTCGAAGCCCTTGATGAATTGCGAGCGCAGGGGCATTTCATTGCTTTGGCTACTGGACGATTACAGGTAAATGCGGTTGATTACATCGATTCGGCTGGTATTACCAATATTGTTGCCGACGGAGGTTATTCGGTTACGTTGAACGGCGAGCTGAAGTGGATGGAAGGACTTCCGCTTGCTCCAGTGAAGAAATGCCTGCATATCCTTGAGGATCAGGGTATTCCCTGGGCGGTTAGCACCACCAATGAGTTGGTGCGCTATTCCCCGCGGGAAGACTTTGCCGAGATAGCGGGTGATTACTATGTTCCCACCAAGTACGACCCCAATCTGCGCATTGATGATTTGAACTGCATTTATAAAGCGTATATACCTTGTTCGACCAAGGACGAGGATATGGTGTTTGCTACGGGAGCCCTCAACGAGGTTCCCCATGTGCGCTATGACTCTGACACCATCTTTGTTGAGCCGATGGATAAACAACGGGGCATTAAACGAATGATGAATTTGCTTGATGCGCCTTACGAAGATGTCGTGGTGTTCGGTGACGGCTTCAACGACGTTTCAATGTTTATTCCCGAGTGGACTTCGATTGCCATGGGAAACGCACGGCAGGTTTTGAAGGAGCGAGCGAATTTCGTTACCACGAACTGCGATGATGATGGAATCATGAACGCTTGCAAGCACTATGGATGGATTTGAGGTTAGCATGGGGCGTTTCAAAAACGCATGGCAGCATTTCTGCACCATCTCACATCATAAGGTTTTAGTTTGTCAGCATTGCTTCAAGGTCGGTTTATATCGCCAGGGCATTATGCATGATTTGTCTAAATACTCTTTGACGGAGTTCAGGGTGGGCGTTAATTACTATCAGGGCGATAGGAGTCCTAATACGGCCGAGCGTTCCGATTTGGGTTACTCTACGGCTTGGTTGCATCATAAAGGGCGCAATCGTCATCATTATGAGTATTGGATCGACATGAAGGGCAACCGTGACGCAACACTTGAAGGCAAGCCTATGCCCACGCGCTATGTGGTTGAGATGTTCTGCGACCGTATGGCGGCTAGCAAGGTGTATCAAGGTAGCGCTTATACCGATGCAAGCTCGTTGGAGTATTTGAGGCTTGAGCAGAGCGCCAAGGGCGAGCTGCTGATGCATCCCGATACAAAGGCGCTTCTAGAGCGCATGCTTACCTGGCTTGCTGAAGATGGTGAGGAGATTGCCCTTCGTCGCGTGCGCAATGAAATAGTGAAGCCGCGTCACCGCGAACCAAATACCCCAAAGTTTTAGTGAAGGCATAGGGATTGGGGATATAGGGGAGGTCTTATTTTCCTGTCTAACGAGAAGAGCCTCGCTTGCGACGTGTTGCGCAAGCGAGGCTCTTCCTTTGTACACCATAACAAGGTGAAAAAATGGGACTTGCCCCTATATTCCCACTATTCGGTTTCTTCAGGCTTTTTCTTTGGTTGACGGACATTTACTTTCAGGCTTGCCAGGCTTACGCGCGAATGCGCTGGAATGGACTCGGTAACAAAAGCGCCGCCTGCTATGACGGTGTCTTCGCCGACGATGGTCTCTCCGCCCAGGACGCTGGCATTTGAGTAAATAGTCACGTTATCTTCGATGGTGGGGTGACGCTTCACGCCAGCAAGCTTTTGCCCCGCGCGAGTGGAAAGAGCACCAAGCGTTACGCCTTGGTAGATCTTCACATGGTTGCCGATAACAGTGGTTTCGCCGATGACAACACCCGTTGCATGGTCGATAAAGAAGTATTCGCCGATGGTTGCGCCTGCGTTGATGTCAACGCCAGTGCCGCTATGGGCGTATTCGGTCATGATGCGGGGGATAAGCGGGACGTTCTGCGTGTACAGTTCGTGAGCGATGCGGTATACGAAGATAGCGAAGAAGCCCGGATACGAGAAGATAATTTCTTCTTTGCTTTGCGCGGCTGGGTCGCCATCAAAAGCGGCCTGAACATCGGTAAGCAGCACGCGCTGGATTTCGGGTAGCTTCTCGAAGAAATTCTTGCAGATCTCGTTTACGCGAGCCTCAACTTCCTCTTCGCTGATGTTTTCGGCTCCCTTGAACAGTAGTGCTTCTTTCAGCTGACGGCGCAAGGAATCTTCGATACGGATCAGCGTTTCGCCGATGAAGTATTCGGGGTTGGTGCCAGTGGGGGTTTCATCGCCGAAATAGCGAGGGAACATCACGCGGCGCAGATCCTTGATGATGTTGATGATGGCTCTCTTGTTGGGAAAGTGCTTGTCGGGGTCGGTGAAGAAGATCTCGGTGGCGCTGTAGTTTTTAGCGATACCGGCAACGATTGAGTCGAGGTTTTCGTTGAACATGCGGTCCTCTTTCGGTTGATGATGTGCTTTTGGTTGGTGGGCGCGTTTTTGTTTTTCCTATCGTAGCGTGAAGCGATGCGCACTCCAATACACGAACCGTTAATTCCGACCATTTTTGTAGGTTTTTGGCACGGAAGCGTTGATCGGATGCGGTTGCCAGCCAGCTGCATCTATGCGACTGCGGTAGTTGGGGTGTTTCGGGTGCTGGTAGAGCAGGCGTAAGCCAGATTGATGAGGAGGACATAGGCCAGAGCCAACTGGTGCGACGGATACCTATCAGATTAAAGATATGTGGGGAAATAGTTAGATAAACTAAGTAATTTGCAAAGTGCGCTACAGTTACATCTTGCAGTTATTGGACAAAACATGCATTTATGAAGAGAACTTAGCGCATTGTACGCAACGACAGTGGTGCGCATAGAGCCGCGTATGGTTTTTCGTGGCATTGAGGAGATCGAATTGATTCGCATTATCGTTGATTCAGGATCCGACCTGTTGCCGGAGGTTGCCTGTGAGCACAACATTCAGGTTTTGCCTCTTCTCGCCAATGTGAATGGGGTCGAGTATCGCGATGGGATCGATCTGGAACGCGATGGCTTTTATGCGTTACTCGAAGAAACAGGCGCGTTCCCCAAGACCTCCCAAGTGTCACCCCATGCGTTCGCTGAGGCATTCAAAGAAGCGCGCGATTCAGGTGATGAGGTTATTGCTATTACTCTTTCCTCGGCGTTGAGCGGTACCTATCAAAGCGCCAAACTTGCGCAAGCCATGGTGGGGGAAGAGGGCGTTTATGTCGTTGACTCCCTGACTGCAACGTATGCCATCGCCATGATTGCGGAATATGCCTGCGCGCTGCGTGACGAAGGCTTGTCGGCAAAGCAGATCGTTGCTGAAATCGAACGATTCAAAGGTCGAGTGAAGCTGGTAGCCGTGCTTGACACGTTGGAGTACCTGCAGCGCGGTGGGCGCTTGCCCAAAGCCGCCGCCCGCTTGGGCGAGGCTGCTAAGCTGAAGCCCGTTGTGGTAATCAGCGAAGAGGGAGAGGTGGGCCTTAGCACCGCTGTGCTTGGGCGAAAACGCGCTCTCGATACGCTATTGAAGAAGGTTACTAAATATTCGGTTGATGCTTTCTTCCCGGCTATTCCGATTTATTCCTTTGGCACAAAAACGTGCGCGAAGATGGAGGACGAGATGATAGGCGCTGGTATGAATTTGTCTGGCAGGCGTCAAATCGGGTTTGTAATCGGCTCCCATATTGGCCCAGGCGCTTACGGCGTTGTTTTTGTAGAACGGGAGTAACTGCACCGAATCCCACGTCAGTCCGTTGAAAGTTCACTACGGCTAATTTCTGACGATATTCTTTCCGCTTACGGGTATCATGGGCATCGATAAAAAATGCCCTTTGCACTGGGCATAAGGGCTGTAATGCAAGAATCGAGGGCTCCATAATGCGTTTACTCGGCGAGGATATTACGGTATTGGCGGGACATGGTTTCGATGAAAAAGGACCGTATCTTCTCATCAACGATATAAGCAAAGCGGCGCAGTATCGTTTTAGTGTGAGGAATAGAGCATTCACTTTGAAACAACTGCCTGAACGGTATTGCGTTGGTAGGTTTGATTTGCTTACGCACCAGAAGAGCGTGTGTCCTTTGCAAGTGAAGTTGCTGCCTTCGGAGCAGGACAACATGTGTCCTGCTTGCAGAGAAGCAACGGGATTCAACCCATCTTTCTATTACGCTGAAACAATTTCGCCGCAGCAGCGCGCCTACAACGAAACGCCCCATTACGTATATCTTGCCTATTTCTCTAAGCAGCATATTAAAGCGGGTATTTCATCGGAAACGCGAGGCATAGAACGTTTGTTGGAACAAGGAGCTCGCGCCGCTTGTATTGTTGGACGCTTCCCTGATGCGTATGAAGCTCGCATTTTGGAGGCTGCATTGTGCGCTCAGTCGCAGATACTGGAAACTATGCGTGCATCGGTGAAAGCACGATTACTTGCGGAAGAGCCCTATAAACCCGTGGAGGCTTGCGAGGCGCTAGAAGCTAGGGCGAGTGCTCTGGCACAGATCGATGAGGTGACCCGTGCGGGGTTCTCGTTGAAGGAACCAGCCCAGGATCTTTCTCATTATTATTTTGACGGCCCTTCGCCTGATGTCAGTGAGTTACAGTTGCCGAAAGGCCATGAAACCGAATGCGCGGGAGAGTGCCTTGGAATGGTTGGGGATAAACTAGTTATGAGGCAGGGTAATTTCGGGTATGTGGTTTCCCTTAAAGAATGGGTTGCTCATGCGATCGATCTTTTTGAGGGAGAGGTTCACTTCGAATATGAGTCGGCACCGCAGCAGATTTCATTATTCTAGCTCTGAGTGCTTGGGGCTCTACAAATGCTTTAGTTTTAAGCGTCGTTCCGGTTTCGGGCGGCGCTTTCTATTTTCTCAGGGAAGCTTCTCCAGAAACGAGACTTTTAGAAAGCTCGGCTAAACGCTTAGCCGAAAGATGCTTTCCCTCTTTAACCCACTGTCGATAGAGGGTTAGCGCTGTATTACAGCTAAACATAAGAACAAGGGATATTTCGGCAGCGGAAAGGCGCCCGAACTTTCGGGTATTGATGCGCTGAAGTTCGGTTAATCGGGCAATGAGTGTGCTGCTGATGCTTTCCGAGCTGGTACCGCAAATCAAGCATTCGTATACGGGATTCTGATTTCCTCCCTCGCAGAGATGGAGGATCAATTCGGCGACGAACTGCTCGTTGTTTTCAGGCAGATTCAAACCTTCGGTTTTGTCGAGAAACGACCCTATGAAAACGTCGAGGTATTCCTGGGCAAGGTTTTCAAGTGCAGGGTAATGACGGTAGAACGTCTTTTTGCCGATGCGTGCTTGGCGGCATAGTTCAGCAACGGTAATGGACTCGAACGCTTGTTTGCCAGCGAGCTCTTCAAAGGATCCGTGGATGGCGTCAAGGGTCTTTACGATGCGAAGGTCGGTAGCGTTGGCCATTCGTTTCTCCTTGCTGCTTTTGGGTGCTTGTCTGCCTGTTTGATTCATAGTACCCAATAACACTGCAGGATTGGATCATTGTAATGAATAACACATAGGTATATTAAGCTATCTTAGTAGCATAACTATTTATAATCCCACGTAAGAACGGTGCTACTAGAGTGCTGTAGGTATGGGTTTTGACATAAGAAAGGGCAGCTGTTTTGCTGCCCTCGATTCAATGATGGTTTAATTCAAAGCGTCTGCGTGGATTATTTTCTGGATGCTTTCTCTAAGGCTTCAGACAAAAGCGCATCTACATTTGCCCCGATTACATCTAAGCCTGCGGCGCTTACGCATTCCGTTTTCTCAATGCCATACAAGCGGGCAAGGACAGCGATGTTTTGGTAACCGCAGTCCGCTTCATCGGGAAGCGCGCCTCCTCGAGTGGTGACGTACGTGAGCTTGTCGGCCTTGCAGAGTCCAACGGGGCCATGCTCAGTGAAGAGATAGTTGATCCCCACTATATCGATGTGCTCGATATATGTTTTCAGTGAGGCTGGGTAGCTGGAAGCCCAAAAGGGGGCCGCAATAACGATCCGGTCGGCATCGCGGAACTGACGGGCGTAGGAAAATACCCCATCGTCGAATCCCCCCTTTTGCTCCAATGCTTGTCGCGCATTCAGCGATTCGGTAGTGAGTGGGGCGAGTTTTTCTTCTTCGAGGACGATCTCTGTAACCTCAAAGGGCTCTTGTGCCTGCATTGCCTCAATAACGCCTCTGGCGAGTTTCAGAGTACTGGAAGTTGCGCGATTCACGCAGGCATTTACAAAAAGCAGTTTCATTATGGGTCCTTCTTCTGTTGGATCAATACGAGAAAGCCCCTTTAGCGTAACGCTAAAGGAGCTTTCGTGATCTGGTTTGTTGTGTTTGATCGGATGATCGCTGGATGGCTATGCCTGTCGATAGTGGTGCAGGAAGTCGTCCAGATTGGTCATGCATTCACTGAGCACTTCGATGCGCGGCAGATATACCACGCGGAAATGGTCGGGCTGTTGCCAGTTGAAGCCCTTGCCTGGTACCAGCAGGATCTTCTTTTCGTGCAGCAAATCAAGAGCAAATTGCTCGTCGTTAGTAATATTGAATTTTTTTGCGTCAATTTTCGGGAAGATGTAGAAGCCGCCCTTGGGTTTTACCGCGGTAATACCGTCGATGCTGTTGAGGGCGTTGTACACGTATTCACGTTGTTCGTATACGCGTCCGCCGGGAACCACATAGCTTTCTACGCTCTGGTGTCCCCAAAGCGCTGTTTGAACGATGCTTTGCGCGGGAACGTTGGAGCACAGGCGCATGTTCGAGAGCATATCGATTCCCAGGATGAAGTCACGAGCGCAGTCGCGGTTGCCGGAAAGAACCATCCAGCCAATGCGATAGCCGGCAATCATGTGGCTCTTCGAGAGGCCGCTGAAGGTGATGCAGAACAGGTCGGGAGCCATGCTGGCGATAGACACATGCTCTTCACCGTCGAACACCAGGCGGTCATAAATCTCATCGGAGAAGATCATGAGCTGGTGCTTGCGAGCCACATCGACTATCTCCTGCAGCACTTCGCGCGGGTACAGTGCGCCCGTGGGATTGTTGGGGTTGATGATGACGATGGCCTTGGTGCGCGGTGTGATTTTGCTTTCGATGTCTTGAATGTCGGGATACCACTCCGCCTGTTCGTCGCAAATGTAGTGAACGGGATTGCCTCCAGCAAGGGTTGCGCAAGCTGTCCAAAGCGGGTAGTCGGGGCTTGGGATAAGGATCTCGTCGCCATTATCGAGAAGAGCTTGCATGCACAGGTTGATAAGCTCGCTCACGCCGTTACCGGTGTAAATGCTGTCCATGTCCACGTTGGGCAGGCCTTTGATCTGAGAGTACTGCATGATGGCCTTGCGGGCGCTGAAGAGCCCCTTCGAATCGCTGTAGCCTTCGCAGTCGGGTAGCTGGTGACGCATGTCCTGCACAACTTCATCTGGGGTGCGGAAACCAAAGGGGGCGGGGTTGCCGATGTTGAGCTTCAGGATGCGCATGCCTTGGCGTTCCATGCGTGCCGCTTCGTCAACAACCGGGCCTCGAACGTCGTACAGGACATTGTCGAGCTTGGAGGATTTCTTGAACTGACGCATGGGTGCACTTCCTTCTGTGATGGTTGCAGCAGTACCGCTTGTTTGTTCGCTGCTGGCTTCTGTGGTGTAGCCTTTGATGGTTGCAGTGGTTGCCGGCTTGGTTTGGGCGGGGTTATCCTCGCGAGTTTTACCTTCGGCGAGCCATGATGTAGGAACGTTTAGTGTTTGGGCTAGCGCCGCCATGACGTCGGGACGGGGAATCGTTTTTCCGCTTGCATATTGGCTTACCTGACTTTTGCCCAGTTTGAATCCAAAAGCTTCAGCGGCATGGATAAGGTCGGTTTGTTTCATGTTAGCGCTGCGCATGGCAGCTTTAAGCCGATCGGAAAACGTTTGCTGCGCCACATTGTCTCCTTAAGTTCAAACCTTCTTTGAACTTTTCTAAGCACTGAAGTGAAAAGTTCAATTTATAGAAGGATAGCATGCTATTAAATTGAACTGAAGAGAATATCGGTAAAGTAAATTGAACTAGTGCTACAAAAAAAGCGAACGGCAACGCGCCGTTCGCTTGAAAGAGCTAGGGGTGGGTTGTTTCCCGCTCGCATCGTGTTAAGTGCTAATAGTGGGAAAATGGGACCTGTTCCTATATTCCCACTATTCCTGCAGACCCTCGATGTAGTTGATCAGGTCGCCTACGGTTTCCAGGTCTTCGGGCTCGCCGAACTCGATGCCGCATTCGTCTTCCAGATCGCAGATGAGTTCAACCATGTCCAAGGAATCAATTCCCAGAGAATCGAAGGTAGCGTCTTCGGTAACCTGCTCGGGCTCGATGTCGAGGTTGTTGTTAAGAAGGGTGGTAATGGTGTTCATGATATCCATGATGAAAATCCTTTCATTGTGCGGTAAAACGCGAGGACATTGTACCCGATTACGTCGTATCGACGCGCGAAAGCGCGAGATCCTAACGAATTAGCACCGAGGGGAATTGCAAAGTGGAAATGGCGGAGACGTGTGCGAATCGAACACACCTGAGACGTTCTGCGCGCCTCTCAACGGCTTTGAAGGCCGTGGGACCCACCAGGACCCATCCGTCTCCCTATAGAAACCGTGCCCATAATACCTTTTCAGGCGCGAGAAACCAGACCTTTACCGCTTAATTCGGTAATCGGCAAAAGCTGGACAGGCGGTCTTTTATCTGTTTAGCGGATAGAGGGCCGCCTGCATATCTAAGCTAAACATCTTTGGTCTCCCGATCGTTTCGTGATGCGCTTTTCGTCAAAGTATTCAAGAAGGGGAATGGCGTACTTACGGCTTGTGCCCATCGCGTCTTTTAGCTCGGTTGCTGTGGCGCTCCCTTTTTCCTGGAGGCATTTAACGGTTGCTTCCTGCAATTGCTGCAGTGATTCTGCGGTAAAGCAGTAGATTTTGTTCACGCGCAATGCCCGTCCTTGTTGCTCAAGCGCTAAGAGCGCTTTGCGGCCTTGCGCGGCATTAAGCCCTGCCTCCTCGAAGATATCATCAACAGGGGGTGGGGTAGTGCCATGCGAATGCAGCGCGGCGTAGAGGCAATCGGCTGCCTGCTTTTCCAGATTGCGGGCTCCGGCTCCTGCCTTCGGGTGGCTGATCTCGTTTTTCTCAAGGACAAGCTTTCCTGTTGTTATGGCTTCTTCCAGCAATGCCTTGAAGCATTCGTCTGGTAGATGACGTGGGTAGCGCTGATTGAGGGCGTTGATTGCCAAGCCGGTAGCAGCTGGTTCGTTTGCGTGGAAGGCCACCAGGATATTCTCCATGGCCATGATGTGCCGTTGAACCGTGGTGCGCTTGGCCCAGAGTCCATGGTTTGCGCCCAATGATGTGTACTCAGGGCGTTTGGCGCTTTTGGCCTCCGACCCAAGCAATTTGGCAATGCGCTCCACAGGGAGGTTGGCTATACGGGAAATCTCCTTTTCCGAAACGGGGATATCGCACGAATCGATAATCGCATGGCAGATGGCAAGATCGTCGCTTTCCGTTAAGGCGGCCAAAAGTGAGCGGTCCGCATCCCTCAGATTCGTTCGGTGATGCGGGATGCTGTTAAGGACGGTGCCGCCACCGATAACGCGAACTGGTGAAAATGATCGGACGATAAAGCGGTCGCTGCGTGAAATGGGCAAGGGTACGTCAAGGCGTATCTGCGCAAAGGCGGTTTGCCCTGGGGCGAGTTCGCTGAGGCCATCCATCAAAAGAAGACGCCCCGTTACTTCTCGGGTGCCGTGTGCAATGTGCACGGTTGATCCGCTCTCGAATGGCTTTGCCTGCGTGTTGGTTGCTGGCAGGTAGGTAAACTGAGCGTCAAAGCGGTTGCTTGCCTCCAAAGTGTCTGGCGTTATCAGGAAATCGCCAGGGTCGAGGTCTTCTTTTTTAACGCCGACCAAATTCAATGCGGTTCGGTTGCCGGCAAGGCTTTCTTGAACCTCCGACCCATGAACCTGCACCGACCTTACGCGCGTGAGGATGCCCGAAGGAACCACCTCAAGCTCCATGTCGGGCACGACAGACCCCTGCCATAGGGTTCCCGTTACAACCGTGCCTGCGCCTTTGATGGTGAAAACGCGATCGATGGGAAGGCGGACGGGACCTTCCTTAAAGGCGCTTCTCAGTTCCCGTGCCTGATCCGCAAGAACGTTCTTCAGCTCATCAAGTCCCTGTCCAGTTCGTGCGGAAACGGGAACAAGCGGAGCATCGGCAAAGGGTGTTCCTTCTAAGCCTGCTCGCACTTCCTCGCTTACCAGCTCAATCCATTCTTCATCCACGAGATCGCATTTGGTGAGGGCGATAACGCAATTGGTAATGCCGAGCAGTTGAAGGACCGCGGTGTGCTCGCGTGTTTGGGGCATGATCCCGTCATCTGCCGCTATACACAAAAGAGCAAGGTCAATGCCTGAAGCGCCGGCAATCATTTGACGAACAAAGCGTTCGTGACCCGGCACATCTACCACGCCGAGAGACGTTCCGTCAGGAAGGGGGAGACGGGCGAACCCCAGTTCGATGGTGATTCCCCTGCGCTTTTCTTCGGCAAGGCGGTCCGGGTCAGTGCCGGTAAGCGCTTCGATCAATGTCGATTTGCCGTGATCGATATGGCCGGCAGTGCCGACGATAAGGGGGCTTTCGCTTTTATGATGTGCCATAAGGGATCTCCAAACTAATGTGAATGAGCAAGGAAGCCTGCGAGTGCTGTGGCGATTTCTTCGATCTCTTCGTTGTTCATGAGGGTTCGTGCGTCAAAGAGCAGTTTCTCTCGGTTAATGCGAGCTATGACGGGAGTGCGACGGTTTTGAGCAAGGTAGGCGGCACACTCTTGTGCGTTCCAGCCCAAGGGTTCGATCTCAACCGAATAGGAGGGGATGTCGTACATGGGAAGAGAGCCGCCGCCTGCTCGTGCAATGCTCGTTACGACAGAGATCCTGCACGAGCCTTCGGGGACTGAAGCGGAAACTGCTTTGCGCAGTGATTCCGCCTGCTCTTCTACTGCTTCGACAGGTGCGGTGAGCATATGCAAGGTGGGTATATGCTCGTGTGCCTTCTCGGGGTCAAGGTACAGGCGAAGGGTGGCTTCAAGCGCGGCGATGGTCATTTTGTCAAGGCGTAGAGCACGTGCTAACGGATTCTTCTTCAAGCGATCTATCAGGCATTTGTTGCCGACAATGATGCCTGCTTGTGGGCCGCCGAGCAGTTTGTCTCCTGAGAAGGAAACCAGGTCGCACCCTTCAAGCGCTTCGGTGACCGTGGGTTCCCCGTATCCCTCGAGACCTCGCAAGGGGAGAAGCATACCGGAGCCAAGGTCTTCATACACCAGAAGGTCTTCTTCGCCGGTACCGCTTCTGCGCTCGTTTTCGCGAGCAGCAATTGCTTTCAGCTCTTTTGCCTCAACCGATTCGGTGAAGCCAATAAGGCGATAGTTGGAGGTATGAACCTTTAGCAGCATGGCGGTGTCGGATGTGATGGCACTTTCGTAGTCGGAGGGGTGGGTTTTATTGGTGGTTCCCACTTCAACCATATGTGCGTTGGAGAAGTCCATAATATCGGGAATGCGGAATGAGCCCCCGATTTCGATGAGCTCGCCACGGGAGATGACCGCTTGACGGTTGCGGGCGAATTCGTTGAGCACCATCATCACTGCAGCAGCATTGTTATTGACCGCAATTGCTGCTTCTGCTCCAGTCAGGGTGCAGATCAACTCTTCGCAGTGGGAGTGCCTGCTGCCGCGCTGCATGGTGGTAAGGTCGTATTCCAAAGTGGAGTAGCCCTTTGCTGCGTTTTCGACCGCTGCTACTGCCTGCGGTGCAAGGGCACTTCGCCCCAAGTTGGTATGGAGTATCACGCCTGTGGCGTTGATTACCTGCTTGAGCGAGGGTTCGGCCTGCGCCTGCAGGCGACGGAGCGTTCTGTTTGCTATCTCTTCTTCTGTCGGTGCCGTATTGTCTTCAAGGATTATAGTGCGGGCTGCTTCAACTTCCTTGCGGATGCAATCGACTACCAGTTCGTGGGGAAAGACTTCCATCGGGATAGACCGAGAAAGCGTGGTGAGCACTTCGTCTACAGCAGGAAGGGCTCGCAGGGCTTTGAGCTGGAGTTCTGTTGGCATAGTTTGCAACCTCTTCTGTGTTTGATCGGTTCAAACCCAAGTGTCGGGAGTGTATTCAAGCGCACATTATAAAAGCTTCGTATTTAACGGGCTTGCTTTTCCCATTAGTGGACAATTTGAGGCACTGAAGTGAAAAGCTCGCGTGACAATCTCGCGTCAATGGGTATAATCAGCGCGGCAAAAGCATGATGTTCAGCTGTTTTCTGCCTATGAGCTGATCACGATGTGTTTGCCGTCGTTGCCCGATCGGGCATTTGCTGCGCTTGATTCTGCTCCAGGCGCCATCTTTTCTGCATTCCCGCCCGTGTGGTGGGTTTCCTGTTGTGTCGGGCGAACTGCGCCATCCCCCCCTAGTGCGGCATTAGCGGTTTTGCCCCTTTCCCCCTCAATGAAGGAGACTTGCGTGAATTCTGAGACTAAAGAACGAGTGATTCTCGTTGTATGCGGCGTTGTTGCTGCCGCCGTTGCCATCATGCTCGCATCGAGCGGCAATCCGGGCAACATGGCAATTTGCATCGCTTGCTTTGTTCGTGATACTGCCGGTGCTATGAAGCTGCAGACTAACGAAACGGTGCAGTACCTGCGCCCTGAAATCATTGGAATCATCGTTGGCGCTTGCGTTATGGCTTTTGCAAACAAGGAATTCAAGGCCACGGCTGGTTCTTCCCCCTTTACCCGCTTTGTCCTTGGCTTTGTAATGATGATTGGCTGCCTTATCTTCTTGGGCTGCCCGTTGCGCATGGTTTTGCGTATGGCGGGCGGCGACCTTAACGCCTGGGTTGCCCTGATTGGCTTTGCCGCCGGTATTGGTGTTGGCGTTCTGTTCCTGAAAAAAGGCTTTTCGTTGGGCCGCGCTGAGGCGGTAAAGAAGGCGGAAGGTCTTGCTCTCCCCGTTATCGTTATCGCCGTGTTCGTCTTGAGCATCACCACTACCGTGTTTGCCGTTTCTCAGTCTGGCCCTGGCAGCATGCATGCTCCGGTTGCTCTTTCCATCATCGGCGGTATTGCTTTTGGCGTTATCGCTCAGCGCACGCGCCTTTGCTTCGCTGGCGGCCTGCGTGACACCTTCCTGGTACGCGATGGTTGGGGTTTGGTTGTAATCGGCATCCTGTTTGCTGGCGTGCTCGTTTACAATCTTGCTTCCGGTCATTTCAACCTTAGCTTCGCCGATCAGCCTATCGCTCATACCGATGCCCTTTGGAACATTTTGGGTATGTTTGTTGTGGGCTTCAGCGCTACGCTTTTGGGCGGCTGTCCTCTGCGTCAGATGGTATTGGCTGGCTCTGGTTCCGGCGATTCTGCCGTAACGTTTATCGGACTTCTGGTCGGAGCGGCGTTTGCTCACAACTTCGGCATTGCTTCTAGCCCCAAGGGCGTAACCGAGGCTGGTCAGATTGCCACCGTAGTTTGCATCGTCGTATTGTTCGTCATTGCCGCTGTTAACCTTAAGCGCGCACGTTCGTAAAGGAGCTCAATATGGTTACCGTAGACGCTAAGGGTTTGTTTTGCCCCGAACCATTGATGATGACTCAGGATGCCCTGAAGAAGAATCCTGGCGAACAGGTGGTTGTAGAGGTTGATAGCGCAACTCCGCGCGATAATATCCTGCGCCTTGCTCGCCGCAAGAAGCTGAATGCCACTGTTGATGAAAAAGACGGAGTGTTCACCATTGCTATCGGCTAACGTTTCGTAGCTTTGTTTGCCCCGATCAGCGCCTTGTTTCCGAGGAAAGTCTGGTCGGGGCTATTTTATGTAAATGAGAACGGATTAAGACCAAGCGTTTTGCAGCGCATTTGTCGTTCTGGGTGTAACGTAGGCGCTTTTCCGCAAGGGGTTTTTGCCATCGGTGCGGCTGACGTTCTCACCGTTGCCTGGGCGGAACTTACCGCTTTGATCGGTTGGGGTGATGTCTGGTGGAGTAGGGTTGTTTTCATGATTATTGTTGCTTTCTATACCACGGCTGACGCATTCGGGTTTGAGGAAATTGCCAAACGCTGCGGCCTTGATGGTCGTTTGGGCACTATCCCGCGGAGCATTTCGGCTGGTTGCGGTTTTGCTTGGCTTGTCGAACAGGGCTCGAGGGAAAAGCTTCAGCGGTTCATCGTCCAACAGGGACTCGAATGCGAAGGGATATACGAACAATGAGGATCCTGAATGTTACCGCCCAAAAGCCAGATAGCACGGGCAGCGGTGTGTATCTGGCCGAAATGGTGCGTTGTGAAGTCGCTGCTGGCCATAGTGCCGCAGTTATTTGCGGAATCGCCCCCGATGATCCGCTGCCGTTTCCGGCTGGTGTAAGTGCGTACCCGGTTCACTTCGAAACGGACGAGGTGCCGTTTCCCGTATGCGGTATGTCGGACGAAATGCCCTATCGGGCAACGCGTTATCGCGACATGGACCATCAGATGGTTTCTTGCTTTCGCGCTGCTTTTGCGAAGAGAATCGAGCGGGCTATAGAGGAATTTTGCCCTGATGTGGTGGTATGCCATCACTTATATCTGCTTACTGCTTTGGTGCGAAGTATGGTTTCCGACATCCCGGTGTTTGCTATCTGCCATTCTACCGATCTTCGTCAAATGCGCACGCACTGTCTTGAGCGCGATGTCATTATTGAAGGCATCCGTTCTCTGACGGGCGTTTTTGCCCTCCACGGTGAACAGCGCGGCGAGATCATCGATCTGTATGGATGCGAGCCTTATAACGTTCAGGTGCTGGGTACCGGGTACAACTCCTCAGTGTTTAAGGCTTCATCCCCGCATTCGCAGGAGGAAGGTGAGCTATCGCTTTTGTACGTTGGCAAGATTTGTGAAAAGAAGGGCGTTGGGTGTTTGCTTGATGCCGTTGACCAAGTTCAGGTCCCTGGGAAACAGCTAAGTCTCTGTTTAGTGGGTGGACACAATGATGCTGCCGAATATCAACGCTTTACCCAGCGAGCGGCTGCCTGCACTGCTGCTGTTGAATTTGCTGGCCGCCTTGAAACGCATGAATTGGTGCGCGCCTATCAGAATGCCGACATCTTCGTGCTCCCGTCTTTTTTTGAAGGGTTGCCCCTAGTTGTTGTCGAGGCGCTGGCCTGTGGCTGCCGTGTTGTGGTGAGCGATCTGCCCGGTATTCGTCCGTGGCTTGAAGGCCATGTCCCTGATGCGCCTGTGGTGTTCGTACGTCCGCCTCGTATGCGCACGGCAGACGACCCTTGTCCCGAAGAGCTGGGTCCTTTCTCTGAGCGTATTGCTTGCGCTATTGATGAAGCGGCGCATTTGGCTCCATTTGAGGGCGATATGCATTCGCTTACGTGGGAAGGTCTTACGGCTCGTTTTATTTCCTTCGTTCGCCCATTCTGTAAGGGGTGATCTTCATGATCTATTTCGACAACGCCGCCACTACACTTATGAAGCCGCCCGGGGTTGCTGATGCCGTAGTGCGCGGTATCTCGTCTTTTGGTGGCGTGGGGCGTGGGGTGCATCCAGCATCCCTTGAAGCGGGTAGGGCTGTGTTTGAGGCTCGTCGCAGTGTGGCGCGTTTGCTTGGCGCGCCTTCGCCCTCATGTGTCTCGTTTGCCCTCAATGCCACAATGGCATTGAACATTGCCCTTCAAGGCTTGGCGACTCCTGGCTGTACGCTCGTCACCACAGCGGCTTCGCACAATTCTGTGTTGCGTCCCTTGAACCGTCTTCGCGATGAATCAGGGTGTGTGGTAAAGGTTGCTTCGATTAAACCCGATGGCGGCCTCGACTTCGACGAATACGAGCGCATGCTTTCGGAAGGTGGCGTTCGTTATGTTGCCGCAACCCATGCATCGAACCTTACAGGCGATGTGTACGATGTTGCTCGTATGGCTCAGATTGCCCATAAGCATGGTGCCCTGTTTATCCTTGATGCCGCTCAAACCGCTGGCGCTCTTCCTCTGTCCCAAGAAGAACTCGGTGCCGATGTAGTGTGCTTCACGGGGCACAAGAGCCTGTTTGGCCCGCAGGGCACAGGAGGCCTTTGTATAGTGCCCGACCTCGATATAGCACCTTTGGTGGAAGGTGGGTCGGGAACCCATACATTCGATGAGCGCCATCCGCGGTTCATGCCGGAAGCGCTTGAGGCAGGTACGGTAAACGCCCATGGATTGGCTGGCTTGGCGGCTGGCGTACGTTATATTGAAGAAACGGGCGTTGACGCAATCCATGAAAAAGTATCTCGTATAACGTCCCAGTTCGAGGAGGGCGCTTGTGATATTGGGGGCGTTTCTGTTCTGGGTGGTCATGGAGGCATCGATCGAAGCGGGGTTGTTGCCATCGATGTCGAGGGTGTCGACTCTTCTTTGTTGGGCGATGCCCTAGCACGTGATTGGGGCATTTGCACCCGTGCTGGTGCTCACTGCGCGCCTTTGATGCACAGGGCGCTGGGCACCGAACAGTGCGGGGCGGTGCGATTCAGCTTCTCGTGCTTCAATACCGAAGAGGAGGTAGCCAAGGGCATCGTAGCGCTAAAAGAAAGCGTGAACGCACTCAGGTAATCAATGGCGCTGTATCTATGGCGCCTTGCAGGAAAGGAAACGCATATGAAGGAAGTTGACGCACGTGGGCTGCAGTGCCCCAAGCCTCTGATGATGGCGAAGAAGGAACTTGATGGTGGCTGCGATTCGTTGTTGGTGAAGGTCAGCAACGAAGCCGCCGTCTCGAATCTTCAGCATCTGGCGGGTCGTATGGCACGTCCTGTTTCGGTTGAGCAGGAAGATGATTTCTGGAATGTTCGGATCGGCGGTACTGATGGGGAAGAGGCCAACGCTCAGGCTGCTTCTTGCGAATGCGCCGAGCTGGAGCCTTATGCCGTATTTGTTGGTAAGGATTATGTGGGCGATGGTGACGAAACCTTGGGCAAGAGCTTGATGAAAATGGCGCTGTATACCCTTTCGGAATCGGGCAATCCTCCCGCGCATTTGCTGTTCATGAACAGCGGCGTAAAGCTGGTTGCCGGCGGCGAGCAGGCGATTATCGACAGTGTTAGCTCCCTTATCGCCCAAGGCACAGAAGTCCTGGTATGTGGAACCTGCCTCGATTTCTACGGGCTGAAAGAACAGCTTGCTGTGGGCGAGGTTTCCAACATGTATGACATTTTGGGACGCATGCAGGAATCTTCAAAAACCATCACCTTGTAATCATGGCGGAATATCTGGTTTCCTTTGATTCAACCCATGCGGCGCTTTCGTTCGAGGCGGCGTTTGGGCCCGAGGGCTCATTAGTGCCTGTGCCACCCAAGGTGCGTGCGGGCTGCGGAATGGGACTGTTGTTTCGCTGTCCCGATGACGGCAAGGCGGTAGGGCAGGCGCGCAACGTAGCTTGTGAACTGGGTGTTGAAGATCAGATCGATGGCTTGTTCGCAAAGGAGTTGGGCGCTTATCGCTCCGTTCCTTTGGTTGGATAGAGCAGGGCTTTGTTTGCGGGTTTGGACCTTGATAGCACGGTGAGCAACGAAGCATCTGGAGGGTTTGCTCGATAGCGATCGATCGTTGCAGCGGCTCTCGTCCATATCCCGTTTTCATCTCGATAGCAAAGTGGGCCGAAAGAACACTCTTCCGGCCCACTTTTTAATGGCGTCTATAACATCATTCGTTCGTTGCCCTTTTGCCATCTCCCATTCCGCAAGGGATAGTTTTCAGGCACGGGCAGCAACGGTACGGGCTTCGTTAGTGATTGCGACGTCTTGCAGCTGCGGCGCCTGCTGCTGCAGCAGTGCCGGCAAATCCCAGGGCGGCAACTGCCACTGCGGTATTGTCGCTGGTGATGGGTAGGGCTTTCTCGTCATACTTGGCGGGTTTATCGGATTTGACCGCCGCTTGGGTCAATTTGTTGGCGTCGTCAATGGCGGCGTTGCTGCCGGGCTGAGGCGTGGGATCGGATGTTGGTTCAGTCGCTTCGGGTGTAAAGATTAAGTCGGTGTTGAGCCACAGTGTATGGATCCAGCCGCTCTCGGGATCGACCACGCTTAGCTCGCTCGCCTGGTAGCCACACTCCACGCCATTGATCATCAGCTTGGTGTCGGGCGTGAAGTAGAAACCACGCGCCGGCTTAAAGTACAGGCCATAGCGATAGGTCACACCAGGCTTAAAGGCATCGATGTGGTTGGTTATGTTTTGGTCCCAGAACTCAACGGAATTCACCTCGCCGCCGTCACTACCCGTCCAAAACTCACACTGAAGGATAGAGTTCGAACCCGTCGGAGTGCCCGCCGTAAAGACCGGCCTATCGCCCGCCTTAAAGGTGGTTGTGGCACCGCTGATCTCGATAACGTCGATAGCTTGCCATTCGTCAATCGGCTGCTCGCACAGCATATTGGCCGCATTAGCCGCGAACACGCCGTTAATGGTCTTGATGGTATTGCTCGCCCATTGGCCGTTAACGTTCACGTTATAGACGTCGGCAAGGGTGTTATCGTCCTTGAGCCTTAGCTCGACGGAATACATATAGAACTTGCCCTCTTCGAAGTGGTCAATCTTCTTCATGCCCGGCGTGTACTTTGCGGGGTCGGAATACCAAAAGGCAACGGGCGTGAGTTCCGTGGGGTCACTGCCGTCCATTTCCTCCCAGCACTCATACGCGATCTCGTACTTGTCGGCATCGGCGGCAGGGATCGTTCCCGTTGCGCGTGGAGCCTCACCGGGTGCGTAGTCGGTCTTCACGTCGTTGACATTCAGGTTCTCAAGGCTCTGCTGCTGCGTTGCGGCAAGGGTAAGTTCGGTGCTGATGTTGTAGCGGAGATAGTAGTCGTCCCTGGTTTCGTTGATGACGACCGAACCGCCCTGCTGGTTGCCGTTGAATATATCATCGGGGTCCCCAGCGATGATGGGGCCACCTTCGTAGTCGGTACCAGTGTAGGTGAGCGTTGATGCGACCTTCTTCTCTTTCTGCAGCGTCAGGCTGTAGTTGACACTCGGATCAACGTTGCCGCCGGTGTACGTCAGCGTCCCTTGTATATGCGTTCCTGCTGGAGTCATATGCAGCATTACGACGGATTCGGAGGGATCTTCCGTTTCGACAAGAGCATGGGAAGATCCATCTGTCTTGAAGTACGCGGTATCTTCGGAAAGGCACTTGGCATCGGCATCGGGAACCTCTGCGAAATCGATTGTTTGGCCTGTTCCCTGAGTGAGTGCAAAGGTGCCGTTTAGCGTGCAATCAGCGTAGTGGTTGACCACCGTTGTATTTATCTTAATACCACCTGGGTTGTCGGTTACGTCGGTCACGCCGCGGGTCTGGATGGCGTCTGTTGGCATTGCGTTATTTGCTGGAGGTGCAGGCGTCTGAGAGGTTGCCGCCGCCTCGTTCTGATTGCTGGCCGTAGACGCAGCCGTTTCTGCCGAAGCCTTCTGGGATGCGTCAGTTTGCGAGGGGTTTGCCTTCGGGGCAGATTGTGCCTCTGGTGTCGCTGCGGACTCCTTGCTTGCTTGGGTTGGGGTCGACGGTGCTTCGGTTCCATTCGTCGCGCTGTTGCTCGCGGTCGGGGCAGGAGCGGCTTTCTCGGCTGCGGCAGTCGCAGTGCTGTTTGTCTGCACCGCATTTTGACCTGTAGCTTCAGCTGCTAGCGACATGCCTGGCATCATGAGCTGACCCGCTATCAGGGCGCTAACTCCAACGCGAGCTATCCTGGCGCTTGTGCGGCGCTCTGTTCCGTTGAAAGGCGAGCAGTTGCGCTCGCGCTGGGTTTGCTGCGCAACGTGTTTTCTGTTCATAGGGAACTCCTTGGTCGTGGGCGGTATTGATGCAACCACCGTGCACCGGATTGACCAACCTGCCAAGGTACGTACATACGCACCCCCCATTATGAGCTGCGGTTTTATGTATTGATGGTATTGTTTTTCTGATGGCGGCAAAGCTCAAAGGCGAGAACGATTCGCATGTTGCTATGCGATCAAAAGAGTTCTAAATGCAAAAGGACCTGGAGTGGTTATTCTGTTCCAGGTCCAAAATGAGGTTTGCTATTCGTCGAAGTTCGCTTTCTTGCTGGGGCAAACGAGTGTGGGCGGTATCAGCTGTCGCTGAAGGTAAGGTGGCCAGCGTTTCCTTCGGTTATGTATCCGATGCGTGCGGGCTTGCGACCAGAAAGCTCTTCAAACGTTTCCTCGAAGAGCTTTGAGCTCTCAGCAGGGATGGCGGCCAGTATACCGCCTGAAGTTTGCGGGTCGCAGATGACCCCTAGGCGATTATCGAACTCTTCTTCTTCGATATCCCCTTGGTCGATGAAGCCCTCGAGGTCATCCATGATAGAGAACGTGCGGCCAGGACGGCAGTAGTCGCAGGAAAGCTGCCAAGCCTGCTCGAATAGGGGGAGCGACGCGAAATCGATAACGGCGCTGCAATTGCTCGATTCGAGCATTTCATGCAAGTGACCGGCCAACCCAAAGCCCGTTACATCGGTTGCAGCATGTACGCCTGCGGCTCGCATGGCCGCACCGCCTGCCGCGTTCAATTCCATCATCGAATCGATTACGGGCCTCATTTCTGCTTCGGTGATCTGGTCGATCTTTGCCGCAGCACTCATGATGCCAGTGCCCAAGGGCTTGGTGAGATACAGTACGTCACCAGGGCATGCGCCTTCATTGCGCACAATAGCATCGGGGGCAACCGTTCCGAACACCGAGAGGCCATACTTTGGTTCCGTGTCGTCGATGGTGTGACCGCCGGAAACGAAGGCTCCCGCTTCAGCTACAGCGTCTGCTCCGCCTTGGAGAATAGCCGCTGCGACATCGGTTCCGAGTGAGCAATCGAGAGCCAATAGATTCAACGCAACATGAGGTTGAGCGCCCATGGCGAATACGTCCGAGAGAGCATTAGCCGCCGCTACACGTCCGAATTCGTAAGGATCATCTACCACGGGAGTGAAGAAGTCGACAGTGAGCACGGCAGCTAAATTGTCGTTGAGCTGCCAAACGGCGCAATCATCGCTCGTCTCGTATCCAAGCAATAGGTTACTAGCTGCAGGTGGTGCACCTGCAGGATGGAGGGAAGAAAGTATTTCCTTGAGATCGCCCGGACCCCACTTTGCAGCTCAACCGCCTTTCGAAGTTAGCTGCGTGAGGCGTACACGCTCTTCTTTCTCGCTCATATTCCCTCCTTATACCAGTATTCCAGTATATCAGGTCAAGCGATTCGGGCTTATTCTTCTATGCTGCAAACTTTGGCTTTTACCTGGTATTTTGAGTTATTTTCAGTTGAGAATTATTTAGAATAATCGACCGTTTATCGATATTTTGCAAAATGGCGTCTTTTTTCGAGATGGTCGACCCTAAGAGCTTCGATACGATACGCCCGTAGAGCCCTGCCCAACAGCAGGGAAGGATAGCAATCGAAAGGAGTGGGAAATGGAGCTGTCGCGCAGAAGCTTCTTCAAGGCTGCCGGTGCCGCATTCGCAACCAGCATGGCCTTCGAGTTTATGCAGCCTTCACCGGCTTTGGCAGTGGAATCCTCCTCCGAGTGGAAGCTCGTTAACACCGAAGAGTACACGAACATCTGCTGCTACTGCGCAGGTGGTTGTGGCTCCCTTTGCTCGGTGCGTGATGGTGAGCTTATCAACTTGGAAGGCGATCCCGATCATCCTATCAACCAGGGTGGTTTGTGCCCCAAGGGTGCAACGATGTTCCAGCTGCGTAACGTTGTAAACCCCGAAACCCATGAAATCGAAAAGAGTAAGGTTCGCCAGACCAAGCCTTTGGTTCGTCGTCCTTTCTCAAAGAAATGGGAACCCATTACGTGGGAGCAGGCAATTCAGGAAATTGCCCGCAAAACCAAGGAAACCCGTGATGCTGGTTTCGTCGAAACCGAAGAAGTTAAGGGCAAGACCCTTACCGTGAACCGCTGCGAAAGCATTGCCAGCTTGGGCGGTTCTCAGCAGAACTCCGAAGAAGAGTACCTCATCCTCAAGATGATGAGAGCGCTTGGTATCGTGGCAATCGATAACCAAGCCCGTGTTTGACACGGCCCCACCGTCGCCGGTCTGGCGGCATCATTTGGTCGCGGCTCAATGACTACTCATTGGTGTGACATGCAAAACACCGATGTCATTATGAACATCGGATCCAATTCCGTTGAAAACCACCCCGTTAGCGCCAAGTGGCTGCATAAAGCTCATGATAAGGGCGCAAAGTGGATGGTTGTCGACCCCCGCTATACCCGTACTGCAGAGCAGGCAGACATCTATTGCCCCATCCGCAGCGGCACGGATATCGCGTTCTATGGTGGTCTGTACAAGTACATCATCGATAACCTGATTGAGCCTGGCTTGGCAGAGTACACCCGTACGGGCAAGAACCCCGACAATTACAACTTCGAATACCTGATCAACTACACCAACGCTTCCTACATTCTTATGGAGGAATTCGACTTCGATCCCGAAACGGGTCTGTTCAGCGGTTGGGATGCTGAAAAGGAAACTTACGACGCTCATTCTTGGCATTACGAGACCGATCACGAGGAGCCTTGGGATATCTCTGAATCTGGTGCGTATGCATGGTCGGTAAAGCCTGGCGTACCTGGGTTTGAAAAGCCGGTCCTTACTGTTCCTAAGAAGGATGCCACACTTCAGCATGAGCGCTGTGTATACCAGAAGTTCAAGGAGCACTACTCCCGCTACGACATGGATACCGTTTGCCGTGTTTGCGGCATGGACAAAGAAGACCTCGAGTTGGTGTACTCCACTTGGGCTACTTCTTGCGCTCCTGGCAAGGCGGGCACCATTCTGTATGCACTGGGCCAGACCCAGCACACGTATGGCGCTCAGAATACTCGTTCTATGTCGGTTCTCCAGTTGCTCTCTGGCAACATTGGTGTTCCTGGCGGCGGCGTCTGCGCATTACGCGGCGAGCCCAACGTTCAGGGTGCAACCGACATGGGCATGCTGGTAAACGAGCAGCCTGCATATTTGAAGTGGTCGAACACCACCGACCGCGATACCTTGGCTCACTGGCTTTCCAGCCAAACCTATTCCGATGGCTATTACACGAATAAGCCTAAGTTCATGGTGTCTGCGCTGAAGGAATGGTATGGCGAAAACGCTACCGTCGAAAACGATTACGGTTACGACTGGTGGCCAAAGGTTCCCAGCCACGATGGCTCCGACTGGTCCGAGATGTCCTCCTTCGAAAAAATGAAGGAAGGCACCATGAAGGGTTACTATGCATGGGGCATGAACCCCTGCCACAGTGCGCCCAACTCCGGTAACGTTCGTCGCTCTATGGCCAACTGCGACTGGGTCGTAGTTGCAGACCAAGTAATCACTGAAACCGCTTCCTTCTGGGATGCTCCCGACATGAACGCCGAGGAAATCGGCACCACGTGCTACTTCCTGCCTTGCGCTCTAATTTATGAAAAGCCGGGTACCATCCTCAACTCTGGTCGCTGGATTCAGTGGCGTCAGCAGGCAGTTAAGCCCTGGGACGAGGCAAAGCCCGACTACGAGATCTGTGATCTTCTGTGGAAGGAAATCTGCCGCCTGTACAAGGAAGAGGGCGGTGCTAACCCCGATCCTATTCTGAAGATGAAGTGGGACTACTACGTTGATGGCAAGATCGATCCCCGTCCTGTTGCTTGGGCTCTGAATGGCTACAAGCTGGAAGGCTCCGATTGGTCTCAGGGCTTCGAGTCAAACGCAGACGGCGCAACGCTCGCAAAGGGCAGCATCAACCTGCTTCCTGGTTATGCGAAGTTGGAGGCCGACGGTTCTACTGCATGCGGTATGTGGATCTACTCCGGCTTCTACGCCAACAACGATGCTCCGCTTTCCGCTGAAAGCCAGCCCGTTTACAAGCGCAACAACGTGGATACTTCAGGCTTGGGTCTGTACTCCGACTGGGCCTATGCTTGGCCGAACAACCGCCGCGTCATCTACAACCGTGCTTCTGCAGACCTTCAGGGTCAGCCTTGGGCGGAGGACAAGGCGTTGGTCAAGTGGGACTTGAACGAAAAGAAGTGGGTAACTGGCTATAAGGCCGGCATGGATATCCCCGACTTTGCAGCTACCAAGGCTCTGCCCGACGGCACCACCCAGCAGATCGAGCCCAACAACAAGGCGTTCTTCATGCTGTGGGAGCAGAATGGCCGACTTGAAAGCTACGGCATGGTGGATGGCCCGCTGCCCGAACACTACGAGCCCTTCGAAACCCCGCTTTCCGAGAACTTGCTCAATGGCCGTTTGAATAGCCCCTGTTATCTGGGTCGTCCTGATGATGAGGGCAAGAAGGGTCTTGGAACCAAGTACTCTGACGAGTCCACGCGCCGTGCAACGGCAGACGAGTTCCCCTATGTTGCCACTACGTACTCTGTTACGGAGCATTGGCAGACGGGTGCTCAGACGCGCGCCTGCCCGGCACTTGTTGAGGCTATGCCTGGCGACATGATTGAGCTTTCGCCTGCTTTGGCGAAGGAGAAGGGCATCCAGACCGGCGACGATGTTCGTGTTTGGAACCGTCGTGCTTCTGTCGTGGTTACGGCAGTGGTTACGCCCCGTATCCGTCCGCTTACTGTCAATGGTAAGACCCAGCATCTGGTTGGCATGACCCACCACTATAGCTGGAGCAAGCTTTTCGGCCTTACTACGCATGGTGCGGTAAACGATCTGACGCCGAACGTCGGCGACCCGAACAGTCAGACGCCTGAATACAAAGCGTTCCTGGTTAACATCGAGAAGACTACGGTTTAGGAGGAGGTGACCCTAGATGACTGAAATGGCTATTTTGTTCGATCCGTCTCGCTGCACTGGCTGCAGGGGTTGCCAGGTTGCCTGCAAGTGTTGGAACGACTTGCCTAGTGAGCCCACCGCGGAAAACCCTTATGATTCCGTGAATTGGGACGGTAAGTTCACCCATCCTGCCGACCTTAATTCCTGCACCCGTTTGATTATGACGTTCGAAGACTTCGAGGATGAAAAGTCCCAGAAGCGCGTTGGCTGGGCATTTGGCCGCCGTGCTTGTCAGCATTGCACCAACGCGGGCTGTGTAAACATGTGTCCCGCGGGTGCGCTGTATAAGGACGAGGAGACCGGTATGGTCACCTACGACCAGGACAAGTGCATTGGTTGCCAGAACTGCTCGGCAGCTTGCCCGTACGATGTTCCTCGCTACGAGGACCGTGGCGGCAAGACCGTTATCAACAAATGCTCGGGCTGTGTCGATCGTATTGCTCAGGGCATGATGCCGGCATGTGTTACCACCTGCCAGCCTGGCGCCCTGCAGTTCGGCACGCGCGAGGAAATGATCGCACTTGCAAATGAGCGTCTGCAGCTGCTGCGTGACCGGGGATACGAAGATGCCTGCATCTACGGCGAAAACGAGATGGACGGCTTGCATGTTATTCAGGTCTTGAAGCACGGCATGAAGCCCCATGGCGCAGTTGAGAATCCGCAGATTCCTCCTGCTGCTTTCCTTTCGGGCATCATGAAGCCCGTCACCGCTGTTGGCGCTGGTGCTACGGTTCTCGGTCTTGCTGCAATGTTCGGCCTTGCTGCTGGCTATAAGCGCGATACGTTGGTTTACAACGACGGCAACGGCGATACCATCAGCCTGGAAACAGGCGAGGTTACCAAGCAGGGCAATGGTCCTGACGAACGTACCGTGATGGAGGCCATTACCGAGAACCTTCCCATTGGCAAGAAAGGGGGCGATGACCATGAGTAAGCACGCTGAGTTCGACATCACGCCTGAAGAACAGGCTGAAAATGAAGCGTTCCTGCGCGGACGCGAAGTTGCTGGCGAGCGCTATATCAAGCGCCACTCCAGGCAGGCTCGTTGGACGCATGGCATCACCGTTAGCTGCTGCATGTGGTTGATGTTCTCTGGCGCTTTCGTGTTCGTGCCTCCTCTGGCAGCCATGGTGGGTCCGGATGTGGTCTTCGCATTCCGTATGAGCCATCGTATCCTTGGCGTCGTGTTCGTATTGGTTCCCATCATCAGCGCCATCATGGCACCAGCTGGTGTGAAGCACATTATTCACAACAACATTTGCCATTGGACCGAAGACGACAAGAAGTGGATGATTCTGTTCCTGCCGTATCTGTTCATGGCCAAGTGGATTCACATGCCCGACCAGGACGAGCAGAAGTCTGGCCAGCGTGTGGCTGACGGCGCTTTGTGGATTTCCGGCATCATCATGGGTATTACGGGCGTGCTGCTCCTTCTGAACTCGACGATCTTGCCTATGGGCACGGGAGCTCATTCGTGGCTGCTGTTCTTCCACGACCTGTTCTTCTGTATCATGCTCATTTTCGCCCTTGCTCATATCTTCTTGGGTGCAGGCATCTTCCAGCCGTATCGCGGCATGTGGAAGGTAATGTGGAAAGACGGTCTGATCTCCGAATCCGATGCGTTGTACCATTGGGGCCACTGGGCACGCGATGTCCTTAAGACCGACAACAACGTTATCCGCAAGAAGGACGACGAAAAATAGCGGTTGCATAAGGCCAATCAAAGATGCCGTTCCTCCTTTTGGTGGAGCGGCATCTTTCTGCCAAGCTACACCATTCAGGAACAATTTCTTGTTCCGTGTGCAGCGGAGATAGAGGCAAGTACCTATCCGGAAGCAACAAGAGGATGTGGAATGAACCTTAAGTTTATTGATCGCGTAATCAAGGCGAACGAGGATACTTTTTCTGAGGAAGACGTCAATCGTCTAAAGTATTTTTATGGCTTATGGGACGATATGGATCGCTGGTCGAAAGGCCCAACTACCGCCGAAAAGCACTATGCAGTTCCGTCGGCAGAGGAGTTGGAAGAAGCTTGGATGGCCGATCGCCCTGTGTTTTCGTTTGCCCCTCCGAAAATCCAGAAAAGTCGTTTTGCGGCGATATGCTATAGCCTTCGTGAATACGTTTGCGACGAGGGGGGATTGAGCGAAGAAGATGCCAAGGCGCTTCTTGAAGTCAATTTCCGTTCGCTGGTTGAGCAGGAGGATATGGACCTTGCGGCAAGCGACCCTGAGGCATTTATTGGGGGATTGCTTTCCAATGCCTACGAGCAGGAAATTCCCTCTGCCGCAGCTCACATGGTCGCTATGGTTGGCATGATAGCCTTGCATGTTGATTTGGAACTCGTGGCAAAAGCTGTGGTAAAAGAGCAGCGCAAGATCAACAAAATGAACCATAATCCGCTTTCCTGCCCCGTGTGCGGAAGCACACCTGCATTGGCTAAAGTTGGTGGCGAAAGCCCTACTGATGGTCGTGGCCGAACCCTGTATTGTCAGCAATGTGGAACCGAATGGGCATTCGAGCGCATTCGCTGTGCGCGTTGTGGCTCACAGAACCCTCAGCATCTTCATTACTTCAACGTTGAGGGTGATGATGCCCATCGCATTCACAAGTGCGATGAATGCAACGGCTATATTCGCACGGTGTTCATCGAGGATGCTTTGCGTCCGTTCTCTTACGAGGTCGAGGAAGTGGTAACCGCAAAGCTTGATGCTATTGCCCGTGATCCAAAGTTTCAGACGCAAGAGTAGTGTTGAAGCATAGACTTGAAGGCGACCATGAAGGTCGCCTTTTTTATTTGTCGGTAGTTGGAGGACTGTGTTGATCAACCTGGCCGAAGAGTGGCGAAGGCTCGATGGGCGCCGTCGAAAGCCTGACTCCCAAGATCATTGGGACGAGCGCGCGAAATCTTTTTCATTCAAAGATGTCCCTGATACTTATTTGCGGTCTTTTATTTCGAAAGCTGGCATTACCGGCAAAGAAACCGTGCTTGACATGGGCTGTGGGACAGGTTCGCTTGCCGTTGCCCTTGCCGCTATGGGTTGCTCGGTTGTTGCTGCCGATTTCAGCAAAGGGATGCTTGATCGATTGCATTCGAAAGCGGCAGAGCGGGGGATGCTTTTGGAAAGGGGAACGTCTGGATTTGGTTCGGACGACTTTCCTGCTGGCGATTTTGAAACATGCCCCTCTGAGGTTCAGGCGGGGAAGATCCTTCCTCTTCACATGAGCTGGGAAGACGACTGGGCGAACTATGGTTTGGGGAAAGGTGCGGTCGATGTGGCTGTCGCATCGCGTTCAGTGATCACCCACGATTTGGAAGACTCGCTGAAAAAGCTTTCAGCGGTTGCTCGCGAAAGGGCGTGCGTAACTGTTTGCATGGGTGTTTCTCCACGTGTTGATGTGCGTGTGGCTCGCGCGATGGGCTTGGAGCTTGAGCGACACAATGATGCGTTGTTCGTGTTCGGCATTGTCTCCGACCTAGGGTATGAGCCCACCGTTTCTTACATCCATTCGCCCAGAACCAAGTCTTATATTTCACCTGATGAAGCTTATTATTCTTTGTTGAGAACAAGAGACTATCTTGCCGATACAGCTGATCAGATCAGCGTTGAGGAAAGTGCTGGTCGTTTACGCAGTTTTCTTGCCGATCATTTGGTAGAAATCGAGGAAGACGGCGCTAAGCGCTGGACGCTTGACCAGCCACGAGTTGTCCCCTGGGCATTTATCAGCTGGGATGTGGGTATCTGATTTCGCTTGTGGCTGGTGCTTCGGCGAGATCCCGATTCCTCTTATCCTGGGGAAGAAAGGCTGTTTAATTTAATGCGGTCGATTATTTGGCTGTGCCGGCAATGAGACGCAGAAAGGATACTGCATGAGGTCGTTTGAGGAAGATCTGAGCCGCGCGATTACCTTTCATGGTCATCTGTGCGGTGGTCAAATAACGGGTGTGCGTATGGCGCGTTATGCGTTGAAGTATTTCGGCATTGAAGACCCTGATCATTACCGCGATCTGATCGTCTATGTAGAATGCGATCGTTGTCTCACGGATGCGATCATGGTGGTTACCGGCTGCCATCCTGGTAAACGCCGCATGAAATGCTTGGATTTTGGCAAGCAGGCAGCGACGTTTTTTGACATGAACCACAATGAGGCAATTCGCTTGGTGAACGTGAGCGAAAAGTGCCCTAAGGGCGAGGATGCGAAAGCGTGGTTTGCCACCCGTAGCGACGAGGATTTATTCAGCGTCCAGAAAGTAGCTGTTAATTACACCGACCTTGATGCCCCAGGAAAGCCCCATTCCCATGTGATTTGCGCAGTTTGCGGCGAAGAGGTTACTGATGGCCGTGAAGTTCAGACAGGCTGCGGAAAGGCTATCTGCAGAAGTTGTGCCGGGCAGGCTTATTACGAAATGCTGCAGCCTTAGGGAATAGACCGTTTTGCGTTCCCCAGCGCAGGGCTGCGGCAATCGCAGGTTGTTGCAGCCAGAGATATTTCCCCATTCCTTTTGAAACCCCCTAACGTAAGGATTCTTATGAACCCCAATGAAATGATGAGCGTCGAAGAGGCACTCGATTGTGTGCTCTCTCATGTTGCGCCTCTTGAAGTTGAAACCGTTTCGTTGCTCGATGCAGTTGGGCGCGTTGTTGCTGAAGATTTGATAAGCGATTGCGACATTACCCCGTTTGACCATGCGGCAATGGATGGTTTTGCGGTTCGTGCGGCCGATCTGGCGAACGCATCTGAAGACTTGCCTGTTTCTTTGCAGGTGGTGGGTGAAGTTCCTGCCGGGTCTGTCTTCAACGGCGAAATTGGCTTCGGCGAAACTGCGCGCATTATGACGGGCGCATCTGTGCCGGATGGCGCAGATGCGGTAGTGAAATACGAAATCGTCGATTACCTTGGTGGTGACGGAAGGCAGGGGGGCACCGTTTCGTTTTCTCAGCCGGCGGCGCCTTTCGAAAACATCCGCGCTAAAGGTGAAGAGATAGCGCAGGGGGAGGTTGCTATCCATGCGGGTGAGGTAGTAAGTGCTGCTGGTGTCGGGTTCTTAGCAAGCTGCGGCGTTACGACAGTTCCAGTGTACCGTCGTCCGCGTGTCGCCATTATCCCCATCGGCTCCGAGCTATTGGCTCCGGAAGAACCGTTCCGTCCAGGGTGCATTCGCGATAGCAATTCGTATGCCATGGCGGCATGTGTTGCCAAAACTGGGGGTATCCCTGCTCAGCTGATGATCGTTCCTGATAAAGAGGAGTGTTTGGCGCGCTCTATCAAACTTGCTGCAGAAGATTACGATTTCATTATCACTACAGGCGGAGCCTCTAATGGTGATTACGATTTCATCAAACCCGTAGTTGAGGATTTGGGTGAGCTCTACATGACATTGGTGAACATGCGCCCTGGTAAGGCGCAGACTTTCGGCATGGTGGATGACACACCGGTGTTTGGCTTGCCAGGAAATCCTGCGGCAGCTTACTGCGGTTTTGAGGTTTTGATCCGCCAGGCGTTGCGCAAGATGCAGGGTTATTCTTCCGTTGGGCGCCCTTTGGTTAAGGCTCGTTTGGTTGGCGATCGCAAAAAACGCGATCCACGGCGCATCTATCTGCGCGCCTCGCTTTCCCGAAACAAGGAAGGGGTTCTTTGTGTGGTGCCCGCAAAGAACCAGAGCTCGGGCTTGTTCAGCACTCTTCATCGGGCTAACTGCCTGGCAATACTTCCGGAGGACACTGACCGGAACCCTGTGCCTGACGGCGCCCTTATTGATTGTCTATTGCTTGATGTTGAAGAAGGAACGGTGCTGTAAATGATCACGTTTGCTGTTATTACCTGCTCTGATACGCGTAGTGAAAAGGAAGATACGGCTGGCGCGTTGCTACGAGAGCTTATTGCCGATCAAGGGTGGCAATGCGCTGCGTATGACGTGGTAAAAGACGAGCGCCCTGAAATAGCGGCCGCCATTGTTCGTGCGGCGGATGAGGAAAAGGTCGATGTGGTGCTCACGTGCGGCGGCACGGGCTTGAGCCTAAGGGATGTGACGCCCGAGGCCACGCGTGATGTGTGCGAGCGAGAGGTGCCTGGCATCGCCGAGGGCATGAGAGCGCACAGCCTCGCCATTACACCGCGTGCCATGCTTTCGCGTGCATTGTGCATGCAGCGTGGCACAACACTGGTGATCAATTTGCCAGGAAGTAAAAAAGCCGCTCAGGAGAACTGGGACGGCATAGTTGAGGTTTTGCCCCATGCTGTTTCTATGATGCATGGGGGCGGGCATTAATTAGCTCTAAGCTCTATTCCATGTGCCGGTTTTGCCGCCTTCTTTATGAAGTAGGCGAACCGCATCGATTTCCATTCCGCGATCGATTGCTTTGCACATGTCATATACGGTTAGACCCGCTACGCTTACTGCGGTAAGCGCTTCCATTTCCACGCCAGTTTTCCCGACGAGCGAACAGGTTGCTGCTAGGTGGATGCCGCAGCGACCGTCTTCACGCTCTTCGGCATGCTGCGGTGCGCACTTAACCTCAACTTTAGTGAGAGCCAACGGATGACAGAGAGGTATAAGGTTGCTGGTTTGCTTGGCTGCCATTATGCCGGCAATACGTGCGGCTGCCAGCACGTCGCCCTTTTTTGCGCTGCCGCTTTCGATGACCGCAAGGGTTTCGGGTTGCATGGCAACGAAGCCTTCTGCGATGGCGGTTCGTTTGGTTTCTGCCTTTTCTGAGACATCGACCATGCGGGCATCGCCTTCGGCGTCGATGTGGGTAAGTCGTTGAGTCATATGATTCTCCTTGGGGTGGGGAATAGGGACAGGTACCAGATTTCCACTTTAGCCGCCAACCTGGCTCATCATGCGGCGGGTTCCTACGCGATGTTCATGGCCGCTTGGTTTATGGAACAGCGCTGCCTTGAACACCGAAAGTACCTCTTCTTCGCTGCCTTTCCGAAGCGCACTGCGAATATCGTACTCGGTGTCGCTGAATAGGCAGGGTTTTATCTTGCCATCGGCGGTAAGGCGCAAGCGGTTGCAGCTTGCGCAGAAGTGGTTTGAGATTGCCGATATCACGCCGACGGTACCTTGAGCGCCGGGAAGGCGATAATATTGCGCCGGACCCCATCCATCGGGCGTGGCAATGGCGGGCTGCAGGCTTCCCAATCCGATGGATTGTGCTTGGGCACTGATGGTTTCGATAATCTCCTTTGCGGGAACAACATCGGCCGGCCCCCAGCCGCAACCGCCACAGTCATCACCGTTTCCGATAGGCATGTATTCGATGAAACGAACATGTAAGGGGGCATCTACCGTTAAGCGGGCAAAAGAAAGAAGATTTTGGTTTAAACTGCGGACGACAACCGTATTGAGCTTGACGGGGAAAAGGCCTGCCGAAAGGGCCGCCTCTATACCTTTAAGAGCATCATCCAGATTACCGAGCCTGGTAATGAAGCGATACTGTTCCGCGTCAAGCGTGTCCAGCGATATATTCACGCGGGAAAGGCCCGCAGCTTTCAGGTCGGCTGCCATACCGGGCAGGAGTATTGCATTGGTGGTTAGCGCAACGCTTTCGATGCCAGGGGTTTGAGCGGTTCGTTCAATGAGGCTCAAGAGTCCTTTGCGAACGGTTGGCTCGCCGCCGGTGAAGCGGATATGTTTGATTCCGAGCTGCGATGCGCATTCGATTGCTTTATGGACTTCTTCGAGGGTTAGCACGCTTTCGTGGGGAATGCTCTTAACGCCATGCTCAGGCATGCAGTAGATGCAGCGCAGGTTGCAACGGTCGGTAAGCGATATACGCAGATAGTCGATTTGTCTTCCCTGACCATCTTTCATGGCGTCTCCTTTCTGGTGATAGTGGCATGCGGGTTGAGCCGTTGGGCGTAGCCGTGTTGGTACGACTATTTGGATACGAGGTAAACCTTATTGGAAGGGATGCGGATCAGAAGTACTTCGTCTTTGACTGGTAGCTTTTCTTCGGGCACCTTCAATTTGTCGACGCGCCAGAATAGGTGCTGTTTAAGGTATTTCATCTCATTTTCAGTCTGCCCAACTACAGGGTCTGAGCCTGGCGTACGGTCGAGGAATTCCAGCAGTATCGAACGATCAAAACGCGAGTCGCTCGTGCGAATAACCCGAACACGATAGGTGTTTCGTCCTGGCTCTTCCGCGCGTTCCAGAAAGAATGCTCGGACTCCCATATAGGTTAGGTTCTCTGGTGCGGGCTTGTCGGTTTCCACTTCGATGCCCCACGCGGGCAAGAACACCCGATGATCGTCAATCCGATGGGCAGGGGTTGTGTTCTTGCAGCCGGAGAGCCTAATGCTTGCTGCTGATTGGGGGTTGTTGACTAAATTGTTGCCCGTGCTCACCTCCATGACATGCCCCTTTTCGATCACGGCGATACGATCACAAAAACGCAGTGCCTCATCGATATCGTGGCTAACGTATAAAATCGTTCCATGGAAGGTTTCGAACAGTCCAGCCAGGTTCTGCTCCAATACTCCTTTTAAATGCGCATCGAGGGCAGAGAAAGGCTCATCAAGCATAAGGATGTCAGGTTTTGCTGCAAGCATGCGGGCCAAGGCAACGCGCTGTTGCTGTCCTCCGGAAAGCCGTGAAGGGTATCGTTTGCCGAACCCATCTAGGCCAAAGCGCTTCAGCTCGGCGTCTACTTGAGCGTTACGTTCTTCTTTGGGCAGTTTTCGGTCGATTCCTGCCGCTACGTTTTCTGCCACGGTTAAGTTGGGGAACAGCATATAGTTTTGGAAGAGCAGAGCGGTTTTGCGTTCTTGAGGGGAGAGGTTCACAGTGGGGCGTTTTCCGGCCTCCCGTTCAAAGAACGTTTTTCCGTTCACTACGATCTTTCCTTCATCGGGTGTTTCGATGCCTGCAATGCACCTCATGGTAAGGCTCTTTCCGCAACCCGATTCGCCCAGCCAGCCTATGGTTTCGTTGCCGGCTTCTATATCCACGTCGAGGGTAAATGCGGGGAAGCTCTTTTTTATGGATACGGAAAGGCTCATTGCTCAGCTCCCTTACGGTATTTGGTAGTGCGGTTGCTCCACAAGTTGATGAACAGGAACACGATGAAGCTGAATCCGATAACGATCGCGGTCCAGAACCAGGCAACGCCATCGTTCCCGTTCATCCATTCGAAGTAGATGGCGATGGGAATAGTGCGGGTGATGCCCAGATAGTTGCCTGCCAAGAACAACGTTGCGCCGAATTCACCAAGTGCACGTGCGAATGCGAGTGCAGTTCCGGCGGCAATGCTGCTCCAGGAAAGGGGGAGCATCAATTTCAGGAAGATGCGTGTATTGCTCCATCCCAAGGTGCGAGCTGCATCGAGCATATTGGTATCGAGGTTTTCAAAAGCGCCCAGGGCACTTCGATACATCAAGGGGAATGCAACCACTACTGCGGCAATAACCGTTGCGGGCCAGCTGAAGATAAGGGGAAATCCGATATCGATGAAGAAGCTGCCAAAGGCGGTATTCCTGCCGCATAGATACAGCAAGATGAAGCCACATACAGTCGGGGGAAGCACCATGGGGATGGTGAATATGCTGTCGGCGATATTCTTTGCCTTTTGCGAAAGATGAAGACACCAATATGCGGCCAGCAGGCCAAGGACGAAGATGAAAACGATGGCAACGCCAGTAGTTTTAAGGGTTACCCATAGGGGACTCCAGTCAAGTTCTGAGAGAAATTTGCCCGCTGCGGCAATTCCTGTGGCCCCTTCGTTCACGGTAACCTCATTTGCTGGGGCCAGTCGACCGAAATCGGCAAATGAGGGTTTGAAGTAGTTTGGATTGTCACTGTCGGTGAGGTCGGAGCCATCGGTGCCTATAACGCTAGCATACACAGTTCCATTTATTTCTTGATCGAATGAGAAGCGGATGTTGCCGATTTCGTAGGTTGGGTTGCTCGTGAAGTGCCAGGTACCGATTCGGGAAAGGGGAATCGAGCCCGCTGCCGTTTCGCCATCGAGCGCACAGAGATAGCTTTTTAAGAGTTTTATATCATTCTCGTCGTCGATATCGATGCCAAGAGTCTGTGCTGCTTGGGCGGGAACGTAAGCAACTGCGTAGGATTCGGAGGCAATAAGCTGAAAGAATTCGCCTGTCTCGTTTCCAACTAAATACGAGTAACCGTAATACGTTCCATCGATAGCTCGATTCGACCCCTTTTGGGCACGTGCGAAATCGCAGACTGCGTAGGAGGTGCCCTCAATCGATGCGCTGGTTGCATCTTCCGATACGCTAACTTTAGTCAATTCTCCGTTTTCAGAGGAAGAAGCTTGGGAATTGGTAGTTTTGGGGGCTTGGGGAGTGTCAACATCGCCCAAAGCCTCATCGGCAAATGCCTTGCAAGGGAACAACGCCGTCGTCAAAACCAGTATCAGCATGAATAAGCAGGTGGCGCTTGCCGTGCCTCGTTTTGTATTCATGGAAGGTCCTTATCTGAAAAGGTAGCGTATCGAAAAATGGGAGATGGGCGTTGCTGCGCGCCCATCTCTAGAAACTAGCGAAGTTGAAGTGGTTGTTTGCGGATTACGCCAACTCGAAGCCCCACTTCTGCCAGATTGCCTGAGCCTTTTCGCTGTTTATGCACCAGTCAAGGAATTCCTTGGCGGCGTCAACGTTCTTGCAATCCTTAGTGATAGCGCCAGGATACACGATGTTCTTGTGGGTGTCGCCAGGTACGGTGCCAACAATCTCTACGCCACCAAAGCGATAGACGTCGGAGGTGTATACAAAGGCAATATCAACATCGCCAGACTGAGCATGCTTGCAAACGTTGCCAACAGAGGTGTCGGTTACAACCTTGTAGTCGGAGCCGTAAGAGCCGCCCTTACCGGAGATTTCCTTGCCGGTTTTGCCTGCGTCATCACCAGCGGGGGTGTAAACGCCAACGGTGGAAAGGGACTGTGCTGCATAGTTGCCTGCTGGAACAGAGTCATCGCCAACGCAGATGGAGTACTTGCCGGCGGCAATGTCCTCAAGCGTTATATCGGAGAGACCAGAGCCTTCCTTAGAAACCATAACCAGATCATTCTTGAACAGGTCAACGCGGGTTCCTTCGTCAACATAACCTTCCTTGACGGCGGTATCCATGGAACCCTTGGATGCAGAAATCAAAAGATCGGCATAGGATCCTGCACTGAGCATCTCGTTCAGCTCGCCTGAAGCCTTGTACTGGGTGTCGGCGAAGGATACATTGCTATGACCGTCCTCAATGTAAGCTTGTTGAGCTTCTTCCATTGCCTTCGAAAGAGAGTTGGCGGCAAATACCTGAAGCTGAACGTCCTCTTTCCTTTGCTCTTGTTGGCAACCGGTAAGAGCTACGGCAACCAACGCGCAGCAAGCGAAAGCCGCAAATGCGGCGGCGAGTTTTTTCGCCTTTTGGGTGACAGTCATGGGGGAGTCCTCTCAACTCGGGGCATGGTTTTGTCCTTTCGCGAGAATAAATGCAAAATCCCTTGTTTGGTTTGGGAAAATAGTCGAAACGATTGTGAGGTGTCGATTCCGAGAGGTAAACGGTATGCGCAGCGATGAAGTATCGGCAGACATCAAAGTTTTCATAAGTTCAAAGAGCCAAGCGCGCCACAGCCCCGGGCTTGGGCATGGCGTTGTGGAATTGTGTGAGCGGGTTGAACGGTTGGGCTCTCTGAATAAAGCTGCAGCAGATATGGGCATGGCCTACAGTAAGGCATGGCGTATTGTTAAGCAGGCTGAAGAGGGTCTTGACGTGGCTTTATTCCTTCGCCAAGGTGCCCGTGGCTCTTGTTTGACTGAAGAAGCCAAAGCGCTAATCGAGTTGTTTCGCAAAGTGGAGCGCGAAACGAACGCCTGCGCCAATCGGGTGCTTCGTGAGTCTTTGGACGATTTGGTCGACAAAGGTGTTCTTTCCCATGCTTCGGCCCCTGATTTGGAAAAGAAAGCCACACCTGAGCTTATTGCGCAGGTGCGTGCGTTGGGGCTTTAGGTATCCCTCTTCATTGTTCATTTGGCTGATGCTTGATATGGCGAAATTACCAGGTAACCGTTTACCGCTTATAGCCAACCGTTTACTGAGGGTCTTTTCGGTAAGCGGAAAAGCCGTTTTCTTGCTGCTTTATGAACCGGTTTTTTTTAAAGGCGGCTCTTAGCTATACATACGGTATAGGACCTCTGCTTGAGCAAGCTCTTGGGGTGTATTCACGTTGGCAAAGGGGTCAATCGATCCAGGCTTGCGCATGAGCTCGGCGTTGAATCGAGTGCAGTCAATTGACTCGATCAAATCACGCATGCGCTTTGACCCTTGCGAAGTGATGGTCTCTAGAATAGGCTGGCACGTGCTTTTGCGATACACCGCTGCAAATGGTTCGTAATTCCCGTTATTGAATGGCACCACCGCATCGCTTCCATTTGCCTGCATCGCAAGAGCCTCGCGGGTAAGAATTTGTGGCGAAAAGGCAATCATGTCGCAAGCAACAACGCCAACGGCATCGTTAGAGCTCGCCTCAATTGCGGTAAGGAGTCCAGGTAGGGCCCCTCGTTCTTCCATGACATCGCTGACAAGGCGGAGCTTGGGGTGCCGCTCAAGGAGATAACGCAGCTCTGGTTCTTCGTTGGTTGTGACGATGAGCTCGTCGGCAAATGAGGCAACTACTTCCAGCATATGCTCAATTAGGGGGCGTCCCAAAAAGGGGGTCAATGCTTTTGATTGTCCCATTCGTTTCGATTCGCCGCCTGCCTGAATGGCAATGGTAAGCGGCGCACGCGTGTATCGTTTTCGCAAAAACGCCGCAATAGCTTCAATGTCCTCGAAACCGAATACCTCGACAGCGGTTTTGTGGGCAATTTGCTCAACGGCCGGCATGTCGGTAACGATGGCGGCCGGCATTGCGGGCCGGTTGGGTGTTTCGTCGCCAGACCGTGAGGGTTCTATACTGGACAAGCGATTGATGAGAGCTTCTGCGGCTATTTGATCTTTTGGATTTTCTGCTCGAAGCAGTTCGATGGTTGGCAATCCTATGCCGCGAAACCCTTCCACGAGCACCAAATCGTAGTTCGGCATAAGTTCCAATGCCTCGGAGCAGGAAATTTCTTGGGCTAGGTCGCATGTGAACGCCAAGCGTTTACTTGAAAGGATCGCGGTGGCTTTTGACCCAGCGGCACGATGACGGTATGAGTCTTTCCCCGGAATATCGATTTCGAAATCAGGGTGTCCGTGGTGCTTTATGGTGCCAATAGCAAGTCCCTGGCGAGTAAGCTCGGTTATGATTTTTTCCAACAGGGTTGTTTTCCCTGAATTCTGCCTTCCCACGAAAGAAACGGCAGGGCTTGGTCGATAAGGCTTATGGGGTAGAGGTTCGTAGATCATGCCATTCCTTGTGTTTGATTTAGGCTGCTCAGCATGGCAAGTGTAGGGCATCATGTGGGTTTTCGGCATCCGCAATATATGAGTGGTTTGGGTGGGGGCGTGTAGGCAAATTCTTTTCGCCGTGAATAGGCATCCGTTAGCCCAGCTGATTCTGCCGAAGGAAGGTTGAGCGGAATGCTTATTGCGCAGTCGTTACTACTATTGGAGCGTTACTTATTGGCGTTCGAGGAGGCATCAATGGCTTGCATCACATCCATCAACATTTCTGCTCGCAAAGGAGTTCGGAAAACGCCTGTTGGTGATGCTCCTCAGGTTGTCCTTGTCGATGATGGGTTGGAAAACGATGCTCATGCAGGAAAGTGGCACCGTCAGGTTTCGTTTTTTGGCAGAAGCATCCCTTGCGAAAGCTCGTGATATGGGCTTAGAGGTTGGTCCTGGCGATTTTGCCGAAAATTTTACAACTGAGGGAATCGATCTGCTTGATTTGCCTTTGGGTACGCAACTCCGTTTGGGAAAAGACGTGCTGGTGGAAATCAGCCAGATCGGTAAAGTGTGCCATACCCGTTGTGCCATTTACCATTTGGCGGGCGATTGCATCTTCCCCCGCGAGGGCATTTTCGGGGTGGTGCTGCATGGTGGTGTTGTTTCGGCTGGTGACGCCATTGAGGTGGTAAGGCGTGGTGACGGTATGTGCACACATACTCCACCTGAGGCGTTAGCCGAAGTGGAAGCAGCACGAAAGGCAGGCACCCTGTGAGCAGCGAAATGCAAGACCTCTCTATAGGCGAGAAGAATCAAAGCTCCTATCGCGAAGCTTATCTAGACAACGCAGCCACAACCAAACCGCGCCCCGAAGTGGTGCAGGTTATGATGCGGGAACTTCGGAACTACGGCAACGCGTCTTCTGTTCATGCGCTGGGCAAGAAGGCAAAGCGCGTGTTGGAAGATAGTCGCGCTGTTGTTGCAGCAGCTTTGGGCGCTGAGTCCGACGAGGTTTTTTTCACATCGGGCGGAACCGAATCGAACAACCTTGCCATTCGCGGTTCGGTTATGGCGCGCGGAATCGGCGCAGGTCGAATCGTAACTTCTGCTTTGGAGCATCCTTCGGTAACGCGATCGGTGCGCGGTCTTAAGCGAGAGGGCGATTGCTGCGTTTCTTACGTTGAAGCTGTTCATGGCAATTTTGATCTAGGAGCATGCGCGCGTTTTCTGCAGGAACCAACAACATTGGTAACGGTAATGTCGGTGCAGAACGAGCTTGGATATCGGCTTCCTATCCCTGAAATCGTCAAGCTGCGCAATGAATATGCCCCTAATGCATTGGTGCACACCGATGCTGTTCAGGCTTTTGGCAAAATCGATGTCCCCGTACATGAGTGGGGTGTTGATTTAGCTTCCCTTTCTGCTCATAAGATTGGGGGCCCGAAGGGTATTGGCGCATTGTTCGTGAAGCGTGGGACGAATATGTTCACCACGGCGTTTGGGGGTGGGCAAGAACGCGGCCTTCGTTCAGGAACTGAGCCTGTTTACCTCGCCGCCGGTTTTGCCGAAGCGGTTCGCTGTGCATTTTCTGACAGGCAGGCTGAAGAAATGTGCGTTCGCGGATTGTGGGACCATTTACGCATGCGGGTTAACGCAGAGATTCCTGATGCGGTAATCAATTCTCGTGAAGATGGGTCGCCTTATCTGTTCAATTTCAGCGTTCCCGGTATGAAAAACCAGGTGGCCCTCCGTTATTTGAGTGATCACGGCGTCTATGTTTCCAAGGCTTCTGCGTGTGAGTCAAACATCAATACCGTTCCAGTTGGCACATGGCGTCATAAGCATCCGCTTTCGCTCCAGGCGGCTGGCATTCCCCTTGCAATGGGCAAGCGCACGCTGCGTGTCAGCTTCGGTTACGATTCATGCGAAGACGATGTCGATCAATTCGTGGATACCCTGAAAGCGTATCTTGCTAGCTGTTAAAACATCGTCGTTTTGTTTGCGTTAAAGATCATCAGTGTTAGCTTTTTTTACACTTGGTGTTGTTAACCTGCGGTAACCGAATTCGGTGTTAAGGTGTGGTGAATCGCTCACGTAGGTGGGCGATTCTTTTTGCCTTTAAGCGTCTAACCTTGAGTGGCGTTATTTGATGGAAGAAGTTGAGCGTTATGAATAGTGGGTCTTATCAGACATCGAGAATGGCCGAAGTGCGTCATGTTCTGTGGATTGTTCTTCTGCTTAATCTGCTGGTTGCGCTTGCGAAGTTTTTCTATGGCTTGGCCACCAATTCTCATTCTATGCAGGCTGACGGTATCCACTCGGTGTTCGACTCTATGGGCAATGTAGTTGGTTTGGTTGGAATCACGCTTGCTCTCCGTCCTGCAGATGAGGGCCACCCTTACGGACACTTCAAATTTGAGACGTATGCGAGCATGGTCATCGGCGTACTGCTTATAGTTGCTGCGTTTGAAGTTGGATCAAGCGCTATCAGTGCGCTAATTTCGGGTGACCATAATGCTTCCGTTACGGTGGTTTCTTATGTGGTCATGGTAGGCACGCTGTGCATCAACATTGGGGTTACAACCTATGAGCGACGGGCCGGTAAACGTTTGAACAGCGATATCTTGCTGGCAGATGCAAGCCATACGCTTTCCGATGCTATGGTTTCCATTGGCGTCATTGTTGGTCTTGTGCTGATCCAGCTCGGCTTCGCTATTGCTGACTCCGTTATGGCTTTAGTCGTCATGGTCGCTATTTTGTATACTGCATTCGATGTGTTCCGTTCTGCTTTTCAGACTCTTTCCGATAAGGCTCGAATCCCCGAAGAGGAAGTTCGCAAGGTCGTGGAAAATATCGCGGGCGTTCGGAATGCGCATCGCATTCGCACGCGCGGTACGCAGGGTGATGTATATGCCGATTTGCATGTATTGGTTGATCCGAGCATGACCGTTGCTGCTTCGCATGAGCTTGCTGATCGTATCGAATCCGAGATCGTCCATAAGTTCCCGCAGGTAAAGGACATCCTTGTCCACATCGAGCCCGATGACGCCTATCATCGAGCGGAGAGTCATACGGAATAACAGTTCCATTTATGAAAAAAACGAACCTAGACAGTTGACGCAAAGTGCTGTTCTGGTAATATACAAGCTCGCTGAAGCAGTTCGGCATTTTCGGGCGATTAGCTCAGGGGGAGAGCGCCACCTTGACACGGTGGAGGTCACTGGTTCGATCCCAGTATCGCCCACCACTTGCACACAGGCCAGAGGCTTAAAGCCCTGGCCTGTTTTCATTTGCACAGCTTTTACTGGGGAAGGGAAGAAGCATGCACACCAACATATCGCTCCAACAGCTTCGTTACATTATTGAAGTCGCTGAATGCGGCTCCATCAACGCAGCGAGTCAGCAGCTGTATGTTTCCCAACCCACGCTTTCAACCACCATTAAAGACACCGAGCAGGAACTGGGAATTTCCATTTTCAACCGTACAAACCGTGGCATTACCCTCACAAATGAGGGTACCGAATTCATCGGTTACGCTCGACAGATCCTTCAACAGTTTGATTTGTTCGAGGCGCGTTATTCCAACTCGAACAGTGCCGCCAAGGGTAGGCTTTGTGTTTCTTCCCAGCATTACGCCTTCTGCGTCCATGCATTTGTCGATTTGGCTGAGGAGTGCGACGAAGAGGAGTATAACTTTTCCTTGCGTGAGACGCGCACAGCTGAAGTGATTGATGACGTTAAAGAATTCCGCAGCGAGATCGGTGTTTTGTACCTGAGCGAGTTCAATCGTAAGGTGCTTACTAAGGCTTTTTCCGATGCAGGGTTGACTTTTACGCCCCTGTTTGAAGCACACCCGCATGTGTTCGTCGGCTCGAACCATCCTCTTGCTGGTCGAGCAAGCTTGAAGCCCGAAGACTTGGAAGAGTATCCTCGTTATTCGTTCGAGCAGGGCAGCAACAATTCTTTCTTTTTTGCGGAAGAGCCGTTGAGCCATCTGCCTCACAGCCAGAACATTACCTATTACGACCGCGGTACCTTGACCATTCTCCTTAATCGGCATAACGGCTATACCATTTCAACGGGTGTTCTCTCCGGTGAAATGGGGCAGAGTATCTGCTCCATCCCTCTTGAGGTCGATGAAAGCATGACGGTTGGCTATCTGTATCATGCCGAGCGTCCGTTCTCTCCTTTAGCGCAGCGTTACATTGATAAGCTTCGTGCCTACATTGAAGATAACCCCACGGTAACCACGTACTATCCAGTTGATTGATAGGTTTCTCTCTTTTTGCGCGGTTAATGGTCCGCGCTTTCTGTTGGACTGCTGGTAGGGCCTACAGTTTTATAAGGGTTGAATAATTATTCCTTTCGCCGATAAATAGATGCCGTTGCCGTTGGATGGCATCGAAAACAAGTACAGTGTTCGCAAGTGCCTTCCCTTCGGGGAAGGCGTTTTTGCTTGCTGGATGTTGAGCTATTTGGTGCGGTCATCGGCTATAGTTCGTTGCTTCTGTTCGGAGCTTTATAAGGCGAAATTCGCGATGCCGTGCAGGGAAGGGGGATGCGTGTCTGCGCTATCTATTGAGCCCAAGACGGCGGCCGATGCGAAGGTGGAATCTTATTTAAAGCGATTTGAGCGAAGGGTTGAGGCTGCACCTCCTGGTCAGTGCCCGCTGGCCACCGTTGCATCTTATCTTGAAACTGGCGCAAACCAAACGTGCGGGAAATGCGTCCCTTGCCGTGATGGCCTGCCGAAACTATCTGAGTTGATGCGGGAATTGGCAAACTGCCAGGCAAATAACGAAACACTGGAAACATTGCGTGCGCTCGCCCAGATGATTCGCGATGCATCGGATTGCGCGGTGGGGTACGAAGCTGCCCAGGCAACGCTTGATGCGCTCGATACTTTTTCCGAAGAGGTCGAAGCTCATCTGGTTGGGCATAGTTGCACCCAGGGCATGGGTCAAAGCGTTCCTTGCGAAACTCTATGCCCGGCTCACGTTAACGTGCCGGGGTATATTGCCCTTGTTGGCGAGGGGCGCTATGCCGACGCTATCAAACTTATCCGCAAAGACAATCCATTCCCTACGGCATGTGCACTGGTGTGCGAGCATCCTTGCGAAAAACGCTGCCGTCGTATTCTCATCGATGCGCCGCTGAATATTCGCGGTATCAAAAAAATGGCAGTCGATCAGGTTGCTGCGGATTCTGTTTCCGCGCCCGGACGTTTGCCCGATTCCGGTAAGCGAATTGCAGTTGTTGGGGGTGGCCCTTCCGGTCTTACCTGCGCCTATTATGCGGCACTGATGGGGCATTCCGTAACGGTGTTTGAGGCGAATCACTTGCTGGGCGGCATGATGCGTTATGGCATTCCTGCATATCGTTTTCCTCGCGAACGCTTGGATGAAGATATCCGCGCCGTTCTTTCCGTGGGTAATATCGAAGTGAAATGCGACGTGCGTATCGATGCCGTTGCTATGGCTAAGATCAACGACGAATTCGATGCAGTGTACGTTGCCATTGGCGCTCAATTGGGAAAAACGCTAAAACTCGAAAACGGTGATGCCGAAGGTGTTGTGTCTGCGGTTGACTTGCTGCAGAAAATTGGCGATGGAGATTACCCCGATTTCTCAGGCAAGAAAGTTGTTGTGGTCGGCGGTGGCAATGTTGCTATGGATTGCGCGCGAACCTCGGTTCGTGCTGGCGCATCGGAGGTTACGATTGCGTATCGTCGTAGACAATCGGATATGACGGCTTTGGTTGAGGAAGTGGAAGCCGCCGTTGCCGAAGGTGTTGAGATGGCTGTGCTTGAAGCCCCTGCTCGTGTTGAGGTCGATGAATCGGGGCACTGCACTGCCCTTATCACGCAACCGCAGATGATTGGTGCGGTTAAACGAGGCCGACCTGCACCCGTTGCCGCCAACAAGCCCGAACGCCGCATCGAAGCTGACGTAATTCTCATTGCGGTTGGACAGGATATCGACGTAGATCCTTTTGCCGATTTCGGTATGCAGGCGGAACGCGGCAGCTTTGTTGCCAATGGACAACTTGAATCTCCTAATTTGCCTGGAATCTATGTGGGCGGTGATTGTCAAAGTGGCCCCGCAACGGTGATTAAAGCCATCGGTGCGGGCAAGGTCGCCGCGCGCAATATCGATGAGTACTTTGGCTACCATCACACTCTTCCTTGCGATGTTGCGCTCCCTGAGCCCAAGCAAAATGATCGAACGCCAAAAGGACGTGTCGAAATCGCAGAGCGCCCTGCTCGCGAGCGCAAGAATGATTTCCTGGGAGTTGAGTATGGTATGAGCTTGGAGGAAGCGGAACAGGAGTGCGGACGCTGCCTGCGTTGCGATTGCTTTGGTGCTGGCTGCCAGGTTGATGGGAGGTTCCAGTATGTCTAACGAATGCGCAAGCTCTTCTGTGGTTGCCGATGAGCAGGCTATTTCGCTTATTGTTGACGGCGTTTCGTTGTCGGTGCCCAAGGGCACAACGATTCTTGACGCTGCCGAAAAAGCTGGCTCCCACATTCCTACGCTTTGCTTCTTAAAAGAACGCAGTGCCATCTCTTCGTGTCGTATTTGCATGGTTGAGGTCGAGGGCGAAGATGCTCCTGTGCCTGCCTGCTCCACCGTTGCAAAAGAGGGCATGGTCATAACTACCGCCTCGGAACGTTTGGTTGCCTATCGTAAGTTGGCCATGGACCTGATTCTTTCCGATCATGGCCTCGATTCCACCAACTATTGCTTCAGCTGCAAAAAGAACGGCGCATGTGAGCTGCAGGCGGTGGCCCGAGAGGTTGGGGTGCAGCACCCCTCTTTTGAGGGAGCGGGAAAACGCAAGCCGGTGTTCGACTCGAACCCCTTCATTTCGTTCGATCCTAATCTTTGCATTCGCTGCCAACGCTGTGTGGGCGCATGCAATTCCGCTGCAGGCAATCATTCGCTTCATACTGCAAAACGTGGTTTGCGGACATCGATTGAGGCGCCTTTTGGTCCCAACTGGAAAACCTCAGGGTGCGAATCGTGCGGCAACTGCGTGCAAGCCTGTCCGACGGGCGCCCTTACCATGAAGCGTCGCGCAGAATACCGGGAATGGGAAGTTGAACGCGTACTTACTACGTGCCCCCATTGCGCTACAGGATGCCAATACAATCTCATCGTGAAAAATGGCAGGATCGTTGATACCGAAGCGGTTGATGGACCCTCAAATCATGGTTTGCTGTGTGTGAAGGGCCGCAGCGGTAGCTTCGATTTCGTTCATTCGGAGGAACGTCTTACTACGCCCCTTATCCGCAACAGCGAAACAGGGCAGCTTGAGCCCGCTACATGGGATGAAGCCCTTGATCTTGTTGCAGCTAAGATGGGTGCACTGCGTGATGAGTTTGGCGGTCAGGCCCTTGCTGCGTTTGCGTGTGCTCGCTCTGCCAATGAAGATATCTACATGCTTCAGAAAATGGCACGTACGGTGTTCAAGACGAACAACATCGATAATTGCGCCCGCGTTTGTCATGGCCCTTCGGTTGCCGGTTTGGCACAAACCCTGGGTTCTGGCGCTATGACCAATCCCATTACCGACATCGCTCGGAACGCTGATGTAATCATGCTGGTTGGTTCGAACTCAGAGGAAGCCCATCCGGTTATTGGCATGCAGATCCGCCACGCGGTCGAAACGGGAACAAAGCTTATCGTGGTCGATCCGCGCAATATTGGCCTTTCCGCTAAAGCCGATATTCATCTGAAACTACATCCTGGCACCAATGTCGCGTTTGCCAATGGTGTTGCAAGGATACTTATTCACGAGGGTCTTATCGACGAGACGTTTATCGCAGAACGCTCTGAAGGTTTTGACGACTTCAAGGCGATGGTGGAAAAGTACACGCCTGAATACGTAGCGGAAATCTGCGGCATTGATGCTTGCGATTTGATTGCTGCGGCAAAGCTGTATGGTGAAGCGGGTGCCGCTGCTATCGTGTACTGCCTTGGCGTTACCGAGCATACTAGTGGCACTGAAGGTGTAATGGCGTTGTCGAACTTGGCTATGATCACGGGCAACTTTGGGAAGCCAGGGACGGGTGTTAACCCCATCCGCGGACAGAACAATGTGCAGGGCGCCTGTGATATGGGTGCAACCCCTGGCGATTTCCCTGGCTACCAGAAGCTCGCCAATGCCGAAGTGATGAAACGCTTCGAGGACCATTGGGGAGTTGAGATCCCCAAGTGGAAGGGTACCTATGCAACCGAGTGCTTCCCCAAGATGATCTCGGGAGATATCAAGGGATTGTTCATCTTCGGCGAGGACCCGGTACGAACCGACCCCGACACCAACCATGTTATCAAGGCTCTTGAAGCACTCGATTTCTTGGTGGTAGACGATCTGTTCTTAACTGAAACAGCCAAGTTTGCCGATGTTGTTCTTCCTGGTCGTAGTTACGCGGAAAAAGAAGGCACATTCAGCAACACCGAACGTCGTGTTCAGCGAATCCGCACGGCAGTCACTATCCCTGGCACACGTCTCGATACCGACATCTTCATCGATTTGATGAATCGTATGGGATATGCCCAGCCGCAGCTTACAAGCGCTCAGATTATGGATGAAATTGCGGAGCTTACTCCAAGTTTCCATGGCATTAGCCATAAACGGCTTGATTCGGAAGAAGTTGCAGGTCGGGGCTTGCAGTGGCCTTGCCTCGACAAGGACCATCCAGGTACGCCGATCATGCACGTGGGTGCCTTTACTCGCGGTTTGGGCATTTACTCACTGGCCGACTACATTCCTCCAGCAGAGCTGCCCGATGAAGAGTTCCCGCTTATGCTCACTACGGGTCGTATTTTGTATCACTACAACGCAACGGCTATGACGGATAAAACTCCTGGTTTGAACGAGATTTGCGGCCATTCGTTTATTGAGGTCAACTCGTTTGATGCCGAACGATTGGGCATTTCGGATGGCAGTAGGGTTTGCGTTGAAAGTCGCCGAGGAAGCATTGAATCGGTGGCACGCGTTTCGGGCAAGACCAATCCTGGAGAAACGTGGATGCCGTTCCACTTCCAGGATGGTAATGCCAACTGGCTTACCGATGCAGCGCTCGATCGTATTTGCTCTACGCCTGAATACAAGGTGTGTGCGGTTCGGCTTTCCGCAGTGTAGCGCTGGCTTATAACTGGTTTTCGCCCTGTCGGCTTATGAACCGCATCTCCAAATTTGGATTGAGAAACGAAAGTCCAAGTTCAGGAGGTGCGGTTCGGAGTCTGCGGGGCTTTTCAGTAGGCGCCTGCATGCTCGGAAGGGCGGCGGTTGATGCTTCTTGTATATCCAAAGGGGATGTGGAAATAAATAACGTAGTGTTGTTTATTTTGGTGTGGAAGAGGACAATCGGCAGCGGAACATGACAATTGAAGGGGAATGCGGCGTGAGCACTGTGGCGGAAAGTAAGAAAACCAATAGCATAGATATGCTTCATGGCCCCTTGGCTAAGAAAATCGTTCTGTTTTCCATTCCCCTTGCTATTACCAGCATTTTGCAACAGTTGCTGAACTCCACCGATGCGGTATTTGCCGGCCAGTGGCTGGGCGGTGATGCGCTGGCTGCTGTTGGTGGCGTTGCTCCGATTATCAGTTTGTTTGTCGCGGTGTTCGTTGGGCTGTCGGTTGGCGTAAACGTGGTGATCGCGGTCCATATCGGGCACGACGACATCGACAAAATCAAGGGTGCAGTACAGACCTCAGCCGCCGCCGCAGTGGTTTGTTCGCTTGTTTTGGCTGTTGCCGGTGTTCTTTCAACCGATTTTATTCTTGCTGCAGTGAATATGCCTGCTGAGGCGTGGGCTGAGGGAGCGCAGTACCTGCATGTCTACTTCATCGGCATCGTTTTCTTGGTTATATACAACTTCGGTTCTGCTGTGCTTCGAGCTAAGGGAGACACGCGTCGCCCCTTGTACGCCTTGGCGATTGCTGCAGTGCTCAATATTGCATTCGATTACGCTGCGGTAGAGTTTCTTTGCTTAGGCGTATTTGGCATTGCGGTAGGTACGGTTATCGCCGATGCCGTATGCGCTGCTGTTATTGTTTATTTCTTGCTTACCGAAGATGAATCCTACCGTCTGGAGCTTAAGAATTTTAGGGTTGTGGGAATCGATCTCAAAACCCTTATGCACATAGGCCTTCCTGCCGCCTTGCAGGGTGCGGTATTCGCTCTTTCCAACATTATTATCCAGGGTGAGATCAACGGCTTTGGCGCAGACGCAACTGCAGGTTCATCTGCGGCTATGAATTTCGAGTTCTACACCTACTTCTTCGTGAACGCCTTTTCCCAGGCCGCAGTTACCTTTATTGGCCAAAATTATGCGGCTGGCCAGTATAGGCGTTGCGACAAGGTCATGAAATTCTGCATGGCGGCATCGTTTGTTTCTACACTGGCACTAAGCTTGCTTTTCACTTTAGGTGGCGATCTGTTCTTGGGCATTTTCACCGCTGAGGCGGGAGCACTTTCGTTTGCCTATATTCGCTTGTGGCATGTGGAGCTGTTTGAGTTCATGCCGTGTTCGTATGAGGTCACGGCGAGCGGTATGCGTGGTATGGGTTGGTCGGTCCTGCCTACCATTGTGGTTATCGTAGGCTCATGTCTTTTGCGCATCGTGTACGTATTTACTTTGTTCCCGCTTATTCGTTCGTTTGAGAATCTGATGCTTATATACCCCGTAACGTGGATTGTGACAGGGGCAACCATGATTGCGCTTTACTTTTATGCCAGGAAAAAATCCTACGGAAGGTAGTGACGGTCGTGCATGCTAACCGTGTTCTCTCTATCGGTGCCGTGCGCTTATTCTGATGCTCATTAGGGCAATAGAGGCAACAACCAGCACAATGCCGAAGATGGCGGCAGGGGACAAATACTCGCCGAAGAACGCAACACTTATGATGGCGGTAGCAATCATTTCTACGGAAGCGATGATGGGGACTTTGCTCGTTTCCTTCATCTTCAAAATACCCTTGTAGTACAGCAGGTATGCCAGCGAAGTAGGAATCAAGGCCAGTAAAAATCCATAGGCTATGGTTGCGGCGTTGTACGATTCGGGACAGGTCCATGGTTGGAAGAGGATCAGAACAGAAATAGTGGCGAATAGGTAACTGTAAGCACTCATGACGTAGGTATTGGTGGCGCTTCCCGCAATGCGCGTGATTATCGCTGCCATTCCGTAAGTGAACCCCGATGCAATGCCACAGCTAACTCCAAGCACTGATAGCGTTTCCAGGTTAAGCTGGCCTCCCGTTGCAGCAAGCGAGCAACCCACCACATTGATGCAGAGGGCGATAACCTTTAAAAGGGAGATGCCCTCATGGAATATCAGCATTGAAAACACGGTGGTAAAAATAGGCGCGGTGTTTAGCAGTACCGCCGAAACGGCGATGCCGGCATTGGCGATAGCCATGGTATAGAACATGTTGTAGATACCGTTGGAAACAACGCCCAGTACAGCGCAGGCGACAAGGGTTCGCTTGTCGACTATCAGCGCTTTTGGTCCAAATTTCATAGCGGTGAATGCGGTCATGATAAGAAAAGCAAAGAGCATCCTGATAAAGCTTGTGCTCGCCGCTGTCGAGCCGTGCAATTCCATCATCTTAACCAATGGCCCAACGAGCCCCCACAATATGCCCGCAGACAGAATTTGCAGGATTGCTAAGGTCTCTTTGCCGAGGGGCAGCTGACTCACTGGTTTCCTCATTCCGTGGTGGCGATGCTTGCTGCTTTGGGAGGCAGCTATAGTGATTTGCTTTATTTAGATAAAGTGTAGCGGTAAAACGTGTTCAATCTCCTATACTCAAGTGCATTCTTTACCGTCGGTGCGTCGATTTGCTTGACTTTATGGGCGAATCGTCAGAAAGAGGGACTTTGATGGAAACCCCATCTCCTGTTGCGTCCACCCAACCTCCATCTGCAGAATGCGCTTTTCAATGCGCGGGAAGTGCCGTTGGCGGCCTTCCGTTGGCCGAGATTGATATTCCCGATAGCTTGCGGGGCGACCTAGCCCTGTTCCTTCGCCTGGAGCGAAAAGTGCTTGATGAGTACGATCCTGAAATCCGTAGTCTGTTCGATAGGCTTTTGCAAAGCGTAATTGCCGCCAACGAGGGCGATCCGGGCAGCGCTGCGAGTGATGAACCCGTTGACGAACAGGGGATCCCACTCCCTTCAACTGAGGGGAACAAAGCATTTCGCGAAGCGGTTGATCTCCTCGACATGCTTCCTATTGAACGCGCTCAGGTGGTGGTGCGAGCATTCACCTCGTTCTTTCATCTGGCTAATCTATCTGAGGAAAATTATCGCGTTAAGACGTTGCGTGAGCGTGGTCGTGAGCCTTTGGGGCAAATGGAAACCGACCCGACCAATGAACTTACCGTTGCCTATCGTCAGCTGGTAGATGAAATGGGCGTGGGTCGTGCCACCGAATTGCTGAATCGTTTGGAGTTCCACCCGGTGTTTACGGCTCATCCCACCGAAGCGCGCCGCAAAGCGGTTGAAGGAAAAATCCGTCGTATTGCATTGCTGTTAGCGGAACGTCCTTATATGGGCGGTTCTGATTTAGCGGAAAATGAGCGTCATCTGCTTCAGGAAATAGATGCATTGGTGCGCACTTCGCCCATTTCAGTGAAGAAGCCTACCCCCGTAGAGGAAGCGGACACCATTATCGATGTGTTCGACAACACGCTCTTCACCACCATTCCTAAGATTTACCGTCGATTCGACGATTGGGTTCTTGGGGAAAAGGCAGGTCGCGTTAAGCCGGTTTGCCCGCCGTTTTTCCGCTTGGGAAGTTGGATCGGGTCCGATCGCGATGGTAACCCGAACGTAACTGCAAAGGTAAGCCGTCAGGTAGCTGCTAAGTTTTCCGCCCATATGGTTTCCGCTTTGGCGGAGGCATGCCGCACGGTAGGGCGTAACCTGACTTTAGAATCGGGTTACACTTCGCCTTCGGCCGAGCTTTTGAATCTCTGGAATCATCAGGTTGAAATGAGCGAGGAGTTAACCGGTCGGGCCGAGGTCATCTCCGCTTCTGAGCCGCATCGCGCGGTAATGCTCGTCATGGCGGCGCGTCTTGATGCTACCGTTACGCGTAATGCCGACACGATGTATCGTTGTGTTGAAGATTTTTTAGTTGACCTTCAGGTAGTGCAGCGTTCACTCGTTGAAGCAGGCGCAGTGCGTGCGGCGTATGGTCCCGTGCAAACGCTTATGTGGCAGGCGGAGACGTTCGGTTTCCATATGGTGGAAATGGAGTTCCGTCAGCATTCAGTGGTTCATGAGCGTGCGTTGGCTGATATTCGCGAAAACGGGATCCATGGAAACTTGCAGCCTATGACCCGCGAGGTTCTTGATACGTTCCGTGCCATCGGTTCTATCCAACGTCGTTACGGCAAGAAGATGGCCCACCGTTACATTATTTCGTTCACGAAAAGCGCTCAGCATGTTGCCGATGTATACGAGCTGGCGCAGCTCGCCTTCGCCCATGCCGAAGATGTGCCGGATTTGGATGTTATCCCCCTGTTTGAGCAGCTGGAGGATTTGGAGGGCTGTGTTGAGGTTCTGGATAAGATGCTGGAGCTTCCTGCGGTGCAGCGCCGCCTGGCCCAAACCAATCGCAAGATGGAAGTGATGCTGGGGTATTCGGACTCATCGAAAGATGCTGGTCCGACCACGGCAACGCTGGCATTGCATTCAGCTCAGGGCCGTATTGCCCAATGGGCGGAGCGCAATCGCATCGACCTTGTCATGATGCATGGTCGTGGTGGTGCGGTTGGCCGTGGCGGTGGACCTGCTAACCGTGCGGTCTTGGCGCAACCGAGGGGCTCGGTGAACTGCTGCTTTAAGGTTACCGAGCAGGGTGAGGTAATTTTTGCCCGCTACGGGAATCCTGTTCTTGCCCAGCGTCATGTGGAAAGTGTGGCGGCGGCAACGTTGTTAAGTTCGGCTCCCTCAATTGAGCATACCAACACTCAGATGACCAGCGAATTCGCTGGCGTTGCTAAAGAGCTGGATGATGCGGCCCACAAGAGCTATCTCGATTTGCTGAATACGGATGATTTCACCCCGTGGTTCGCTACGGTAACACCCCTTGCTGAGGTCGGTTTGCTTCCTATTGGCAGCCGTCCAGCCAAGCGCGGTCTCGGTGCTAAATCCCTTGATGACTTGCGTACCATTCCCTGGGTGTTCTCCTGGTCCCAAGCGCGTATCAATTTGGCTGCGTGGTATGGCTTCGGTACCGCCTGTGAAAAGTTGGACGATATCGAGCAGCTCCGTCGCGCCTATCGCGAGTGGCCCCTGTTTGCCACCTTTATCGACAACCTTGAGATGTCTATCGCTAAAACAGACCAGCGCATTGCGAAGATGTACTTGTGCTTGAGCGATAGGCGCGATCTTTCCGAGAAAGTATTCGGTGAAATGCAGCTGACTCGTAAATGGGTACTTTCCATTACTGGCAGCGAATGGCCCTTGGCCCAGCGACGAGTGTTGGGGCGCGCTGTTCGTGTGCGCAATCCCTATATTGACGTTCTTTCACTTGCTCAGGTTCGTGCCCTGCGTGCTATTCGCATTCGCGGCGAGGAAATGGCAGCTAAGGAAAAGGCGGATTATCTCGCGTTGATTCTTTCTACCGTTACAGGTGTTTCCGCCGGTCTGCAGAATACTGGGTAAAGAGCGGTTGCCCTTTTGCGTTGAAATGCTGAACGGCAACTGAACGGTAGATAGCAAGAAGCTAGTAGCAAGTGTGTATTCCGTCTTTCGAGAAGATAAGGAGTGAGTCATGCAGGTAGATTTCGATTCCATCCAACCTGAAACCATTGAGCATTTTAAGGGCGGGGAAGGCTCCGTTACTACTCAAGCGTACGTTGACGGAAACAATCGGATTATGAGGGCAACAGTGCATCCGCATTCTTCCATCGGTTGGCATCAGCACAGTGGCAATTCAGAGATCGTGTACGTTATGTCTGGTGTTGGCAAAGTGGTAGTTGAGGGCGGCGAAGAGCCTTTAGCTCCTGGCATATGCCATTACTGTGCGGAGGGGCAGTTCCATTCTGTGGTGAATCCTAATGAGGAGGATTTAGTCGTGTTTGCTGTGGTTCCCCAGCACGGCTCTCTGTAGCTTCTGGCGCTATTTGGAACGCTCTATTAATTTGCGATATACGTGCTCTACCATCCAAGGCTCGGTTGACGCGGTAAGGGCTTCGTCGAACGTGAGCCAACGCACTCCAGAGTTTTCTTCGGGGGCTATGCGTAGCGCGTCTTTTTCATTTGCCTCGAACAGGTAGGTTGCATTGAGGTGCAAATGGGAGGGGACGTATGCCCCGCGTTTCCAGTGCCCATCAACGGTAAGCGTTTCGCAGGAAAGAAGGCCTGAGTGTGCCATTTTGGCGCTGCTCAGGCCTGTTTCTTCTTCGAGCTCTTTTGCGGCAACGAGCGAAAGGTCGTGTATGCCATCAGCGTGGCCGCCAATCCATGACCACGATTGATAGATGTTGTGATATATCATCAGCGTTTTTGTGCGGAGGGGGTTTACGACCCAGGCTGATGCGGTAAAGTGCGCTGGCCATGCCCGATTGTAGGCCTCTTCGCGATGAGCGGCTTCGAGAAGTAGTGTGTAGTCGGCTGCTTCTTCATCGTTCTTGGGCGTAAACATTTTTAGATCCTCGATCAGAGTGGCCATAAATGGGTTCCTTTGCGGGCGTTGCGTTTCTCGGCTTTGATCCTATTATCGCCTCTGTAAATATGATGCGGCGCGTAAAATGTGTCACTGTCGGCGCGGAAGGCGCTTGATTGCTGTTGATTCCCCGATCGCGGCTGCTTTCATTGATTATCGGTATTGCGGAGCAAGTGACAGCCTGGCAAAAACCTATATGTGGCTGCGTATCGAACGACTGAAGAACCCCTTGTTTAATTGATTGATTGATTGATTGATGGACGCAATGCAAGGCTCCTGAGCTTCGAGGTCCTATTGCTTTTCTGAGCGATGTCTTGCGTGTTTTAATAGCAAATTGTTCCAGTGCAAGCTAGAAATTTGTCTCTCTTGTTCTGGGTAGGCATTTCAATATTCCCGTTCAAGCACTCTATTTATCGATTTGGCCAGTGTTTTTGTTGGCTCTTTTTATGATAAAAATTTCCGCATTTAATCAGTTCTGCATCTATTGGACGATACTCGCATCCTCTCTCACCATTACAAGTGTCATAAGAAAAGAAAGGGGGATTTCTTATATAAGCACTTGGAATCAAGGAGAGAGAAGGTGTAGAAATGGCAACTGAAGTTGAAGCAAGACTAGAGGCGCGAGCGGATAACCTTGCAGCTCTTGACAGAGAAGCTCTGAACAAAACAACGCATGGTATTGCTGCACGTATTGACAAAATGCCAGTAGGCAAGTGGCAGAAGAAACTCATGTGGCTCTTTGGCGGAGCAATCTTTATCGACTCGTTGGACAATTACGTTGGTGGCGGCATCCTTGCCCAGCTCATCAGCGAGGGTTGGTCTACTATCGATTTGAATGCATGGTTTACTTCTATGACCATGTTCGGCTATCTTATCGGTTCATTTTTATCTGGTTTCCTCGGGGATCGTTTTGGTCGAAGAAAAGCCCTTTTGATCAACATCATGATCTTTACGCTTGCAACGGTTGTTGCTGCATTTGCTCCTAACATGCAGTTTTTGATCGTTACTCGCTTCATCATGGGTATCGGATTGGGCGCAACAATGCCTGGCTCGTATGCAGCATTCCCAGAGTACTTACGACCTGAGATTCGTGGAAAGTATTCTGGATATATTGGCTTGATCGGCAATGTTTCCCCTCCGATTGGCGCACTTTTGACCATGCTAATTATCCCAGTTGTTGGTTGGCGACCCATTTTCATCCTGATTGCAGTTTGCGCTTTCATCATCTGGATTCTTATCTTCAAGCTTCTTGACGAATCGCCTCGCTGGTTAGCATCCAAGGGTCGCTACGACGAAGCAGATGCAGCACTTACCGCGGTAGAAGAGGCGTATCGCAAGGCAGGCAAGGTTGTTCCTGAACTTAACGATGAGCAGGTTCAAGAAATCATTGAAGCCGAAAAAGAGGTTAGTGGTGTTACCGAACTTCCATGGCGAGCACTGTTTAGTAAGAAGATGATCCGCCGCACGATTACGGTTAGCGTTGGTTTGATGGCAATGAACCTGGTCGTACAGACCATCGTTAACTGGACTCCTACTCTGTTTGTTATGCAGGGTGTTAGTGTTGGCAAGTCACTCTACATGACCGTTATTATGCTGATTGGCTGTCCTGTCGGTGTATTGCTCGAATCCCTCCTCGTTGACAAACATCCACGAAAGTGGGGCATGGTAGTACTCCTTATTGCGATTGCTATTGCTGGCTATATCTGGTCGATGCAGACTGACGAAATGGTCATCATGGTAACCGGTTTCGTCCTCTGCGCACTTACCTATTACTACGCGTTGGTTACGTGCTCTGCTTATCTTGGTGAGGTTTTCCCAACTCAGCTGCGCTTGCGTGGCGGAGGATTCGCAAACGCTATGGGTCGTATTGCGGCTATCGTGAGCCCTTCCATCATTGCTGGATGCTTCGCTGCTGCTAACCCGGCTGGTGCGGTATATACGTTTGTCGGAATTACCGTTTTCGTAATGGCTCTCATTATCGCAATCTGTGGTATTGAAACTCGCGGTCAGACTCTCGAGAAGATTAACGACGAGGTTATTAAGGACTTCCAGGAGCACTCCAAGAAGTAAGCGTTTGAAGATCTTGATTACTGTGAAGTTTTATCGGTTCAACGAGATGTTTGATCCCTTGAAGGGAGGATAGCTATGAAAGGACTAGAAGGACTCAAGGTAGTTGAGCTCACTAGCTATGTTGCAGGTCCAGCATGCCCTCGAATCTTGGCGGAAATGGGTGCGACGGTTTACAAGATTGAGCCTTTTGAGGGCGATGACTACCGCAACAACGCCAGTGACTTCGGGATGTCGAAGACTGAAATCGACGATCCAGCCTTTGACCTAACCTCAACAAATAAAACCTTTCTTAGCATCAACTTGAAAACTGAAGGAGGGGCTGAGTTTCTGGACAAGCTCCTTAAAAAGGCCGATGTTCTCGTTACTAGCTTTAGAGATGGTGGCCTGAAACGGCTAGGTCTCGATTACGAAACTGCCTCGAAGAAGTACCCCTCGCTTGTTTGGGCACAGATGCGCGGCTATGGCTGGCGCGGTCCTGAAAAGGATTCTCGCGGATTCGACAATACCGCCTACAACGGTCGCGGCGGTGTCTTCGCCTCGTTGCCTCAGTCGGATAATTTCGCTCCAGTAAACATGCCTAATGGATTTGGCGATTTCCAATGCGCTCTTGCTTTGACTGCTGGAATTACCAGTGCCCTTTATCGCAGGGAGAAAACTGGAAAGGGCGATAAGGTAACTGTGAATTTGTATCACGTTGCATGTTGGGCTCAGCAGATTGGTCTCGCTTCAACGCAGTTTGGCGACAAGTGGCCGAAGTCGAGGAAGAGGGCTACAACTCCAACCAATAACACCTATATGGCAGGAGATGGAACTTGGTTTGTCATGTGCATGGGAAGCTCTTATACCTACTTCCCGCTCATTATGCAATTGCTCGAGCTTGATGAATTGCTTGAAGATGAGAAATTTAGCTCGCTCGAGATAATGAACAGCACTGGAGCAAACGTTGAGGCCATCAGGAGGATGGAGGAAGCTTTTGCTAAGCATGACTTTGCTTATTGGCAGAAGGTCTTCGATGAGAACTCGATTGCGTATCATCGCCTCTATCACTTTGAGGACATCTTGGTTGACGAAGAAGCTTACGACAACGACATCCTGAGGAAGCTTCCCTATGACGCTTTCGGGGAAAAAGCCTTAACAACTAGTCCTATTAGGCTCGAATCGGTTGGTGATCCGATTATCTACAGATCAAGGCCAATCGGTTACGACACGAAGAGCGTAATGGAAGAGTACGGTTACAGCGATGAAGAGATCGAGGCTCTGGTTCAGGGCGAGGCTGTAAAGGTTTACGACGGACCAGAACTAAAGGGTTGCGTTCTCGAGCCAAGCTACGGACCTGACTCAATCATCTAATCGATTTAAAGGAAGCGACACGTCATGAATTCGTCTAAAACACTATTCCGCCCCATTGCAATTGGGGATGTGGAAATCAAAAACCGGTTCGTAATGCTTCCGATGACCACTATGTTCGCTGACAACTACTACATCACTGATGCAATGGTAGATTTTTACGAGCAGCGTGCAAGGGGGGGGGACGGGTTTAATTGAAATTGGATCCGTCTATGTAAGCGATCTTTTTGATACCGAACCGAAGTACTACACGACTTCAGGTGCCGCAGGAGCCTGGGATGACTCGTTCATCCCAGGCTGGGAAAAACTCGCCGATGCCTGTCATAGGCACGGAGCTAAAGTGGCTGGACAACTTCAGCTTTGCTACGAGTGGAGACCTGACGCATCGAAGGAATTGAAGGTTTATGCGCCCTCGATAGACGTCGTCTCTGGGCCTTTTGCGGGAATGCCTGAAGCGGAATTCACAAAAGAAGAACTCAAGATCCTAGTTAACCAATATGCCGATGCCGCAAAGCGGCTGGAAAAAGCTGGCGTTGATATCATTGAAATCCACGCAGGAATCGGATATATGGTTATGAGATTTCTCTCGAAGTACTCAAACCATCGTGATGATGAGTACGGTGGATCTGCCGAAAATAGGGCTCGCCTCTTAACCGAGATCATAGATGCTGTTCATGAAAGCTGCCCTGGTATCCCGATCATTGTCCGTACTTCTGCCGATGATTTCATGCCTGGTGGGAGCAGGATCGAGGATTTACTTGAGATCGTTCCGATCGTAGAAAAGCATGGTATCGATGCTTGGAATGTGCAGGTTGGGTTCCATGAGGCGCCGAAACCAGTCGCAAACTTCTTAGTGCCCGAAGGTGAATTTATCCACTTTGCAAAAGAAGTGAAGGAAGCTACCGATTTACCTGTTTATCCGGGAACGCGAATTACCTCTGAGAAAATGTGCGAAAAGGTAGTGGAAGAAGGCTATGGCGATCTTGTTGGAATGGCTCGCTCGCTGATTGCAGATCCAGAGTTTGTTAACAAGACGGAGGCTGGCAGAACGGATCTCATTCGTTCATGCATTGTGTGCAGTAGATGCCTTGATCACAGCCTTTTGGGTAAGCCCATTCAATGCTCGGTAAATGCTAATGTCACCAATCATGACATGGGTCTTCCGGAGAACAAACCTGCGCAAGCAAAAAAGCATGTTGCGATTGTTGGCTCTGGTCCCGCTGCTTTGGAAGCGGCGCGTGTGCTTGATATCAGGGGGCATAGGGTTACCTTGGTTGAAAAATCAGACAGGATCGCTGGGCTTTTGAACATGGCGCAAGTCCTCAATCCTTACCTCGAGCCTTATGTTGCCTATTGGAATGCTCTAATCGAAGAACATCCGAACATTGATTTACGCCTCAACACCAAAGCAACCCCAGAATACCTGCGTTCGCTTAATCCCGACGAGGTTATCGTTGCTCCAGGTGGAAAGATCATAATGCTTGATGTTCCTGGGGTTAGCAACAAAAATGTCGTAAGCTCTCAGGACGTAAAGGATTTGGTGTCAGGCACCGTTCCGGAAGGGAAAGGGTTCCTTTGGTGGAGTGCCATGCAGGCTATCAAGACCCAAGGTGGAACTGTTCCTTTCATGAAAATGGGTCTTAAGATGCATACGCTTATTGGCAAGCGTCTCGTAATTGTGGGTGGCGGCTTTGCCGGGCTCGAATGTGCCAGCTCAATGGCAGAAGGTCGAGAGGTAATCCTTGTCGAAGAGTCTAAGAAGCTTGGCAACGGAATCGGGGTCGTTGACAGGAAACCGACTATCAACGCCTTGAAGGGCAAGGGCGTGAAAACACTTACATGTACCAAGGTGAAAGAAATCAAGAAAAACGGAATCTTGGTCGAGAATACCGAAACTCATGAGCAGACGCTCATAGAATGCGACACGATCCTGCTTGCACTTGGAGTCGAGGAAGACCATGCTTTGTTCGATGAAATCAAGTCTTCCTTCCCGCAAGCTCGACTTATTGGGGACGCAACTTGTCCAAAGGGGACGGTTACTAGGACATTGGAGGCAGTTAACGCTGGTTTCAGAACCGCTATGGAGATGTAAGGGCTGGGAAGTTTGCTGATTGGAGACTAGGAGAACTTACCCGACAGATGTTGAACAAAGACCGTCGTTCGAGTGGCAAGTTGGTATAAGCTACTTTCTTCAACAGTTGATCGGGGTTAGCGGCATCAGGAAAGCCTAGGCGTGTTTGCGCCTAGGCTTTTCATTGTCTTGAAATCGACTGGGGATGATGGTAGCAGAGGGGATTTGGGGCATGGTCGGATTGAGCTTGGGCGCGGCAACGTCGTCCTCTTGTCGTGATTTATCTGTTCCAGGAGACACAGTTTAAACTGAGGCTGATCCAAATAGGTGTTCGGTTGTGCGAGAGGTGTTTATTGGGTCTGAGGTGGTTTATTGATGGGTAATGGGATAGCCTACTTGGATTTGGTTTTGATATGTATCTATTGTTCGATGAGACTCAGTGGTGGGAGTTTTGCTTCGTATCTATATTGAGCACGAGAATTGGAAAGCCTAGGCGACTGTATCGTCTAGGCTTTCTGTGGTAACTACACCATGTTGGCTGAATGAGGGATTACTCCGTGTCGCGGATAACGCCCGTCTTGATAAGGGCCTCGATTTTTTCATTGGTAAATCCAGCCTCTCGAAGGATTTCCCTTGAGTGCTCTCCGAGTTTTGGTGGGGGAGAAAACTCTTTAATTTTTGGCTGTAGGCCGGTTATGGCATGTGGGAGGTTGGTTTGGAGAACGGTTCCAATTGAGGGAAATTCAACATATGAGATCATGTTGGGCTCAAGCGTTGCGATTTGATCGATCGCCTCGGTTTTATCGATTATTGGTGCGATGCAAAGCTCTTTATCCTTGAGCCATTCCATCCATTCGGAAAGAGTTTTTGAGGAAAAAATTTCCTTGGTCTTTTCGTAGGTTCCTTCTTTTGAGCGGTCTTTGAGCTCAGGCTTTTCTACCAAGTCGCAGAAGGAATTCCAGAATTTGTCTTCCACAAGGCTCACAGACAGTTTTTCATTGTCCTTTGTCTCGAAAATGTTATAGAAGGGGCAAGAGTCTGGGTAGGCGATTGTTGATTCTGACAGCTCCTGGTCTTGGAAGAACCAGCGACTGTCCAGCATCGAGTTCCACCATACAAACGAATCGAACATTGATATATCAATGTAGCGCCCCTTGTTTGTTTTTTCCCTATCGTAGAGAGCGACAAGGAGGCTTTGGCAGGAGACCATCGCTGTAGCGAGATCGCAAAGATGCAAAGGCGCCTTCACTCCTCCGTTTAAGGAGAGGTATCCGCTTTGTGCCTGCATGTTTAGATCATGAAGTGGTTTTAGGCTTCTAGGGTCGTTTTGGCCGTAACCCGACAGGGAGCAATAGATGAGCTGCGGATTGATCTCCCGAAGGGTGTCGTAGTCGATTTTAAGTTTTTTTGTTACACCTGGTCGAAAGCTCTCTATAACCACATCTGCTTCGTGGACAAGCCAATAAAATGCCTGGAGCGCATCGCTGTTTTTAAGGTTGATCGAGATGCTTTTCTTATTGCGTCCGAGCGCTGTAAAGTAATAGCTCGCTCCATTATTTAGAGGAGGTTCGCGTCTGCAGAAGTCTCCCGTATTCGTGTCTTCAACCTTGATGACTTTCGCTCCGAAATCAGCAAACACCTGGGTGGAATACCCTCCAGGTAAATAGCGTGTTAAATCGAGGATAGTCACGCTATCAAAAACTTTATTCCCCACGGTACTCACACTCCCCATTAGAAAGGATGGTAATGAGGAAAGAATAGCAAGACGGGGAATTAATTCCCCCGGTCTTTTAATAGGAGAAAAGGGGAATAATAGCGCACTTATCAATAAGCGAATTAATTGTCATTTTTAAGGGTGGCAGCTAGGTATTTTTCGGAAAAAGATCGTGTTATATCAATAAAACGTTGGGTTGCTTTGCTCTGGTGTAATCGGGGGTCATGGACAAAGCAAATGGAGTGCCAATTATCGTTAACTTCTTCGATGGGAAGAATGGTGACCCTGTCTTTGAAAGGATCTATCTGAAATGTGTCCAACATGATGCCGACAAGATCCCTGTTAGCAACAACGGTGTTTGAGAGCATAAACTCATCGTCGAAGGTCAAGGTTGGCGCTGGCGCTTCATACCGATCAAGAAGCTGTTTTGTTTCGTTTCCGATCGGTGTTCCTGGGGTATATGTCGAATATTTAACGTGGTCGAGGTATTTGAGCGAAAAAGAGTTCTTTTTTGCCCAATAACTTGCGTTGTGAACAACTGCGACCAGTCGTTTTCCGAGAACAGGAATGAACTCGAGATCGGTTTCATCGGGGACGAATGCCGCAAAGATGGCATCGTAGTTTTGCTGGCGCAACCCTTTTAAAAGGGGGAGCGAGAACTCAACGGAGATCCTGATCTTTGTTTCGTAGTTATGGACCCTCCAATATTCCGTGAGCAGTGCGGGAAGGAAGTCGTACTGAATAGTAGGTATTGTGCCAAGGTTTAGCGTAGAATCTGCCGATGACCCCTTTTTCCGAGTCTCGTCGAGTGCTTCGTCGAGCGACCTAAGAATGGTCCCAAGTTTTTCGTCGAGTTCTTTTCCCTGCTTCGTTAGCCTTACGTTTCTTCTTCCTTCGCGGATTAAAAGAGGAGTATCGAGTTCGGTTTCGAGGGCTTTGATGGAAGCGCTTAGTGTTGGCTGCGTAATGTAGAGCTCTCTTGCTGCTTCAGTGAAATGCAACGTTCTCGATAAGACGTGAAAATTGTAAAGCTGTGACAGCGTAATTGAATTAAATGGATTATCCATCCTCGATCCCCCCGATTGTTGGTTCTCCTCGAATAGCGGATTCGAAAAAACGCACTGCCTGGTTCGAGCTTTTCAACGAATAGATTGGCGATAATCCTTCTGACCAATTCAGCCCGATGGTTCTTTGGCTGACCTTGGCAATTGTTGATGGGCTGTTTAGCTCGGGTTACATTGCATTGCGCTAGATCGAATACGATGTCTTTTTTGTTGACGAATGTCGACGTACCCCCCCAGATATCGTCCGATTGAGCTAGTTTAGTTTGGCGACGTCGTCCTCCGCACCTCCGCTCTGAAGATGGGATGTGTCTTCACCGCCCACTTTCGAAGACCTGATCTATCAGTCTCTCTGCGAGATCCCCTATCGAGCAAAGATAACCAAAATAGCCCCTATAGCTGGGGCTCATAATTCGGTGAGGATTTCTCGAGCTTCGGTTCTAGTCGTAACTTTTTAACATCATGTAAACACACGAGGGCGTGAGTGACCCAGCGTTAACTTGCAGGCACGGTTGTAGCATTCTCCGCGATTATCCTCTGACAGGTTCCTGAGCAGCTGAAATAATTAGGATGCCATTTACCGAATAGTCTCAGGGATGGTTTCGTTTCCGTAGGGGGAGCGGATGAGGCCAGGTGTGCTAGGCATGCCCCTTCTCTTTTGATTTGCTCGTTTTTGTCGTACGCGTTAGTTAAAGAGCAGATGCGTAAAAAAATTCAAAAAAGGGGTTGCGTGAAAAACTGGTTTCCGTATAATACTTTCTTGCGCGCGGACGTGGCTCAGCTGGTAGAGCACAACCTTGCCAAGGTTGGGGTCGCGGGTTCGAACCCCGTCGTCCGCTCCATTTGATTTCTCAAGCCGATTCGATTCTTTACGGTCGGCTTTTTTAATCGGCGACGTGGCCAAGTGGTAAGGCAGAGGCCTGCAAAGCCTTTACCCCCGGTTCGAATCCGGGCGTCGCCTCCAATACGTACTCAAAAGGGATTGCACACCGTGCAATCCCTTTTTGTTTCGCGTAAGGCGTGGTAGCGCTACGGGCAGGTTATAAGAAATAGCGGGCTATAGGACAAAAAGTGTGTCCTATTTCGCATCTAAACCCCAGTTTGCAGCTCCAGTTTTAGCCGCTTAAAAAACCCAGACCCTTTAAGACGCCAGTAGAGAAGTGCGTTTGGCTTTAGCTTGGTGCTGCGGGGCGGGCCGCAAATTCAAACCCCTAAAAACAGCGAATGGGAAAGGAATATAGGCCATGAATTGCATCCATCCCCCTTCTCTGACTTTGCCCCGTTGCCGTTATATGGGGTCCGCTTGGCTTTCGAGGGCTGCTTCATGGTGCTACAGGCCTGTTGCGACAGATCAGCCTGTTGAAAAACAAAAAATCCGACTTTTATGCAACTTTTTTGCGATTAGGGACTCTTTTCGGTCCCTGGAACGTGCAAACAAGCTGCTGTACGGCTGGTTACCTGCGGTTTTTACATCTTGAACCGCGATCGGGGAACTTGAACAATTCCTAATCGCAAAAAAGTTGCAAACCCGACCGTTATTTTGTTTTTGGGTTCCCGAGGTTGCCGCGCGCAGGCTCCGTGGCGGGGTGGCGGCGCGCTTATGTTTCGACTGACCCGCTTTGCGGGGGAGTCGTGCTCGAATCATCTGTTCGACCTAAACGGTGCGCAATCGCATCACTTGATACATTGCGCTTGGGCATAAAAGAAGCCGCTCGTGGCGGCTTCTCGGGTGGGTTATGTCCTGCTCTGCTTATGCTGCTGCTTTGGCGGCTTGGCGGGTTTCTTTGCGGTTCTCCAGGGCGTTGACACATACAGCGGCGGACTGGTCGCCGGTGATGTTTACCACGGTACGCATCATGTCCAGAACGCGGTCTACGCCAGCTACGAGGGCGATGCCTTCAACGGGCAGGCCAACGGACTGGAGTACCATAGCGAGCATGATCATGCCGGAGCCGGGGACGCCGGCAGTACCGATGGACGAAAGCACGGCAGTGGCAACAATAACGCATTGTTGGCCAATGGTGAGGTCGATTCCGAATACCTGGGCAATAAAGATGGCGCAAACGCCTTGGTAAATAGCGGTGCCGTCCATGTTGATGGTAGCGCCAAGGGGCAGCACGAAGCTGGAAACTTCGCTGCGAACGCCCAGCTTCTTAGAGCATTCCATATTGATAGGCAGTGTGCCGACAGAGGATGCGGAAGCAAACGCAAATGCCATTGCGCGCATCTGACCCTTGAAGAAGGTAAGCGGACCCATTTTCGCAATGGTTTTAACAGCGCCAGAATATACGACAACCATGTGCAGAATCATGGCCAAGTAGGCAATGAGAATGAGTTTCAGCAGCGGCAGCAAGATGTCTGGGCCGTTGGTGGCAACGACGGGGGTGATCAATCCAAATACGCCGAATGGGGCGATAGAGATGATCATATGCATGATCTTGATGCAAACCTCGCTCATGCCGTTCACGAAATCGGCAACAGGCTGAGCCTTTTTACCCGCTGCGAGGATACCGAAACCGAAGAAGAGGGCGATGACGATGATCTGCAGCATGCTGGCGTCAGACATGGGCTGGACGAAGTTACTGGGGAAAATGTTCACGATGGTATCGATAAACGAGGGGGCTTCTTTTGCCTCATAGTTCAGTTCATCGGTAGAAAGAGTGTAGCCTGCTCCAACGTTGAGGACGTTGGCAATTACTAAGCCGATTACGATAGCGCATGCGGTGGTGCATAGGTAGTAGGCGATGGTTTTACCGCCGATAGCACCTACGCGTTTGATATCGGAAAGGCTGATGACGCCAGCAACCATAGAAAAGATAACCAGCGGAACAACGATCATCTTAATGAGGTTCAAGAAGATGGTTCCAAGCGGTTTTATGTACGTGGTTGCGATGTCGGGAGTACCTTGCAGAGCCAAGCCAGCTACAACACCCAATGCAAGTGCTATGAAGATCCAGGTAGTAAGCGAAAGGCGTTTGACCCAAGGCTTATTTGCCTTTTCGGCCGCAGTTGCTTTCTGAGCCTCCCTAATATCGGCTTTTGCCTCTTTTTCGAAGTCGGTTAATTCGGACATGGATGACCTTTCTTGCTCGATGTCCTTTTTTCGATTAAGCGCCTGGTGATTTACCGTGAGCGGCAGATGCAGACGTAACGATATATTTTACTCCATGGTTAGGTGTGGAGCTTCGTATGACAGCTGAAAAGTGTTATGAAGCTAAAATGCGAGCCAGACGGCACGTAGGTTAGTCTGGTTCGCATTCGTGAATAGAGACTGATGCATTGGTAAAGTTATTTTGGTTATTACCCGATTGCGCTATCGAGTGCGGCTTCTAAGAATTCCCATTCGTCTTTTGTCGTTATGGGAAGAAGCTCGGTTTCTCTTAGCGGCATAGCGTTTGGGGTTTCGGCATTTGTCCTATACGCGGAGGCGAATACCGTTAGGGAACCGTCATCGCCGATGCTGTTGTCGGTGTAAACTAGATAATTTTTGGTACCGCAGCTGCTTTCCACGAGCAGAAGCGCTTCGCATTCTGCGACCTGGCCATCTTCCATGATTAAGGGAAAACGAGTTTCTTTCATTCGGATGGAGCGCATCGGTACTCCTGTCAATAACTACCCGTTTAACAGGTGTTTCAATGGATACTAAAGATAGATTTCGAGAAGTGCTTTTTGGACGATCTTACGAGCGTCTTCATTGAAAACGTTGTGCAATACCCTGAGTTCATTCAGGGTTATGGTTCCCGGATTGGCGTCCTTTTGGGCGAAGGCGTCACGGGAGAGGAACAACGCTGAAGCGCAGTCATCTAGGGACAGCCCAGAGGCTTCGCGTGCTTGTTGAACCCAGTTTTTCATACTCATCCTCCGCGCTTGATCATTACCAGATTAACGGGTAAAAAACTGCTGTCAATCTGGGAATACCACCTTATTTGATAGCATGTTTCGCGTGGATGGGAGGACCGATGGAGAACTATATTGGCGACAACATTCATGCAATTCGCGGTAACTTCGGTTTGTCGCAAGAGCAGCTTGCAGCGATAGCGGAAGTGAGCCAGACTTCCGTCTCCGCCTGGGAATGCGGGCAGACTATCCCGCGTTTTTCCAATGCCGTGAAGATCGTTGAATCTTTGCCTAGCCTGACTATGGACGATGTGTATAGCCAGGTGCTTGGGTACGCGCGCAGGGTATTGCAGCAAGCGCATCCAGAGTCTGGATCGTCGTTCGGATTTGTTCCCTTGTATGGATCTATTGCTGCGGGTGCTCCCATCGAGATGCTTCAGATCGAGGAAATCCATCCTGTGCCCAATGCACTGTTGCTGCGTTATCCGAAAGCGTTTTATTTGCGCGTTAAGGGCAAATCTATGAATAGGGTCCTGCCCAACGGCAGCTATGCATTGGTTTGTCCCACTTCGGAAGTTGTAGACGGATCTGTGTATGCGGTAAGCGTTGGTTCATCGAATGCGACGGTGAAGCGGGTGCGAAAACTAAATAACGGAATTGCCCTAGAACCTGATTCGAATGACCCCACCTATAAGTCTCAGGTATTTGATTACGGAGATGGGGAACGTGAAACCCTGTCTGTTATTGGCAGAGTCGTGTGGTTTTGCGTGCCTTACGACTATGAGATTTAGTCCCCTGAAATTTTTTCAAAAAAGGGGTTGCGCGTAAAACTGGTTTCCGTATAATACTTTCTTGCGCGCGGACGTGGCTCAGCTGGTAGAGCACAACCTTGCCAAGGTTGGGGTCGCGGGTTCGAACCCCGTCGTCCGCTCCATTGAAACATCGAAGCCCTTGCAGTTACCTGCAAGGGCTTCTTTCATTTCAGGTACAATAACTTTGTTTTCAAGAGGGGAAGGGGACGCGCATGGCGCATGAAGAGGAAAACCATCCTGAAGAAGAAAATGCTGGATCCCAAAGCATTTCCGAGGGCGTAGCTGCCGCTCGCGCTGAAATTGCCCGAAGGGCAGAAATTCGCTCTGGTGTAACAAAGCCTGTAGCGAAGAAAAGCGAAAACGGCATTCCCGGCGGGCAGACGCTGAAAATGTTTCTGCTGAAGTTGGTCTTTGGTTTAGTGCTGATTGTTCTGATTGGTTATTTCTTCCTTCAGGCGCTTGCGGGTACGATCAATGTTGGCATTAATTCCACCAATACGGACCTGAACGGCAAGGAAGTTTCGGTTGCGTTGTACAACGGCGATGTGGCTGGCCTTTTGACCGACGGCGATCCTTCGAACGATCCCGAACCAGCCGAGGTGCACAAGTGTACTGTTGGCCAGCGAACCACCTTCAATCTACACGATTTCGGCAGCCATACCCTTATGGCAACTTTGGCTAACGAAGAGGATGGTCCTGCATCGTGCGACCCCTATGTGGTTACTGCTTGGGGTTTGGATATGGGTACCACATTGTATATGAATTAGCTTTTTTGGAAGGCGCCCTGGCGCCTTCTTTATTGGTTGCTATCGAGCTCTGCCTTTTCAACTCACGCATTGTTCGGGTGGCATGATCAAACCGTGATGATTTTTTGTTGCGACACTACGTTGAGCTTGATGCGTTGCTTCGTGATAAGATAACAACACCCTGTGGGGGAGTAGTTGGCATAGAATATATGTGGCCCGTCAACAAGCATGGCTTGCATTCGCTGCGAGTCTGGCGTGTCTTCAATAACGAGACTCACGGTACCTAGAAGCATTCGTTCCGCTTCTAGGTACCGTGAGTTTTTTTATGGTCGGGTTAAGGACAAAGAAAGGCAGTGCGTAAATGGATCTTTCGATCTTCGCCACGCCAGAGGCATGGATCAGCTTGGTTACGCTGATGTTTTTGGAAATTGTGCTTGGTGTGGACAACCTAGTGTTCATCGTTCTTACCAGCGATCGACTTCCTCCCGAAAAACAGCATATCGGTCGCAAGCTCGGTCTGCTCGGCGCGTTGGTTTCGCGCGTTGTGTTCCTCTGCTTCGCTTCGTTCCTTGTTCATATGACCGACAAGCTGTTTACTATTCCCGGTCTCTATATCAACGGTGCTGAATTCGGCCTTTCGGTCCGAGACCTTGTGCTCTTCTTGGGCGGCTTGTACTTGATCTATAAGGGCATTGTGGAACTCCGTGATGTGCTCAAACTTTCAGAGGAAAAAGAAAGTCAGGGTGATGCGGACAAGCCCCGTAAAACCATCGGACTTGCTGGTGCTGTGGCCACCATTATGGTCATGGATATCGTGTTCTCCATCGACTCCGTAATCACTGCTGTTGGTTTGGCGAACCACCTTATTGTCATGATCATTGCGGTTATGCTCGCAGTTTTCCTTATGATGGTGTTCATCGATCCCATTTCCGACTTCATCAACACCCATACCGAAATGAAGATTTTGGCGCTGGTATTCATTACCGTTATTGGCGTTTTGCTGGTGCTCGACGGCTTGGGTATCAACTCTGGCATTGAAGTGCTCGATATGCATGCAGAGAAACTCATGGTGTACTTCGCTATGGTCTTTGCCATTGTGCTCGAGGTGATACAGATGCGCTACAACAAGAACTATCAGGAGTGGACGATGCGCAAGAACCTCGAAATCATGCGTGCTCGAGGTTACGACCCCCAGAACACCGACACCATTCAGCTGGCAAACGCTTTGATAGAAGCTGAAAACTTGAAAAAGGATCCGAATAACAAGGAAGCCATATAGCACGTAAGCCCTAGCGTCATTCTTTAGGCTCGGCTCGTTGATTCCCTCAATCATGAAATAGCCCTTGGCTCGTATGAGCCAAGGGCTATTTGTTTAAAGATGCATCGGATTCGATATGCTGAAAGGCTAATTGCTCGTGGCTGAAATGTTTGTAGCATTCATCGGACACCACAAAACGCACTGATCCGGGAAGGGATCGGGCGATGATGGGCGTTGTGACCTCGGTGGGCTCACCGTCATACTCGATCCGCATTGCAGGTTCTGCATCGATGCGGATTTCTCTGCCGCGGTAGATCTCAAGACCGCCAACTTTTTTTGCGAGTGATCCCGTGTGGTCAAACACTTTAGCCATAAGCGTAGGTAAGAGCTGTATGGCGTTTTCCGTTTTCAGCACAACCACATCGAGCTTCCCATCGCGGGGAAGATTTTCGTCTGCTACCTGAAGGTCAAACTGTATCTTCGAGAAATTTGCCAACACAACACCGATGCCTGACACTTCCACGGTTTCACCGTCGATAGTGAGAGTGAAAGTGGAAACTTGCGGCTTAGGGTTGGAAAAGGCGGCTTCGAAGTAGGCCATATCACCCAGAAGGTGTTTATTGCCAGTGGCGTTGCGCATAATCAACTCGTCATATCCGCAACCCGCCATGATGGTGAAGCCAAGCTTTGTGCCGTCGGTTGCTTCGATTTCGCCCATGTCGAAGTCGAGCGTAAGCGCTTCGTCTACCAATTTGCACAGTGCGTGCGATTCGTTGGGCTCGAACAGGTTGAGCGCCAGGAGATTTGCGGTACCGGCAGGGAAGGGAAGAATGGGAATCCCTGTGTTGCGAAGCTCGTAGCTCACCGAAGCGATGGTTCCATCGCCGCCGCTCGCTACCACGAAGTCGTATTCGGCGGCATCCTCGAGCAGTGGCGTAAGTTCAGTATCCGGCCCGAAAGAGCGGATGGTAACGGAGTCGCCTTGCTCGGCGTAACTGCGTATGAAGTCATATACCGCGCCGTTGCGGAGGCCAGAGCGTAGATTATGTATGACGAGTACTTTCACGGTCACCCCTTTTGTTACCATGCAATGGTACATGATATGACCGCTTGCGGAGCGAAACGCCCATGGGCTGAGCATAACCGCGGGCGTTGTTCGATAAAACGATACGAAGGGTGTTCAATGCTCGTCGAAACCGACGCTGCTTTACGGGATTTTATGGCGCGCTGTGCCAAGAGTCCCTACATGGCTATAGATACCGAGTTTTTGCGCGAGAAAACGTACTATGCAAAGCTCTGTTTAGTGCAGATCGCTATCGAAGGCGAAGTTGCCATTATCGATCCGCTGGGAATTCGCGACCTGTCGGTGATGGCTCCAGCGCTCTCCGACCCGAATATCATGAAGATTTTCCACGCTTCTTCTCAGGACATCGAAATCTTGTATCACGAAACTGGCGTTGTTCCTACGCCAGTGTTCGATACGCAAGTTGCTGCTGCATTGTTGGGAAAAACCCAGCAAGCGTCGTATGCTTCGCTGGTCCATACTTTCTGTGGGGTTACTCTGCCGAAAAAGGATTCGTTTACCGATTGGTCGCGAAGACCGCTTTCCGACTCGCAGGTGGAATACGCTGCAGACGATGTAACCTATCTGCCTAAGATCTATCGCGATATGGTTAGCCGCTTGAAGGAAAAGGGTCGTCTTTCTTGGTTGGATGATGCGTTTGCGGAAATATCCAATCCCGAAAAGTACGAAATCGATCCACGTACACGCTGGCGCAAGTTGCGTCGTGTAAACCAACTCACTCCTCGCCAAATTGCGGCAGCGCGGGAATTCGCTGCTTGGCGCGAAGAACGTGCCCAGAAAGCGAATATCCCTCGAAAATGGGTTGTTTCTGATGAGCAAATCGTAGAAGCGTGCCGCCGTGAAGCTCGAACCTTGGATGAGTTGTACATGGTGCGCGGCATGCGTGAAAGTTTGCGTCCTGCCGAAGGTCGTATTGCGCTGAAGTGCATCAAATGCGGGTTGGAATGTGCGGAAGAGGATCTTCCTGTAGTTCAGAAGGCCCACAAGAGCGAGGCCAACGTCGACATTGCGGTAGATCTGATGAACGCCATCGTCCATCTACGTGCTCGCCAAAATCGTATTGCTCCGCAAACGTTGGCTCCGCAAAATGAGCTCATGAAGCTTGCGCGTGGCCATGAGGAAGATTGCGAATTGCTTACTGGTTGGCGCTATCGCGTGGTAGGCAAGGAGCTTTCCGCATTTCTGAACGGTGAGTTTTCTTTACGACTCGATGACGGAAACTTGGTTATCGATCGTCCTCGCAAATCAGCGGAATAAATGCCGTTATCCTATTTTGGACTTTAGTGTACGAATTTGAGCTAATTGGGAGACCATCCAATGCATATGAGTTATTTGCTGATCCTGGTTGTTACTGTTGCGATTGGCGCGTTTGCCACCTGGTATGTTAACCATCAGATTAAGAAGTACTCGCATGTGCCTAATTCCAGCCACATGACGGGCTATCAGGTTGCCGTTGGCATGCTGAGCTATTACGGAATTGAAGGTGTGCAGGTGCATCGTGGTGGTTCCGATCAGAATTTCTTCAACCCTAAAGACAATTCGGTAACGCTCTCTTACGATGTTTTTGATGGCTCTTCTATTACTGCTACTGCTACAGCGTGCCACGAGGTGGGTCATGCATGTCAGTATGCAATGGGCTATGCGCCCATGAAGGCGCGTGGCGCTCTTGTTCCCGTGGTTGAGTTTGCCACCAATACGTGGTTTATTTTACTTCTGGTGGGTATCTTCCTGAATATGGCTGGGTTGGTAACCCTGGCAATTGTGTTCTATGCTTTTGCGGTTTTGTTCCAGATTGTCACGTTGCCTGTGGAATTCAATGCTAGTCGCCGTGCGTTGTCCTATATGGCAGAAACGGGTATTCCCGGTGGCGAACAGGCCGGTGCTTGGAATGTGCTTCGTGCGTGCGCCTTTACCTATGTGGCTGCTGCTCTCGTTTCGATTCTACAGCTGCTCTATTACCTCTCTGCGTTTAATAACGAGGATTAACCCATGGCGCGTGACAGCACGCCAGATATGAGTGGCTTTGGCTATATAGATTCGCCCCGAGGTGGACAGGCTGCCCCAACCCACGACGATGTGGTTGCGGCTGCCAAGAGCGCTGCGGCGCGTGCGGCAACGTATCGTTCTGCCGACCCTGGGTTTGCTGTGAGCGGGGTAGGGGGCGCTTCCTCGTCAAAGAGGGAATCGGATATCCTTTCCGTTACCGAAGTTACCAATATTGCAAATTCCATTCTGAAGAACCATACATTCCACGTAATGGGAGAGGTCAGCGAACTTTCGGATAAGCCTGGCTACAAGGCCGTGTACTTTACGGTCAAAGATGAGGGTGCGGTTATGACGTGCCTGATGTGGAAGAACCGCTATCAAACCAGCGGTGTGAAGTTGTTTATCGGCGCTAAGGTCGAGTTAACAGGCAAGTTCAGCATATTCGCTCGTTCTGGCAAGCTTGATTTCAACGTTTACGGTATCAAGCTTGCTGGTGAGGGGGCTCTTCGCCAGCAGGTAGCCCAGTTGGCCGAAAAGCTAAAGGCCGAAGGGCTCATGGATGCATCTCGCAAACGCCCTATTCCGCGTATTCCCCTTACCGTGGGTATTGTTACTTCCCCAAATGGTGCAGTGGTGCACGATGCTCTGCGAACTTTTCGACGACGTTTCCCTTTGGCGCGCATGGTTGTTGCTGGCGTGCCGGTTGAAGGGCCTACTGCGGCGCGCGATATGACCGATGCCTTGCAGCTGGTTTGCGATTCCGGTGTCGAGGTTATCCTGCTTTTGCGCGGTGGTGGTTCGTTCGAAAGCTTTATGCCTTTCAATGACGAAGGTCTGGCTCGCGCTATTTCCGCTTGTCCTGTTCCTGTGGTAACGGGCATTGGGCATGAGCCCGACACCACCATTGCCGACATGGTGTCCGACTATCGAGCGTCTACGCCAACCCAGGCGGCTCTCGCTGTGTCGCCCGATTCTGCCGAGTTGAACTCATTGGTGGATACGCTGCTTTCCCGTATGGATAAAAGCTTGGTTAATCGTCTCAACCGTTCGGTTGAGTATTTGGACGCGATGGCTTCCCGGCCCGTTTTACGCGATCCTGCTTCAATGTACGAAGCTGACGCTCGCATGCTTGATCTTTATCAAGACCGCATGGAACGTGCCGCTGGGCTGCAGGTTGGCAGTTCTGCAGATGCTCTTGTTCAACTTACAACCCGCTTAGACCGACTGGGCCCGCATATTGCCTTGTCTCAGCAGGAGCGTCTCGAGTCGTATGCGGCGCGCCTGCAGGCGTCCTTGCCGTTTTCTCTGCAAGTGGCTGAAAGCGAACTCATGCGTGCCTCTGCTTCGTTTAAGGCTTGCGGAGAAGCCATGTTGGCTAAACCAACGCATGAAGTGGATTTGGGGGCTGAATCGCTGTCGCGTTTAGGGAAAACACTGCTCGATCCTTATTATTCGGAAGCTGCTATTGCTACCTCGCGCCTGAACGATCTTTCGCCACTGCATATTCTGGAGCGCGGTTGGTCTATTGCGCGCAACGAAGAGGGAAGTGTTTTGCGCAGCGTAACCGAGGTTCAGCCAGACGATTTGGTCGAGGTTCAGCTATTAGACGGTGCCCTTTCTTGTCGTGTTGAGGGGGAAGTGGCTTCCGGTTTGTCAGAATTACTTTCATTGGAGGATTCCCATGAGTGAAGAACAAAATGTCGATCTAACGTTCCGTGAGGCAATTACCGAGCTTGGTCAGATTGTGGAAGCTCTGGAAAGCAACAAGCTCGAGCTTGAAGAGAGCCTCGTCAAATACGAGCGAGGAATTGTGCTTATCCGCTTTTTGCGTGGTCGCTTGGAAAACGCCCAGCAGCGCGTTGATGTGCTGAAAGGCGAACTTGGTATGCCTGTAAATGACGACGTGGTAGACACTACGCTGCAGAAGGCGTAAACCTGATATGATCATTCCGTGCGCCGATGCGTATGGCTATTTGAAAGGAACCGACTATGGCCGATTGCCCGTTTTGCAACATTATTGAAGGGGCTATTCCTTCTGCGAAGGTGTACGAGGACGATGTCTGCTACGCGTTCGATGATATTGCTCCCGAAGCGCCCGTTCATACTCTTATTGTTCCCAAGCAGCATTTCGCTTCACTCAATGATGGTGTTCCAGCAGATCTTCTGGGTCAGCTGATGGCTCGTGTGCCTGAAATCGCCAAGATCAAAGGCATCGACGAATCAGGCTACCGAGTTGTGGTAAATACGGGTGCAGATGCCGGCCAGACGGTTTTCCATTTTCACATTCATATTTTGGGTGGCAAGAACTTGGGCGAACACGTCTTGTAGTATTTCCTGCTTTTTTGGGGTGGCAGATACGTGGAGATTATTTGACGGCAACTATCCTTTGTACGCCGTTCGTCTGCGTATACGCCCCTTTTGAAGCGTCATTTCTGCCGTTCACCAGTCACCGTAAAATCACTTGCAGTGGAATACGGCCCAAGTCGTTTTTGCGTAAAATAGTTTCTGCAATCGACCACTCTAGGAGGGGATTGGTTTTGAACATTCTTGTCGTTAACGCAGGCTCATCTTCGTTGAAATACCAGTTGGTTAATATTGCCAGCAACAAGGTGCTAGCGAAGGGCTTGTGCGAGCGCGTTGGCAGCGAGCAGTCCCTCCATAAGCACGGCATCGATGAAAACGAATTTGTGTACAAATTGCCCTTGCCAGACCATACTGCTGCTATGCGTGTGGTTCTGGACATCCTGAGCACGGGTCCCAATGCCGTCATTAAAGACATGAACGATATTGCGGCTGTTGGCCATCGCATCGTTCATGGTGGCGAGTTCTTCAAAGAGTCTGCGCTCATCGATGACGATGTAATTTCCAAGATCGACGATCTGGCAGAGCTTGCACCGCTCCATAACAAAGCTGCACTTGCTGGCATCAATGCATGTCGTGCCCTGATGCCCGAAACGCCGATGGTCGCCGTGTTTGACACCTCGTTTTTCCAGACGCTTCCACAGTATTCGTACATGTATCCTATCCCTTACGAGTACTACGAAAAGTACGGCATCCGCAAGTACGGTTTCCACGGCACCTCTCATCGCTATTTGTGCGAGCGTGCGGCGGCTATCTTAGGCGAAGACCTTAACGAAATCCGTCTTATTACCTGCCATTTGGGCAACGGCTGTTCTATTACGGCGGTAGACCATGGCAGACCAATCGACACCACCATGGGCTTTACCCCACTTGATGGCTTGATGATGGGTACGCGTTCTGGCTCTATCGATCCCGCTATTGTTACGTTCCTGATGGATCATGAGGGGTATACCCCTGAAGAAATGAATACCATTTTGAATAAGAAGTCGGGTTTGCTAGGCATTTCCGGCATCAGCAACGACTTGCGTAGTGTTCGGGAGGCTTCCGACGCGGGCGACCCCCGTGCGATCCTTGCCTATGAAATGTACTCTACACGTGTTAAGAAATACATCGGCCAGTGTTTGGCTCTTATGTCGGGCGCCGATGCTATTGTTCTTTCCGCTGGTGTAGGTGAAAATTGCGACAAAATGCGCCGCATGATCTTTGCGGGTTGGCAGCCTCTAGGCATCATCCTTGATCCCGAAAAGAACAAGCAGCGCGGCTTTGAGCGTATTATTTCATCTGATAAGTCGAAGGTTCCGATTATCGTTATCCCTACCGACGAGGAATACATGATTGCGCGTGATACCTACAATATCGTTCACAATCGCAGCCAGATTGTTCCTGCTTCCCATTACGGTACGAAATAACTGGTTTTCAACGGTATCGTTTCATAACTGCAAACCCCATGATGCATCGTAATGGCTATGCATCATGGGGTTTTCTCATTTGCGTTCTTGCTGTTATTTATCGTTTCGGTTGCGGTTCTAAGAAGGTGTTTTTGGGTTGCTCTTCTCTATATTGTCCCCGGCTTTACCAAATAGAGCGCGCCCCATCGGCGTAGAGCGGAAATCCATTTACCATGTCCGAGCAATCGCAAGCTAAGAACAGTGCGGCTGCGGCGATGTCCATCGGGTCGCCGACCTTTCGATTGTGCGGTATGGGGCGGGTTATTGCCTCGTAGGCCTTTTCTTTATTGAGCGTGCTTTGAGTCATATTGGTGTCGATGTATCCTGGGCAAATGCAGTTTGCGCGGATGTTGAAGCGCGACCACTCGAACGCCATGCAGCGGGTCATTTGAACAACTGCGGCTTTTGCTGCCGCATAAGCCGCCATGCGCGTAGATGCCACTCGAGCAACAACTGATGCAAGGTTGATAATATTGCCTTGTTCCTGTTGAATCATGATCTTTGCTACGCGCTTGCAGAGGAAAAACACTGCTTTGAAATCGGTGTCTACTACTCGATCGAATTCATCTTCGTCGGTGTCGACTATCAGCTGGTCATTGCTGAGAACGACCCCTGCATCATTGACGAGGATGTCAATGCGCCCAAAGCTCTCCATAGCTACTTTTACCAGATTGTCTTGATCTTCACTATTGCATACATCGCAGTGTACAGGCACGATTCGTCTACCAGACTCTTGGGAGATTTCCTCTGCGCGTTCTTTAATTTTCTCTTCATTGATATCGGCAATTACCAAATCCGCCCCATACCAGGCATAAGTACGTGCTATGGCGCGACCGATTCCTATTTCGCTGCCAACGCCGGTAATTAACGCGATTTTTCCCGTTAAGTCGAATTTCGGAATACCGATATTTCCTGTAGTAAGTGTGGTGTGGGAGCTCCCTTTCATAACCGCCTCCTCAGTTGATCGCTTTGATTCAAAGCGAGTTTCCCCTCGGTGTTTATAATAAAGAGCTTATTAATTTGCGACTTATTGCTTTGATTAATGATTCTTATTTAATGCTTAAATATTAATAAGCAATGTCGAGAGGAGAAGCGGAGGAGCCATTTGCAACTGATTCAATCCTTGTTGATTGAATCCGAGGGGAGTATCAACAGATGCTCGGAGGTTTTTCATTAAATGGCATCGGAAAAGTCCATTAGTCATTCTAAATTTTCGAATTTGCGATCTGTTTACCTGGGATTATTATTTGACCTCATAGATTGTTCGACTATTTATTTTCAGTTCGCATTGGTAGGGATGTTGTTCGAAAAATAGAATTGAGCTATGAACGCGTTATGCGTTTACGGAGGGTGTTTATATTTAGGGGGAACAATGGATTTTGAACTGACACCTGATCAGGAACTCTTTATCGCTAGTGCTAAAGAGTATGCGGAAAAGTACTTCACGCCCGAAGCTATTAAGCAGGCCTATGAGGTTGACCATCATATCAGCTTAGAAGCAGCCATGGCTTTCCGCGAGTTGGGCTTCATGCATCTTGGCCTTCCTGAAGAGGTTGGCGGCATTCCTTGTGACAAGCTCACGCTGGTCCTGCTCATGGAAAAGCTGCATGAATACACCACCTGCGTTTTGCCTTTCCAGACCGATTTCAACTCCATCATGGACGTTATTGAATTTGGCAACGAAGAGCAGCAGAAGAAGATCATGGATGTTGTGAACAACGTTCCAAGCACGAGCGTTGCGGTAACGGCGATTTCTGAGCCTGGCGCTGGCTCTGACAACAACGCTATGACGTGTGTTACCGTGAAGCAGCCTGATGGTACCTACTTGCTCAACGGCCAAAAGACCTGGGTGACCATTGGTCATCTGGCGGTATACACCATTCTGGTAGCCAAAGACGAAGATCCGTCGTATGAAAACGATAACTACTCACTGTGGATGATCCCTAACGACATTGAGGGTTATACCTTTGGCGGCCTGGAGAAAATCGGTCAGCAGATTGTTCCGTTTGTGGACTGCTTCTTCGACAATGTGGTTCTCACCGAAGATATGCGCCTTGGCAAACCTGGTGAAGGTTGGAAGAACCTGATGAAGAAGCTTGAGTTTGAGCGCTGCCTGGTAGTTGCTCAGGCTCTCGGTCAGGCTCAGGCTGTTATGAATGAGGCGGGTGCCTATTGCTCGGAGCGCATCTGCTTCCAGAAGCCCATTGGCGACATCAGCGCAATTCAGCAGCATCTTGTTGAGATGGAAACCATTTTGGATAATGTGCGTACGCGTCTCTACAAGGTAACCACCATGCTCGACAAGGGCCAGTCTACGCGCCTTGAGTCGGCGTTGTTGAAGTCGTATGCATGCCAGAATCTCACCAAGGTAGCTGAGCATGCACTTTCCATCTATGCCGGTATCGGATATACGAAGGAAATCAATGCGGGTCGCATTTGGAACGACTTGAAGGGTTACGAATTCGCAGGCGGTACCACGGAAATCATGAACTACATTTCCGGTCGTCAGCTGGTTAAAAAGTACAAGAAGCAGTAGTGCGTCTCAAGTGTTCTCCTTCGTGAAAGAGAAAGAGCCCCGGTAGGGGCTCTTTCTCTTTGTGCTATTGCAGGAGCGTGTTCTGGCAAAGCTAGCTTGTTTGTTGCTGTTGGATAGGACAACGAAATCGAAAAGGGCATGACTGGCAATTTGCCTCGTCATGCCCTGTTTTAATTGGGATTGGTGTGAAGCGTTGGTTTTGGCGCTTCAGCAATGTTGGCCGCTAGAGAGTCTGAGCCTGAACGCAGGTGATGGCGATAACGCCAACTACATCTTCTGCCGTGCAGCCACGGGAAAGATCGTTAACCGGTGCAGCAATACCCTGAAGGATAGGACCGTATGCTTCAGCCTTCGCAAGACGCTGAACAAGCTTGTAGCCTATGTTAGCAGCATCGAGGTCGGGGAAGATGAGGGTATTTGCCTTGCCGGCAACTGGTGAGCCAGGAGCCTTAGAGGCACCAACTTCAGGGATGATAGCGGCATCGAGCTGCAGCTCACCGTCAGCATTCAAGTCGGGGTAGTTTTCCTTGATATAGGTCATAGCGTCTACGACCTTCTGGGCATCGTCGTTCTTGGCGCTGCCATGCGAGGAGTGGGAGAGCAGGGCTATGCGTGCTTCTTTGCCCAGCAGACGCTTGAAGGACTGATTAGTGAGGTTCGCGATGTGTGCCAGCTTTTCAGCAGTGGGCTGAATCTCAAGTGCGCAGTCGGCGAAGGCAAAGACGCCATTTTCGCCCAGGTCGCAGTTGGGAACTTCCATCAGGAAGAGGGAGCTTACCATAGGCGCGCCTGGAGCGGTCTTCAAGACCTTCAGGGCAGGGGAGAGAATCTTCACGGTTGCGCAGCTTGCGCCGCCTACCAAACCGTCGCACTGGCCGGTTTTCACCATCATTGTTGCAAAGTAGATGTTGTCTTTCGTTACCAGCTCGCGGGCTTCCTCTTCGGTCATGCCCTTCTTCTTGCGCAGTTCGAAGAGGAGGCTTGCGAATTCATCGACCTTATCGGAAGTTGCGGGATTGATGATTTCGGCACCTTCGAGGTTGTAGCCTTTTGCGTTGATCTCTTCTGCGTCGCCAAGGATTACCAGATTTGCAATGCCCTGTTTCAGGGTTTCTTCTGCAGCGGCCAGGATACGATCGTCGTGGCCTTCAGGCAAAACGATAGTCTTTTTGTCGGCTTTGGCGCGTTCAACCATCGAATCGATGAGCGTGGTCATAAACATTCCTTTCATGGGTGATGTTTCTCTCGTGCTCCATTTTAGCGCGCAGGGCACTAGGTGGGTATAATGTGCCCTTGAGGTTAATCTCTGAAGGCGTGAACGGAAAGGTTAGGTGTGCCGCTTCATGAAAACGATCTCCTTTGCGGTGCCGTGCTATAACTCGGCTAACTATATGGAGAAGTGCGTTGATTCCCTGCTGCCCTGCGGTGACGATGTTGAGATCATTTTGGTCAACGATGGTTCCACTCGTGACAATACGGCTGAAATCGCCGATCGTCTGGCAGAAGAGCACCCTGGCATTGTTCGTGCCATCCACAAAGAAAATGGCGGTCATGGCTCTGCGGTTAATGCGGGTTTGGCCGCTGCTCAGGGTTACTACTATAAAGTGGTTGATTCTGACGACTGGCTTGATAAGAACGCTATGGATGTTATCATGCCGTATCTGCGCGAGCAGAAGAGCCGCGCCGTAGAGCTTGGTGGCAATGCCGTAGGCACTGATATGGTTATCGGCAACTACGTGTACGAAAAGGTATTCGAGAACTCTCGTACTGTTATGCGTTACACCAATGTGTTTCCGACTGATAAGGAGTTTGGCTGGTCTGACGTGGGGCATTTCCGCTCCTCACAGTATCTGCTTATGCACTCGGTAATCTATCGTACTCAGTTGCTGCGCGATATGGACTTGAAGCTTCCGGAGCACTGCTTCTACGTGGATAACGTGTTTGTGTATGTGCCGCTGCCGCATGTTCAAACTATGCGTTACTTCGACGTTGATATGTATCGCTACTTTATTGGTCGCGATGATCAATCGGTCAACGAAAAGGTAATGCTTTCCCGTATTGACCAGCAGATTCGTGTTACCAAAACCATGATCGATGCAGTGGATTTGAATACGGTTGAAAACTCTCACCTGCGCAAATATATGCACAACTATCTGTCCATGATGATGTGCATTTGCTCGGTGTTCTTGCGTATGGAGCAGACTCCCGAAAACGAGGAAAAGCGCGCAGATGTATGGGCGTACCTGAAGGCAAAGGATGCGAAACTGTATAGTCAGTTGAAACATACGTTGCTGAATGCCGGCACCAACATCCCCACACCGCTGGGTAGACAGTTTGGTCTGACGGCGTATCATGTCGCTCAGAAAATTTTCAAGTTCAATTAATCGAAGTGCCGTCCTATGGGCGGCACTTTTGCTATTAGGGCGAGGTTACGCTGCTCATTGCATGCGTGTCTAGGGTCTCTAACCAGGGCCGAGTGGGGTGCCAGACAATCGATGGTATTTAGGCCAGTTTACGAAATATCACCCTATACTTGCCGACAATTCCTTGCAACCCGCACTTTGAAGTGCGTGGATGGCTAGTCTTTATAATCTTCTGGGTTTTTGGCGCTGCTTCCCGTGGTTTCTTGGTAAGTTCGCAATTCGTGGCCAAATCTAACAGCATTTTCTCCAAACCGTTGAGCTATCAGGTCGTTTGCTTCAAGAAGTTTCTTGTTTGCTTCAGCTTTTCTGATGAGTGGGCTATTGATGCTGATTTCGTTTCTTTCGGTGCTTGGCGCAATATCAAACAAGGTCCCTTGCACTGGATCGTCGTTAAAGCCGCTTACCCCAACGCCTATGAGGCGCAAAGGCTCCCATCCGTCCCATACCTCATTGAGCATGCTGTAGAGCTCAGGGAGCCACACAAGATCGTTTGTTCCGAGGTCGGCTTTATGCCGTTGGCAGGTGCGCACTGATAGATCTTCTCTTCGAATCTTCAAATGAAGGGTGGTGCCTTCTATTCCTTTACGACGCAAGCGTCTACCGACTTTATGTGCCATGGTGGCGATACGAGCATGGATTTCTTTTCTATCGGTAAGGCTAACCGCAAAGCTGATTTCGTTAGAAACCGATTTTGCCGGCTCACGAATGCTTGCTACCGCGGTGTCTATTCCTCGGCAACGATCCATCATCAGCTTTGTGTTCTTGCCAAAAACTTCTTTTAACAATACTGGATCCGCATTGGCTACGTCCCCCAGCGTGCGCAAGTGGTAGGCGTTAAGCTTTTTTTGAGCAACAGGTCCAATCCCGCTCATTTCGGCTACGGGAAGGGGAGCTAAAAATGCTGCCGAATCACCGGGATACACCACGGTAAGGCCGCGGGGTTTGTTCTGGTTTGAGGCTATTTTTGCCACCGCTTTAGATTCACCAAGACCGATCGAGCACGTAATGCCGAGTTCGGCAACGCGTTGTTGGATGCGTTTTGCTATGGCTATTGGATGCTCGCGGTTGGTCCTCGTTGGTGTGATGTCGAGAAAGGCCTCATCGATGCTTACCTGCATCAGGTGAGGTGATTCGTCTTGCAGAATGCCCATTACCTTCTGCGATAGTTCGCGATATCGATGGAAATTGCCAGGCGCCCAGATAGCTTGTGGGCATAGGCGAGCCGCGGTGGATGAGGGCATGGCAGAGTGTACGCCGAATTTACGTGCTTCATAGGATGCCGTGGACACGACACCGCGCTTTGTGGGATCCCCTCCGACGATGACGGGTTTCCCTTTCCATTCTGGATGATCAAGCTGCTCGACTGACGCAAAGAAAGCATCAAGATCCATAAGTATTATGGCTGTTCCATTCCAGGGGCGCAGTGGGTGGCTATGTGGTTCGGTTTGAATCATGGCACCAGTGTACCAGTGGGCGCTTTGAGGCTGCTAGATTGTATTGGTGTAGCGAGTTGGGCTTCTTCGATCTGTGCAAATCGCAGTGCAAGGCGGGTAGCATTGGAATCGTTGAAGATGCTCGAGGTAGTTGGATTAGCGCTCGCTTGCCAAGAAGAATAGAGCAAGAGTACCAGGTCCAGAGTGAGCGCCAATCACCGGGTCGACGTAATTTACCAGATACTTTGTTACGCCAAAATTTTTGGTTATGAGGCTCTGCAGGTACTCCACGTCTTCAATGCAGTCGCCATGTGAAATGCCAACTACCTGATCGGCAACAGGGGCGTTTGCCGTAGCTTCCATGTGCTCGACCAGGCCTTGGATGCTCTTTTTGCGTCCACGCTTTTTTTCGAGAGGGATAAGGTGGCCTTCGTTGTCGACATGCATTACGGGTTTGATTTTGAGCATGCTGCCAGCGAAAGCGGCTGTTCGGGACACGCGTCCGCCGCGATAAAGGAACATCAAATCATCTACGGTGAACCAGTGGGCTAACTTTAATTTATTTTCGCGTACCCACGCGGCAACTTCGGCCAAAGAAGCGCCCCCCTGCTTCATTTTTGCAGCATAGTACACGAGAAGGCCTTCTCCCATGGATGCCGCAAGGGTGTCAATGCATTCGATGGTGCGCTCGGGAAAACGTGTGCGCAGATCGTGGCTCAACGTCTCGATGGAATCGTAGGTGCCAGATAGACCACTGGAAAAACCCAGGTAAAGAATGTCTTTTCCTGATTTGAGAATATCGGTAAGCAGTTTTTCGGAGTTTGAGAGATTCGGTAGTGACGTGGTTATTACTTTTCCCTCGCGCATCATGGTGTAAAACTGCTTCAGGTCGGTGGTTTCTCCTTTGAGGTAGCTTTGGTGCTGTACACCGTCGACCATGAAGGTTAGGGGAAGGATTTCCAGTTCGAGCTCATCGATAAGAACCTCAGTGAGGTTGCAAGAAGAATCGGTGACAATCTGATAAGACATAGTGCGTCCTCCCCATTAAGATGCGTGTTCCCCTGTAAGGTTAGCACATCGCTTGCTAGGCAAAACAAAACTATCACCTGCGCTTTGTTGGTTTATCGAGCGATTGACGATGGCTATTATTCGGGGCTGTGGCTGAATTGCAAAGCGCTTCATTTCTAGATGGCACCACTCAATTTGGCTGTTGCCCAGTTGAAACTTGCGTTAGATCAGATGCTGTTGCTCAAGAAATGCCTCAATTAGTAAATTCACCTCAGTTGGATTGTCGCTATTTGCGTTATGGCCAGCTCCTTCTACCCAACAGACAGGGTTGCTCTCTTCCTTCGCCCACTGCTGGTTGTATCGAGCGGTATACCCCGCCCGATCTTTATCTCCGCAAATAAGCAGCGTTGGGCATTCGAGTCTATAGGTTTTGTTTTTCTCTATTTCCCGAGACAGTTCCTTGTATCCATGGCTAACGAGCTTGCAGTACTCCATTTTTCGATAATCGAGCATCATTCTTTTTATTAGCAGCGCTCCCTTGGCGGTTTCGGCACACCCGTTTGCGCCTGACCAGAGAATTAGTTGCCAGGGAAGGCCTATATAAACTAAAAAAGTGTGTTTAAGGCCCCAGAGCTCCCATGTACGGTAATGGCTGCGCCCGAGGGGCGCGGAATCAATCGAAATGAAGGCTAGCGTTTTTCTAGGGAAGCGCTCCATGAACGCCTGAGATATATAGCCTCCCATGGATTGGCCCACTAATACTGGATTGCTGATACTCTCCGATTCTAGGAGGTTGTTGAGCCATTCTGCAAGTTGCCCAATGGTCCAGGTGGTATCAAACGGTCGGGACTTCCCGTGTGATGGCGGATCCCATACAAGCAGGTTGGCCTTTCCCTTAAAGTGCTCTAGCTGGTCTTTGAACAGGTGGTGATTGGCGGTAAGGCCCGGGAGGAAAACAAGCCATGGTTTCGATGGGATTTTGGAAGCGTTGATCCAATAGGTTATAAATCCCTGCTCGGTGGGATAATTTTTTTGAATCATGATGCCGCCTTTGGAAGGGCTGTCGGTATTTGAATTATTGTATCCGGTTTTGTCTAGCAACAACTTGTTGCTAGCTTCACCAGATGCAGGGTATTACAGTGAGCAATGCCAGATGGATTGATGAAAAGGGCGATAGCAATGAAGCTTAATGAAACGATATCAAAAGCAAGAAAACGCAAAGGACTCACTCAAGAACAGCTTGCGCAAAAGCTCTATGTGACACGCCAGGCAGTTTCACGATGGGAGCGCGGCGAGGTTGTTCCTGGAATCGATATGCTGAAGCTTATCGCTATAACTCTCGAAGAGCCTATTGTCCACTTACTTGACATGCCGGAGCATTATTGCGAAAGCTGTGGCATGATGCTTTCGCCTGATGAGTACGGTACCGATAGCGATGGCGCCAAAACCGATCATTATTGCAAATGGTGCTTTGAACAGGGGAAATATACCTATGAAACATCTATGGAAGCAATGATAGAGGATTGTGCGCCTCGCTTAGCGGAAAACACTGGTATGACAAACGATGAAGCTGTTTCCTTGATGGGTGCCGTGCTCCCTCATCTTCAGCGGTGGAGTGCATCCTTTGCGAACGGAACTCGAAACTAAGCCATCTAAATAATTCTCTGTCTTGTTTGCGGAGTAGGGGAGCTGCTTGATTGATATCATTGAGCGAGTCATTTTAAGAGGTGCTTATGTCTGAATTGATATCGCTCAATATGGGGAATTTAACCGCTGCAGTCGATCCTATGGGTGCGCAGCTGTGCAGCCTGAAGCTGAACCAAAACGAGTATTTGTGGCAAGGCAACCCAGCTTTCTGGTCGCGCCGTGCGCCAATTTTGTTTCCTATAGTAGGCTCGCTTCGCAATGGCAGGGCCGAATCTGCTCAAGGACCTTGTACTATGGGGCGCCATGGCATCGCTCGAAACTACGAGCATAGTATTGAGAGTAGGGACGAGTTTTCAGTAACATTCAAGTTGGCTAGCAATAAAGAAACGCTGGAGGCATATCCCTTTCGCTTCACATTGAAAACTACGTATTCACTGGTTAGCGAACGAACGCTGTCCCAGACGTTTTGTGTTGCGAATGACGGTTCTGTCCCAATGCCTTTCTGCATCGGAGGTCATCCAGCTTTCAACGTCCCTGTTCCTGGTGCGGTAGACGAATCGTTTGAGGATTATGTTTTGAAGTTCGAGAAGCCTTGGAGCTGTATGTTGCCGACAATCGGGGACGATGGCCTTATGCGTCGGGATGAGCTTCGTGAGTGCCCGGCGGGTGCTGACTTCGTTCAAATTGACCATCGTTGCTTTGATCATGACGCCTTGGTATTCTCCGATGTTCCTGAACGGAGGCTGACCTTGTTGGGCGCAAAGAGCAATCATGGGGTCCAGATCGATTTTCCTCGTTTTAAGTATTTGGGCGTCTGGTCAGCGGCCAATGATGCTCCCTTTGTTGCACTTGAACCTTGGACCGGTCATACAACCGCATGCGATGAAGGGGACGTTTTCGAGGAGAAGGTAGGAATGACTATCCTGCAGCCTGGCGAATCTGATACGCGCACGTTCAGCATTACCTTGCTTTAGATCCCCTCGCGTTTTCGTTTGGTGGCGGCTTTGATCTAAATTTGTTGGCTTGCGTCGGCTTTAGTTCTTGGCGGAGATGCCAAGTTGTCGCTTGGGTCGAAAGGGACGGATCAGGGCTATACTTCTCCTTGATTCGACTTTACGAAGGAGGTGAGGCTGATGACAAGCAAACGCGCAAGGCATGTTTCCGGTAAAGGTGCGGTATGGCATATGTCCTCAGAGCAGGCTACGTTAGCGAAAATGCCTAAGTACAACGGCTACGCCTGCGGCTACGGTGCTCACGGCAATACGAAATACCATCGCGCAAAATCGAAACGTGCTTGGAAAGCGCAGATGCAAAAAGAAGGAGCCTCTCGGGGCTCCTTCCTGATTGCGGGATATGTTCTGCGGGGAGTTTACGGCTTTAGTTGTCGCTCTTCCTCATATTGATGTACTCGATAAGCTCACTTCGCTTGTGAATGTTCACCTTTTCATATATATGCCTGATATGAGTATTTACGGTATGGGGTGATATCACCAGCTTGCTTGCAATGTTCGAAGCGGTGTTTCCTCGAGCGATAAGCCTTAGGATTTCGCCTTCGCGTTCCGACAGTGCAAATTCGTCAATGATCTGATTACAAACCACATCTACCTGTGCTGGGCTTGCTGGTGCGCTGATCAGGTGCACAATGTTTGATTCGCGTTTGCTCATAGGCACCTGTGCTATAGCAATAAGGCAAATAAAACCTAGGCAGGTATAGGTCGCTACATCGCTGGAAGCTAGCCCGGTCCTTTCGTAGAAAACCGCTAGTGCGTTTCCTGCTGCTATGCCCATACGCGCACAGCCGATCGAGAGCGCAAATGAAATGGTGGGCGGGAAGAAGCCTCGTTTAACTAGGATTCCGAAGTATACCAGCAGCGATATCTCAAGCACACAAGAAATAACTAGGCTCATCAAGAATGCCGGGGTGCTGAACATTCCGTCTGCTATAAAAAGGCAGAAAGCAAGAATGGTGAGTACCAAGAACCACGGGAACATCTTGAAGATACCGTACTGCTGTTTGAGGTAGTTTGTCGCTGCTGAGGCGACAAAGAAGCAGGCACCCATAGTTATTACGCCTACAACAAAGGAGCTTTGTTCCAAGGGGAGATTTTCCCAGGGGATGATTGCTGCCAAGTAATAGCAGGCTGCACCGACCAAGAAACCAATGAAGCAAATTACAATTGCATTGCTTAGTGCTGGCTTCGTGGTGCTTTTTGGCAGCAAAACGGGAAAATCGCGCGTTTCTTGTTTTTCCTCGTATACGAGCAGCATTCCCGAAACAACCACAAGAGCTGCAGTGAACATGGGAACCAAGACGGTAGGCAAAGCAAGGCCAATTAAAACCAAAACGAAAAGCGTGCCACTGAAAACCATGCCGATATGCGGCATGGAAAACTGCGCGTGCATTCGCGTTAAGCACTCGCCCCACAAGATGAGCATCAAGCCCTCAAGGCCTCCTGCGACGCAGGCAAGAACATACATCGATAAATTGGTTGGAAGAAAACCCGGCAAGTACTGCAAGGTAACTGAGCAAAGAGCTAAGCCTACTGGAATGCCGTATGCAAGGTTCTTGTTGTCGGAGAGGTGTGTCCCTCTCTTTATTGCGAAAGCGGTAAAGAGCATGGTGATCGATCCTGCCAGCAGGTTAACAAGCCATGCTTCGGTTACCTGATCATTTAGAAGCTCTGTGCCGAAAAATGAATCCGGAATGAACCAAAGAATGTAGTGGTACGTGAGCAGGAATGAGATTCCGAGGTACTTAAACGATGTGTTTGTGAGCACCTTACGTACGTAATCTTTGGTGTTCTGGCCTTCTTGAGTCACCTTTTTGTCGATTTGTTCATCGTGCTCTTGAATTGAGCCTTCAAGGTCCGTTTTGGATGTTGTCATGGTCCCTCCATAACCTTCTGCATTAATAACCCCATATCAGACGGTTGTTCCATCCTATTAGACTATCCCTCACTAGGTATCACTAGTTTATGGGTAATTGGCATTTTCATTCACAGTAGATATCACTATTTCCTCTGCAGCTTGGCAATCATGTCACTTTTGCGATGAACGTGTTCATATTTTTTCCAATAATCCAGGTATCGGCAATCACGAAAGAAGAAATGCCGAAGAGCTTCGTCCAACAGAGACATGGGGATGGATCTGACGAGGCTTTCCATTGGAGTTATTGCAAGGAGAAAGGAACCGCAATGGCAATTATGGCTAAAAGCATGGGCGAGGTGACATACAAAGACATCTCATCCCTGCATAAGTGGGCACTGTTAATTCTGATCTCGATGGGATCGTCTATTATCTATGCGCCTATGTATCTTAAGAACGTTTTCTACGATCCGCTGATGCAGGCTCTCGGATGCACTAACGCGGACCTCGGCATGATGGTTTCCGCATACGGCTTGGCCGCAATGATTTGTTACTTGCCTTCCGGCATCATTGCAGACAAGGTTCGCATGCGTACCTTGGCAACTGTAGGCTTCCTTGCAACTGCCGTACTCGTATTCGTTTATGCAACGCTTCCTTCTGTAGGTGTTTGCTTGGCACTCTTCGTTGCAATGGGCGTTACCTCCATTCTTATTTGGTGGGGCACTCGATTCAAGGTTGTTCGTCTGTGCTGCGAAGAAGAAGAGTATGCATCCAAGATCGGTATTAGCTACTCTATTTATGGCGTAACCGGTCTTGTTATTGGCCTTATCAACGCTGCTATCATCGCTGCTCTTTCCAACACCCTCGGCGTTGCTGCAGGTGTTCAGGTTATGATCATCTTCCTCGGCGTTATTATCGCTATCCTGGGCGTTCTGTCCTTTTTCCTCATTCCCGATTTCAAGGGCGAGATCAACAAGGATGCTAAGCTCTTCAGCCTCTCTGAGGCAATCGAAGCTTTCAAGCATCCTGGCGTTATCTGGGCATGCATCGCTTACTTCTGCGTATACGCTGTATACCAGGGTGCAACCTACACCACGCCTTACCTCACCCAGTGCTTCGGCGCTGACGGCAACCTCGTTAACGTTGTAGGTCTTATCCGCACCTATGGTATTGGCCTTTTCGCTGGCCCGGTAGTTGGCTTCATCGCTACGAAGATCAAGAGCCCCTCTAAGACCATCATCGGCACCTTCATTCTCTCGATAGCAGTACTTATCGGCTTCATCATGTTCCCGCAGTCCACCGAAGGCGCACTCGTTGCATCCGCTCTGGTTGTTCTCTTCGGCTTCACCACCTACGGTGCATTCGCTATCGGCTCTTCTCCTCTGTCCGAGGTAAAGATTCCGATGCGAATCTTCGGTACCGCAGCTGGCCTGCTCTCCGTTGTTGGCTTCATGCCTGACGTATTCATTCACACCTGGTACGGCTCCATGATCGATGCTCAGGGCACCGCTGCTTACACCGGCATCTTCACCATCGAGATCGTTCTCGCGGTAATCGGTGCATTCTGCCTGTTCATGCTTCTCCGCACGGTTAAGAAGCACTTCGCCACCACCGAAGCTACCGAGGCTGAGGAAACTGCCGAATAGCGGTAAGTAGTTACGACTCATCGGCCCGGGCAGTAATGCCCGGGCGCTAAGAAGGGAAGTACCATGAACAAGCTTGACGTTCTTAACCTGATCAGCCCGCAGATGAAAGCGGTGCTGGAAGTGGAGGACAGCCTTGCTGGCGACGCTAACGACACCAGCGTGGGCTTCGAGCAGATGCGCGCGAATTACATTGAAGGACGAAAGTTCTGGGTTGCTGGCGGTCCCGAAATGGTGGCTAAGCTCGACTCGGAGATTGATGGCCCCAACGGCGCAATTCCCGTTCGCTTCTACTATCCCACCGAGGAATCTTACAAGGGGCGTACCGATGGTACGACGAAGACCCCGACCATTGTATACGTACACGGTGGCGGGTGGGTTTTGGGCAACCTTGAAACGCACGATCGTATCTGTCGTGTACTTGCCGAAAAGAGCGAGGCAATCGTGGTGGCAGTTGATTATCGCCTGTCTCCCGAAGCTAAGTTCCCCTCGGCTGCCCATGAAGTTGCTGCAGTAGCAAAGCATCTTCATGAAAATGCCGATCAGTACGGTATCGACGCTGATCGCATGGGTATGGCTGGCGACTCTGGTGGAGCACACCTGAATCTTGCCGCAACCCTTTACCTTCGCCAGGAAGTGGGCGATGCCTCCTATATCAAGGCACTGCTTCTTTACTACGGCTGCTACGGTTTGACCGATTCCGCATCTCGACGACTTCTCGGTGGTGCTTGGGACGGTCTGACTGAAGAGGATTGGAAATTCTATATCTGCAATTACGCTGAAGACCCTGTGGCAATTCTGAACGAGCCGTATTGCAACCTCTTCCTCAATGATCTGTCTCGCGACATGCCTGCGTGCTACATCGCAGCAGCTGAGTACGATCCTCTTAAGGATGACTCGGCAACTCTCGCAGCAATTTGCGAGCAGTACGGAACTCCTTGCAAGTACGAGGTGTTCGAAGGCACCATCCACGCATTCCTTCACTACACGCGAGTGCTCGATGATGCAAATGATGCTCTTGAACATGGCGCCAGCTTCTTCCGTGAAGTATGCGGCATGGGTTTAAGGGGTATCAACTAGCGAATTATCCCAGCGCTGCGAGCGACGGGGGTTCGAAATAGCTTTTGCAAGCCCGGGAGAGGAACCACGATGGCTTGCAGGGGCAAAACAAAAATTTGACGGCACGGGCCGTCGGAAAAGGAGGACACAATGGATTTCAAGTTGAGTGATGACCAGGAACTCATCGTTCAGGCCTACAAGGACTACATGGAGAGTGAGCCTTGGGACCAGTACTTCCTGGAGTGCGACGAAAAGCATGAGTACCCGCTTCGCTGGGTTAAGGGTCTGTGCGATCTCGGCTTCGATCAGATCATGCTTCCCGAGAGCCATGGCGGTGCCGGCCTTGAGCAGCCTCTCGTAACCCTGATGGCTGTTTACGAGGTTCTTGGTCAGTACGGTGGACCTACCTACGTTCTGTATCAGCTTCCTGGTTTCGAGACCATCATTCGCGAGGGCACTCAGGAGCAGATCGATGCTGTAATGGCATACCTCGGCACCGGTGAGCAGATCTGGAACTCCGCTTGCACCGAGCCTGGCGCTGGCTCTGACGTTTCTAGCCTGACCACCAACTACAAGCGTCGCGACGGCAAGATCTACCTGAACGGCACCAAGACCTTCATCACCTCTTCCAAGGGCGTTAAGTGGCTGGTAATCATGGCCAAGAACGCCGACGATCCTTCCGTATTCACCGAGTTCATGGTTGACATGACTAAGCCCGGTGTTGAGCTTGGCCCTCTGAACAAGCTTGGTCTTCGCATGGACAGCTGCTGCGAGGTTTACCTCAACGACGTTGAGCTCGAAGAGTCTGACATCTTCGGCAAGGAAGGCAACGGCTTCAACCGCGGCATCGGCGACTTCAACTTCGAGCGTTGGCTGGTAGGCGCTTGCGACTACGGTACGGCAATCTGTGCTTACGAGGATGCACTCAAGCATGCTAACACCCGTGAGGCATTCGGCAAGACCATCGGTCGCTTCCAGCTCAACCAGCTCAAGATCGCTGAAATGACGATCAAGCTCGACGCCATGAAGAACATGCTTTACGAAACCGCATGGAAGGCTGACATGAACGGTGGCAACCTCGACGCAGGTGAAGCCGCAATGTGCAAGTACTTCTGCGCAAATGCTTCTTTCGAGGTCGTAGACGACGCTATGCAGATCATGGGCGGCATCGCAGTTGCTTCCGAGCATCGCATCAACCGCATCTGGCGCGACCTTCGTGTTGATCGCATCTCCGGCGGTACCGACGAGATGATGATTCTCACCACCGCTAAGAACGCTCTGAAGAAGTATCGTCAGTAGCTTTCTCTCTCAGCACCGCGAGGGGATCGCGGAGTTGTGACGGATTTTCTGCTAAGAGGGGCCCCTCTGGGGCCCCGCATCAAGGAGGAAAAATATTATGGCAATGCCAACTGAAAAACCATCATTCGGTACACTCGACGGCGTTAAGGTCGTTTACGCAGCAGTAGAACTCGCTTGCCCCAAGGCTTGCGATCTTATGGCTGACTGGGGTGCTGACGTTACCTGGCTCGAGAACACTGGCGCAGGTGACACCATCCGCGACACCGCCTACATCAAGCAGGCTGAACGCCGTAATCAGCGTTCTGTTGCTCTCAACTACTTCTCTGAAGAGGGTAAGGAAATCTTCTTTAAGATGATCAAGGATGCCGATATCTTCCTCGAGGCATCTAAGGGCGGCACCTGGGCACGCAAGGGGATCACTGACGAGGTTCTTTGGGCCATCAATCCTAAGCTCGTTATCGTTCACATCTCCGGCTTTGGCCAGGAGGGTGATCCTAAGATGGTTAAGCGCGCTGCTTACGACCTGACGGTAATGGCTTACTCTGGTCTTATTATGCAGAACGGCACCGAGGAGCAGCCCATGCTTCCTGGACCTTACATGGGCGACTACCTGAACACCCTGATGATCGCTGCATCCACCCTGTCTGCTCTGTATCGTGCAGAGAAGACTGGCAAGGGCGAGTCTATCGATCTTGCCATGTACGAGACCTTGCTGTCTATCGGTCAGTACTACCTCGTTGACTACCTCAACGCAGGTATTAAGTGGCCTCGTCCTGGCGCTCGTAACCAGAACCTCTGCGGTATCGGCGAGTTCCAGTGCAAGGATGGCTTCCTGGGCGTATGCCTCTACGGCGTAGACCAGAACAAGCACTTCCTGGAGACCATCGGTCTTGGTCACCTGTGGGGTACCGAGGATATCCCCGAGGATACCTCCGGTCTGTGGCTGTCCAATCCTCATGCCGATGAGATCCAGAAGGCATTTGAGGACTACTGCCTCGAGCATTCCAAGTACGAGATTGAAGAGGATTTCGCTGCTCATCGCATTGCTGCTCAGGTTGTTCTTGATATGGAAGACCTGGTTAAGGAAGAGCATCTTGCTCTGCGCAACACGTGGGTTGACTGGAAGACCGCTGATGGCGATACCTTCCATGGCTTGGGCGTATTCCCCAAGTTCAAGAACAACCCCGGTGAGATCTGGCGTCCCATGCCTCACCAGGGCGGCGACACTGTCGACGTACTCACCAAGCTTGGTTACACCGAGGATCAGATCAATGAGCTCCTCGAAGCCGGTGTGGTAAAAGCCAGCTAAGCATTCTTTCTAATAGCCGCCAATTTGACCTTCTTCCCCCTCCCTTATTGGTTGGCTCGTTATTCCTGTGCCCCTCCTGGGTTATCCCAGGAGGGGTGAATGAGAGGGGTTGCGTTTCTCCGCGAAAGGGCGGACGGGTTACTGGGAGTTGTCCGTCCTTTCGTTGAGAAATGTTAAACGGCATGGGGGTGTCGTAAAAGTACGAAAGGCCAAAGGTCTTCGTTATATAAAGGGGGATGAACAAGATGACCGATATCGTGGGAAATGAAACACTTCGCAGCTTATGGGAAACCATGGCCGATCGATGCGCTAACCGCGACTTTATGGTTTTTGAGAATCGTGTAGGTAGTGTTTTTGAATACACCTACGCTCAGTTCGACGAAGACGTTAACCGAATTGCCAACGTTTTCCTTTCCCTTGATGTGCAAAAGGGCGATTTTGTAGCCCTGCATTTGCATAGCTCTCCAGAGTTTTTGATGTGCTTGTTTGGCCTTGCGAAAATCGGCGCTGTCGCTGTTCCTGTGAATGAACAGTATCTTGCGGATGAGACCGAGTACATCCTTGACACTGCTCGGGTTAAATGTGCAGTTGTTGAGCCTTTGTATCTTGCTACCTACCAAGAGCTCGTAAAACGTGGGCGTAGGTTCGAGAAGGGCATTCTTGTTGCCCGCGCAGGTCAGGATTCGCCAGTATGTGACATCGAATATCCTTCAATGTTCTGCCGTTCTAGGCAGCAGCCTCAGGAAGAACAGGCATTTTACGATTTTTGGAGCATGCGTTGTGCTGAGCAGCCAGTATTGCGCGAAAAGCGTCCGCTCAACTCCTCTGATCCTGCTCAGATCATCTTTACGTCTGGCACCACTTCGCGTCCGAAGGGCGTTGTGGTTACCCATGCGAACATGATCTTCTCCGGTCTGTATGGCGACTGGGAAGTTTCCCTTCGCGGCTCCGATCGCGTTCTTTCAACCATGCCGGCGTGCCATTCCAACTTCCAGCTTGCCGCACTTATGCCCGTTGTTACCGCTGGAGCGACGATTGTCATCGTTGAAAAGTTCTCAGCTCATCGCTTCTGGAAGCAGGTAAGGCATTATCGTGCCACGGTAATCCAGCTTGTTGCCATGATGCTTCGTACGGTAATGCTTCAGGAGGTTGACCCTGAAGAAAAGAACCATTGTGTACGCGAGGCGTTGTACTTCATCAGCGTTTCTGATGAAGAGAAGGAAGCCTTTGAGGAACGTTTTAACGTTAAGATCATGAATACCTATGGGTCTACCGAAAGTATTGGCTGGGTATTGACCGATCCTCCTGTTGGTAAGCGCATGTGGCCTTCTGTTGGCCGTGCTGGCTTGAGCTATGAGGTTCGTATCGCCGACAAGAACGACAATGAGCTTCCGCACGGTGAGACAGGCGAGATTCAGGTTAAGGGCGTTCGAGGGAGGACCTTGATGCTCGAATATCTGAACAACCCTAAGGCAACGGAAGAAACTTTTAGTGCTGATGGTTGGCTGAAAACGGGCGATCAGGGTTACCAGGATGATAATGGCTGGTTCTACTTCGTTGATCGAAAGTCGAACATGGTAAAGCGTGCCGGAGAGAATATCTCGACTAGTGAAATCGAGAAGATTCTCGAAGAGCATCCTTTGTGCGCAGAAGCTGCGGTAATTGGTGTCGAAGACCCTATTCGCGACATGGCGCTTAAGGCATTCGTTCTTCCTGTAAAGGGTGCAGAACTGACCCCTGAAGAGGTTGAGGAGTATTGCCGAGAACATATGGCATCGTTTAAGGTACCGTCATTTTTTGAGATCGTTTCTGAGTTTCCTCGAACATGCAGCATGAAAATCGAGAAGAAGCTTCTGAAATAGCTCGTTTTCAACGGGGCAAGAGGGGAGGAGGAACACATGATCTGCTCCTCCTTCTCATATGGTGAGGCATTGCCTCGCGATGAGGAGAGCGGCGCGTGGGATTGTGAAGCGTCGCGCAGAGGGTTGATAATAAATGAGCGCATCGAGTAATAACCAATCTGTAGCGGAAAGACCTCCTACCGCTTCTATAGGAAATAGTCTGGGGGATACTGCAAGAAAGGCCAAGAGCGCCGCTAAGCGAACGGCAAAACGCACCATCGACGAGGTGTCAATGACGCCGTTCCTTCGTAAGATCGTATTCTTTTCGAGCGGCGGATCGTTTCTGGACGGTTATGTGCTTGCGCTGATTGGTGTTGCGCTGACGCAGATTACTCCTCTCTTTGACCTTACTGAGACATGGAGCGCATTGATTGGTGCTTCGGTATTCTTGGGCATTTTGATTGGTACTGTTGTCGGTGGCTATCTTACTGACCTTATTGGGCGCCGCGTTATGTTCATCATCGATTTAATTGCTATTGCGGCGTTCTCCATCTTCTCGGTTTTAGCTGCCGATCCTTTGAGTTTGGTAATTGCGCGTTTCTTCATCGGCGTGTTTGTAGGGGCGGATTATCCTATTGCGACGTCGATGATCGCCGAGTTTACCCCCACGCATCATCGTTCCATTTCAATGGGCATGGTTTCAGCTGCCTGGTATCTAGGTGCTACTGCGGCAGCGTTTGTTGGGTACGCGCTCTACGCATATGACGATGGTTGGCGTTGGATGCTCGGTAGTGCCGTTATTCCTTGCGTAATTCTGCTTGTTGGCCGCCACAACATTCCCGAAAGTCCTATGTGGCTCAATCAGCATGGTCGTTCTGAAGAAGCAAATGCTATTGTTATGCGTGTTTACGGCGAAGACGTTGTCTTGGAATATGAGGAACCCAGTGCAAAGGTGCCGATCATGGCGCTGTTCCGCGGTGGTTATGGAAAACGTATCGTGTTCTTGGGCCTCTTGACCCTTTGCCAAGTTGTTCCTATGTACGCAATTTATACGTTTGGCCCCCAGATTATGACCGAGTTTGGATTGGGTGCTGGTCAGGAAGCTATTCTCGGCGAAAGCGCTGTAAGCCTATTCTTCCTTGTGGGTACATTCCCGGCCATGTTCTGGCTCAATTCTCTGGGAAGACGAAGTCTCTTGATTGTTTCTCTCGCCCTTATGACTATCGGGATGATGATTTTGGGTATATTCCCAACTGCTCCTGCTCTCGTTATTATTGCTGCTTTTGGCTTGTACGCCTTCTTCAGCGGTGGTCCAGGAATCCTTCAATGGCTCTATCCCAATGAGTTGTTCCCGACCTCGGTTCGCGCATCGGCTGTAGGTGTTTCAATTGCCATCTCGCGACTTGGAACTATTGCGGCAACGTATAGTTTGCCAATAATGCTTAGCTCTTTTGGTGTTGGACCTACTATGTTGTCTGCTTCGGGCCTGCTTCTGCTTGGCTTGGTGCTTTCGATTTTCATGGCACCCGAAACAAAAGGAAAATCGCTTACTGAAGCGAGTAAGCTGTAGGCATTTGAAATCTATCGCGCTCTTTCGTTGGCCACAATGCCAACGCGAAGCCTATCTGGATCCTGATGATCCAGATAGGCTTTTTGTTTATGCAATCATAGATACAGTCGTGGGTGTTGTTTGCGTATGGCGAAGAGAGGGCAGCTTAATGCCTGGGAAAGCGCTGTGAGTCATCGCGTCGCTTCGATATGGTCTCTGCCGCAGGCCCAGATGAGCCTGCGACATTGTTTTTGGTATAGCGGATTGTATGGGGATGTCGCAATAACGGATCAATGGATTCCGCAAATGCAGCTAACCGCTGCTTTCTGCTGGGATGATCTGCATTAATACAACGACATCATTGATGCAGCCGAGAATAAAGGCTTATTGTGCCGTGTCTGCTTAAAACGGCCTTAGATGAATTCATCTAAGGCCGTTTGCCCCCTGGCAGACCATTGAATAGCTGCTTTCCGTTTGGGGGTGTGACGCTTAATGCTAAGCGTCGATTCGACCCGGACGGTTTTCGGGTTCTTGAATATAGAGCTATGGATAATTGTCGGAATCTTACACCAAAGGAAAACGGTGTCGTCTTGGTGTATGCCGCAATCATGAATGGTCTGGCCCTTGTCCGAAGCGTCGTTTGTTGCTGTTGGCCAAACAGGAATTTGCATTGTGGTTTGGCTGTCAAGAATGAATCAAAGGGGATTGATTGCCGTGATGGGCCTGTTGAGGTTCGTGGAGCGGATCAAAAGGATCCATTTTGGATAATAAGAATGGCGCTCATTACGAGCGCCATTCTTTTAGGAGGGTATATGTAGGGTGATTAGGAAGGGTTTTTAAGAAGGGTATTTTTGGAAGGAGTGGGGGATGATTAGCGGCCAACCCACTTGGGCTCGCGCTTTTCTACGAATGCGGCAGGGCCTTCGATGCCGTCTTCGGTCTTCTCGAGGAAGCGATATGCCGCGTCGCAGTAACGCATTGCATCTTCTTCGCACATCTGATCAGATGCATGTACCAAGTATTTGGTCCACTTCAGAGCGAGAGGAGCGTTCTTCAGGCACTGCTCAGCGAGCTCGATAGCCTTGTCCATAACCTCTTCAGCGGGAACAACATAGTTGATCAAGCCAAGCTTCTGAGCTTCGTCAGCCTTGATCTTCTTGCCGGTGAGCAGGAGCTCCATGCAGTCCTTGCGGTTAATGTCGCGAGCGAGGCGAACGATACCGCCGGTAGATGCGATGATGCCCAGGCCAACCTCGGTGCAACCGAACTTAGCGCGCTCAGAAGCAACAACCATGTCGCAGGAAAGAGCGATTTCCATGCCGCCACCAGCTGCGGAGCCGTTGCAAGCTGCAATAACGGGCTTGGAGCAGGTGCGAGCAGTAAGACCGCCAAAGCCATGCTCGGTTACAGTCTGGCATTCGCCGCCTTCGGAGAGCTCGGAGAGATCCTCGCCAGCACAGAATACCTTGCCAGTGCCGGTAACGATGATTGCACGAACAGCCGGATCGGTTTCGGCGTTGTTCATGATGTTTTCCATGGCCTTGGAAGTCGCTCCGTTAAGCGCATTTGCCATATCGGGGCGATTGATGCGAATGATCAGCAAGCCGTCTTCGCGAAGTTCCGATACAACCGTATCAGTGCCATAGTAATCAGCCATTGTGTCCTCCTTTGTTGTGTGGCTGTGACGTAAGGCCGATCCCCGCTTTCTTAAAAGCTCTAAACCTCACGCCGATGATTCGATAATAGATATGAACACGTTCTAGAGCATCACCAGGGTTCTATGAGCTTTATGTTACGCATAATCAGATCCATCATTATTTTTTAAGTAGTGGGTCTGATTAGGGGGTTTGATGCGATTCGAAGCGATTCGGACACATAAATTGAAGCGGGCATCCGTTTTGCACAAGCTTCACCATTGTGGCAATTGGTGAAACCATTGCGGTAGTACTAGTCGTCATGTGGCTCGTGTGCTGGGGCGGTATGTCGGTAGGTATTGCTTCTTGGGTGACTATCGCGTTGAATCGACACCATATTGCTTGTTCGGTGTTATTCAGTTTGCCTAAGATGTCTTGTCTGTATGTCTGCAATGCCCTGATTCCATGTTGCGATTGCTCGAAGGAGAGTAGATGGGTGAGGACTACTTGCGCCCATTGACTTTCCAATCTTGTCGCTTTGGAATTATCGACCTCGGCATAGGCTGTTGTTGCGATATACGCAAAGAAGGCAGCCGTAATGGCTGCCTTCTTTGTTGGGGAGTTTTCCTCTAGGTTGAGGCTATTTCGTGAAGCTTTTGGTTGAGATTATTCCGCTTTAGCGCTTTCTTCTGGCTGTTGCTGTTTTAGCTCGAACTTTTTGCCGCGAGTGCGTGCGCACATTGACACGCCGCCTCCCAAGGCAATAAGGGCAATTACATTAGGCAGAACCATCAACTGATTAAACATGTCGGCGAGTTCCCACACTAGGTCGTTGGAGAGGATGCAGCCCACGAAGATGAAGCACAGAGCAATAACGCTAAACACCGGCACGGCCTTCTTGCCGAACAGATAGTTAACATTGATCTTTGCGAACAGATTCCAGCTCAGGATAGTGGAGAATGCAAAGAACAAGAGGCAAATTGCGACGAATACGTTGCCGCCAGTTTCGCCGAACAGGCTGCCGAATGCGATCTGAGCCATATTTGTTTTATCGATGCCGTCGTAAATACCCTGGGCAAGTGCGCCATTGCCGGTGTACAGAACGGTGATAACTACCAGAGCGGTGATGGTAACAACAACAAACGTGTCGACGAATACCGCAATGATTGCCAAAACGCCCTGCTCGTGGGGGTTCTTCACATTTGCCATGGCGTGAGCGTGAGGTGTGGAGCCCATGCCTGCTTCGTTGGAGAAGAGACCGCGCTTAGCGCCCTGCGAAAGAGCAGCGATGATGCCGAAGGTAACGCCGCCAAGTTCCGCATTGGGATTAAAGGCGAATTCGAAGATCAGGAAAAATGCGTCGCCTACGTGAGAAGCGTTTGCGATGAGAACCGCAATACCGCCGATCAGGTACACGATAGCCATAAAAGGTACTACCTTTTCGGTTACCGCTGCCAGGCGGGACAAGCCGCCCAGGAAGATGAAGCCAGCGAATACTACGATGATAATGCCCATCAGCCAAGTGGGGATGCCGAATGCGGTGTTCATCGTGGATGCAATGGAGTTCGACTGAACCATGCAGCCCATGAAGCCCAATGCCAATATGATGGCGACTGCAAAGAATCCAGCTAGGAAAGTGCCGAATTTGCCGTGGAATGCAGTCTTGATGTAATAAACCGGACCGCCATGTACCGTGCCGTCTGCATCAATCTTGCGCGTCTTCTGAGCCAATACTGCTTCTGCGTAGTTGGTTGCCATACCCAGGAATGCGATGAGCCACATCCAGAAGATAGCACCTGGTCCACCAATGAGAATTGCGCCGCAAGCACCAACAATGTTGCCAGTACCAACCTGTGCTGCAATTGCAGTTGCGACTGCCTGGAATGAGCTCATGCCGCTCTCGTGCTTTTCGCCGTTCAGGTTGAATCCACCAAACAGTCGCTTAAGGCCTTCGCCAAAGCAGCGAACCTGCACAAAGCGGGTGCGAATAGTGAAGAACAGGCCTGCGCCAATAAGCAGGACAATCAATACATAGTTCGACAGATACGAGTTGATGGTTTGGACGATTAACAGCAATTCATCCACGTTGGGTAACCTCCTAGGGTTCTTGTTTAGGAAAACCCTAGGGAAGCCTTGAATAAGATAAGGGGCGGATTGAAACCCGTCTCTGTCCTTTTGCCTGAGAGATTCAGCTTCAAAGCCGCTCCGCTGATTGGGAGCGTTTGGCTTGAAGCCTTGCACCGTCGGCACTCATTTAAGAGATTCTCCAGAGTTTTCTCCACTTTCGGTTTCGCGTTTGATTCCAAAAGCTTCACGGAAATATGTTGTGGGGTGATTATGCGCGTCTTGCTTCGTGTACGCAATAACTTTTTTACGAAATAGCGACAAAAGAGTAACAAGCTCTGTTTGAACCTGTTTTTTACTCGGTGAAAGGCATCCAGCCCTTAGATTTGTTTCAGGTGTGTTTCGTTATTTTAGCGCAAATTCAGTTTCTTCTTGCTGTCGGGTGCTGTCGATGGCAAAGCTTTGCGTGCTGCCATGTGTGTTGTTTTATACGATCCAGAATCCAAGACAGCCGCAGGCAATGCCTAGCAAAGCACCCGCTGCAACATCGCGGGGGAAATGCACGCCAGCAAGTACGCGTACCACTGCAAGGCAGACCCCTAACGCCAAGATCAGCCATCCAGCTAGGGGCAGAGGACATGCTGCCAAGAAGGTTACACCGATTACGAAAATGGAAAACGCATGTCTGCTGGGAAACGATTTACCTTTGGTGTCTTTCGCGATTACTGGTGGAAGGGCGAACGCTTCGTAGGGGCGTGGGGCGTTGATCAGGGCGCGAAATAGACTAACCGCGATGAAGCTTACCGCGGGAACGAGAATCGCCTTTGAAAGCAGAGGGTCGATTCGTCCTTCAAGCAATGTTGCTGCTCCGTTGTGAAATATGAGCCACAGCAGAAGACACGGGTAGGCGAGATAGATTGCGTAGGTGATGATTTTATTGGTGGTAATGACGATTTTCGCCTGCGTAGGGTGGCTATGCAGGAATCCCGTCATTTTCTTGTAGGTTTCTTTATTCATGGTAAACATTGTACGTGATGGGCTGATTGGTCGGGACGCTCCTTGTGGCTTGCCTGCCACATATCGCCTATGAGGTTTTGGCTATTTGGCCGCTTTGTATGTCGTTGCAACGATACGAAATGATCGGAGGCTGTGTTGCCAGATTCGCTTTGCACCTTGCTTGATAAGCTTGAATGCGAACACGCACTTTCGTGTGATGAATGGGAGCGCCTGATTTCGGATCACACCCCAGACCTTGCGGAAGATATGAAATCTCGCGCTTGTGCATTGAGAGACGAGCGCTATGGCAAAAGGGTATTCAAGCGCGGTTTGATCGAATTCACTAATTACTGCAAAAACGATTGTTTTTATTGCGGTATCCGAAGAAGCAACAAGTGCGTGAATCGTTATCGCCTTTCTGGAGAAGAGATTCTTCAATGTTGCGAACAGGGCTACGATTTAGGTTTTCGCACGTTTGTGCTTCAAGGCGGAGAGGATCCGTTTTACGATGATGCCCGCATGGTCTCTATTGTCTCTTCTATCCGCGAAGCATATCCGGGATGTGCAATAACGCTTTCTATTGGAGAGCGCTCCGAGGAGTCGTATCGTGCGCTTCGCGCTGCTGGAGCTGATCGATATCTACTGCGCCACGAAACTGCAGATCCCCATCATTACGATCTGCTGCATCCGAATGAGATGAGCCTCACTTCCCGCAAGAAATGCCTCATGGTTTTACGCTCCCTCGGTTATCAGGTGGGTAGCGGTTTTATGGTGGGATCGCCGGGCCAAACCGCTCGCTGCCTTGCCGAAGACATGGTGTTTCTGCAGGAGCTCCAGCCCCACATGATTGGTATTGGCCCCTTCGTGCCGCATAAAGACACACCCTTTGCTCGCGAATCTCAAGGCACGCTTGAGCTTACGTTGTTTATGCTTTCAGCGCTGCGTTTGGCATTTCCCGATGCTCTTATTCCTGCCACTACCGCATTGGGGACCATTGCTTCAGATGGTAGGGAGCAGGGAATCCTGGCCGGTGCCAATGTTGTGATGCCTAACCTTTCGCCAGTTGCGCATCGTAAAGATTACAGTCTCTACGATAACAAGATCTGTACTGGTGAAGAGGCCGCCGAATGCCGTTGGTGCCTTGACATGAGGATGGATCGAATTGGGTACCGAATCGTAGAAGACCGCGGCGACTCTCTGGTGAAATAGAAGAACGGGTAAGATCATTCCTCTAGCTGGGCTACGGCGCAGTCTATGAAGCGACGCGTTGCTGGCGCACAGGTTTTCAGTGAAGAGGCGGCAATGCCGAAAAGGATGGACTCTGGTGGTTCAATAGGAACAAGGGCCAGGTCGAAACCATATTTTTTAACAGCAAGGCTGTTGATTATGGTCATTCCCATTCCTGCTTCGATCATTCCCAGGGTCGCTACGGTTTCGATTGTTTCGTAAGCGATATTTGGATTGAGACCGTGTCGTGAAAGTATTCGCGTGGTGTCAATATCTTGGCCTTTGCCTGGCATGATAAATGCCTCGTTGACACATTCTTCGATTGGGTAGTTTTCTTCCGATGCGAATGGGTGGTCCAGGGGTAGCGCTGCGACCATTGGATCTCTTGCGAGGGGGATCCAATCGTAGGTAAGTGAGGGTTCATAGCTCATAAACCCAACATCGGCTTCTTTGGAATCGAGCCATTCTGTTATTTCCTGATGAATGCCCTCCATGATGCGAACTTCGATGTTGGGATATCGTTCGTGAAACACTTTAATGACGCCCGGTAGCCAATGGGCGGCAACACTTGGGTAGGATCCGATCGTCACTTGGCCGATCGCCAGGCCTTTGATTTCGGAGCTCACTTGAAGAAGCCGCTCCTCTTCTTGGACCACCGCGCGTGCCGCGGGTAGGATGCGTGAGCCTTCGGATGTGGGCTGAACGCCGTGTGGATTGCGTTCAAGTACCGAAAAACCCAGATCGCGTTCGAGAGCGGTAATCAATTGACTCACTCCGGATGGGGTATAGTTGAGCGTTTTCGCTGCCTTGGAAAGGCTGCCCTGATCAGAGGCCTGAACGAAAGCGCGGTAACGAGACGTGTCCATGAGTGCTTCTATCTTTTAGCATTACTTAACACACATATAATAGATTACTGTTTTACTAATTGGAAAGAGCGATATATAACAGTATCCACCGGGCAACAAGTTCCCTTTTTTGCGAGATGATGAACCCCGCAGGTGAGTGTTGTCAGAATCGGGATAATCCCGAATCAGAGGGTACAGGGTAAGAGCTTTATCGTCTGGTCGTGTGTGCCCCGTCGCAAAGCGGCGGGGTTTCTTTTTGCCCGAACCAGCTTTGTGCTGGCTTTTGTGATTCGCGGCTTAGCATGCTTTGTTATGTGGCAACGACCGAAAATCGTATGGCCCCAAAATGCGGCTTTCGAACGTTCCGCGAACTATGCGAAGAGTCGTTAGAGCGTCTGTAACCTTGTTATACTTACGAAGTTATCTGCGTTTCAACCTACATTAGTAAGGAAGTGCTTCATGGATTGCCGCTCTCTGTATGACCTCTGGTGCGAAAAGGTTACCGACCCCGAGCTCCAGGCTGACTTGAAGGCAATGGACGAATCTGGTGATGAAGCAGTAATTGAAGATGCGTTCTATCGCACGCTGGAATTTGGTACGGCGGGCCTTCGCGGTGTTTTGGGGGCTGGCACCAATCGCATGAATATTCATACTGTGGGCCAGGCTACTCAGGGTATTGCTGACTTTATCAATGGACAGGCGAACGATGGTGAGCCCGGTACTGTTGCCATCTGCTATGACTCCCGCATCAATTCTCAACTATTTGCCCACACCGCAGCAAGCGTTTTGGCTGCCAATGGCATCAAATCATATGTGTATCCGCGTCTTCAGCCCACGCCCGCGTTGTCATTCGCTACACGCTATTTGGGTTGTGCTATCGGCATTAACGTCACGGCAAGCCATAATCCCAGTAAATACAATGGCTACAAGGTCTACGGTCCTGATGGTTGCCAGATCGCCTCTGAGATCGCCGATGCAATTACCCAGGCAATTGAAGGTGTCGACATGTTTGACGACGTGCGCACTATGCCTTTCGAGGATGCTCAGGCTGCGGGTTTTGCAACATATATTCAAGAAGAAGTGCTCGATGCCTTTCTCGATGCCGTATATGACCAGCATGTAGAACAGGAACAGTCGGATTTGCGCGTGGTATACACGCCATTGAATGGCACGGGCTTGGAGTGCGTAACGCGTATTTTGGAACGTATTGGTGTTACTGATGTTCATGTGGTCGAAGAGCAGTCGAAGCCCGATGGCAATTTCCCGACGTGCCCTTATCCTAATCCTGAGATTCGTGAAGCTTTGGAGTGCGGTATTGCATTGTGTGAGCAAGTTCACCCCGATCTGCTTCTTGCGACCGATCCCGATGCAGACCGTGTTGGCATTGCGGTGAAAGATGGCGACGATTACCAGCTTCTTTCCGGCAATGAGGTAGGTGTGCTGCTTCTTGATTTTATTTGCCGCATGCGTAAGGAAAATGGAACGCTGCCCGAGCATCCTGTGGCGGTTACCACTATTGTATCTACGAGTCTGGTAGACCCTGTAGCCGCTAAATATGGCGTTGATATGCGTCGCGTGCTTACTGGGTTCAAGTATATTGGCGGCGTAATCGCCGATCTTGAGCAGCAGGACGAAAAAGAACGTTTTGTTTTCGGATTCGAAGAAAGCTATGGCTATCTTGCTGGCACTCATGCACGTGATAAAGATGCTGTGGTTGCCTCTATGCTTATTTGTCAAATGGCACGTTATTACCGTACGTTGGGCAAGAACCTCTACCAGGCAATGCAGGACATCTATCGCGAGTTTGGCTTCCACCACAACCGAACCGTTTCTTATGCATTCGAGGGTTCTGCTGGTGCCGAGACCATGGCTTCTATCATGACCGGTTTCCGAAGCCAGCCACTTTCTGAAATTGCAGGGTATAAGGTTGAGCAGTTCCTCGATTACCAACAAGGTGTTGGCGGTTTGCCTTCTGCAAATGTGCTCGAATTTGATCTTGAAAAGGGCAACAAAGTTATCGTCCGCCCCAGCGGCACTGAGCCTAAAGTGAAGGTGTATCTGTTCACTGTTGGAGAAAGTGCATCTGAGGCGGAATATCTCGCCGACGTTTTGTCTAGCGCAATGGCCGTTTTCATGAAATAGGGCTTGTCATGGCGAAGAAAAAAGAAACATATTCGCTGATTTCTGTTGATGTTGCACCTGAGGAAGAGGTTGTGCGCGTTGATGCCCATGGCGTGCATCGAGGCATCTCTTCCGATCCCCAGGATGCTTCTTCCCAGCTAGATGGAAAGCCGCGGCGGAGTGATTTGGCGTCTTCTTCTGAGGAAGGGTTTTCTTCGCTGAATGCTGTTGGCTCGGGTGAATCCGTCTCGTCCGATGGGGCTTTAAAGGAACCCGCTGAAACCGACAGCTATGACGGCCGCGATGATCTGGAGGGCCCCGTTCCCATGGCTGGGATGCAGCGCATTATCTTTGCGGTAGTGGTTGTGTGCTTGGTTGCCTTCATTGTTTATTTTGCTGTTATGCATGGTTAGCCCCAAGGAGGACTAGTGTTTGCAACCGATGAAACCCTCAAGGCCAAGAAGGGGATGGCTTGGCTAATTGCCTTGGCTGCGCTTATGGCTTTGATCGCAATTGGTTTAGCCGTTGCGTTTGCTATCAATTCCGCTTCGGAGCTACATAGCTTTGCGGCACAGGACGACAAAGAGGCTATAGAGGCGGCTTCAAGCAGCAAGCCAACGGTCACCAACGTAACGACGCAGGTAATTAATTTAGCTGGCCTTATGAGTCTTTCAGCTGAAGATGCGGTTCAAAAAATAGGGCATGGTGCCGCAGTGCAGGACGAAGCCCCCATGAGTTCTGTAGGCTTCACGAACGAAGAGACTGTTGTGCTCACCGACGAAAAGGGAGACGCTCTTTCTGGCACGCCTACCGTTACTTTGGGTTTTGATGGCAATGGGACGGTTGCTGCGGCATCGTATAGCGCCCCTACTTCATTGCTGGGATATGGCAATCTCTCTTTTTCCGATGCTGTTGAAGAATTTCATATCGTGGAAAACCTGCTTGGTAAGGTAGGGCTTTCGGGGGTGGAAGAGGGGAGCGTGACGCTGCCCGACCGCAAGGAATACTCATCGTATGGGCCTGATCGCAAAACGCTTACCAGTGAAACATACACCTTCAGCGGTTCCGCGCAGTCGGGAGATTTACCCTACTCTTGGACGGTAACGCTTACCTACGATTACGATGAGGCGAATTCCACTGGCAATTTGGCGAATACTGTCAAGAAGGTTGCCGTTTCTATTATGCGCGAATAGCATTACCTAAAGAGTTTTTCTGTCTCTTAGTTGACGATTCCAGCCACAAGCTTTTTGCTGTGGCTGGTTTTGTTGTAGGGATAATTGTTAAGCCGCCGATGTCTCTCGGCGGCATTAATTGGCTATTTAATGCCGATATTAGCTGCCAGCTAATGAAATACAATTCCAAGACTTTTATTGTTTTCGCAGTTAATCAAGCGCTTTGTGTAAGGCGCAAGAACCCGCGAAAGGAATGTGTATGAATAATCAGAATGGGAATCCGCAGCATCCTCAACCTGCTCAGCAGATGCCGCCTATTCCGCAATCGAAATCCGGGATGGCTATTGCCGGTTTCGTTTTGGGCATCATTGCACTGCTCACTTCGTTTTTACCAATCATTAACAACTTCTCATTTTTTCTTGCAATTCTTGGCATGATTTTCGGAATTGTTGGCATGGTTGGCATCTTGAAAGGCAAGAAAAGCGGCAAGGGTCTTGCGATCGCCGCTATCGTGATTTGCGTTGTGTCGGGTGTGGTGGTGCTTGGAACGCAGACTATGTACAGTGGCGCATTGGACAGTGCAACCTCTTCTGCAACTACCACTTCAACAAGTACTTCTTCCGTTACAAACACCGAGTCGACGTCGGCGTTTGACTCTGCTTCCGGAACATCTTCAGCTGCAGATTCTTCGGTGTCTGCCGAATATCGCAATGCTCTTGCGAAGGCTCAGCAATATAGCGATATGATGCACATGTCGAAGCAGGGCATCTATGATCAGCTAACTTCCGAATATGGCGAGAAATTCCCAGCTGATGCCGCTCAGTATGCTATCGACAACGTTGAAGCTGACTGGAATGCGAATGCGCTTGAAAAGGCAAAGCTGTATCAGGATCAGGGCAGTATGTCCAAATCTGCTATTCATGATCAGCTCACCTCTCAGTACGGTGAGCAGTTCACGGAAAGCGAAGCCGATTACGCTATTGCCAATCTGTGATGAGGGGCTCTTTTAGGTATCCCTGTGTTCCGCAAACTTCTTTGGCTGTCGCTAAAATGGTTAGGGGAAAACGGAAGCACTGCGTAAGGAGGAAGTGTCGCGTGAGGGAACCATTAACCGAAGAGCTGCTGAACGAGCTGCTTTCCTCTCCCGATCCCAATAGTTTCCTCTTGAGCGCAAATCCATCAAGGCGGTCGTTGGCTGAATACCTACAGCAGCTTCTTGATGAAAAAGGACTCGAGCGTTCGAAAGTTGTTCGCGAAGCTGGCTTGAACGATACGTTCGGTTATCAAATTTTCAAGGGAACACGGAAGGCTTCTCGAGACAAAGTGCTGCAGCTGGCTTTTGCCATGCAACTAGGTCTTCGGGAGACCGACCGCCTTCTGCAGGCAGCAGGAGCAAATGAGCTTTATTGCAAAAATCGACGCGATGCCATTATTATCTTCGCAGTACAGAAGGGCTATACCCTTCAAAAGGTCAACGAAGAACTGTATCGTTTCGGGGAAGAAACCATCTGCTAAATGCCTCTCAGCGCTGAAATAGTTGAAAGCGATTCGAAGAAAGAACGTGAGTGCTCTAGCGGCCCTGTACCCCAAAAGAGGGAGCAGGGCCGCGTTTGCTCGTATTGTTGCGCGCATGAAGCTGATGAGCTGTCAGCATTTTTGTTACTAATTGAATCTGACAACCATTATCGCGTTGATGAGGTTATGAAGAAGTCGGCATCTGAAGTGACGGAAAGGGTGACCTTCGTTGCCGATAATTATGTTGAGCGAGGTCCTTTCATACGAAAATATCTTAAGTTCGGTCCAGGAGTTGGCTCGGCCTATGCCGTCATTCATCAAGCTCAAGAACAGGGTACATATCTTTCCCATTTGCCTCGAATATATGCTGTCTACCAACTGAAAGACGAACTTGTAGTGGTCATGGAGTATCTGCGGGGTGAAACATTGCAGGATGCTGTGCTTCGTTGTGGCCCCTCGTTTCAGTTGGCACAAGAAACATTCCCCCAGGTGTGTGAAGCCGTTCGTGAACTTCATGAATACTTTAACCCTCCCTTGATTCATCGTGATCTGAAGCCAGCGAATATCGTTCTTTCAAATGGCAGGGTCTTCCTAATCGATTTCGGAATTGCCCGAGTGTACCGTAGCGGCAGTGCATCCGACACTTCCCATCTGGGTACGCGCGCTTATGCTCCTCCCGAGCAATACGGTTTCGGGCAAACCGACACACGAAGCGATGTATATGCTTTAGGCATGGTCCTGTACTATTGCTTGACTGGACGTACCGCTGAAGTGGCTGATCGGGAGTCTGCTTTTACTCACCCGTTGGTGCCCGAGGAGTATCGTTCGATTATTGAGCGTGCTTGCGCTTTTGATCCCCACAATCGTTATGGCTCGGTTGAAGACCTGCAGCGTGCATTTGCTCTTGCTACTGATAAGTATGTGCGTGATTTTGACAATATCCCTGAGGAAGCTGAGAGCAAAGCGGGTAGGTTTAGGCCTGGTTGTCGTTGTGGGAAGAACGTGGTTCCGGGGAGGAGTGCTCTTTTCTCGCTCGCACGGAGAATACCCATTCCCTTAGGCTTAGCCTGGAATGCGCTTCTCTGTATAACCTGGCTTTTCGTAGTTGCCGCAAGCGTAGGTAATTGTTTCTGGCCAAGTCCTGGTATTCCTGAAAGTGGATATCCGTTGTGGTTCCGTATGGTTGAATACTTCGTTTTTTTAACTCCGGCATCAGCCTGTGTTGCCTATGAACTTTCTGATAGGCGGTTGTTATGGCGAAAATATCCCGCGCTACGTCGTTTGCCTTTATATACGAAATTGCCGATAGTGGGGATTGCCGTTCCGTTTCTCTTGGCAGTTGTTATGACTTTGCTGTCTGGGATTGCGGGGGTATGATTGCATTTGTTAAGCAGTAGCGAAAAAAATATTTCTCGAATAACGTCTTTTTCGTTTACTTGCAGTGAAAACATGGTATTCTACTAAAGCTGATTTCAAGAGAAGCCAATTGCTTCCACCTGGTTCGGCGCCGCAAGGTTGCTGATGGGTCATATGAATATAATCTTGCTGAGCAAGAATTCGTGTGGCCTGCAATCGTGTGATCGCAGGTTTTTCTTTTTTCAGCATATAACATGGTTCGTGCATGGTAGCACCGAAACAGAGAAAGAAGGAGGTGGGCACCATAGCAGCTCAAGAACCAAGGCTCAATGAGGCTATCAGGGTTAAGGAATGTCGCCTGATTGGCTATGATGGGTCGCAGTTGGGGATCTATCCTATCGAGCAAGCCCAGCGCATCGCCGATGATGAGGGCTATGACTTGGTTGAGATCGCACCTCAGGCAAAGCCGCCAGTATGTCGCATCATGGACTACGGTAAGTTCAAGTACGACCAGGCTATCAAGGCCAAGCAGGCGCGTAAGAACCAGAGCAAGATCGAAACCAAGGAAATGAAGTTCCGTCCCAAGATCGATGTGGGCGACTACACCACCAAAAAGAAGCATGTAATTCGCTTCTTGGAGGCAGGTTCCAAGGTTAAGATCACCATCATGTTCCGTGGTCGCGAAATGTCACACCCTGAACAGGGTTTGAGCATTCTGGAGCGCCTGGCGGACGATCTTAAGGATGTAGCGGTCATCGAAAACCAGCCTAAGATGGAAGGCCGCAACATGCATATGCTAATTGCTCCGTTGCCTACGACGGTGAAGAAAAAGAAGGACGAACAAGGGAAGGACAACTAATGCCCAAGATGAAGACTCATTCCGGCACCGCTAAGCGCTTCCGCGTAACCGGCTCCGGTAAGATCATGCGCGCTAAGGCTTACAAGTCTCACATCATGACCAAGAAGAGCCAGAAGCGTAAGCGTAATTTCCGTCACGAAACCGAGGTAGCTACTGCAGATCAGAAGGTAGTAGCTCGTAACCTTGGTCTTCGCTAATCGATATAAGTAATAGGAGGAAACAAGTATGCCTCGTGTAAAGCGTGCTGTATCCGCTCATAAGAAGCGCCGTACCGTTCTGAACCGTGCAAAGGGTTACTACGGTGCAAAGTCCCGTTCCTATCGTGCTGCTAAGGAACAGGTTCAGCATTCGCTGCAGTACCAGTACCGCGATCGTCGCAATAAGAAGCGCGAAGTTCGTCGTCTGTGGATCACCCGTATCAACGCTGCTGCTCGTATCAATGGTCTTTCTTATTCTGTTTTCATGAACGGTCTTAAGAAGGCTGGCGTTGAGCTCGACCGCAAGGTGCTCTCCGACATGGCTATCAACGATCCTGAAGCATTTGCTTCTCTTGTTGAGGTTGCTAAGAAGGTTCTGTAATGCCAAAGCCCGTCATATGGCGGGCTTTCTTTTTTGCCCCGCTAAATAGCGGGGCTTTTTTTATTATCTGGCTGACTTAAATGTGGTCGGCGGTTCTTCACGGATGATCTTGAGGATGTTACAGTTCAGCTTACGGGAGCTTCGATGAAGGAAGGGACTCGCCTTGAACTCGCTTGCGAATCCGCCCACCAAAGTATCCGAAGATGGATCTAACATCCGTGAGCCAATGACTTGCCGTCATTGGCTGATCATTGCTGCAGGAGTGCTTATTGCTTTTGGCCCTTGTGCTTTGGTTTATAACGTCTGGTCTATCTTCGTTGTTCCTGTTTCGTCTTCACTCGGTGTGGCCTCAAGTCAATTTACTTTCTTTATTACCTTGGTCTACCTTGTTGGCGGCATTGCTGCTCCGTTCGCGGGCAACCTTCTTCAGAAGCATGATCTTCGGATTGTCCTTTCTGCATCGGTCGTAATGGTTGCATTGGGCCTGTTTCTATGCTCATTTTGGGATCGCATTTACTTGTTCTATGTATCGGGCGTACTAGTCGGCTTTGGAATCGTGTCTTTGATGTTCCTTGCCATTCCCACTCTTATCAATCGGTGGTTTTCGGAGCGTGCGGGCCTTTTTATGGGAATATGTTTCGCCATGTCCGGGGTTGGTGGTGCGGTTTGGAGGATGGTGGGTGGCCTGATTATCGATGCCTTATCTTGGCGTGTTGCTTATCAGGTGTTTTCTGCATTGGATCTTGTTATTGGTTTGTTTGCAACGCTTGTTTGCGTACGCAGTTACCCTGATGAAGTTGGATTACGCCCATTTGGAGTAAGGCTTTCGAGCGGGGATGCTTCTTCTGTCCATGATGGGGAACGGCCAAGGGTATGCGGCGTTTCTGCGTTGGTTATGTTCCGCTCGCCCGTGTTCTACTTGTTGATTTTATCTATGGGCATATTTAATTCACTTACAGTGACGGTGAACCTGTATGCCACGTACATCCATCATCTTGGGGCATTGGGATTGGCGGGCATTACGCCAGAAAGAACCGTGATGATGGCGTCCGTTACCGCATCTTGTTTAATGGCCGTTTCTGCTGGTAGCAAGGTTTTGCTCGGAGCGATATCCGACAAGAGCATGATAGGTGCGCTTACTATTGCCTTTGTGGGCGGTGTGGTCAGTATATGTTGCATGTGGTTTGGGTCGTCTTCACCTGAAATCATTATGTTCGGCGGTGCCCTTGGCGGTATTCTTTATGCCGCTATTGACGCATTGGCTCCTTCTATTACCCGGCAGATCGTAGGTCCTAGGGATTACACTATTATCTACTCGCGTGTGGCAATTGTTGTTAACCTTGCTGGTGCTGCGGCAGCAACGGTGTTTGCTGCGGTTGCTGAGGCAAGCTGGGAGGCTGAATGGGCGATGTCGTTGCTCTTGGTTGCTGTTGCTTTTGTGAGCTGTGTTGCGGCAGTTCGCCTTGGAAGGAATCTGGAGCAAACGATTGAGTAGTAAATGCTTGCTCGTGTTGCTAGCGGTTTTGCGAGATCGCTATGCATTGCTGTCAAGGTGGCTGCTGCTATCCTTAGGCTGGTTGGATAGGTTGAATTTGGATACTCGCCATTTAGCCAATGGAGTGTATTGGCCTGCTGCTTTATTGCTGCGGTAAATAATGGTTAGCCGTGGGCTTATCGCCAAGGGTCCTTTTCGAATTCTGCTGCTTTTAACGTGCCATCGTGGTAATCCGAGTAGGGGTCGTACAGATCATCGTCTTCGTTGGCTGCGCGAATTACGCTGTTTGGCAAATCTGGGGCAGAGTTGGCGTCACTCCTCAGCGCTGTTGCTCGAGCGTTGGTTTTGCTATCAGCCACCTTGTTCTTTTGGGGGCCTTTTGCTTGGGGAAGGGGCGTGAAAGTGGGGCGCAAGGTGTAGCGCTTAGCGCTGGTTTCGCTATCATTGAATGTCACGGAATTATTCCCCTTTGCGCTCGGGATGTTTCAACAAGCTTCGTCACTGTTTTGCAGCAGCAAAGCGCTATGTGGCTATGGGGAATTATACGATTACGGCGCTCTGTTTGCGAAGCGCTCCCTTTAAGAAAGGAGACCCATGAAGGTCGAGCAGATCAAGGACAATGGAGAAGAGGTGCGTCTGCGCGTCTTCGCTTCGGCGGCTGAAATGAGTAAGGCTTTCACTGATGGCTTGGATGCGTTTGTCGTTCAGTATCAGATGGATCAGCTTGAAGGCGAATCTTCATTGGAGAAGATCAACAATGCTTTGGGTGAAGAAGACGGGAAAGCTGCAGTTTATAACGCAGTAATCAACTATCTGGTTCCCTTTGCATTGGAAAAGCAGGGAACTATGCCGGTATCGACATACGGCATTGAATCCGATGAAACCCCCGAACCCGATAAGATGTTCTCGTTCGATATGACGGTTCTGGTCAAGCCTGAATTCGAGCTTTCCAGCTACAAGCCTGTGAGGGTCGAGATCGAACCTAAGCCTGAGGTTAACGAGGCGGATATCGATGAGCAAATCAGCATGCTGGTTCGTCAATTCTCTGCTGCTCAGCAGGGTGTTCAACCTGATGATGCTTCGCTTCAGATTCCTGAGGTCACCGATGAATGGGTTGCTGACAATATGGGCCCCATGGGAATTGCAACGGTAGCTGAGCTGCGCGATCGTTTCCGCGCAACTTCTGAAGAAGAGCTCGAGAATCGCTATGCGCAGGCGAAGATGGCTGCGGCTATGGACGAATACGCTAAGCGTTTCGAGGGTGAAATCTCTGAGAAGATGATTGAGGTCATGACGCAGGAGCTTTATGAGACGTTCTTGGCTCAGCTTTCGCAGGAAGGCATTACGTTGGATGCCTTCTTTGCCCAGCAGCATCTGACCGAAGAAGAGGTGCGTGCCAATTTGGCAACACAGGCAAAGATGCAATTGCTCCAGGGCTTTATCCTTGATGCGATATTCCGCCATGAGGCATTGAAGCTCGAGCCGAGCGATATGATTGCCGCTATGCGCAATATCGCCCCTGGTCGCGAAGAGGAAACTTTCGAGGCAATGCAGAAATCAGGCCGTAGTACCCTTCTCAAGGAGGGTGCTTCTCGCATGAAAGCAGCTGGTTGGATTATGGCTAACACGGAATTCGTTGTTGCTGAATAGCGTCCACGCGTCTTTCTCAGATACCAAACACAAATAGAGCTCCCCTCTTGTTGCGAGAGGGGAGCTCTATGCTTTTGTTCGCGATTGCGGAGGAAGGCATACGGTTGTTCGCTTATGCCCGTACGTGCTGAATCGGATTATCGTTCGGGGCTGATCCAGCTTGCTTTGAACAGGATATCCATATCAACATCGGTTTTGATCCCGTTGACTTTACCAGTATGGGTATATTGCCACATCACAAAATCGTGATAGTTGCTGGTGGGGTGTGTATCGGTGTATTCGGCATACCAAACTGCAGCATCAATTTGGTCGATATTGAGGCGAGAAAGGTCGTACTGGTTGCCATACACCATAGGCGTGTAGCCAGCTTGTTCGATACGTTTGCAGAAGGTTTGGGCATTCTTGGTAAGCTGATCCGCGGAAAGATTGTTTGCGCGACCGGATGAATCGGTAACGGGTTCCTGATCGTACACTACTGGGTACGTTACGCCAGCACCATTAATAAGGTTCAGTACGTACTCCGCTTCTTCCAACGCCTCCTGTTCGCTAGTGGCTTGCGAGAAGAAATACACACCATAGGGGAGTCCCACGCGGGTGGCACCCTCGACGTTCTCGTAATAGTTTTTGTCTGTGTAAAGTTGCCCTTCGGTTGAGCCACGCCTGCCGCATCGCAGCATAGCGAAATCGATGCCATCACTTTTCACAGCCTGCCAATCAATGGATCCCTGAAGATCTGATACGTCGATGCCTGTGGTGGAAACCGCGTTACCGTCTTCGTAATAGATCATGCGGCTGTTTTCTAGTTTAAGGTTGCTCCAGTCATATTTTGTTTGGTTAGAACAGCTCATGGCAACTGAGGCAAACAGCGCCACTATCGCAATGATGATGGCAACGATGACAATGGGAAGCTTGCTGCCTGATGATCTCTTGGAGTGATTTGAGGGGGCGGATTGTTTCCGCGATGTCGAAGTAATCATGCCCCCATCGTAGCAAGCACCAGTAATGGGGTCTCGTTGACGCGCCTATTTCCATCAGAGACGCTCAATTTGAGCGAAGCTAGTTTTTCAACTTACAGTCTATCTTCATGCCTTTAGAGCGGGAATTGGTCTCTAGAAATTCGGGATGCGATTAGCTTTTTACCGCCTGACGCCTTGCGTGCCCACTTGGGTTAGGTAAAAGGCCGAATCGATTCGATTCTATCTCCATGAGTTTATGGAGCGATGGTGCCCTTATGGGGGTCTGAAACTGGTATACGGTAAAATGAAGCAGTTTATTGATTTATTCCTCTTCGTTAGGAGTTCCTATATGTGCGGAATCGTTGGTTACACGGGCACCCTCCAGGCAAAAGGTGTTTTGCTTGAGGGCTTAAAGCGCCTTGAGTACCGTGGGTACGACTCGGCGGGTATTGCCGTCGAGGACGGCCAGGGAATCAATGTGGTTAAGCGTTTGGGCAAGGTTTCCGGCCTCGCTGATGCCATCCAGGACGATATGTGCCAGGGAACGTGCGGCATTGGTCATACGCGTTGGGCGACGCATGGCGCTCCCAGTGAGCGCAACGCCCATCCGCACACGGACTGCACCAATAAGATTGCCGTTGTTCACAACGGCATTATTGAGAACTTTGCTGAATTGCGCGAAGAACTGATCGCGAAGGGCCACACGTTCACTTCCGATACCGACACGGAGTGCATTGCTCATTTGGTGGAGGAAAACTACCACGGTGATCTGTTCGAGGCAGTTCGCGTGGTGTCAAACTCGCTTTCCGGCGCCTATGGTTTGGCGGTAATGCACCACGATCATCCTGGCGAAATCGTGGTAACTCGCAAAGATTCTCCTATTGTGTTGGGCGTTGGCGAAAACGGTAGCTACCTGGGCTCTGATATCATTGCGCTCATCGATGCAACCCGTGATGTGGTTATCCTTGAAGACAATCAGCTTGCTGTTATGCATTCTGATCATATTGAATATTTTGATGCTGATGGTAATCCGGTAACCCCTGAAATCACCCATGTTGATTGGGATATCGATGTTGCGGAAAAGGGCGGCTATCCTGATTTCATGTTGAAAGAAATTCACGAGCAGCCCCGTGTTGTTCGTGATACTCTCGCGGGACGTATGTCCGGTCATGAGATTTCCATTGATGAGCTCACGCTTACCCGTCAAGAACTTAATTTCATCGATCGCGTGTATCTTATTGGCTGCGGCACTTCCTATCATGCGGGTCTTATTGCCAAAAACCTTATAGAGGGCTGGGCTCGCATTCCCACAGAAGTGGAAGTTGCCAGCGAATTCCGTTACCGTAATCCCATTATTACGCCCACTACCTTGGTGGTTGCCGTTTCTCAGTCTGGTGAAACGGCAGATACGCTCGCTGCTATTCGCGATGCGCGTATCAAGGGCGCCAAAGTGTTTGGTATCACTAACGTAATCGGTTCCCCAGTTGCTCGTGAGTCGGATGGCGTAATCTACACCAAGGCAAACAAAGAGGTTGCGGTTGCTTCAACGAAGTCGTTCATCGGTCAGGTGGTGAGCCTTACGCTTTTGGCCCTTCTTTTGGGTCGATCGAAGGGCAAGCTCACCTTGAACCAGACGCGCATGCTCTTCACTGAGCTTGCTGACACTGCCGACCAGATCGAGGAAATCCTGCAAGACACTTCTGCTATTGAAGATGCGGCGCACTTCTTCGATGGTCGCCAGTCAACTCTTTATATTGGTCGTGGCTTGGGTGAGGCAACATGCTATGAGGGTGCGTTGAAGCTGAAGGAAATCAGCTACATTCATGCTGAGGCATATGCCGCTGGCGAAATGAAACATGGCCCTATTGCCCTGCTCGATGAAGGGTTCCCGATTGTCGCGGTCGCAACGCAGAGCGCCACCTACGACAAAACGGTTTCCAACCTTGAAGAGTCGAAGTCACGCGGAGCGAAGATTATTGCCATTGCCACCGAAGGCGATGAGGCCATCAAGAAGGTCGCCGATCATGTTATCTACATCCCAAAGGTTCGTGATGCTTTTATGCCCATTACCGCAAGTGTTCCATTGCAGCTTCTGGCTCGCGCGGTGGCGGTTGCTCGTGGCTGTGACGTCGATCAGCCTCGTAACCTGGCAAAATCGGTAACGGTTGAATAGGTATGCTCATGTCTGATCCTTCGATGGGAAATCGAGACATGGTTGAAGACGGCACTGCTCATAAGGGCGGTGCCGTTTCTTCTGCCGCTCTCAATGAAACGTCGGCGACTTCCGCTATGCGTGAAGCTACTCAAGATGCGCAGAAAGCGGGCATTCTACCCGAATCGGTATCGATGGGCGTAGATATTGTTGAGGTTGCACGCATGCGTGCAATCATGAAGCGCTCGCCCGCATTCATTGAACGCTCGTTTTCGTGCGAAGAACGAGCCTACTGTGATGCAACAGCTTCACCTGAGTTTCATTATGCTACGCGCTTTGCTGCAAAAGAGGCTGTGGTTAAGGCCTTAGGCACGGGTTTTAGGAACGGTATCAGGCCTAATGATATTGAGGTGTACCTCAATGCCAAAGGCAAGCCTCGCGTTCGGCTCCATAGAGCCGCCGCGAAGATCGCCGCTCATTTAGGTATCGAAGAAATTCCGCTTTCGCTCTCATATACCCACAACGAAGCGGTTGCTTGTGCACTTGCCTTGACTGAGGATTCTCGTACGAAGGCAAAGGCGCGTGTTACTACATCAGCTCAAGATTTGTCGCGTCAATTCAAAGAGGCTCGTTCCCTTTTGGATGACCTGCCGGCTGCTGATGGGAAAGAAGGTGCGTAAACCCATGGATAGCAAGACGAATTATGCGTCGCTTGTGCCTATTCCCCCTGCTGATGCCCATAAATATTCTCGAGGTAAAGCGATAGTTGTCGCTGGCTCTGCCGCTTATCCGGGTGCTGCATGCCTGTCGTCTTGCGCGACGCAGCTTGCTGGTGCGGGCTATACGCAGGTTTTCACGGCAAAAAGCAACATGGCCCTGATCCAGGCATTTCGCCCTTCACTGGTGGTTGGCTCTTTCGCCTCATTGGATGTCGCCTCTGCTCTTCCTGCGCAGCATTCTGGCGCCTTTGTGGTTGGGCCGGGGTTTGATTCCTCGGATGCTGATGCTGAAAATGTGGCTCGCCGTGTTCTGAAGCAGGCCTCGGCACCGGTGTTGGTTGATGGCGGTGCTCTCGCGTTCATGCCTTCGCTGAAAATGCGCAAAGTGTTGCGTCGTCGCAATGAACAGGGGAGTGTAACCGTCCTAACTCCGCACAAGGGTGAAGCAGCGCGTCTCGGTGCTCCTTTTGGACTGAACTTAGATAATATGCAGCAAGAAGAAGGAGCCTATTCTCTTGCATTGGCTTATGGTGCCGTTGTTGTTCTCAAAGGGCCCGATACGGTAATCGCTTCGGCAGAGCATAGCTGCAGGGTAACGAATGGTTCCGCTGCGCTTGCAAAAGCTGGTACGGGTGATGTGCTTGCTGGGGTAATTGGTGGCTTGCTTGCTCAGGGTATGAGTGCTTTCGATGCTGCCCATCTGGGGGTATATATACATGCAGAAGCAGGTAATATTGCGGCTGAGCGCAAAGGCGTTGTTAGCACCTGCGCCGAAGACGTGCTTGATGCTTTGCCTGAGGCCTTTATGCGTATAGGCAAATAGAACAAGATAAGCTCTATTGCTGCTGTCTTGGTGTGATGCATCTGATGCTGGCTTTTGCTTTGTTGAGTTACTGCTAGGTCTATGTCGCGTTAGCTGATTGGCTTTCAGTGCATCAACGTTGAGGGTAAACGAGAGGATTTCTTTCATGTCTAACGAACAGGGTTCCGTGCCCGAAGAAACACTGGCAGAGCGTGTTTTACGTCTGCGTCGCGAAATCGAATATCACACGCATCGTTATTATGTCCTCGATGACCCCGAAATATCAGATGCTGCGTTCGACTCTCTTATGCGCGAGCTTCGTGACTTGGAGAATGAATATCCTGCATTGCAAGACCCTTCGTCTCCAACCCAGCGCGTTGGTGGAGCTGTAGGCAATCAATTTTCCCCCGTAGTTCACGAACAGCGCATGTATTCTCTCGACAACGCGATGGATTTGGACGAGCTTGATATATGGATGGATCGAACCGAAGAAGCCTTGGGTGCGCTTCCTCCTTTGGTCTGCGAACTCAAGATAGATGGCTCTTCGCTGGCGCTTACCTACGAAGACGGCAAGCTGGTTCGTGCCGCCACTCGCGGTGATGGCACCACGGGCGAAGACGTTACGGTTAATGTACGTACGGTTAACGACATTCCTTTGCGTCTGTGGGATGAAGGTGCTGGGGATGTTGTCGAAGGCGTTTCCTCGGTTGAGGTCCGTGGCGAAATATACATGTCGAAGGCAAGCTTCGAGGCGCTCAACGAGCAGGCTGAGGCAGTGGGGAATCGCACGTTCGCCAATCCCCGTAATGCCGCCGCTGGATCCCTTCGACAGAAAGATCCCTCTGTTACGCGTGAGCGTGAGTTGTCAACTTTCATGTATGCAATTGCGCGCGATCAGTCCATCAAAGCTTCAGGGCAGTGGGAGTTGCTGCAGTGGCTCCGTAGTTGCGGCTTTCACGTAAACCCCGATGTTAAGCGCTGCGTCACGCGCGAAGAGGTGCGAAGGTTCTGCCGCGATTGCCTGGAGAAGCGTGCCGATCTGCCCTATGAAATCGACGGTGTGGTTGTGAAGGTGGATTCTTTTGCCTTGCAACATGAGCTTGGCTTCACAGCACGCGCTCCTCGCTGGGCCATTGCTTACAAATTCCCTCCAGAAGAAAAAACCACTATCTTGCGTGATATCACTATTCAGGTTGGGCGAACAGGCGCGTGCACGCCTGTAGCCGAGCTTGATCCGGTTTTGGTGGCTGGCTCTACGGTTGCTCGAGCTACCCTCCATAACGAAGACGAGGTTTTGCGTAAGGATGTGCGTATTGGCGATACCGTTATCGTCCGAAAAGCCGGCGATGTTATTCCTGAGGTTCTGGGCCCTATCCTTTCGTTGCGCCCTGAGGATTCTCAACCTTGGGTTATGCCGAAGGCTTGCCCCAGTTGTGGCTCTCCTATTGTTCGAGAGAAGGGTGAAGCGGCTTATCGATGCGTATCTATCGACTGTCCGGCTCAGGCTCATGAGCGATTAACTCATTGGGCAAGTCGAGGTGCACTCGATATTGAAGGTATGGGCAATGAGATCGTTGCTCGTCTCATTGAGTCGGGCAATTTAACCGATGTTGCCGATTATTACGATCTTTCGCAGGATACGTTGGAGCATTTGGATACTGGTCGGACCACCACCAAGGGCGAGCGGATTGAGCTGGGCCCTGTGGTGGCGTCGAAGCTTATGCTTTCAATTAACGAAAGCAAGAAGCGTTCGTTGGCACGTGTTCTTTTCGGATTGGGCATTCGTCACGTTGGCAAAACCACGGCAGAGGCTATTGCGAAAGTGTATCCTTCTATGAACTTGCTTCGTGGCGCAAAGGTTGACGACCTGGCGGCAATCGATGGCGTTGGCTCGATTATTGCGCAGAGTATTTGTGACTTCTTTGCAACTGAAGATAATGTAAAGGTGGTAGAGCGTTTGGCGGCTGCGGGCGTAACCATGGAAGAAGAGCTCCATGAAAACACATTGCCCCAAACCCTTGCGGGTCTGACGTTTGTGCTTACTGGCAGTTTAGTTGAATCGGGTATGACGCGTACCGAAGCCGGCAATAAGCTGAAAGAGTACGGAGCAAAGGTTTCTGGAAGCGTTTCTAAAAAGACCAGCTACGTTATTTGCGGCGAGGCTGCAGGGTCTAAACGCTCCAAAGCTGAAAGTCTTGGGGTTCCTATTTTGACAGAGCGGGATTTCCTCAAATTGGTTGAAACTGGGTTGATCCCGACTTCCGAAGAGCGCGGGGGAGAAACCGGGCTGTTTGCATCCGCCGTCTCTGATAAAGAGCCCGGTCTGCTAGGCTCATCTGTTCCTGCGGCGAGCGAAACGGACTGATTATGGCAAAGATTCGCGTTGATGATCTGCTTGTCGAGCAGGGTTATTTTGCTGATAGGGATGCGGCTTTGCGTGCGGTTATAGCGCGCGAGGTGCGAGTAGACGATGTGTATGTGTCGAGCGCTGCTTTAAAAGTTCGTCCCGATGCTGATCTTTTCGTCAAAAATACCAAGAAATTCGTTTCCCGTGGTGGGCATAAGCTTCAGGGCGCGCTTGATCACTTTCGACAGGATGTTGCGGGTTTTCGTTGCGTTGATGTTGGGTCTTCTACGGGCGGGTTTTCGGATTGCCTGCTTCAGGCGGGGGCTGCCAGTGTGGCATGCGTAGATGTCAACTACGGCCAGCTCGCTTGGAGTTTGCGTCAAGATCCTCGTGTGAGTGTGTTCGAGCGCACCAACATTCGTTTAGCGAGCCCCGAGAGCCTTGGAGCTCCATTTGATATGGTGGTATGCGACTTAAGTTTTATCGGATTGGCCCAGCTAGCTGATGTGTTCGCCAATCTTTGTGAAGAGGGCAGCATCTTTTTGGGGCTTATCAAACCGCAGTTTGAAAGCCAGCACGAAGAAACCGATCATGGCATTGTCCGAAGCGAAGCGGTTCGTCAGCGTGTGGTTGATGAAGTCACCCAAGCGTTGCGCGAGGTGGGATTTAGAGTGAACGGGGTAGTGGAAAGCTCGATCAAGGGCGCAGAAGGAAATGTAGAATACCTTGTTCATGCTACGTTCCTAGGAAGCGAAGCATGAGACATATTGAAATCAGCGCTTCTGAAAAGCTCCTGGAGTATATGGATCGCAAAGGATATCACTGCATCGCTGTTGAGCCTATTAGTCCAAAGGGCTGTTGCGCAGATACGACCGAGCTCCATTCACGTTTTGTGCGCGATAAAGACGTGCCTCGGCTGAAAGTAAGAAACTGTGGTGTGTTTGGGGCACCTTTTGGCGAGATGCTTGTTTTGGAAAAAGGATTGGAAATCGATGATGAAGTTTATTTTGATCTGCGTAGCTTCTTCGGTGTGAAAGATATTGCAACAAGAGGCATTCGCCCATTTTCCTTTTAACCATTAAGGCATCAACGAGGTTTTCATCGACCAGAAACAGCACGGGCCCCACCATTGGGGCCCGTGCTGTTTCTGGAGCGAAGTTGCCGCTAGTTTTTCAGGGAATTCAGCGGAGCAGGCATGCGGCCGCCGCGATGAGCGAACACCGTGCCAGCATATTCGTTTACCGGCATGACCGGCGCATAACCAAGCAGGCCTCCGAAGTCGAGCTTGTCGCCAACCTTCTTGCCGAAAGCGGGAATAAGGCGAACTGCGGTGGTTTTGTTGTTGATCATGCCAATGGCGCATTCATCGGCAATGATGCCAAAAATGGCTTCGACGCTGGTATCTCCTGGGATGGCGATCATGTCGAGGCCAACGGAACAAACGCAGGTCATGGCTTCAAGCTTCTCCAGACGGAGCGCACCGGATTCTGCTGCGCGAATCATGCCGGCATCTTCGGATACGGGGATAAAGGCACCAGAAAGACCGCCAACGCTGCTGCTTGCCATAACGCCGCCCTTCTTGACTGCGTCGTTGAGCATGGCGAGAGCTGCAGTAGTGCCTGGGCCGCCGCATTGGCCAACGCCAATAGCTTCCAGGATTTCGGCTACCGAGTCGCCTTCGGCGGGCGTGGGTGCAAGAGAGAGGTCCAAGATGCCTTTCTGTACGCCCAGACGTCGACTGGCTTCGCGGCTCATAAGTTCGCCTGCGCGAGTGATCTTGAAGGCGGTTGCCTTAATTGCTTCAGCAATGGAGGTCATATCGGCATCTTTGGGCATGTTGCGCAGGACATTGTTCACAACGCCGGGCCCCGATACACCAACGTTGACTACTGCATCGGCCTCACCCGAGCCATGGAATGCGCCAGCCATGAAGGGGTTATCTTCGACGGCGTTGCAGAATACAACCAATTTGCCTGCGCCAATGCACTGTTTGTCTTTGGTTGCTTCTGCGGCCTGTTTGATGATGCCAGCCATTTTGAACGCGGCATCCATGTTGATGCCGGCGCGCGTTGATCCAACGTTTACCGATGCGCATACATTATCTGTTGCGGCAAGGGCGGTAGGAATTGATTCCATCAGGTTGTTGTCTGCGCGTGAGGCGCCCTTGTGCACAAGTGCAGAAAAACCGCCTACAAAATCGACTCCAACTTCTTTGCCGGCTTTGTCCATCGCAATAGCAATAGGGGAAAGGTCGGTAGCTTGGGTTGCAGCGCAGATTTCGGCGATGGGCGTCACGGAAATGCGTTTATTTACGATAGGAATGCCGTATTCGCGTTCGAGCTGTTCGGCGGTAGGAACAAGCTTTTCGGCAGCGGTGGTCATGCGATCGTATACCTTGCGGGCCATAACGTTCACATCTTCATGAGTGCAGCCGCGCAGGTTCAAACCGAGTGTAATGGTACGAATATCGAGGTGCTGCTTGCTTACCATTGCAAGCGTTTCAGCGATCTCTTCCGGGGTGATCTGCATGGAAACGATCCCTTTCATTGCGGTTTCATCAATTTGGTAATTTTATCACTGCTAAATGCGGGTGGAGTTGCGAACGCGTGCCCTTCGATATAGAAACACGGCTACTGCAAGGCGTATGGGGCACGGATGGAATTATTGCCATGCTTTTCCTTCGGTTAATGGGTTCATTGTTCGTTTTGCCTTGGAATTTACGGTGTGATTCTCTGCGAGCTGCTATTCAGGGTAGTCTTGAGAAGCGCAAATGGAATTACCGCCTGTCCATTGCCGTGTACTCTTCAGAAGGCCAAATTCAGTAGAATGACTATCTGGCATGGACTAAGTGGGAGGTTGTCATGACGGAGGAATCTACTTTAACCGAAGATGGTTTGGCAAAGCGCATTGCGGATTTTGCAGCTTCTTACGCAGCCAATCAAAAGGCATTGGCGGATCTTGCACAAATTGGTAATCCGAATATGGTTGCAATGCTTGCTGAAGCTGCATTGTCCGATAGAGGCGATGGCTTCGCCTGCTATGTTGCGGAAAACATGGTTGCCATTAGGGCTTCGGCATTGAGAAGCGAAGAGGTTTGCACTGTACTGGTAATGGGTTATGAGCTGGGCATTTCGGTAGGTAGTGCTGCCTGCATGAATGACCTTGGTGCGTTGTATTACATGGGAGAGCTAGTTCCTCAGGATTATGCACGGGCCGCAAAGCTCTACGAACAAGCAATGGACCATGGCTGCTTCCAGTCGATTATCAATTTGGGCTATATTTACGAATATGGTCGCACAGGTGAAGCCGACCACCAAAAGGCGTATCAATGTTACGCATTGGCTTCCGCTTTGCAGCCGTCTTGTGAGGCGGTATATAAGTTGGGGGATATGTATTCTCGTGGTGAGGCTGTGCCATCTAGCATGGGGAAGGCTTGTCGGCTGTGGGAGCGCAGTCTCCAACTTGCTGAAAGTGTTGTTGAAGCGGCTCAGCCATCTGTGCGAATCGCTAAGGCAATCGTCAACCCCTCATGCGAAGAGTGGGGAGAAGAATACGACCCCCTCCGTGCGCTGTCTTTGTTTCAGCAGGCCGAAATTGGGTTGCGTATAGATATCTCCAAGGGGGCAACCTATTATCGCAGGCGTCTTATCGAAGCGATCGAAGGTCAAGATTTGGCTCGCCAGCGTATTGTGGAAAAAGCTACTGCAGAGGCTATGGATTAAGCTAGATATTGCGCTATTCGTCGGGAATCGAGCAGCTTCGTGGTTTGAAGATGCTCGATTCTTTTTTTGATTTTCGAAATGGGTTCTCGAGCGACGATGGGACCTACTTGCTTTGTGGTTCTTTAGTTGTTGCTATATTGCTGTTTTTGGGTCCATTTCTTGCCCGAGTCGCAGCCCCTTGGTACTATGTTATTGCACACTGTGTTCATTAATGATCAGTGTGAATGATGTAACTGCGGGGAATTTATTTGCGACCGTGCAAGGGGAAGGGGCTAACGTGCCAGCTGGTGTCAGTATGCACTCGCGTAGTGAAAACGCAATTTTAGCCATCGAGCCTTGCTTTGAAGATCGTCGTATTACGCGCAGTAAGAAAGCACTGCGCGGTGCGCTCATCACTCTGATGGAGGAAAAGGGGTTTGACTCCATCACGGTCAACGACCTGTGCTCTGCGGCTGACCTTAATCGCGGTACCTTCTACAATCACTTTCGCGATAAAGAACATTTGCTTGAATCGTTCGAAGATGAAGTGATGCGAGATTTAGTCGCTATTCAGGCTCAGATGGAATCTATCGATATAAAAGAGGTAGTTGCGGCGCGATTTACAAAGCGTCCGCTTCCTTTTTTGGTTGACCTATTCGATTACCTGAGCAAACAAGGCGCTTTCCTGCATGCAGTATTGGGTCCCGGGGGCGATATTCGTTTTGGTCCCCGCTTGCGAGATTCGGTATGTGCTCACCTTATTCAGAGCGTGCTTCACGAGCAGTACCGCAATGACCCCACTGCATTTGTTGATTACTATCTTGCCTTCTATGCTTCAGCGTATTTAGGCGTTATAACCCATTGGATTGAAACCGGAATGAAGGAAAGCTCGGAGGAAATGGCGCTTATTGCCATGCGTTTGCTTTTCATCAGGCCGGGGGAACCTATTCGAATGTGAGGAGATTCACCATGGCAACCGAAGCTGGAGCATTTAAACTCCATCTGGGTATCGACGTGGGATCAACCACGGTAAAAGTTGCAGTTTTGGACGAAGACGATCAGATCGTCTATTCGGTCTATCGGCGCCACCACGCCGATGTGCGTGCGACGGTGTTGGAGGTATTGCAGGAAGCGGCAGCGCAGTTTCCTGATAAAGAGGTTACGGTTGCCATTACCGGCTCCGGCGGTCTGCTGCTTTCCCAGTGGCTCGGTATCGAATTCGTTCAGGAAGTAATTGCTTCCAAAACGGCAGTCGAAACGTTTATCCCCAAGACCGATGTCGCTATCGAGCTTGGCGGCGAAGACGCTAAGATCATCTACTTCGATAATGGTATCGAGCAGCGCATGAATGGTACGTGCGCTGGCGGTACCGGCGCATTCATCGATCAGATGGCCGCGCTTTTGGACACCGATGCTACGGGGCTCAATGAGCTTGCTCAGCATCATACGGTGCTGTATCCGATTGCAAGCCGTTGTGGCGTATTCGCCAAGACCGACGTACAACCCCTTTTGAACGAGGGGGCTAAAAAAGAAGACATTGCTGCATCTATTTTTCAGAGCGTTGTTACGCAAACCATTTCCGGTTTGGCATGCGGTCGTCCGATTCGCGGTCATGTTGCGTTCCTCGGTGGTCCGCTGCAGTACTTGCCTGAACTTCGCAAGCGCTTCTATGAAACGCTCGAGCTTGATGACGAACATATTATTGTTCCTGATAATGCTCATCTTTTTGTGGCGAGTGGTTGCGCGTTGGCTGGTTCTGAAGCTAAAGCTGAGTTGCTTTCTGACGTTGTTGAGCGTCTTGAAAATCTGGGCGATGTTCAGGGCAGCGAAGTGGTTCGTCTTCCTCCCTTATTTAAGGATGAGGCCGATTATTACGAATTCAAGCAGCGCCATGATAGCGAAAAGGTTCGTCGTGCTGACCTTTCAGCCTATGAAGGGGCGGCTTTTCTTGGCATCGATGCCGGTTCGACCACATTCAAGAGTGCCCTTATCGGTGAAGATGGCAGTCTTTTGTGGAGCAGCTACGTCAACAACAAGGGCGACGTTTTAGGGTGCGCGAAGCGTGCTGTTGCCGAGCTGTATCAGCAACTTCCTGTCGATGAATCGGGCAAGCCCAAGGTGAACATCGCCCATGTTACGGTTACCGGCTATGGCGAGGCGTTGTTGCTCGAAGCTTTGCGTGTGGATTCCGGTGAGATTGAAACGGTTGCGCATCTCCGTGGCTCTCAGGAAATGCTTCCAGGCGTTGAGTTCATTTTGGATATTGGTGGTCAGGACATGAAGTGTCTGCGCGTTAAGGACGGCGTGATTGACCACATCATGCTGAACGAGGCGTGCTCCTCTGGCTGCGGTTCGTTTATTGAAAGCTTTGCATCGGGCTTGAATCTTGATGTATCTGAATTCGCTCAGAGCGCTATCAAGGCCGAAAATCCTGTTGATTTGGGCAGCCGTTGTACGGTGTTCATGAACAGTCGCGTTAAGCAGGCTCAGAAGGAAGGCGCCACGGTTGGTGACATCGCTGCCGGTTTGGCTCTTTCCGTTATTAAAAATGCCTTGTTCAAGGTAATCAAAATTCGCGATCCCCACGAAGTGGGCACTAAGGTTATCGTTCAGGGCGGTACGTTCTTGAACGATGCCGTTTTGCGCGCATTCGAGCAATTGGCTGAAACCAATGCAGTTCGTCCCGATATTGCAGGAAACATGGGCGCATATGGTGCTGCCTTGTTGGCGCGCGATCGTGCTCATGCCAAGGAAGCAGCTTTGGGCGTTCCTGCTCAAACGACCATGCTTGGATTGGATGCCTTACGTGCGCTTGAGCCTACGCATCGAAACGTGCGCTGTAAAGCATGCTCGAATCACTGCCTGCTCACTATTAACGATTTTGGCATTGATGAGGAGACGGGTAAGCACCGTCGCTTTATCACGGGTAATCGTTGTGAAAAGGGCGCGGGACTGGCTGAAGAAGCTGCCAAGGTTCCAAACTTGTTCGAATATAAGACCCATCGCCTATTCGATCATTATCAGCCCCTATCCAAGGAAGAGGCAACTCGTTCCACGGTTGGTATTCCTCGTGCCTTGAACATGTACGAAAACTATCCGTTCTGGTTTACGTTCTTTACCAAACTTGGTTTCCGTGTTGAGCTCTCTGACCCTTCAACCAAGAAAACATACGAAGCGGGTATTGAATCTATGCCTTCCGAGAGCGTGTGCTACCCAGCCAAGCTATCTCACGGTCATATCATGAACTTGCTCGAAAAAGACATCGATTTTATTTGGATGCCGTGTGCTAAGTATGAGCGTCAGGAAGACGAGACCGCAGGCAATCATTTCAATTGTCCTATCGTAATGAGCTATTCCGAGGCGTTGAAACTCAATGTCGATGCACTGAACGAGACCGATATCCAGTTCCTTAATCCTTTTGTTCCCTATCACATGAAGGACAAACTGAAGGAGCGCTTGTATGTTGAGCTTGTTGAGAAACACCCCGAGCTTATGGGTTCCGGCCCTGCTCCCACGCAGGCTGAAATTGATGCTGCGGTAGATGCCGCATGGGCTGAAGACGAGCAGCTTCACGAAGACATCCACAACAAGGGTATGGAAACCCTGAAATGGATAGAAGAGCATGGGGTGCACGGTATCGTGTTGGCTGGTCGTCCGTATCACGACGATCCCGAAATCAATCACGCAATCCCAGAATTGCTTACCAGCTTCGGCTTGGCAGTGTTTACCGAAGATTCAATTGCTCATTTGGGTCAGGTCGAACGTCCTCTTCGCGCTGTTGATCAGTGGATGTATCATACGCGCTTGTACCGTGCCGCAAAGGTGGTAACCCAGCGTGATGATCTCGATCTAATTCAATTGAACAGTTTCGGATGTGGTCTGGACGCTGTTACCACCGATCAGGTCCAGGAAATCTTGGAAGGTTCGGGCAAGATCTACACCGTCTTGAAGATCGACGAGGTTTCCAACTTGGGTGCTGCTCGTATTCGAGTTCGCTCTTTGCTGGCTGCGTTGAAAGACCAATCCGATGAGCGCGCTGAGCAGAATGCAATTGAGGGTGGCTGTCCTGTTTGTGGCATTGACGCTGATAAGCTCGAGGCCGATGTTGCTGCACGTGAGGCCGTTATTAATGCCAAGACCGGTGCTCGCGAAGCTGAGGCTGGCGCTGCGGTTGCTGCAGAGATTGCCAACGGCAAGGGAAACACCTGTTCATGCGGGACGATTGATGAGCATGATGGCCCTCATGTTCGTGAAGCTGAATCCACTGCGTTCCCGAAGGTTCAGTTCACTCAAGAAATGAAAGATGCTGGGTACACGATTCTTTGTCCCCAGATGGCTCCTATTCATTTCGACTTGCTCGTGCCGATTTTCCGCTCAAATGGATATAACCTTGAATTGTTGCCAGCGGTTGACCATGGAGCGGTGGATGCTGGTCTGAAGTATGTGAACAACGATATTTGCTACCCATCCATCCTGGTTACTGGTCAGATTATGGAAGCGGTTACATCTGGCCGCTATGACACCGATAAACTTGCTGTGATCATTACCCAAACAGGTGGCGGCTGTCGCGCAACCAACTACATCAGCCTCATTCGCAAGGCGTTGAAGGCTGCGGGTCTGGGCCATATCCCTGTTATCTCGCTCGCATTCAAGAAGTTGGATGAATCTAATCCTGGCTTCAAGGTGACGGCCACTATGCTGTACAACGCGATATTTGCATTGTTCTATGGCGATTTGCTTATGCAGTGCCTGTACCGTACGCGCCCGTATGAAATCGAAAAGGGTGCGGCAGAGCAGTTGTTCGATTACTGGATGGAAAAGTGCAAGTTGCAAATCGCCGAAGGCGAGAAATTCGGTCGTTATAAGAAGACGGTTCGCGCCATCGTAGACGACTTCGACAACTTGCCGCTGCAGGGTGAGGGAACCAAGCCTCGCGTTGGCGTTGTTGGCGAGATTTTGGTTAAGTTCCACCCCACAGCAAACAATCAGGTGGTCGATGTCATCGAGGCGGAAGGCTGCGAAGCGGTTGTGCCTGGATTGGTTGACTTCTTCTTGTTCGGTATTGCTGGTTCCATCTTCCAGCAAGAAGGTGTAGGCAAGTCGAAGAAGGGTGCGATGGGTGCAAAGGCAGGCTTGGCTGCCATTGCGAAGCTGCGCAAACCCATGAACGATGCCTTGTCGAAATCTACGCGCTTCGAGCCGCCCACGGATATCTTTGAGCTGGCAAGCTATGCAGAAGAGATCTTGTCTCTGTGCAATTCGATGGGTGAAGGCTGGCTTCTTACTGCTGAAATGTGCGAGCTCATTCGCAACGGTGCTCCGAATATCGTGTGTGCCCAGCCCTTCGCATGCTTGCCCAACCACGTTGTTGGCAAGGCGGTTATTAAGGAGCTGCGTCGTCGCTATAAGGGCACTAATATCGTTGCGGTCGATTATGACCCTGGTGCTTCCGAGGTTAACCAACTCAATCGTATCAAGCTGATGATTTCGGTTGCTAAGGCGAACCTCGCTGAAGAGCTCAAGGCCGAGCAGCAGCACTCGGAAGAGGGAAGTACAACCGAGTTCCATACCGAAAGCGAAGTGGAAACTACGCGCGCATAGTGCTCATGTTTCGCTTATGACGCTCTTTGGCCGACCCTTCAATCTGAGGGTTCTTTAAAGCGGCAAAAAGGTTTTGTTTCCTTTTTGCCGCTTTCTTTTTTCGGAATCGCTTTAGTACGGTGTAGAATCCATACGCTATGGATATGATATTTGAATTGATCTCTAACTTTTTTGGAATCGAGCCTCTAGGTTTAGCAATTGTCTGTGGACTTGTTTTTTTGGCCGGCTATGTCGATGCTATCGCTGGGGGAGGTGGGCTAATTTCCTTGCCCGCTTATCTTATTGCCGGTGTTCCGACTCATGCTGCTATAGCCACAAATAAGCTCAGTTCCTGTATGGGGACTACTGTGGCAACGTTTCACTATGCCAAATCGGGTTTCATTAATGCGCGCCTTGCGTTGCCAAGCATCGTCTTTGCTTTCTTGGGGTCGTTTTGCGGCTCCAACGTATTGCTGCTCGTTGATGACGGATTTTTGCGCCTATTTCTTTTGGTGGTGCTTCCGGTAACGGCGATTTATGTAATGAAGTCCAAAAGTTTTGACGCAGCGGGTCTTCAATCGTTTTCACTTCGTAAGACCATTTTGCTCTGTATGGGAATTGCCTTCGCGGTTGGTGTTTATGACGGCTTCTACGGTCCGGGAACGGGAACGTTTTTGATGCTAATGCTTACCGGATTGGCCCATTTGCGTTTGGACTCTGCGGCAGGCGTTACGAAATCGATCAATCTCACTACCAATTTAGCGGCGTTGATCGTGTTTTTGATCCATGGCCAAGTAGTTATCCTTCTCGGCCTTTTGGCTGGCTTGTTTAATATGATCGGCAACTATCTGGGGTCTCATAGTTTTACCAAGAACGGGGGTGCTATCGCGCGCCCCATTACAATAGCGGTATTGTTGATTTTCTTCGCGAAAGTTGTTTGGGATTTTATGGCATAGAGCCAATTGGGCGGCTTGAAGAAAACAGGTGCTTTGATCAAGCTGCCTTCTGCGCGCTATTTCTCGAGTGATCGATGGTGTAGTAGCTGTTCTCTTACGGAAATCGGCGTCTCAAGGCTCTTCATTCTGCATCTTTTAACGCTATAGATTCTGTGGCTTGAAGTCTGCTTCCGAACCGGGACTAGTTGGCGTATTGATTGATTTACGATGGCGTATTCTCTATGTGAACGTGTTCATTCTTAATTGGGAAAGCGCTATAGTGGGGTCGTAGTAATTGTGAACACGTTCAAATTTGCTGTTATTAAAGAAACGGCAATAAAGCGGGGTTAGCCCGTGCATGGAGAGGCGGTATTGCCATGAGTAAGATTCCAAGTGTTGAAACTATGGGAACTTGTCCGAAATGCGGAATCCTATTGGATCTTACCGTCGAAGTTGCCCCTGAAGAAGTTATATACCATGGCGTTTGTCCTGAACATGGGGCATTTACCCGTTCGGAGCCTCGAGCTGATTTGTCGGAACTTGGTGTTAAGGTTTCATCTACGGTTGGCATACGCGGTCAGCAAGCTTCTGTTGCGTAAGTTTTTGGTTGCAGCCTTAAATCAAACTCGGAACCAATTAGGGGCTGCACTGAAGACAGGAACGTTTAGGGTTGCAGTTCATAGGCTTCGACCCAGTATAGACCTCGCTGGTTTTAGCGGGGTCTATTTGTGTTTTGGGAGACTTGGGCAACCTAACTCATCTCGAGACAATAAGGCACTGTCGTTTTGGGCTTCGGTAAGCGTTTTGCGGTTGCTTGCTGTGCTTTAGCTTATGAGACCTTTGCGATAGCGCATTTCGATTGCTCAATGTCGCCGTAATGAATGGCGGCAGTGGGGCAGAGCCTTAGGCAGCCGAAACACATAAAACACGTTTCTTTTATCCAGACGGGGTGCTCATCTTTCATTTCAATTGCTTCGGCGGGGCAAATCCGGCTGCATTTGCCACAGCCAATGCAGTTTTTGCATACTGAGAAATTATCAGTATAAAGAACCTCGTCAAGATCGACACGGGTATAGAGGCCTGCGGCGCTCTTGGTCTTTCCATCGTTCATGACGCACTCCTTGCCCTGATCCCTGTTGTCCATTGTATTGCTCGGTTAATCGAGAAAATAATGCAATCTGAAACAGCATGTATGAGTCAAATTCATACATGAATCATCAATTGCATCCATCGTTTTTTTGAGGCATGGTTTCTACTGTTGGCCTTCAAGATTGCGACTCGGCATTACGGACTGTGCGTAGTATTGCTGTTTATGTAACTAGCAGGTTATTATGCAGCCGAAACGTGATGATTTAAGGTCGATGGGCTGCTTCGCAATTCAGCCGCTTCGCTATTTGGCTAAGTTCGGTATAATTTCATGGTTATACAAATACAAGGATGAAGAAAGGGTGCATCGTGGCCAACAGCTACAAGCAAACCATGAATCTGCCGCGCACCGACTTCGCGATGCGTGCGAACTTGCCTGAAAACGAACCTAAGCGCCTTGAGTATTGGAATGACATCGACATTTACGCAAAGGTGCTTGAAAAGAACAAGGATAATGCACCCTTCGTCCTGCACGATGGTCCTCCGTATGCAAATGGCCCTATTCATATCGGTCATGCCTTCAATAAGATCCTTAAAGACTTCATCGTTAAGTACAAGTCTATGCGCGGCTTCTACGCACCCTATGTTCCTGGCTGGGATTGTCATGGCCTGCCTATTGAAAACAAGGTTGAAGAGCAGCTCGGCGAAGAGAAAATGGCTAAGATTGATACGGCTACGTTCCGTAAGATCTGTCGCGAATACGCCACTAAGCAGCTTGACGGCCAGCGCGAGGGCTTCAAGCGCCTTGGCGTGCGTGGAGAGTGGGATAATCCTTACCTCACCTACTTGCCTGAATATGAAGCAGGTAACATTGAGATTTTCAAGAAACTCTACCTTGACGGTAGTGTGTATCGTGGCCGCAAGCCCATTCATTGGTGCAGCCATTGTCACACAGCACTTGCTGAAGCTGAAATTGAATACAGCAACGAAGTAAGCCCCGCTATCTTCGTCCGCTTTGAAATGACGACTACTCCTGCTGGTCTTGAGTCTTACGAAGGCAAGATGGATGTAGCCATTTGGACCACTACGCCATGGACGCTTCCTGCAGACCAATGTGTCATTCTTCACCCGGCGGCAGAATACGTAGCTGTTGTTGTCGATGGTCGCGCCACCATTGTCGCCCGTGATTTGGTTGAGAAATGTTGCGAGCGTTTTGGCTGGAACAACGAACTTGCTTGTTGCGCTGACGGTAGCGAATGGTCTATGACCGGCGCAGATCTTGCTGGCAATGAGTACAAGCAACCTATTTTTGCCGACCAGGGCGAAATCGGTAAATTTATCTATGCCGACTATGTAACGCTCGAAGATGGTACGGGCATTGTACATGGCGCTCCTGGCCATGGTGTCGACGACTACAACGCTGGCATGAAATTCGATATCCCCGTTGTTATGCCTGTTGACGATGACGGCAAATTCTATGTTGGCGAGGGTATCGGTTATGGTGGCCCTTGGGGTGGAATGGATGTCAATGAGGCCAACCCCGAGATCATTAAGTGGCTCGATGAAAAGGGTCTCCTTATCCTTCACGAGGATATCGATCATAGCTACCCCCACTGTTGGCGCTGCCACGAGCCCGTTATTTTCCGTGCAACCACCCAGTGGTTTGTTTCCATGGATAAGACTGGTATTCGCGAAAAGGCATCTAATGCCATCAAGGAAGACGTTACCTGGTATCCTTCCTGGGCTTCTAATCGCATTGGCGCTATGGTCGCCGATCGTCCTGATTGGTGCATCAGCCGTCAGCGCTATTGGGGCGTTCCGATTCCGGTATTTACCTGCGATTCCTGCGGTGAAACCGTAGCAACCGAAGCAACATTCGATGCGGTTATCGATCTCTTCAAGACCGAAGGTGCTGATGCGTGGTATCGCAAGACGCCCGCTGAATTCTTGCCGGCAGATACCTGCTGTCCTAACTGCGGTGCCGGTGTTGATCACCTGGAATCCGATAAAGACGTTTTGGACGTTTGGTGGGAGTCTGGTGTAAGCCATACTTCCGTCTGCGAAGCCCGTGAGAATCTCCATCGTCCCGCCGATGTGTATCTGGAAGGCTCCGATCAGCATCGCGGCTGGTTCCAGTCTTCATTGCTCACAAGCATTGCGGCATACGGTATTCCGCCTTACAAGAACGTTATTAGCTGCGGTTTCACGCTCGATAAAGATGGCAAAAAGATGTCCAAGTCTCTGGGCAATACCATCGACCCCAGTGACGTGAACAAGACCTTGGGCGCTGAAGTGCTTCGCTTGTGGACTAGCTCGGTTGATTATGGCCAAGATGTGTCCATTGGCGATGAGATCCTTCAGCGAACTTCTGAGACCTATCGCAAGTTCCGCAATACCTTCCGTTTCCTGCTTGGTAACTTGGATAACTTCGACGATCAGACCGACTGCGTTGCCTGGGATGAGCTCGAGCCCATTGATCAGTATATGATGGTAAAAACTGCCGCCATGCTCGACGATGTTACGAAGGCATTTGACGAATATCGCTTCCATCACGTTTATCGTGTGGCATACGACTTTGTTACCGATCTTTCCAACGTTTACATGGATGTTGCGAAGGACCGCCTGTATTCTGAGGCTCCGGAAAGCCCCCGACGTCGTGCGGTTCAGACTGTCCTTATGAACATCCTTGAAGTTATGGTTCGTGTGCTTGCCCCCGTTCTTACCTTTACCACTGAAGAGGTTTGGCAGCATTACCCCGAAGCAGCTCGTGGTCGCAAGGGACGTGAATCCTCTGTTCAGCTGTGCGATTGGCCTACTCGAGAAAGCTTCGATCCCGCCCTTCCTGCTGAAACGGAACAGCTCGAGGCCCAGTGGGCAACCATCATGGAAGTTCGCGATGTGGTTACCAAGGCGCTCGAAGAAGCGCGCGGTGCCAAGGTCATCAAGAAGAGCCAGGAGGCTAGCGTAGAGGTTACCGTTCCTGCTGGCGCTCTAGCTGTATTGAGCACTTTCGATGCGGCTGTATTTGAAGAGCTCTTCATCGTTGCGGGTGTTCGCTTTATTGAAGGCTCTGAACTCGGTTGCGAAGTTGTTGCAGCGCAGGGTGAGAAGTGTCCTCGTTGTTGGAACTTCCGTGAGCTGGGTGGCAACGCAAACCATCCTCATGTATGCAAGCGCTGTGGCGACGCGCTTGATGCTATTGGTTTCGAAGGCGAAGAGTAAGGCTTTTGCCTGGGATGACCAACGCTTCTAAAAAAGATACAGGTGCCGCCAAAAACGGTGGCACCTGCTTTGCGCGCAACCTTGCCTTATGGGCGGGTTGCGCGTTTTTGTGGTGTGTTGTAGATCGACTTACAAAAGCCTATTTTGATAGCAACTTTCATGTTGGACAAATTGCGGTTCCCGATATCCTCGGCTTAGTTCAGCTCAATTTGGTTCACAACAAGGGCGTTGCTTGGGGCGCTTTTGCGGGGAATATTCCCATAATTGCAATTGCAACTTCCTTGATGTGTATCGGTATTGCTGCTTTTTCCTTTTACTGGGCGCGTCGCTCCTCAGTGCCTGAGATGATTGGACTTGGGTTGCTGTTTGCAGGAGGAATTGGTAACTTATACGATCGCATTGCGCAGGGGTATGTTGTCGATTTCATCACACCGCTCTTTATTGATTTCCCAACTTTTAATATTGCCGACATTGGTGTTACCTGCGGAATTGCTTTGTTGGCTATGTGCTGGATAGTTCAGATTGTTCGTGAGGGAAAGAGTCCTCATGAAACCTCTTCAACTAAGGAGGAATAACGTATGGCGCGAAGCCTTTCAACCACGGTTACCGAAGCATATAACGATATGCGCCTTGATTCCTTTTTGTACGAATCGGGGTTGTACGAATCGCGTAGTAAAGCGGTAAAGCAGATTGAAGCAGGCAAGGTTTTTGTGGGTGGGCAGACTCCGACGAAAAAGACTTTGGTGCATACGGGCGATTTCATTGTTTACGAGGAATTTGAAAGCAACGACCGAGTATTTCTTGAACCCCAGGATATTCCACTTGATGTGTTTTTCGAAGATGACGATATGGCCGTCATCAACAAACAAGCTGGTTTAATCTGCCATCCTTCTCCAGGCCATCCTGACGGGACGCTGTCCAATGCGCTCATCTATAAATATGGTCGCGATCATTTGGCGCATATCCAGGGCGACGATCGTCCAGGCATTGTTCACCGCTTAGACGGCGACACTTCAGGACTTATGCTTGTTGCCAAAAACGACGAAATTGGATTTGAGCTGCAGGACGAGATCCGCTCTCGCAATGTTAATAGACGTTATCTGTGTCTGGTGCATGGAAATATTGCCAGTGATACAGGTCTTATCGATGCGCCTATTTTCCGTAGCGATAAAGTTCGTACCCGTATGCAGGTCTCCGATAAACCCCAGGCACGTTCTTCGGTGACCACGTTCAAGGTGCTGGAACGCTTTGAGTCTTCCAATAAAGACAATGGCTTTTCACTGATTGAATGTAAATTGTACTCTGGGCGCACACATCAGATCCGTGTGCATATGGAATACATTAAGCATTGGTGCGTTGGTGATCCTATGTATGGCACTCCCGGTAAAGCGGACAACCTTGGTTTAACGCGTCAATTTCTTCATTCCTATTTTGTAGAGTTCGAGCATCCTCGTACGGGTGAGGTTATGGAATTCTTGGCTCCCGTGCCGAAAGACTTGCAGGATACCCTTCGCAAGCTCCAGAACCGTCGCATTGGCCTTACGGATGCAGGCAGAGAAGTGCTCTTTAAGTACTGCAGTGAGGGTCGAGGCATTCAACTTCCTGAAGGCAAGACTGCCGAAGAGGTTGATTCGTTTACGTTTCTGTAAAAGGAGTTCATGGCTGCGTTTCCTGCGGGAAGATTGCGCATGTGCTGGCTAAACAGCTATAGAGGTCGTCGTTGAGCGGCCTCTATTTGTCGATAGGCTAATACTATTGCGTGGAGTTGGGAGTGCTCTCGATATCTTTGTCCGCTATTAAAAGCGGTGCGATTATTCTTGTAAAGAATACAAGCCAGACAAGCGAAAGACAAAATCCACCCAACACATCGCTTGCAAAATGAACTCCCAGGTAAATGCGACTAATTCCAATCATGGCGATAATCACGCAGAGGGCAACTATGATGAGTGTGCGGCGCACCCTGTCTTTTTCATAGCGCCAAACGAACCAAACAAGCAAGCCGAAAAATGCCATAGCAATCATTGAATGACCAGATGGAAAGCTGAAACCGCTGGCTTCAGCAAGGCGAAAGCCTTCGGGTCGGGGGCGTTGCACGATTGCCTTCATTACCTGGTTTAGGGCAAGAGCCATTATTAGGTTTATGCCCGTGCATAATCCAACTTTTCTTCCCGGTGCAAAGGCGGTTACTAGGACCCAGAGCACCACGATGGTGACAGGCGTTGCCAAATTGGAAAAGCTTTCCATGATGGGCGTAAGCCAGGGTTGGCGAAGGTTTTCTACGATCAGCCAGTACGCTGCTTCATCGAGTTTCATTGCTTCGCTTTCAAGTACCTTGTCCAAGATGCCCAGATACACGGTGGTGCAAACAACGGCGACGACAAGCAGTTTGTTGTCGAGAAGCAGACGCTTGAATTGATTTGCGGCAGCCACGAGGCGTTCGTTGCTCATGTAATTAAACCTTCTCTGTGGCGGAATAAACGCATCATATTGTAAAACCAAGGTCATGCTCGATGCGTCTTATTCGATAGTTGTAGGGAAGAAGTAAGATGCAAATAGCAATCTTTTAAAGAATCCTTTACCAGTTATTTCAAACTTATATAAGACTTGAACTGGTATTTTATTGGGTTTATTAAGCCTTATTCGATTTCATTAGGAGGCTTAATATGGAATCTAGGGATATTCTTTCGCGGCTCAATGCTTCCGTTTGTTCGAGGGAGCGGTTGGCTGCAATTTTGGGGCAGTTGGAGTTGCCGTTACGGATCAAGAGATCTTTAATATAGAAAATCAAAGGAATGAATCGCTTAGATCCCATGGGTTGCTGGAGATTAATTCACGCGCCCTCGAGATGCTCTTGACCTTCATTGGGCAAGCGCCTGTTTTTCCTTACTATTATGCAGCTGAAACAGTCTGTGAACTTATCGAGCTGTACTATGCTCTTCGCTCATCGTGTTCTCTCGAGGTCGGTGATCCGGAGCTGATTGAAAAAAATGCCGCATCTTTCGAATCAAGCGAGGGTGCAGTTGACCTCATCGACCTAGATGCTCTGATTATTTCCTCTTGCGATCCTTGGGATGCTTTCGAGGAAGCAGTTGATAGATGCGGTTTAAGCAGCCAGGATTCGTTGATTTGGGGATATGACGAGTTTTCACCTGGTCGGGATGTGGAAGTATGGGGTGCAGATTATGACAAGTAATGATCTGCAGAATCTTAGCCCACATAGCCCCGGCGCGTTGAGGGAGCCAGTTGCTCAACCTTTACTGTACAAGATCGATCAGGCGGCCCTCGAAGGATTTGGCAGGTTGTTTAGCGGGCTTGTTATGCTGCGCACCCATGGAGCATCGTCGCCAATTTCAGAATTCGAGGCGGTTCAGCTTGCTAATTCCCTCTGCTACGTCCTTGGGTCGTCCGATCTGCCGCCAGATTCCTTGAAAAACGCATTAGCCAATGACCCGTTTACCTTCTATGTACGTCAAGTGAAACACTTGGAGGTGCGAGTGGAAGCGCTTCTGGTGATATGGAAGCGAGTCTGCGAGCTAATGCCGCCTCTTCGCAATGTTTCTTTACGCGATACGTTGGGAAGCATAGGCAAGATAAGGGCTCTATACGATATACGTTTCCGGGCTCATGAGGTTCCCTGCGACATCCAGTATCAGCTTAGTTGTCCTGTGGATGATAGCTTGATGGGGATCTATTATTTGGAAGCCTGGATAAGCGAGTTGTTGAAAGAAGCTATCTGGATAGCGCAGTTTACACCGGGCAGTTGTATTTCAGTGCTAGAGCGATTTTGCCCAGACTATCGAGGGCTTCATGTCAATCTTTCGACCTTCTTAAATCTCGCGAAGATCTATTGGAGCGCGTCGGGGAGCGATGTGGGGATGCTTGCTGAACGTTCAACCGAATGGAGCTTCGCTTGATTCGGGAATACGGTTAGCTTTAACCATCGCAGAGACCGAGGCAGCGTCCTGGGTGGGATAGAGCGCAGGACACTGCCTGTTTTCACCTAAATTCGTTTAGTGGCAGCCACAAGAGGTATTGTCGCAGCCTTTGCAGCTCGAACATGCAGGGGCAAGTTCGATATCTTTGTTCTGTATTTTAAGGTACACGAATATGCCGAAAGCGATTATGGCGACAGCGGCAAATCCGATAGGATTTAATTGGCCAATGCCGCCAGTTGCAAGCAATCCGAAAGCGTACACGACAAACGAAACGATCCAGGCAATGCTGCATTGCAGCACAATCATTTCGAGTGCCGCACGAGTGCCACCCTGTTCGCTGCGGACTGTAGCAATGGCCGCTACGCACGGCGTGTAGAGCAAAACAAAGGCTAGGAATGCCATTGCAGTTACTGGCGTGAAAAGCATCGTAAGATCCACCCCTTCACCCATCACTTGGGTTAGGGTGGATACCACACTTTCTTTGGCCATAAAGCCTGTCATAAGGGCGGTAGACACGCGCCAGTCTCCATAGCCGAGCGGGGCGAAAAGCGGCGCTATAAAGCCGCCTATGCATGCCAGGAGGCTAGTATCCACATCTTCTACGACGTTTAGGTGGGCGTCGAAGGTTTGCAGGAACCAGATAATGACACATGCGGCAAGAACGACGGTAAATGCTTTCTTGATAAAACCTTTAGCTTTGTCCCAAACCAATCGGGCAACGCTTTTCGCTGCAGGAAGACGATAGTTGGGAAGTTCCATAACGAAGGGCACGGGCTCGCCTCTAAAGCGCAGGTGTTTTAGCAGGGCGGCAAAGGCAATACCGCATAGTACTCCGAATGCGTACATGCCAATCATGACCACGGGCTGCATGGGGCGAGGGAAGAATGCGCCGATAAGCAAAGCGTAGATGGGCAGTTTTGCGCTGCAGCTCATGAAGGGCACCAGCATCGTTGTCATTTTGCGATCTCGTTCGCTCGAAAGCGTGCGTGTGGCCATGATCGAGGGCACCGAGCATCCAAATCCCATAAGAAGCGGAACGATGCTTCTGCCAGAAAGGCCGATCTTTCGCATAGCGCGGTCCATAACAAAGGCGACACGTGCCATGTAGCCAGAATCCTCCAAAATGGAGAGGAAAAAGAACAGGGTAACAATAGTGGGCAAAAAGCCAATAACCGCTCCGACGCCGGCACCAACGCCATCTATGAGCAATGATTCTGCAACTGGGTTAAGGCCCCATGATTCAAGGCCTGCAGCCAAAGTGCTCAGGGTAATATCGACACCCTCGCTCACTAAATCCGAAAGCGTTCCACCGATAGGGCCAAAGGTCATAGCGAAAACAAATGCCATGATGGCGAAGAAGCAGGGGATGCCGGTGAAGCGGCCAGTTAGAAGCTTGTCTACGGCAACGCTGCGCTTGTGCTCCCTGCTTTCGTGAGGGCGTACTACTGTTTTGCTGCATAGATCAGAAAGGAACGAGAAGCGCATATTCGCCAAAGCTGCTTCGCTGTCCATTCCTGCATCTTTCTCCATGGAGGTGGTAAGTTCGTCAATCGAAGACAGGGCGCTTTCGGGTAGGCTGAGCTTTTCCTTGATAAGCTCATCGCCTTCGACCATTTTGGTTGCGGCGAATCTGAGGGGCACGGAAGCCTGCTCGGCGTAGGGCTCGATGAGATGAGCAGTTGCGTGGATGCAGCGATGTACTGCTCCTAATGGGTTGTGCTCTTCCTCGCTTGAGGGGCAAAAGTCGATTTGTTCCGGCAGTTCGTAAAAACGAGCAACATGGAGAGCATGGTCTACGAGTTCGTCAACACCTTGATTCTTTGCAGCAGAAATGGGAACAACCGGGATACCGAGTTCCGCTTCGAGTTCGTTGACGCGAATGGTTCCACCGTTCTTTTCGACCTCGTCCATCATGTTCAACGCAAGCACCATGGGGATGCCCAGTTCCATAATCTGCATGGTGAGGTACATATTGCGTTCAATGTTGGTGCCGTCGATGATGTTGATAATGCCATCTGGCTTCGATTCGAGAAGGAAGTCGCGCGTTACGATTTCTTCATTTGAGTACGGGGAGAGCGAGTAAACTCCAGGCAAGTCGGTAACAGTGGCTTCGGAATGGCTGCGGATAGTGCCGTCTTTCCTATCGACAGTGACACCGGGAAAGTTGCCAACATGTTGATTGGCTCCGGTTAGCTGATTGAACAAAGTGGTTTTGCCGCAGTTCTGATTCCCAACCAAGGCAAAGGTCAAAGGGCCGGTTTTAGCGGTTTCTCTTTGAGTGTGACGTCGGTAGTCACCTGCTCCCGAAAGCTCACCTAAGCCAGGGTGGGCAATATCCTGGTGAATGTGATGGTTCTTTCGGAGGGTTGCTGGCTTGTCCGAGAGGGTGACGCATACATTATTTGCCTCTTCGAGTCGAAGGGTCAACTCGAACCCACGCACCGTGATCTGTATTGGGTCGCCCATGGGAGCGATTTTTTGTAGGGTTACCAGAGCGTTGGGGGTGAGACCCATATCGAGCAAATGTCGTCTGATGGAGCCTGATCCACCCACTGATTCCACTATGGCGTTTTGTCCTGGCTCAAGCTCGCTAAGAAGCATCTGCTTAAATCCCCTTCGATTATCTTATCGAGCGGTCCTCGATATACGAAATGATAGCCCTTTAAATAAAGCAGCTGGATAGGAATTTCATTGCCCAGATGATTTGGCTGGTGATGGGGCAAAGAAATAGGCGATATAGTTCGGATCACCAAAGCAACACCAGCAGAGTTGTTTTCGAATACAAACAAAAAAGCAGGCCAGAAGGATGAAATCCTCTGACCTGCTGATTTAGCTGGTCGGGTTGACAGGATTCGAACCTGCGACCCCTTGACCCCCAGTCAAGTGCGCTACCAAACTGCGCCACAACCCGTTCGGTTACTGCCCGAAGCAGCTCCACTATAATAACCCAAACAACAAAGCGATGCAAAGGGATTTTTCAAAATATTTTTCCGAATTTATTAGATCCGATTGTATTCCCAGCTCAAGATGGTACTTAGGACTTTTATTTAATTCGCCTTTGCCATGGAAAGGGCTTTGTCGAGAATGACATGAGCCAGTTCAGTTTTAGGGGCAGGGTCGATGTGTTCCGCGCCTGATTCGGTTACAAGCCAGATTTCATCGTCATCTTTTCCGAACGTTTTGTTTGCGCCTACTTCGTTTGCAACAATCATATTTGCGCCTTTTTTGGCAAGTTTCTTGCGTGCATTGTCGATTACGTCATTTGTTTCAGCGGCAAACCCAATTACAACTCGGTTTTCCTTCTTGTGGCCAAGCGTTGCCAAAATATCGGGGTTTTCGGCGAGCTGAATAGCGGAAAGTTCACTGTCATTCTTGCCCTTTTTGAGTTTCTTGTCAGCTGGGTTTGCGGGGCGCATATCTGCCACTGCTGCAGCAAACAGGGCGATATCTGCATTGGCAAATGAAGCCTCTGCAGCGGTAAGCATGTCGCGTGCGCTTTCGACGTACGTCGTCTCTACGCCGGCGGGCGCTGGGAGTGCAACGGGCCCAGAAATCAAGGTGACCTGAGCTCCTCGGTTGGCGGCTGCTGATGCAAGCGCATAGCCGAATTTGCCAGAAGAGCGATTGGTGAGGTAACGGACCGGGTCGATGGGCTCTACTGTGGGCCCAGCGGTGACCATTACGCGCTTGCCTGCAAAGTCGTTTTTGATTTCATTCTTTCCATTGAGCAGATCAAGGACGGCAGAAACGATACGTTCTGGTTCAGCGAGGCGGCCGCGCCCAACATCGCCACAGGCAAGGTAGCCGTCATCGGCTTCAACGAAATGGAAACCACGTGTTTTGAGGGTTTCCATATTGGTTTGCGTTGCAGCGTTTTCATACATATGAACATTCATAGCGGGTGCAACCACGATAGGCGCTGTGGTGGCGAGAAGGGTGGTGGAGAATAGATCGTCCGCGATGCCGTGTGCTGCTTTTGCCATAACGTTTGCCGTACACGGCGCAAGGAGTACAACGTCAGCTTCTGCTGCTAATGAAATGTGATGAATTGGATCAGAGGGGTCGTCGAATAAACCTACCGCAACCGGTTCATGGGTGAGGGAGCGGAAAGTGAGTGGGTCGATAAAGTGCGTGGCATGCTCGGTCATCATCACTTTAACTCGAACGCCGGCTTTTTGGAGTCCTCGTACGATTTCGCATGATTTATAGGCGGCGACTCCTCCGCTAACACCTATAAGTACGGTTTTCTGTTCCGCGGTATCCATCAAATTCGCTCCTTCAGCGATAAAAGGTACAAAAAAGCGCTGCCGATATTGTACGGCAGCGCACGAGATTCTTTGTTGGGGTATTGGCTAGTCGCGTTTGATGTCTGCGCTGTTTGGCGGTGTTTCCGGAAATTCTCCTGCGCCTTCGTTTCTTCCGTTATCGACTACGAGGGGGCCTTCTACGGTTGTGTCTTTCGGAAGGGCAAAGGAGAGTACTACGGCAGAGAGGAATGTAAGGGCAACACTGTTACCTACGAAGATGTTCTGTAGGAGCTCTGGGAAGTAAACGAATATCTCGCCAACTTGAGTGAAACCAATGCCTAATGCCAGCGAAATGGCAGCAATAGTAATATTGCGCTGCGAAAAACCTGCGCTTGCTATCATTTGGAAGCCGCTCAGGATGATATTGCCAAACATCATGATGGTGCATCCTCCCAAAACTGCATCAGGGAGTGAGCCGAATACGGCGCTAATGACCGGAATGAAGCCTGCAAGTACCAGCACTCCTGCGCCGCAGGCGATAGCGCAGCGGTTGACGACTTTAGTCATAGCCACAAGGCCAATGTTTTGAGCAAACGTGGTGAGCGGAGAGCAGCCGAAGCAGCCAGCAATGGAGCTGGTAAGACCGTCGGCGGCTACCGCGCCCGAGAACTCGCGTTCGGTAGGGATGCGCTTGAAGCCGATGGCGGCGAGCGCTGCAGTGTCGCCTAAGGTTTCTGCGGCGCTAACCAGGTATAGAAGTGCAACGGCAATAATTGCTCCAGGGTGAAACTCGGGTGCGAATGGCATAAGTTGGGGCATGCTAAACGCACCGATTCCCTCGAATGCCGAGAAATCAACCTTGCCCATGATGAGTGCCAAAATATAGCCCACGCACAGACCAAACAAAACCGAGAGTTGTTTTGCGTTCCCCTTCACCAATCCTTGAAAAACCAGACAGGAAATGAGGGAGACGAAGCCCAGTGTTAGGTTTTCCGGAGAGCCAAAATCAGGAGCGCCGGAACCTCCGCCAAACGATTGCGCTCCAACTGATAGCAACGAAAAGCCGATGGAGGTAACTACGACTGCAGAGACAATGGGTGTGATGAATTTGCGCCAGTATTTAGCGAATAAGCCCAAAACGCCCTCGAGCAAACCGCCAACGATAACGGCTCCGACCGCAGCGGGATAGCCATAATTGACGGCAATTCCGCATAGCACGGTTACGAAGGTGAAGCTCACACCCATGACGATGGGCATTCGGGCGCCAATGCGCCAGATAGGGAATAGCTGTATAAAAGTGCCGATGCCTGCAACAATCATTGCATTTTGAATAAGCATTGCGGTGGTTGCATCATCGAAGCCAGCAGCAGACGCAATGATTGCGATCGGTGCAAGGTTTGCGACAAACATGGCAAGCACATGCTGTAGGCCGTAGGGGAATGCACGTGCTATGGATATCTTGCCGTCGAAGTCCTCTAGTTCAGATTTGGGTTGCGAAGTGGTTTGAGGGGACGGAGAGGTTAGTGTGCTCATCGAAAAGTTATTTCACCTGATTCGGGGTCCATTGCATCAACAATGGCAAGAGATTCAAGCTGATAACCGCGCTGACGAAGCTTCGCACCACCTTCCTGGAAACCTTTTTCAATAGCAATGCCAATGCCCTCGATCGTCGCACCAGCGTCTTCGCAAACTTCAATGAGTCCGTTCATGGCGCAACCATTCGCCATGAAATCATCGATGAGCAGCAGGTGGTCTTCGGGTCCAACGAATTTCTTTGAAACTATGACATCGAAGATCTTGCCATGAGTGAAGCTCTGAACACGCGTGGCATATACCGTTCCGTCAAGATTGATGCTCTGAGCCTTCTTTGCAAATACGACAGGAACATTGAATACACGAGCTACGATTGCTGCGATGCCTATGCCGGAAGCTTCGATGGTGAGAATCTTGTTAATGGGCTTGCCGTCGAAGGCACGCTTCCATTCCAAGGCCATTTCCTCAAACAAAGCCACATCCATCTGATGGTTGAGGAAAGAGTCAACTTTAAGGACATCACCGCTCTTAACGATGCCGTCGCGTTGGATTCGCTCTTCGAGCAGACGCATAGGGCGTCATCCTTTCTGGTGCCAGTGGGGACTGGCTTTGGGGTTGTGTATAAAGATGTCGTTAGTCTAACTCACTTTTCTTTTGTTCTGTGGCAAGGTGGAGCATTTTGCTGGGAGGATTGGCATTATTTTGTCTCTTTCGGGTAACGGGCTGAGTTCAAGCGCGTTGCTTTGCTATAGTCCTTTTATATGGTTGAGCAACACTACACATCACAAGAAAAAGGCCGCGAAAAGCCTTTACCTGCAGAAGCTGATTTCGCCGCTGCTCTTCGTCGAGCCGATGTATGCGACGGGTACCCCTCTGAACAGCCCGCTAAGCACATTAAGTCTTTGCGTGATTTTGGGGAGTTCCTGCTTGATTCGACGGTGGTGCGCTCATTTCGCGCCCAGCTTGCTCCAGGATATCTAAATCTCAGTTTCCTCCTTCTATTCTGGGTATTTGTTTCAGCTTCGGTTTTAGGGCTTGCCTTAGAAGATGTCTTCCATGTTCTGGTATATGGTGGCTACGAGAGCCGTGCTGGCTTTGTGTGGGGCCCGTTTTCTCCGATTTATGGCGTGGGTGCAGTGGCTCTGACCCTTTTTCTTAACAGGTTTTATTACACTCACGATCTGGTTATTTTTCTTGTTGCCATGGTGGTTGGCGCTTCCCTTGAGTATGGCGCCAGTTGGATGATGGAAACTTTCTGGCACGCCATTGCCTGGGATTACACGGGAACATTCGGCTCTATCAACGGCCGCACCAATTTCTTCTTTGGTGTCATGTGGGGTACGTTGGGATTATTCTGGGTTCGTTTTGTTCTGCCTATCATCAAGGGTGTTCAGAAGCGCTTTTCCAATAAGAGCAGTAAGGCTTTCAAGGTCATAAGCTGGCTTTTGGTGGTTTTTATCCTGGTTGATGCCGTTATGACTGTTTTGGTTTTGCATCGCGAAGGTCAGCGTACACAAGGCATTCCACCAGCAACCCAAATTGACGTGATGCTTGACGATGTTTTCCCCGATGAATGGCTTCAAGAGCGTTTCCACAACATGACGGTTTCCGCTGATGTGGGTAAGCAGGAACAGGATCAGGCCCAGTAGGTTGACGATCGAAAGACGACTTCTGCTCTCTCATTTGGAGCACGTCTACTCTTACCTTATAACGGCAGGTTCAGGGTTGGAGCGAAATGTAATAGGCTACGGAGGCATTCGTTATGACGAAGCAGGCTGAAAAGAAAACTAACGCAATGCGAGAGCTCGAGCGTGCGGGTCAGTCCTATGAAGCGCATTCGTTCGAGTGTCCTGAGGCGATTTCAGGCGTTGAGGTTGCTCGGGTCCTAAACGAAGACCCTGATTGTGTTTTCAAAACTCTCGTGACTGTCGGCAAGAGCGGGGATCATTATGTGTTCATGATTCCTGTTGCTATGGAGCTTGATCTAAAAAAGGCTGCCGCTGCGGTTGGTGAAAAATCGGTCCATATGGTCAAATCAAAGGAATTGCTTGGTCTTACGGGCTATGTACACGGCGGGTGTTCGCCGTTGGGAATGAAGAGGCTTTTTACCACCACCGTCGATGAAACGGCGGCACTCTACGATCGCATTTATTTTTCTGGTGGAAGGATTGGTTGTCAGATAGAGACAAGTCTCGATTCGCTGAAGGCAGCCATTCCTGTTAAGGAAGCTGACATCACCGCATAACCATCTTATATTGCCTGTGTTTTTGTTCAGGGATATTCGAATTGGAATGAAGAGACCCTGTGATTTTCCGTAGAAATCACAGGGTCTCTTTGAATCGAACTCGGTCTACAGATCGCGAGGGATTGTTGCCAATTCGGCTTCGGTGAACACTGGACCGTCAAGGCAGATGTATCGGCCTCCTATATTGCAACGACCGCATTTGCCCACGCCGCATTTCATTCGCGCTTCGAGTGTGGTGATGATGTCTTCGGGCTTGTATCCAAGTTTTGTCAGCGATTCGCGGCAGGTACGGAATAGGCTCGGTCCCCCGCAAAGGGTTACAGCGGTGTTTTCGGTCGAAAGACCTTCGTTCGCGACGACCTGTTCAAGATAGGGTGCCGTGTAGGAAACGGGCCCAGTCCATGTTTCGTTACCGTGGTACAGGCTTACATGGACATGGGTATCGGGCTGGCTGGGCCAAATGTCGAACAACTCTTCTTTAAATACCAGGTCATCATAGGTGGATGCGCTATATACCAAATCGATGCGCCCGTAGTCCTCTCGATGGCGCAAGCAATACTCCAAGAAGGAGCGTACTGGTGCCATGCCGATGCCGCCTGCGATGAAGAGCATGTTGCGACCGCAGGTGCTTTCGTAAGGGAACCAATTGCCGTACGGTCCGCGAAGCCCCACCGAATCGCCAACTCGGAGCTTGTGCATTTGCTCGGTAACTACGCCGACTTTCTTTACAGCCATCTCAACGTAGTCATCTCCTCGTGAGGTGATGCAAAACATGCATTCGCCAAATGGGGGTACGGAGAACATGCCTAGTTGCCCGGGTTTGCTGGCGAAAGGTGCATCTCCTTCTGGGGTTTTGAAAGTGAAGAGTTTTACGTCGTGGGTGAGTTCCTTGATGCCGGTAACCACAACGATGTTCGGAACAAGCGAAGATCCTTCGCAGATTCCCGCACATCCGTGTTCGACTACGATATCAGGCATGGTCTTATCCCTTCTGTGCGGGCTCTGCATTTACACGGTCGATAATCGCGGTGATGTCCATGGATGCGGGGCAGTCGACCAGGCAGCGCCCGCATCCCACGCAGAGCGGTTCTCCGTATCGTTCTTCGAAGAAGCACAGCTTGTGCATGAAGCGCTGCCGTACGCGATTTCGCTTTTGCTCGCGGGGATTGTGATTGCCTGCCATGAGCGTGTAGTCCTTGAACATGCAGCTATCCCAGCAGCGGAAGCGGGCGTTTTCTTCCTTTTTTCGTGCTTGACTGAGATCGAAGCAGTGGCAAGTTGGGCATATGAATGTGCAGCTACCACAGGTGAGACAGGCTGTAGAGACCTCATCCCACAAAGGGCTATCGAACATTCCATGGAGCTTTTCGGCTACACCTTCCATGCTGACTTTGGTAGCGCATTCAATGGGCTGACGATCAACTTCTCCTTCTTCAAGGAAAGGCTTCCAGACATCTGCAAGCGCTTGGCCGCGTTCGGTTTGGATGCGAACCTCAAAGGCATCGTTGTCTTCGAGAAGCAGGATATCGGCTTCAGGAGCGGCGTTTGGGCTCTGACCCATTGAGTCGCAGAAGCACGCATCGCTTGTGCGAGGGCATGCCATTGCGACCAAGGTTAGAGCGTTTCGCTTTGCTTGGTAAAATTCGTCAATATAGCCCTTCGATAAAAAAACTTGGTCCATTCGTTCGATGGCGGCTGCATCGCATGGGCGAACGCCAAAGGCAACGAAGGGGCGGGGTGTTTCTAGGGCGCTGTTGATAAAGGCGCCGTCAGGACCTTTGCCCCAGGTGTAGAGTTTTTCGGTGGAGGGGAAGAGAAGCCCCTTTGGGGGAATCTTCGTGTTTTGCAGCTGGAAGTTCGGCTCGGTAACTTCTCCCTGTTCACCGTAAAGGGCAAAACGAGAAGTCCCATCCACTATGGCAGGAACAAACACGTCCATGGATGCCGAGGTGGTTTCAAGCACTTCGTTCAAATGGTTTTTCCTGAACAGCATTGCGGCCTCCTACATGAATTCTTCGATGTCGTCGGTCTTGAAGGTGCGCAGTGCATCGGGGGCATCGAGGGAAAGGCCGCCACCTTCGTAGGGGCCGAACAGTTCATTGATGTCCTTGATCTGCTTATGCATCAGTGTCAGTAGCGGGAGACCCATAGGGCATACGCGTTCGCATTCGCCGCATTCAATGCAGCGATCCGCAACATGGAACGAGCGAGTAACGCCGTAGTAGCGAGCCTGCTCGACATCGAATTGCTTACCTTGCCATCCCTCACGCTCTTGCTCCGCGAAGCACACTTTACATGTGCAGCAGGGACACGCTTGGCGGCATGCATGACAACGGATGCATGTTTCGTACATCAGATCAAAAAATGCGCGACGTTCTTCGCGGGTCATAGCTTCAAGATTTCGCACGTCAGCAAAGCGATCGTTTTTTGGTTCTGGGGCAAGTTCTCCCACCAGTTCATCGTAGACAACTGGATTGCGGAACTGGCACTCGTAGCAGCGCTTGAGCTCGGCGCCATCTCGAGTAGTGCATCCTGTGCAAGGGATGCCAATGAGATACACGTCTTCACGCTTGAGTTGGTTGTCGGCGATGAGACGGTTGATTGCGCGGCTTTCGCATCCGCGGGTGATAAGGCCAACCCGCCCCTTGTCTTTCTGTTCGAGCACATATTTTCCCAATGCGTGCTCACAATGCTGATCGCAGACAAGGAGTGCAGCTTGTTCGGAGTCATTTGCGCAAAACGGAGTACGCTGATACTCGAAACGGCCTGCGGTCCAGCCGATCACGCAAGCGACGGTACCGTCCTCGATGAGCTGTGTTGCACGTTTGCGCACAATGTCAGTGAAGTTCATCACAGTCCCTCCCTTGCGTTTTTGGGGGTTGCAAGCCATTCGTATTTCGCAGAAATGGGATGGGGGATATCCTCTGGTGCAAGATTGGGAAGATCGTTGGAGAGCGGTCCAAGCTCACGGATGCGCTCAGTGACTTCCATTACAGTATCGCGGAATTTTCCAGCTTCGGAGCCTGAGATCCAGCGAACTATGAAACGGTCGGGCTCAAGACCCAAGAATTCCAGCAAGCGCTTGTATACCATCATGCGGCGTTTCGCATAATAATTACCAGTGACATAGTGGCAATCGCCGGGGTGGCAGCCGCAAACCAAGACGCCGTCGCAGCCATCCTGATATGCTTTCAGGACATATTGCGGGTTAACGCGACCGGAGCAGGGCACGCGAAGCAGCCGAATATCAGCGGGGTATTCCATGCGATTGAGTCCGGCCAAGTCGGCGCCAGCATAGGTGCACCAATTGCAGCAGAATGCCAAGATTTTCGGTTTCCAAGTTGTGTCGATGGCGCCTTGCTCGGGCGAGCAGTTCGCGCCGTTTGTGGTCTCGTTCATCGGAGCAACGCCTCCATTTCGCGCATGATTCCCTCATTTGTGAAGCCCAGCAGGTCGGCGGCACCCGAACGGCAGGCAACGGTGCATGCACCGCAACCCTGGCACAGACCCGGATTGGGTTTTGCGACGGTGCGGATGACCTTCTGCGAGTTTTCGCGCAGGGTGACTTCAACAAGCTCAAGAGCCCCATAAGGGCAGATGTCGGTACATGCACCGCATCCGGAGCATTTTGCATTGTCAACGTGGACGATCATGGGATTGGACTCAATCTGTCCACGTGCCAGAAGGCCGATGACCTTAGATGCAGCGGCTCCAGCTTGGGCGACCGTGTCAGGAATGTCTTTAGGCCCTTGAGCCGCGCCTGCAAGGTAGACGCCTGCGGTATTAGTTTCCACTGGGCGGAGCTTCGGGTGGGCTTCGGTGAAAAAGCCTTCGGGGCCACGTTGGGCGTTGAGCACGCCAGCGATTTGGCCAGCACCTTCATTGGGCACCATGGCCGTTTCGAGAACTACCATGTCGGCGTCTACTCGCACTACCTGACCGGAGAGCGTGTCTTCTCCCATGCAGACTAGTTTGCCGTTTTCGGGATAGATCTTCGAAACGCGCCCACGCACATAAACCGCCCCATCGTGCAGGGTGTTCATATAAAATTCGTCATATCCCTTGCCGGCGCAGCGAACATCCATATAGAACACAAAGCAGCGTCCGCCCTTGACCTTGTCAAGGTATTGGTGCGCATGCTTCGCGGAATACATGCAGCATGCGCGACTGCAGTAGGAAACGCCTTTGTGAGGGTCACGTGAGCCAACGCACTTGATGATTGCGATGGTTTTTGGCTCTTTGCTATCGCTGGGGCGTTGGATATGACCTTCGGTGGGGCCCGATGCGTTTACCAAGCGCTCAAATTGAAGCCCAGTGATTACGTCGGGGTAGTTTCCGCCGCCATATTCACCGTAGAGTTTTGTCCAGTCGATTAGATCGTAGCCGGTGGCAAGGATTATGGCGCCGAATGTATCGGTGGTGATGCGGTCGGTGTCATCGTAGCGGATTGCGCCGGTGGGGCAGATTTTTGCGCACACACCGCATTTGCCCTCGGTTAGTTTCCGGCAGGAGTTGGGGTCGATGGTCGGCTTGCTAGGAACAGCTTGGGCAAATGGCTTGTAAATGGCTTTACGTAGAGAGAGACCCTCGTCGAATTCGTTCGTTGTTTTGCTGGGGCATTTGGTTTCACAGGCGCCGCAGCCAGTGCATAGGTCGTAGTCGATATACTTGGCCCTTTCACGGATGGTGGCCTCGAAATTGCCAATATAGCCCGTAACCTTTTCAACCTCAGAAAGCGTTTTGATGGTGATGTTGGGGTGGTTTCCTGCTTCAGACATCTTGGGCGTGCAGATGCAAGCAGAGCAATCCATGGTTGGGAAGGTTTTATCCAATTTAACCATTTTGCCGCCGATGGAAGGATTTCGCTCAACCAGGGTAACGGGGAAGCCCGCATCAGCGACATCGAGGGCTGCCTGGATGCCGGCGATGCCTGCGCCAACAACCAGCACTTTGCGGTTTACTGGGATTGTTTGCGTGTAGAGGCTTTTGTCGGTATCAACTTTCGCCACGGCCATGGCAACAAGATCAATAGCCTTAGGGGTGGATTCCTCTTTGCTTTTGTGAACCCATGAGCATTGTTCGCGGATGTTTGCGATCTCAAGCATATAAGGATTGATGTCCGTTTTTTCGGCCAGCATCTTTCGGAAGGTCTGTTCGTGCATGCGCGGGCTGCAGCTGGCAATAACAAGCCTGTCGAGGTTGTGTTCCTTGATAGCATCTACAATTGCTTGTTGACCAGGGTCGGAGCAGGTGTACTTGTTTGTTGTTGCGAATGCTACGTTAGGCATCACCCTTGCGGCTTCCGCGACTGCTTCAACATCAACGGTTGCGGCAATGTTTGTTCCGCAGTGGCATACGAAAACGCCAATCCTGCTCATGCGATCACCTCCTTCGTTGCGTTGGCTTCGGGCTTCGTTCCTGATTTTGCTTTTGCAGCTCGGGTTGCTGCACGTGCTTTCCGTTGCGTCTCTTTGGCGGATTTTGCTGCTTCCTCGGCTTCTTTTTCAGCGGCACGTTGCTTGTTCCATGCGGCTAATGCCCTTTCATGGAGGTTTCCTGCCGGATGGAAGTGCCTATTGATGCCGGATTTAGATGCGGGAGCTCCCATGCTCGCAGCTAAAAGCTCTGTGAAGTAATAGATGGGTATATCAAGCGGTGGCAAACCTTCTTTTGCGCGCGCTGCGTTGATTTCCGCTTCGCGCATGTCGAGGTTGAGCATGCACAATGGGCAAGCGCAAGCTATGGCGTCGGCGCCATTAGCTGCAGCATTTTCCAAGATTCGACGAATCATGGTTCGTCCGGTTTTGGGAACGGATATTTGATGTGATGCGCCGCAGCATTCATTCTTGAAATTCCATTCGATGGGGGAGGCGCCAGAAAGGGCGACGAGGTCTTCCATGGTGTGGGGCTGCTCGTCGTCATCGAAGTTGCAAACCTCAGTGGGGCGAAGCAGAGCGCAACCGTAATAGCATGCAACTTTCAATCCATCGAGGGGAAGGCATACGCGTTGGGCGAGTCGTTCTTGCGCTTCGGCTGGAAGAAAAGGCTCCAGGCCGTTGGCAACATAAGCCGACGCACTCCAAGGACGGTCGATGATGTGCTCGAGCTGAATTCGGACTTCATCGTTTTCCTGGGCGTGGGCGGTAGCCGTTTTCAGGTGCAAATAGCAGCCAGCGCAGGGTGCTAGTACGGGAGCATGGCCGAACGCTTCTTCCGAAAGAGCGAGCGAACGTGCGGGAAGCGCATCTCCCAATAGGTCGCTTTCGGCATGCGCAGCTGATGCGCCACAGCAGTTCCAATTAGGGATTTCTGCCAGTTCAATGCCTGCTGCGAGGGCGACGTAGCTATATGAATTGGTGTAGGAGATGCCCGTTGAATGCGCCGAGCATCCTGGGAAATAGGCATACATCATGGCTATGCCTCCTTTTCGGGGGAAGGCGTGTTTTGGGAAGCGGCCATACGTGCGCGGTCGATGAGTTCTTTAACCTCATCGGCATTCGCCTGTTCCTTGCTGGTTGGACCGATCATTCCGCGCACCACCATTTTCGGTGCACTCAATGCATCCTGCAGGAAGTGGCCTGTTGCAAGGTTGAAACGCATGGCTAGGACGGCTTCGTCTGAGAGCCCCTTTTCGCGTACGCCGTTGACAAACAGCTGGTTGAAACGAGCGACCTCTCCGATGGGCTTGATTCCTTGCGCTTCGCCTGCGCGCCGGCAGGCGAGCATGAGATTGGGAAGGTCTACGCTTTGGGGGCAGCGAGCCAGGCACATGCCGCATCCAGCGCAAAGCCAGGGCATGTTTGATTTTAAAACCGGGTCTACTTGCCCTAGTTGTAAATGGCGTAGCACTTCTCGAGGAGTCATGTCGGTATCGGATGCGACAGGGCAACCAGCCGAGCATTTTCCGCATTGGTAGCAATCCTTTGGGTCGACCTTGGCATCGTCCAGGACGCTGTGAAGCTCATTGTCAAATTTTGCCGTCTGAGTGAGATTTCTTGCTTCCATGGAACCTCCGTTCTTAAAGACGTTTAGGTTGGTCTTTCTGGAGCTTCGTCGCGGCTATTTGGGACCGCGAGGTAGGATCCAGGGCTCGTTTGGAAGAGTTATGTTTCGCTCTGGTTACAGCAAACGCCTTAGAGGGTGAAGTTACCTATAGTGAACTCGCGTTCAGGCTTAAACAGGCATCTCAGCGGCTTTTGAAAAAGCGCTGAGTAAAAGCGTATTGCCGCTTGCGGAAAGGGTGTTTCAAAATGCAAATAACATCAGCATTCGTTGCGCAAAATGTGCTACCTGATTATTGGCGCCCGATTGTTTCATCTAATGTCACAGCAGTTGGAAAGCGTATCGGTTGAGCTGAATGGAAATCTTTCAGTAATGGGTGGGGTGCGATGAATCCCTCTGATGCGTTTCATCGCGATTTTTTTATTCCCTAGTTGTTAACTTCACGCAAAACTTCGACCACGTAGACATTTTTTGGGAGTTCGCTGTCCCACACTTCGGTGATCGAATAGAGGCCAGGGTTATTTTCGATGTGGCTAAAAGCTTTGTTCATGCATTCGGTGATTGATTGGCCTTCTATTCGGAACCCCAGATTTTCGCATTTTGGGAGCGTTCTTTGCATGAAAGGTTCTTTCGGAGCGGTATGTGTCATTCTACCTACTTCTACGTAGGCATTAGTTTTCAGCTCGTTTCCGGATGAGGCAATGGTAAAGCCCTGAAAGTAGAGAGGGGTTGCGCCAGATTCTTCTGCCGTCCGGTACAGCTCCGCCATTGCTTTTGTGTACGATTTCACTGAGAATTTTCTTTCCTTCCAGGGGGATATGAAGATATGCCTTTTAGCCAGGAATCGTGTGTAGGGAGCATCTTTGTGTCTGAGGATTTCCTGCTCGGTGATTTCATCGATGCAGGAATTGATACGCATAAGTGAATCTTCTGCGCGACGAATATTGGCGAGGGCGGTATCGCGGCCCGATATAAGCAATTCTTTCAGGTTGAGTGATCCTCGGTTTGTCTTGTGGTCCGTCAGTGACTTTAACGGGATGCCAAGCTCAATGCAGGTGAGTATTACATCGAGGTCTATCATTTGATTGGGAGAGTAGTAGCGGTAACCGCTAGACGGATCTACGTAAGCAGGCTTGAGGATGCCGATGGTCTCGTAGTATCGAAGTGATTTGGCGCTAACTTGTTTGAGTTTTGCTGCTTCGCCTATGGAGAGCAATTCATTTTTCATGGCGGCTCCTTGACTCTGCCCTTATGGCAGAGTTTAGCATGTACAACCGTTGTAGCACCGCGAGGAAACACATGATCGTTTCGTGCTTCCTTCGTCCATTTCTTCGAGAGGTTCGTATGCTTCCTTATCTCATGATTTGCGTTTCGGTGGTATTTGAAGTGTTTGGCGACACCATGATGAAAGTTTCGGATGGCTTTCGACGCAAGCTGCCCATTGTCGGCGTAGTGGTTGGCTATGCTGTTTCTTTCTGGATGATGTCCCATGTTTTGCTTCAGCTACCGCTCGGTCCCGTTTACGCGGCGTGGACGGGACTCGGTATCGCGTTGACCGCTGTGGTGGGCCATTTTCTGTGGAATGAGGGCTTTAACGCGAAAAAAATCATTGGTCTTGTTGCCATTATTGTTGGCGTGGCATTGTTGAAGTTGGGGGTTTAGGCATGAGCGTTGCTGAAGAAGAGAAGCAACTTGACCGAGAAAAGGCGAAGTCGAAACGTCTTGCGTTTGTTCTGTTGGGAATTGCCATCGTTGCCGAAGTTACCGGAGCTATCTGCTTGAAGGCTTCAGAGGGCCTAACCGTTCCGCTGCCTACCTTGGTCACAGTGATTGGGTACCTCATCACGTTTACATTGCTGATAAAAATTCTGCAGAACCTTCCACTTGGCCTGGTGTATGGCATTTGGGGCGGCGTGGGTTCCGCTGCAACTATGCTGGTTGGCGTTGTGGTTTGGCATGATCCCTTTACTGCCTTTACTGCGGTAGGGGTGCTGTTGGTAATTGGTGGTGTGTATCTGCTCAACAAGGGGACCGATGAAATCGAAGCAGCTCGTGCCCAGCAGCAATAGGCTGGCGGTATATACCCTCTAGCTCTGATCGGCTCTTTTTGGTGTTCGGTGCATTCCGACCGGGTATCGAGTGAGCTTCTTAATGATTCGCCGTCCTGCGAGCTGAAACTGCCGCTCCCTGGCTTCATCTTGCGTGATATGGATGCTAGTTTCACAATAGGGAACACAGATTCGATGCAGGGGTGCCTGCGGCGCGTCCAAATCGCGTTGGCATGGCTGAGAGGGCATTCGGCCTAACTCTTTGAACCTGTCAGTTAGTGCTGGCGTAGGGAGCATCTCAGGTTCATTCTGGGGCGCCCGCTATGGCTGGCGTCCCTTTTATTTGCGCGGAAGGAAAACGCATGACAGAGATGGACCAGTTAAAAAGCGGCATCATTGAAGCGGTTGAGAAAGTTCGAACCGAGAACCCGTTGGCGGGTTCGGTTACTAATGGCGTAACAATGGATTTCGTTGCCAACGCTCAGCTTGCTGTGGGCGGTAGTGCCGCAATGGTGTATTTGCCTGATGAAGGCGAATGCTTGGTTGCTGCAGGTGGAGCGGTTTACCTAAATCTGGGCACATTGCTTCCCGTCTATCGGGAAACGCTGCCCCGTACGGCTGCAGCGGCTTTCAAAAGTGGCAAACCTTGGGTTTTGGATCCTGTTGGTATCGGCATTGGCCAGCTTCGTAGCGATTTGCTTCTAGAGCTGAAGCAGTATAAGCCTGCTATTGTGCGCGGTAACGCTTCTGAGATCATTGCGCTAGCAAGCTTATGGGGCATTGAAGCTAATGCTTGCGAATCTTCGCGTCCTCGCGGTGTGGACACTACCGACACCGTGGAAGCTGCTCGTGATGCAGCTGCCGCCTTAGCTCGTTATACGGGGGGTGCTGTTGCGGTTTCTGGTAAAAAAGACCTGGTAACCGATGGAGAAAAGGTTGCGTACTCCGAGGGCGGCTCCGAACTGATGGAAAAAGTTACGGGCTTCGGTTGCTCTCAGGGCGGTGTTCTGGCTGTGTATGCTACGGCAACCAACCCGTTCACTGCAGCGTTGGCGGCGGTGGCTCATTACAATGTTGCCGGCTCCCGTGCAGCTAAGGTTGCCGATGCTCCTGCATCTTTCAAGACGGCATTTATTGACGAGCTTTATCGCGCTACCGCTCGAGATATCGCCGATAATCCTTTTAGCGTTGAAGAGGCATAGCATGAATACGCTCATTGCTGTAGCAATAGCTCCTTTTGGCGTGGGCGACGAGCTTGCGCCTGAAGTGGCTGAAGTTGTAAAGGTGATTCGCGAATCGGGCTTGCCCAATCATACCTATTCCATGTTCACCGAAATTGAAGGTGAGTGGGATGAGGTTATGAGGGTGGTAAAGGATGCTACCTTTGCCTTGGCCGAAAAGGGAATTAGAACCGAAGTTATTTTGAAAGCGGACGTTCGTCCAGGGCGTACAAACATGATGAGTCGCAAAGTTGCCGCTGTAAACGAGATTTTGGAGCAAGGGGAATAGCATGCGCAAGGACCTTGATATTTCTGCCTATTTGGTTGTCGGCCCCGAAAACACGATGGGGCGTCCGGTTTCCGATGTTATTGCTCAGGCTTTGCGTGCTGGGTTCACCTGTGTGCAAATTCGCTCAAAGGAATGTTCGGCTCGCGATCTTATTGCGTATACCATCCAAGCGGCTGATGTTATTGCTGCAGCGGGGAAAAGCAAATCGGTTGCGCTTTTGGTGGATGACCGATTGGATGTTGCATTGGCTGCACGTGAAGCGGGAGCGAAAGTCGATGGCGTACATGTAGGCCAAACCGATATTCCCGTCGAAGTATGTCGCAAGCTCCTCGGTCCAGATTCGATTGTGGGCCTTTCCGCTCGTGCCGATGAAATGCTCGAATACGTGAAAACCGCTGATATGAGCTTGGTGGATTACCTTGGAGTTGGTCCCTTGCATGAAACGCCTACAAAGACCGATTGCGGTTTAGCGGCTGACGGAACCATCATCACTAAAAGCATCGATGATTTGAAAGAGCTGGTCTGTGCAAGTCCCGTACCCATTGTTGTAGGTGGTGGCGTGAAAATTGCTGACATTCCCTTGGTGAAGAGCACCGGCGTCGATGGCTTCTTCGTGGTTTCTGCTGTATGTGGGGCCGTTAATCCTGAGGCCGCAGCAAGGGAATTGGTGGACGCCTGGCGTGATTAACGATTTGCTCTTTATCGCGGTTATAGCTTTGATTCGATAAATAGTTACTTCTTCTTGGCGGGCCCCATTTATATGGGGCCCGCTGAACATCAGATTATTCCCCAGAGATTTCCCGTTGCTGAAAGTAGGGCAAACCAGATGGGCGGAATAAAGAGGGCGGGAAGCAGATTCATGGTGGAAATCTCCTTAAGCTTCAAGAGGTTTATGCCACTTGCAAGAATGAGCAAGCCTCCAATGATGGCGATTTCGGTCATCATTCCATCGCCCATAAGTGGGGCAAGCGCACCAGCGAGTAAATAGATAGCGCTCTGCCAGCAAAAAAGCACTACAGCAGCAATAGCGATCCCACAACCAAAGGTAGCTCCGAAAACCATAGAGGAAACTAGGTCGAGGGTGGCATTGGTGAGCAAGTAGGTTTCATCACCGTAGAGCGCGCTGTTGACTGGGCCTAAAATAGAGAGTGTACCCACACAAAAAAGCATAATTGCAGTTGATAAGCCTTTTGCAAATTCGTTGCCATCCTTCGAATGCTTTGATACAGCTTTTTTAAATCGGGTTTCCAGATCGAGTGCTGTTCCAACTATGGCGCCTATGGCCATGCTGACGATGAACAGTACAGGGTAGGAGCTGTGGGGCATGTTTTGAGCGACGGCATTGAGCCCCATGCCAACAGTGGCAATGCCAAGAGCAGTGAAAATGGCTTCCTGGTACTTTGGTTTCAAGCCTCTCTTCGCTATTGATCCAATTGCGCTGCCCAAAAGAATACAGCACGTGTTTACGATGGTGCCTAGCATGCGGTCTCCTAACAAAATTGCCCTTCAACGGTAAAAGCTGAAGGGCAATCGTGCAAGAGGTGGCTTACCTGCGGTTTGGCGGAAGATGATTGGTGGGCACTGGAAGGCGCTTAGTTGCTTCGAGTTTGTTGTTTTACCAGGTCGTCAGTATCTAGCCAGAGTGTAAAAGGGCCACTATTGGTTAGGCTTACTTCCATCATGGCGCCGAACCAGCCAGTTTTCAGCTCTACGCCATCATCCCGAACGAGTTGTGCGAAGTATTCATACAGGCGGTTTGCCAGGTCAGGGGAGGCGCCTTTAGTAAACGAGGGGCGGTTGCCCTTATGGCAGTCAGCATAGAGCGTGAATTGAGAAACCAAAAGCACAGCACCGCTCACATCGCTTAGCGATAGGTTGGTTTTTCCGTTCTGGTCTTCGAAAATGCGTAGTTTTGAAATCTTCGACCATAGTTTCTCGGCGATCTCTTCGGTGTCGTTGGGGCCGACACCCAGAAGGATGCAGAAACCTTGGTCAATGCTGTTTACGTTGCCTTCTCTTGTCGAAACTGAAGCTGAGGAGACGCGTTGGATTAATGCTCGCATGGTTTTCCTTCCGATGACGTATGGCGTGGTAGCTTGGGTTCTGCTGGTATGATTGGCTCAGTCGGTAATGATATCGCGGCGTAACAAAATGCTGAATGGGGGTACTATGCTCGATCCAAGGATTTATGCATATTGCGAAGAAGACATCACCAATATCAGCGGCTTTGATCGATCGGAACTTGTTTCGGCAGAAGAAGGTCGTTTTGTTATGCATGCCCACCCTGGTCCAGACTGTGGCAATAACATTGGCACGGTGCACGGAGGCTTCTTGCTTGCTTTGGCTGATACGGCCGGTACGGGGGCGATTGATACGTTGGGGCGTGAGAATGCCACCATGTCGGTGAATTCGAACTTTCTTCGTCCTGCCTATACCACCGATGAATATCTTGAGGTGGTTGGCACAGTTCTGAAGCGGGGAAAGAGGGTCGTGGTGGCCGAGGTGACGATTTCGCGTCCGAACGGAGAGCTATGCTTGAAGGCAACCTTGACTTCTGCCGTGTTTGATTCGAGGATCATCGATTTGCCTCGTCTTGCCAATCTATAGTTTTCGGTGCTCTTGAAATATTCTCGACATATTGCGCTCCTAAAATACTCACGTTAAAAAACAGCTGGCATCTTTGGCTGGCTCCCATACGTTTAAGGAGAATGTTCGTGGCTAAAGTCAATGAGAACTATGCAAAGTTGCCCGGTAGCTATCTATTTGCCGAAATTGCACGTCGTACTGCTGAGTATTCAGCGGCGCATCCCGATGCAAACCTGATAAAAATGGGCATAGGCGATGTGACTCGACCGTTGGCGCCTGCCGTAATCGATGCGATGCATGCGGCTGTCAACGATATGGCGAGCATCGAAGCCTTCCATGGCTACGGTCCGGAACAGGGCTACGATTTTCTTCGCAAGGCTATCGCCGATAACGATTTCCGCTCTCGCGGCGTTGAGGTGGACGAAGATGAGATCTTTGTTTCCGATGGCGCCAAGAGTGACTGCGGCAATATCGGAGACATCCTTTCCATTGATAACGTCATCGCTGTGTGCGATCCCGTGTATCCTGTGTATGTTGATACCAATGCCATGGCTGGTCGCGCCGGCGAATATGATGAGGAATCTCAAGGTTGGACAAATATTATTTACATGCCCACCACTGCCGAGAACCATTTTGTTCCCGAGCTTCCTGAAAAAGTGGCTGACGTAATTTATTTGTGCAGCCCCAACAATCCTACTGGTACCGTGCTTAATGCTGATCAGCTTAAGGTTTGGGTTGACTACGCCAATGAGCATGGATCTATCATCATGTTCGATGCTGCTTACGAGCGCTTTATTTCCGAAGAGGGAGTGCCCCATTCGATTTATGAGATCGAGGGCGCAAAAACCTGCGCAATCGAATTCCGTTCTTTCTCTAAGACGGCGGGTTTTACAGGTGCTCGCTGCGGTTACACGGTTGTCCCTAAAGCCCTTGAACGTGATGGTGAGAGCTTGAATGCTATGTGGAATCGTCGCCAATGTACCAAATTCAACGGAGCTTCTTACATCATTCAGCGCGGTGCTGCTGCTATTTATACTGATGAGGGCGAGAAGCAGATCGAGGAAACGCTCGACTACTACCGTGCCAATGCGCGTGCTATTAAAGAAGGCTTGGAGCGTGCAGGCTTTGAAGTGTATGGTGCGGTAAACAGCCCCTATGTGTGGTGCAAGGCGCCCGAAGGCATGGGGTCGTGGGATTTGTTTACTTTGCTGCTGGAAAAGGCGAACGTTATCACTACGCCTGGAGCTGGATTCGGGCCTTCCGGTGAAGGGTACATTCGCCTTTCGGCGTTTGGTGACGCTAATGCAACCAAAGAAGGGGTTCGTCGCATCGAAGAGCTGTTCGCCTGATTTTTGCTACAACGATGAGGGCTCTGCCAATTTCTGCTTGGCAGAGCCCTTCGTTTTGCGTAAAGGTTTTCTTTTTAGTAGGTGCCCATTGGCGAAACGTGCTTTTCGTTAAAAGCTGGCAGTTGTCTCTTCCGGCTCAATCAAGGAATCAACCGCGGCGTCCTGGTAATCGCGTAGGCAGCTGCAGCGCAAAGCGGGATTGTCATCGGTGTTGTAGTAATACGTACCCGTTTTTGCGGAGAAGCAGCTGGTGAAGATGGTTCGCTCCCACGTACCGTCGCCCATTTGGGCCGACCCTTCTACCATGGCTACATTTCCCAAGGTATGAAACATGCGCATAACGTTTTCTTGTTCAGATTGTTTGGCGGGATGATTTGCATTCAGGAAAGCTGCCTTGACGAAACGAGACGTAGTATATGAGTCTCCCGGTATGCTATGAGCTCCTGCGCCAGCTCCGAAAGGCGAAAGCGACGCATTGCCCCATTGGACGGTTCCTGGAAAGGCGCTTGTAGCATTCAGGTAGGTACGCAGGTTTTCCATGTGCCAGTCGAATGTGGGCTGGTTAGCCAAAGTATCGACGGGGTTGGGGTGTATCTTCATTCCTGTTGGCAGGTATTCAACAACTATACTTCGGTCTGCGTCGCCGATGATCCAATGCAGCAGCGAAACACCTAGGTTCTCGCTTACCGGTTTCCCGACGATTGCCACAGTGCCAAGCGCCTCCTCAACTTCATCAACGGTGGAGAAGTTTGAGGTGATCCATGCCGGAAATTCGTAGGCGGCGACATTTGTTTTCCCGCGTACAGGAGCTTCTTCGTATTGCGCGTATCCAGGAAAATTTAAGCCTGCTACTGCTAGACCCGCGTCGTTTCCGCAATCAAAATAGAGTGGATATCCTTGATCGGTTATTCCCATGCCGATAATTGCATGCCCCGCAGGCTTGGTTGTTGACTCTTCGGGGAAGGCTTTCGCAAGGGGGTAACCCTTTGGGGTGATAACGATGTGCTCACCAAAAGGCGTACTCCAATCAAGGTTGCGACCAAGGTACATTGCTCCATCGGTAGATGTGAATCTGATTCCAGTGCACATAGTGACTTCCTCCTTTTTATGAATGTGTGTATTTCTGTTATTTCATTAGAATATTCGACATGTTGTACATGTACAGCCTGCTCCTAAAGGCGATGGTTCTTCCCTGGGAAGTTAGCAGTGTTGCTGATTTGTCATGGAGTCGTGGGCTGACGGTTGGTTGATGCTTTGAGGCTGGTTATACTGGCATCGTCCATTTGTACGTTTTGCAACATAATGGGCGGACAGTTCGAAACCCTCCTGTCGTTAAATAAAACTAGGCCATAAGCAGCTTAGGGCAGAGCCCTGCTTTCTTCATGCCTTGTTTATTTCCGACAAGTTGAATTAATTGAAGGAGCGCTTTATGTATGGCCTAAAAACCGAAAGTAGCTTTGATGCTGCCCACTTTCTTACTGATTATCACGGCAAATGCGAGAATCTGCATGGGCATCGTTGGCGTGTCGTAGCCTATCTTGCTCAAGAAAAGCTTTGGAACGAAGGCACGCATAAAGATATGGTCATTGATTTCGGTGAATTTAAGCACGTGCTGCGAGAACTCACTGAAGAGCTTGACCATTCTTTTATTGTTGAAGAGGGCTCGCTTATGCCTGAAACCTTGGCGTGCCTTGAAAAAGAGGGCTTTACCCTTTCTATGATGCCGTTTCGTACCACGGCAGAGAATCTAGCTCGTTACTTCTATGATCGAATGGCAGATTCTGGTCTTTCGATCTCGCAGGTCGAGGTTTATGAGACGCCCAATAATTGCGCTATTTACTACGGAGAAAACTAGCGATGTCGCATTGCCAAGCTTATTTCGATGAAGATAGTGAGGAAGCCTGTCTTTTGCCTGTCGTCGAGCGATTCGTATCCGTTAACGGTGAAGGGCCGCGAGCTGGTCGTTTGGCTGCGTTTATACGATTCGCTGGCTGCAACCTTGCATGTTCTTGGTGCGATACCGCATGGGCAAACGTAAACAAGTGCGATCACGAGGACATGAAGCCGCAATCCCTTGTTGAATGGGTTTCCGATGCAGGCGTTTCTTGTGTGACGCTTACTGGTGGTGAACCAACCCTCCAACCCGGATTGCCTGCTTTGATTATTGCCCTGCTTGGCTCCGATGCCTGGGGCTCTGGCAATGGTCGCGTTGTAGAAATCGAGACCAATGGGGCAGTCGACCTTTCTGCTTTGCATGAGTTACGAAGCGGATTCGGAAAAAAGCGTGCAACGGATCATTGTGCGGCCATTGATGGGATTGATTGTGGCGCGATGCCGCTCGATCCTGTTACAGACGTATATTTCACGGTTGATTGCAAAATGCCGTCATCGGGGATGACCGCTGAGATGCTTCCGGGCAATTATGAGTTGCTTGGTTGTGGAGATGCCGTCAAGTTCGTTGTTGCGAGCATTGAAGACCTTGAGTGTGCGAAGTCTGTTATTGATCAGTATGACTTGTGCTCTCGATGCGAGGTGTTCTTCAGCCCCGTGTTCAGCTGCATCGAGCCTTCTGAAATCGTTTTGTTTATGGAGCGGCATGGGCTTTTCGGAGTTCGTTTGCAATTACAGTTGCATAAAATAATTTGGCCAGATCGAGATAGAGGAGTATAGCAAATGGAAACGAGTACGCCTCAAGCGGTATCTTCCACTTCTGTTGGTTTTAATGCGGCAACGGGCACAGATGCGCCTATTCGCGCCTTGGTGTTGTGTTCGGGCGGCGTTGATTCCACTACGCTTCTTGCGATGGCGGTGAAACGTTATGGTGCGCAAAATGTTTATGCTCTTTCGATCAGTTACGGTCAGCGTCACGATAAAGAGATCTTCGCCGCTCAAGCGGTTGCTGGTTATTATGGCGTAGAGCAGCGTTTCCTTGATTTGTCGGCTATCTTTGCTGATAGCAATTGTTCACTCCTGGCACACTCGACGCAAGATGTTCCAGAGGAATGCTATGCAGAGCAGCTGAGCGAAACGGATGGAAAGCCGGTAAGCACCTATGTCCCATTCCGTAACGGGCTGTTCTTGTCGTCTGCTGCATCCATGGCGCTATCCCTTGGTTGCTCGGTTCTTTATTACGGTGCTCACCACGATGACTGGGCGGGGAATGCTTATCCTGATTGCTCCCAGGAGTTCGTTGATGCTATGAATTGCGCGATCGTCGAAGGGACGGGCGGCGAGCTTTCGATGGCAGCTCCTTTTGTGCAATGGTCTAAAGCTGATATCGTTCGTAAAGGACTGGAGCTTGAAGTTCCCTATGAGCTTACGTGGTCGTGCTATGAAGGTGGAGAAAAGCCTTGTGGGGTTTGCGGCACATGCATCGATCGCATTCGGGCGTTTAACCTTAACGGCGTAACTGATCCCCTTATGCAATAAGCCATGTTTCTGCTCAGGCAAATCTTCCATTGTTTGAAGCGCCTTTTCAGCGTCTGATTTATTCTAGATTCCTACAAAAGGAGAGTTCAATGACTGATATATCGCGAGAATTGGAAGAGAGCATTTCCCTTCTTGGCAACCAGCACACTCAGTATCCAACAGATTATGATCCAAGTGTGCTGGAAACGTTTCTGAATAAGCACCCTGAAAATGACTATTTTGTTAAGTTCAACTGTCCAGAATTTACGAGTCTTTGCCCTATTACGGGGCAACCTGATTTTGCCACCATTTATATCTCCTATGTTCCGAGCGAGCGCATGGTGGAAAGCAAGAGCCTGAAGCTGTATCTGTTCAGCTTCCGCAATCATGGTGATTTTCATGAGGACTGCATGAACATAATCATGAAGGATCTTATTGCTTTGATGGATCCAAAGTACATAGAAGTTTGGGGAAAGTTCACTCCCCGTGGCGGTATTTCGATTGACCCGTATTGCAATTACGGCAAGCCTGGCACGAAATGGGAGGAAGTTGCATGGGAGCGGCTCTCTCGTCATGATTTGTACCCTGAAAAGGTCGATAATCGATAGATAGCCTACTATTAGTTGATTAATGCCCCAGATGCAGCAAGCCGCCGACAATGGCGGCTTGCTGCATCTGGGGCATTAATCAAGGTGAATTCTGCGTCGATGATTGAACTGATTGTAACGACTCGGCGACACGGCTACTCTTCTGGCTTTACGTTTTTCAGGTCTCGCATCAATTCTAGATGCCGTTGATGCTGTTCGAGTTTTGCTTGTTCGATAAGATCATGGCGTTTGTGATGCACTTCAAGCACGGCTTTGGCATGAGCCCGCTTTTTTTCGCGTCGTTTGCTGGCTATTTCGTTTGAGGTCTCGGTTAAGTGTGCATAGACCCAATGATCTTGGAGGATCTCGCCAATGTGATGGGGATCGTTGGCAACCTCGCGTGCCGCTTCGACGGGATGCGCATCAGCTACGCGATAGGTAAGCGAGGTGAGCAGGGGCATAACGAGAACCGTTATGGCGCCTGATGCTACCAGCACCGAAGCAACATCCTGAGACATTGCGCCTGCCTTTGTTGCTACGGAGGTAACAGCAACAATCAGGGGTAGCGCGGTGGTGCAATAAAGAGCTACGGTTACCCGGTTGTGCGAGGACATGGACCGTGTTTCACGATCAGTCGAGAGAGAAACAAAAATTGGTACTGCGCGGATAAGCAGCAGTGAGGCGATAAACCCTATAAGCAGCAGTGGATCCGCTAGCACTGCATAGAGGTTGATCTTTGCGCCTGACACAACGAAGAAGAGTGGCACGAAAAAGCCAAAGGCGATGCCATCGAGTTTATGCTCAAGGCTATTGTTGCCCTCGGGAATGATATAGCGCAGCACGAATCCAGCAGCGAATGCTCCGAGTACTGCATCAAGGTTAAACAGAGCTGAAAGAGTCACGAGCGCCACCAACAGAAGAACGGTAACACGCATGGTGGTCTGTGAGGTGGTGTTAGCGTTTTCGGCAAGGAAGCGATATATCTTTCCCCCAGCTTTACGGGCCTTTGCGGGAATGATTGCGACAAGTACGGCAACCGCCGCAAACAACATGAGGATAACTACGGTTTTCCATTCGGCGCGTGTTGAGAGAAGCAGGGCCATTGCGATAATGGGCCCGAGTTCACCCCATGTGCCGTAGGCGAGTACCGAATCGCCCACACGAGTTCCCAGCAGGTTTCGTTCTTTCAGTATTGGTATTAAAGTTCCAAGCGCAGTTGTTCCCAGAGCGATAGCGAATGCGACACCGCTAAGTTCGGTAGGTGAAACAAAGCCCGAAAGAGCAACGGCGCCAAAGCCTAATCCGAGACATACTAGCCATGTTGCGAACCCTCGTTTTCCCTGGTGGCCGGTAATGTTCTTCGGGTCAATCTCGTAGCCAGCCAAGAGGAACAGGAAGGCAAGACCGAGTTCTGATAGAAGGCCAATTGAATCTGACAGGTGAATAGCACCTACCATATTTGGACCCAATACGGCTCCTGCGATGAGTAGAAAGACTGTTTCCGGGATGGGTTTTTTGGGGATGGCTTGGGCAGCAAGAGGGCATGCTGCAGCAACAAGCACGATGACGGCTAGCGATATGAGGTCTTCAGTCATGGGGACGGCTTTCGTGTAGGGGAGGGGCGCTAGAAGATTGCGTTTAAGGGCTTTGAAATATCAATATCTTCCTGGCCATGGCACAGTTCTGTGACTTTCGTCAAAAATGACTCCTGGGTTCCGTCGAGCATGCGCAGGGTCAAAGTTACCATATCAGCATATTGGGTATCTAGCGTTTTGGCGTTGCACTCAGCGGCGATTCTTACCATCTGATCATACAGAGGATAGGCGATACGTAAGGTGATGTCGATGCATACTGAAACGGTTACGCGTTCTGATTCGGCTATGGCGGACTGCGTAGCCTGGGTATAGGCGCGCACTAGTCCTCCAGTTCCAAGGAGGGTTCCGCCGAAGTATCGCGTGACTACGCACGCTATGTCGGTGAGGCCGGCGTGTTGCAAGGTCTGCAGTGTGGGGAGTCCTGCGGTTTTTTGCGGCTCACCGTCATCGGAATAGCGGATGCGTTTGGACGCACCTTCTCCGCGTAAAATGTAGGCATATACGTTGTGACGTGCCATACGATGTTCGGTTCTAATTTCCTTGAGAAAAGAAAGTGCTTCCTCTTCGCTTTCTACATGAGCAAGATGAGCTATGAATCGGCTCTTCTTCTCTTCGATTTCGGCAATGGATCTGCCTGATATCGTTGCATATTCGGACATGAGTATCCCTTATTGGCGTGTTTTTGTTCCGCATCATTTTAGTGCACGTTTCCCCTTGCAATTGCCGATGCGGTAAATTGTTTGATCAAGCTGTTAATAAACTGCACCTGCAGTTCTTAAGCAGGGTGCTTGAAAAAGGAGCAATAGGGATGGATCCTCAACAGGTTGTCTCAAATGATTGCGAAACCCAAAAGGACTATATCGATGATGCTAGGTTAAAGAAAATGATGAAAGAAACCCAGCCATCATTTATGGAACGCTACGGTTCGTGTCTAGTCACGTTTGTCCTTATTGCAATTAATGTTGTTGTGTTTGGAATCGAAGTGGTTTTAAACGGTTTCAATCCCGATATTTCTTCTCTGGTTCTGTTCGATATGGGCGCTATGTTTGCTCCAGCAATTCAGGGGCAAGGGGATTTGTATCGTTTTGTGACGCCTATGTTCTTGCATGTGGACATCATGCATCTCCTCTTTAACATGGCAGCCCTTTATAGCGCTGGTGTGCTGCTGGAATATTTACTTGGTCGGTGGAACTTTCTGCTGCTTTATTTTATTGGGGGTATCACCGGCAATGTCGTTTCGTATCTTGCCGATATCGTGATGGGTACCTATGGGGTTAGCGCGGGTGCATCTACTAGTATTTTTGGTCTGTTTGTTGCTATAGCCTTACTGGGGGTCTTGTCTAAGAAGAACCGTGCGTTTTTATCGCAGTACAGCAAGGGAATGCTTTCCGTTATTGGTTTGAACATTGCATATACCCTGCTTATGCCCAGTGTTTCGTTAAGCGGCCATTTGGGTGGTGCCTTGGGCGGCCTTATCGGAATGTTCATGGTGCCAAGCAAAAACCTACGAGTTCCTGCGGCAGTTCGTGCCGTGGTTTCGGTTTTATGGCTCTGCTCTCTGGTGTATCTGTGCTTTTGGTTAGGGCTAGCTGGGTAGCTGCCGATTCTCTTGTGCTGTTAAAGATTGGGCTCCGTGCCGCTTTACGGTACGGAGCCCAATACGTTTAGTAGAGACGCGCTATTTCAGGAGAGGTGAAAGCTCGCCGTTGCTGAAGATGCTAACTGTGCTAGTGGCACGCGAAATGGCGGTATACAGGCGACGACGTGAAAGATCGTTGTCAGGAAAATCTTCCTTGCTTGCATTTACGATTACAACATGGTCGAATTCCAAACCTTTTGCTAAGGGCAAGGCAAGCAAAATGCTTCCGGAATTAGGTAGCGTGTCACCTTCGCCGATAAGGGCGGGCGAATCGTCTCCAAGCAATTGAGCGGTGCGCGTTGCCGCTTCGGTGTTAAGGGCAACGAAAGCGGTGGTGCCCTTTAGCTCTTTTGACTCCCGAGCTGCTTGAACGAGATTCTGGATGTACTCGGACTCTGTTGCACACTCATGGAACTCAGGTTCGGTATCTGCTCGCTGTACTGATGAAATCTGCATGCCATCGGCGGTTATGGCAAGCTTGGCGAAAAGCTCTGTGATTGCTGGCGTTGAACGGTAGCTTGTCATCAGGTGGCATTCGCTCACTTCACCGCGCGTTGCTTCGAATACGTGGCGGATTTCGTCGAAAGATGCCGTGCCAGGTTTGATTGCCTGGTTCTCATCGCCTAACAGTAAGAAATTCGCACGGCGAAAATATCGAGACAAGATGGCGAGCTGTGCGGTGGTGTAATCCTGAACTTCATCGATCATCACATACTTAGTGTCGGGGTTGCTCATGCCTGTGATGCGAATTTTCAGATAGAGCCACTCTAGGAAAGACAGATCTTCAATTCCCGCAATACGCTTCCCGATGCGATCGATGCGTAGCCAATAGTCGTTTTTAACCGCTTCAAATGCACTTTCATATTGCTGAGTTAAGAATTTGAGCGTGAAGGCCTTTGCGTTTTCTTCCGTATCCATGGTAATGGGCTCGCCGAAAATGCTTAGTTGGTCGTTGTAGGAGAGCTCACTTACCACGTCTTGGGCTGCAGTGTTGTTTGCCATTTGCCCTAAGCGGCTTTGCAGACGAGTTTCAAGCTCTTCGCGAATTAGCGTGATGCGATGAGGACCGGCTGGAGCGTTTTTGAATTTTGCGGCAGCTTTGGCGATTTGCTGGGCGTTGATCAGCACTGTACCTTGGCTTTTTATATCGCGGAAGTCCTTATCCTGGAGCTCAAGCGAATCGACTGCTTTGTCGATAAACTTTAGTGTTTCAAACGAGGTGTCGAAGCGCTTGAAATCGCGTCCGGGAGGGATTGTTCCTTCGGCGAATTCATTCCAAGTGAGGATGTTGGGGTTGCGTTCCCCCATATCGGGAAGAACATTGTCGATGTAGTCACGGAATACGGGATTGGGCGTGATGAGGAACACCTGGCGCGGATCGAGGCTTTCACGTTTTTGATAGAACAAGTATGCGATGCGCTGCAGCAAGACTGACGTTTTGCCGCTTCCCGCAATACCGTTTACTAAAAGTGCCGGGACATCCTTATGACGGATTACGACATTCTGTTCCTTTTGGATGGTGGTCGTAATAGCCTGCATTTGGGAAGTGCGCTGTCTTGAAAGCGAAGCAAGCAAGAGTTCGTCCTGAATGGCTATCGTGGTGTCGAAGCAGGCATTGAGTTTGTTGCCGGTAATGTCGAACTGACGTCGCAGCTTAAGATCAACGTTGATTGTGCGGCCGTTTGCTTCGTATGAAGTTTTACCGTCGGCTTGGTTGTAGTACACCTCGGCTACTGGCGAGCGCCAGTCGACGATTAGTCGTCGATAACTGTCGTCGGAAAGACCCGCATTGCCTATGTAGAGCTCTTTGGGGGCAGCGCCTGGTTTGTATTGGAGCACCACTTTGGCGAAATAGGGCTGGGGCTTCAAGATACGTACCGCAGTAAGCTTTTCCGCATTGGCGCGTTGAGTGCGATTGTACGAATCGATGACGCTGTTCATATTTGCGTATTCTATATAGGTTTCCTGCTTCTCGCCGTCGCTTGCGAAATTCGAGGCAAGCTCATCAGCCATGTTACGCTTGTCTTCCTCTGCCTCTTGCGCGGTTTTGCGCATGTTTTCGAGGACGTTTCGCTCGATTTTCTCGATTGCTTCGTACGTCGAGGTGAGGTGGTTTTGTTCTTCTTGGAACACGGCATCGGCCGAGTTCTCGGTGTTCTGCGAAGCGGCTGCGATATTATGCAGTTCGGTGCCTGTCATAGTGGTTCCTTTCCGTTTAGCTGAACTATAGTACCGAAGGCTTGCGGTTATGTGGGAAACTCCTTGGCACCTCTATCGAAAACGCGAAAGGTTGCTCCTGGCAAAATCTTGATAGCGCGCAGCATTCGAAGGCAAAGCTCTTGGACGGGGCGAGGCCGAACTCCAATTCCCTATGGTGAAACTTGGCATTTACAGTGGTCTTACCGTTGCATTTTGCTGTGCATTGATCACCTCTAATGTGCTCGCCACCAAAACACTTGATCTGGGAATGTTTGCGCTTCCTGCTTCCATTCTGACGTTCCCGATCATGTATATCATCAACGACGTGCTATCTGATGTGTACGGCTTTCTTGCTATGCGTCGCACTATTGTCGTTGGATTTAATGCTATTACCGTTGCGGCTATCGTGTACCATTTGGCAATTATTGTTCCCGGTATTCAGCCTGAAATGGCGGATGCATTTGCATTGATTCTTGGTGGTTCGTGGCGCATTCTTCTAGGCACATTTGCCTCATATGTGTTGGGCAGTTTGCTGAATTCGTATTTGATGGCTGGACTGAAGAGGCGCTTTGATAAATACCTGGTTTTTCGCTGTGTGGTTTTCACTGTTGCAGGTGAAACTGTCGATTCGTGCGTATTCCATTCAGTTGCTTTTGTTGGTGTATACGCTCCTGAGGTGATTTTGGTGATGATCGGATCCCGGATCCTATTTAAAACGCTGTATGAAATCGTTATGTACCCAATTACGCAGAAGGTGCTTCTTGCCGTCCGCAAGCATGCGGGGGTTGAATGGGCTACGAAGTCAAGCTCGCAGATTTGTTAGCTTCCCGACAGTACTTAAATGGGGTTCCGAAGGTAATCGGAACCCCATTTGTTTTCCTGGAATCTGTGCGTGGGCTAATTCGCTTTGGCGTAGAGGCCAACGGTGTAGCGGGTGATATCTGTTCTGCTGACGATGCCAATCATCTTACCTTTGTCCATAACCGGAGCTTTCTTAAGATGATGTTGGGCAAGCGTTGCGCATACGGTTCTCATGTCGTCTTGCAAGTCAACAGTAAGGACGTTTTTGGTTGCAATTGTGCCGACTTTCATGCCGATAAGGGCGCTGGCTTTTTCTTCAAACCCTTGTTCATTTGAATCGATGGTGTAGGAATAGAAACTTGTGAAAGTGGTGTCTTGGTGCGCCAAGGTGCCGATGATATCGCCATCGCTGACGAATCCGCAAAGGTTACCGTTATTGTCGAGCACAGGTGCTCCGGAAATCTCTTTTTCAGCAAAGAGCCTTAGAGCCTCAAGTGCATTGGCGTTTTCGTTAACGGAGAAGACTTCTGTTTGCATAAGTGAAGAAAGCACGCTTGCGTCTGCGACGCTTTCCTCTTTCTGTACAGACTGTTCCTTTTGCAAATTGATGCGGAAGGCGAGGAAAAATCCAAAAACGGCCATAATCAAGGTGAAAGCAAAACCGATATGTGATCCCTCGGTGAACGCCAGTGCTGAGTCGGTGCCACCAGCGGCAAAGTAGGTGTTTTGCCCAGCTGCAAGAAGACAGGTGGCAACCGCAGTGCAAATTGCTCCCAATACTTGTTGCAGGGTGTTCATAATAGTGCTTCCGTCGCTGTTGAGTTGCGGCGGGATCGAGGCAAGTGCATGTGTTTGGCAGGGCGACATAGCCAAAGGCACACCGATCATCATGATGATGTGACACGCCACCATATACCAAATGGGAGTTTCTGGCGTAGCGATCATCAGCATAGCGGAAGCTAGCGTCGAACAAGCAAACCCGATTGAAACTGGGCCGCGCGCCCCAAAGCGATCGAAAAGGGTTCCGGCAGCAACACTTACTGCTGCATTGATCAAGCCACCGGGAAGCATAAGCACGCCCGCTGCTGCAACAGCAATGAGCATCGCATTTTGGTAAAACTGCGGTAGCACATACATAGCGGCAAGCGTAATGCCGAAATTGAGCATAAGGCACATTACACCAACGCGATAACCCTGATAGGTGAATACGCTCAGGTCGAGCACGGGGACTTTAATGCTCAATTGGCGTTTGATATATGCGGCAAGACACACAATACCAACCGCGAATGATCCAAGGGCAGGTGCAGAAGTGAGTCCAAAAAGGCTTACCATGCCAGCACCGAGTACAATTCCGCCAAAGCCGAAGCACGATGTTATGACCGATATAGTATCAATTCGAGGTTTCGTAAGCTCGTAAGGGCTCACTTCGAATTTAATTGCAAGCAAGATGGCAATTGCAAGCGTGATGCAAAAGCTGAAGAAAATCCAACGCCAAGAAAGGGTACCAATAAGGAAGCCAGCAAGGGTGGGGCCAATGGCTGGCGCAAACATGATTACCAGGGCTGCAACACCCATTGCCTGGCCGATTTTGTGAGGCGGGATAACCTCAAGAACCATGGCGAACATTAGTGGTAGAACCAATCCGGTGCCAATGCCCTGTATGCACCGACCTACAAGGCATATTTCAAAGGAACCAGCAAAACCGCTAATCAAAGCTCCGATAAGAAACGAGCAAAGAGCAAATAGGGTTATTTGGCGTGCCGTGAACCATTTCATAAGAAGACTTGCGAAGGGAAGGACCAAACCGATCACGAGCATGTATGCAACTACGAGCCACTGCACGATGTTCAGCTCGACGCCGAAGGCCAGCGAGAGCTGGGGAAGGGCGATGTTGAGTGCGGTTTCGCTGTACATGCCGGTAAAACCGCCAAAGTACACACACATCATACTGAGGTACGGATGTTTGACTATAACGCGTGCTTGGGGGGAGAGAGGGGTTTTGGGATTGTGTCACGTAAAAAAACTTCCTTTCTTTAAGGGCCGCGATGTGCTTTGCCCAATAAATAAAAAAGCGTTCGTAGCAACTGCTACGAACGCTTCGTATGGGTGAGCGACTTCGCTTTAATCAACGCAAGGATTATAAGCGGAATTGTGAGGTCTGTGTAAGTGTTGGTTTTATGGAATATATTAGTCGGCTTAGTTTGAGGCGAACATCTCGAATAAAACCTGGACTGTCGAATCACTCATGATGCCAATAATGTAGGCACATGCAAATGAATTCTTCCATGGAGGATCTGAAATCGAGTTCGGGGTTATTGATGCCTAATTCGTTGAGCGCCTGAGAAACCATGGGGTTGGTAGCACATCCTCCAACCATTCCTGTGCCATGGAAATGAATGGTGGAAATCAGGTAATTGAAGCGGTCTTTTGACACTCCCAGCATTGATCCCATTTGCGAATAAAGCTTATCTAAATAATCGAAATATCCCTTCTTGAACGCCTTTAAGCGATCAAGGGTTACATTTGCTTCAATGATGGTCATCAAGATATCGCCGTATACAAACCAATCTTTATTTGCTTCTGCGATTTGAGCCCAGCTTGCTGCAATTGCAGAAGCATTGAAGTCAAAAGTAGGAGGAAAGGCTGAAAGTAGGTCCTCGAAATAAGCATTGCGGGCATCGGCTGACAGCTCTAAAAATATTTCTTCTTTGGTGGTCACATACTTGTAGAGGCTTGCCCGAGACCAGCCTAAGCGTTCCGCAATGGTGGTAAGAGTGATCTCATGATAAGGAAAATCTCGGTACAGTTGGGCAGTGGCCCGTTTGATGTCGGCCATTCGCTGGCTCTTCTGCTCACTGCTTCGCGCCCTTATGAAATCTTGTTTCATTGTTCTTCCTTGCCAGGATCTGTGTCTTTGATCGGCGGCCATTTATGTACCTTAGTATACCGTACCAAGCATTTTGCATTATATAAGTGACGGCACGTTGTTTAGGGATAACTGTTTGGTTTATTGCAATGGAGCGAATTGGATCCAGAGCGACCTCTTCGGTTTACGGTGTTGACGATTCCTGGAAATAGACCGGTATGTGACATGGTCAATGCATTCAAACTTTAGGCTCATATAGCATGTAGCCAATAAGTAACGGGCGTGTTCAGGGGTAGCATTCTGAACTTACAATTTTGATCTGGCCTTTTGATTTATGGGCTGCACAGCAATAGATAAATACCCTATAGTGTCGTGAGTATTTCATCAAAAGACACTATAGGGTCATTTTATGAAAAGTAACAGGTGCTAAGTGCCCGGCAGGGGGTCAAGCTTGATCATTGTTATCTGCTGTTAGTGATTTGCTTGTAGGTCAGAATTAAGAAACCGCTTACCCATTTTGAGGTTCAAATGGGCAAGCGGTTTGAATCAAGCGGATGGTATTGAAAATAGCTACTGTTTTCTTGATTGCATCAATCAATCCAGGGTCTAATACGGTAGGTAACGCCAAGCTTGTCGCAGATAGCCTGACACTGCATTTCCTCTTCATGGGTAATTGTCGTTGCCACAGTGCTCATGACCACATTGGGAACGAATTCTTTAACGTTTTGAGCGAACTCCAGCATGGCGGGGAATGCTGCTTTTCCGTATCGACTTCTTGTGAGGTTGAGATACTCTTCAGCGTTTGGGGTATTGAGACTGATCGAAACAGTGTCGATCAGCCCTTTGAATTCAGGAGTAATATCTCGCTTGTTGATAAGGGATCCTTGGCCGTTTGTATTTACTCGAATGGGTATATCCCAGCGACGCTTCGCCTCGGAGGCTACTAGCTTGAGCGTGTCAAAAGCTTCTGTTGGTTCTCCAAATCCGCAGAAAACAAGTTCTTCGTACCTGTCCATGTTGAATGCGCTGAAAGCCTCCATTACCTCTTCGAAGGATGGTTCGTGCTCTAGCCAAAGCGTGTCTGACTTTCCTACTGCATCGTCGGATTGGCGTACGCAGAATGTGCATGCGCATGAGCAACGGTTGGTAAGGTTCACGTACAGACCGTTATGAACTTCGTACAGGATGGTCATCGCTTTTTTCTTCATGGTTGGCTCCTTGGAAAGGTTCCCTCTGGTGTTTCTAAAACAGGGTGTGCAATTTTTCTTCAAAACACAGTCCGTCAGTTGGGGGTAAATTGAGTTCAATAGATCGTTTTACGCATTCTTTAACGAATGCTGAAGCTTTGCGGACAGACTCTTCAAAGGGGACGCCCTTTACTGCGTCTGCGATAAGGATGGCCGAGAATACATCCCCGGTGCCCGAGCGTTGGCCTCCAAGCCGTTTCGTGGTGACGGTAAATGCTGCTCCGCCTTCCTCCCAGCATGCGTTGGTAACTTCGTCTCCTTGCTCAATGCCGGTAACGATAACGCGTTTTGGCCCAAGCTGGGTAAGTTCATGGGCAAGGGCTAAGGCATTCGTGATGGTGATAGTGTTGCTATAGGGACGATTGGCTAAAATACATGCCTCTGTGAGGTTGGGGGTGATTATATCGGCCTTGGCAACCAGGTTCCGCATTCCCTCGCACATTGCGGGTGTGTAGGTTGCGTAAGGACGGCCTTCGTCTCCCATCACGGGATCCACCATTACCACGGTATCGCCTGCACCGAAATCATCGATAAACGATGACACGATATTTATTTGCTGCTCAGATCCCAAGAAGCCTGTGCAAATGCCATTAAAGCGCAGGTTCAGCTTTTTCCATTCAGCTATGTGCTCTTTCATATAGGGGGTAAAGTCCTGGAAACTGTAACTTTCAAATCCTGTGTGGTTAGAAAGGATTGAAGTGGGCAGCACGCAGCATTGAACACGCATTTGCGAGATGATGGGAAGCTGAACTGCAGCTGAGCATCGGCCGAATCCGGTTACATCGTTGATTAACGCTATTTTCTTCTGGTTGTTGTGGCTCACGGTGATCTCTTGCTGTTTATACTCGTTTACTAATATGACGCAAAAAGTATAGGTCAAAAAACACGTTGGCCCCGGCAGTTTGCTGGGGCCAACGTGAGGTTTGCAAATTAATCTTACCTAAGCGTTACTCCCTCTGGCAGGTCAGAAGGATCAAACAGCTCTTCTTCTTGCTTCACCTCGGGCTCTGTGGTTGTTTGAGGCTCGGGTATGCCAAATGCCTCGTTGAAGGTTTCGAAGTGAACTCGAGGTACTGCGAAGACGATGTTTGCGATCGAGCCAGGATGGGTATCAATCCAGTCTTTAAATTGAGTAATAACTTGATTTGCGGGAAAGCCTTGACGACCGCACCCGAAAGCTCCGACGATGAGCGTATCAATCTCTTGAAGTGCTGCGATGTTCAGTAATGTTGTAATGCGATTGGTTAAGCTGGCGTCGCATTCTCGCTCGGATCGATGGTTTTCCAGCGCACGTGTGCGGTTTGGCTCGGGGATGACGATAACGTCTGCCTTGCGTATGGATCCTTCGCGGTTGAAGACGACATTTTTAACATAGGCGGCACGATCGGTGAATAGTTGCCCGCAAGCGTATCCGCGGTTCTTGCTGTGGTAGAGGGGCTTTATGCCCTGAAGGACGGGATATAGGTTGCTTTCGGAACAAAGCACCTGTTCAGGTCCGAAGGAACCGTCTTCGTAAGCTCCGCCGGGACGAGTAAACGATGCGGCATCAACGAGCGCGATCTTTCCTGATGCATTGTGGAGCGCCGATGTTGCAAAAGCGGTTGTTACGTTAGTTGTGGTTGAATCTGCGTTCGGTTCTGGCAATTGTGCGCTACGGGCTTCTCCATCTTCGTAGATGATTGTCGATTGGACGGATTCATCGGTTTCTTTGGAGAAAACCCCCTTCACGAACGAAAGGTGTTTGGCGGCTTGCGACGCTCGCTCTTCCTTTGATATTGGCATTGTTCCTCATTTCGTGGGTGAATATTGACGGCATCGGATCCGCTTGGGCGGCCATTTGCCCTATTTGCTATTTATGAATTTTACGACAGTGCTCATTCTGGTTGTCTTGGTGTAACCGATTTGCTATCAAATCAGGGGGCATAGATGCAGCTTGGTGCTGTTGGGGGAGGTTAAGTCTGCTAAAGTGAAGTCACGCCAAATACACACGATTTAAATGAAGAAAGATGGCGACAATGCGAGAAGAACGCGCAAATTTCAGATTCCTTTTGGTTGCTGCCGCCCTGTTGCTTGTTGCCGCAATCGTTACCGTAACTTCCTTCGCTTCGTTGGTGAATGCCGGCGATTCATCTAATGCCGCTAGCGCGAATCCTGCCAACGTTTCCGGTCAGATCAACGACCTTCCAGAAAGCCAATCAGATAACGATTCGTCAAAGTAGTTTTCGTGACTGTGCATCCATTTTCTCACACAGCATTCCGCTTCGATAGGCTTCCATGAATTCCTGGAAATCCCGTTCATTTTGTTTGGCGTATTCTTCCGCAAATGAAACGATTGCACGGTCGAAAGTGTCGCTTTTCCCCAGATAACCTGCTATAGCAAATCGATTTCCAGTTCGAGCATGAGCGTGGGCAAGCGTCCAACCGCAGATTTTGCCAAGCGCAGTAAGTCCTTCTGCATCGATTGCGTTTAAATCAAACGACCCTTTTCCGTCCCATAGTTGGCGCACGTAGAAGTCGTGTACTTTTCCGTCTAACCCTACTGCCCGCGTCCATCCGAGAAAGATATCGCTGGCTGTTTGCATGGCTCGTTGGCCTTCAACTACTCGTTGTCCGTGCTGCAGGAACGGTGCCTTTCCCGCATAGCGCTCTAATACTGATCTCTGCGCTTCTTTGATTTGCAGCACAAGTACGTCATTCGAACTGCTTCCTTCAAGTACTACAATCCATGCTCGAGTGCCTACGCTACCAACACCTACTACTTTACGAGCAATGTCGACAGCACGATATTGCCTTACGAGGTGTCGTTTGTCACGAGCTAGGCTTTTACGGTATTCGGCGAGAACTAAGGAGATGAATTCTTCGTATTTGCTTTCGCCATGTTTGATAATAAGAGGATCTGTGCTGCATTTGATTAGTTCACGCATGGGAACGATTAAAGGTGGCTGATTTATTATGCGCAGTTTGCCATCTTTGATTTCCGTAAATTTGGAAACCGCTCGAGCGCTGTTTTTCATTCGTGCCTTATCAACGGCTTTATTTACCGCTTTACGGTAGCTTTTTGAGGCTTGCTCTTTGATTATGCGGGATAGGCTTTCAATGTCTGCGTGGGCGTACCACACGTCAAGGGTTCCCATTTCCGCAAAGGTGTTCATTGCGTTGCGATATGCCGCGACTGCGGCTCTCGACGCAGCGTCCCTCTGCTCTCTCGCGAATCCTCGTTGCTTTGCGCAGATCTGAACGCTGGCGACGAGCCTTTTGACGTCCCACTCCCATGGTCCTCGAGCTGTTTCATCAAAGTCATTTATATCGAAAACGAGTCGCCGCTCTGGGGATTGGAACATTCCGAAATTGGAAATGTGGGCATCTCCGCAAGCCTGTACTCTGATGTTTGAATTGGGTGTGGAGGCCAGATCATTCGCCATAATCAATGCGCTGCCACGGTAAAAAGCAAAGGGGGATTCCGACATACGCTCATAGCGAATGGGGAGTAGCTCGGGCACTCGGCTTTCCGCTTGTGAGAGAAGTAAGCTAACAGGGCTGGGACGGTTTTCGGGCGTATTCCATGTTGCATGTGCGGATCGTGGGGTTTGGTTTCTTAGCTCCTTGCCGCGCTTTCTGCTTTCGTCTGAAGTGATCTGATCATCGAATGCGAGATTGTGCCGAATGTTATTGCGTATTTGGTCAAACTGGGTTAAGTACATGATGTGCTTCTTTAGGCTTGTTATCCGATGCAGCGATTCAGGAAGGTATTCAGTGCATTTTCATATGATGTGGGGCAAGCAAACGATGCCTGGCAATGTCCTGCGTTTGGCGCAAAGAAAAACATGTTGCCAGTCGAGCTCGCTGCTATATAAGGAGAGGCCTCGGATCCAATCGGTGATACATCTTCTGTAGGCTGTTGGTCGACGACAAGGTCCGAAAGATCATCCTCGTGGAAATCTTCAATAACCTCTTGGAAAGTGTCCTGCGCTCTTGTGCGCGTGGCATCATCGTGATTCCTTGCTATTTTGTCATCGCTGTTGGGTTCCGCCTCAATATCTTGACTCGATTCCTCTATTGATACGAGTGCGCCGGGTTGGTTGGCTGTTGATGGACCGATTTCGTTTGCATTGGTTGATGGCGTTTCGGTTTTAGGAGTGTTATCTGGCTGCGATTCGTTATTGCTGGAAATGTGAGTTTCTCGGTTCGCTAAATTTAAAGCCTCTGCTTTAAGAATTGCGATGTCTGCCATTACTTGCTTAGCGGTGACGGTATCGAGAATGGTATCAACATCGCAGCCAGCAGCCTTGGCAAGGTACATGCCCATATATGGCGGCGTGCAAGCGTCTTTTTCGCCGTGCATGATAAATAATGGCGTAGAAATGCTCTGCATGCTGGGAAGTATATTTCCTATACCTAGGTCATATCCTCCCTTGCTCTTTTTGAGGATTATTCGGTAAAGATCAAGCATGGGCTGGGGTTTTGCGAATCCTTTGCCGAAACGCAGTGCAGTTGCATTCCAGGTATCGGTATACGCCGAATCGCTTACGATGGCCCGGACCTGAATGGGAAAATCCTTCTCTTCTGCGGCGAATAGCGCAGCGGTAGCTCCCATTCCAATGCCATGGATAATGATCTGAGTTCCTTCTCCCGTTCGCGCGATAATCCAGCTGCACCATGCAATGACATCGCGCCGATCAAGCCAGCCCGAACCGGTCCATTCGCCTTCGCTTTCTCCGTGTGCGCGCATATCAACGAGCATGATGTTGCAATCGTGGGCAGCATAAATTCGCGAGAAGGCCAAGCTGTCTCGCCAAGACCCTCCAAAATCATGAAGCATAAGCACCCAGGGGCGCAACCGTTTGGTTCCAGGTATCATGCGTCCTGCCAAGGCGGTTCCGTCATCGGAGCGCACTTGGATGCGACGAGGCGTGCGTGCATTAACCACCCATTCGTTAACCAATACCGCTTCAGTAGCGCGATGCAGGTCTATAGTTGCTGCTTCTTTATCCGAAAGGGTTGGCGTGCTGAGCCTGATGGTGGTTTTGTCGGAAGAAAGATAGCGGCCCAGGGGGGTATCTTCGCAGGCAGTGTTTCGATATCCCATGAACCGAGCTGCAGAAGCTCTGACAATGATTCCCAAGATGGCCAAACAGGCAAGACATACTGTGATGAGGGCAATTCCAATTGAGAACAATCCTTGGGAATACAGAAAGACACCCAGCAGGATGATGAGCAGCGCTATAACTGAGGCAAGTCGGGTGCGCCACATAACGGGCTTTACATATGTTGTTCCAACGCAGTCGATTGATTGCGCTTGGAGAGAGTTGGTGGCAAGTTCATTAGTTGGTTCATTGTTAATGCTCATGGTACCGCCTTCCTGGATTTAGGGTACTCGGTTCGCTGTTTGTCGGGCGGCAGTATTTCTGATATTTGCCCCAAAACCGCGATAACCCCACGAAGCGGCTAGGGACTTCGCGGGGTTATCTATTCAGCTCGTCGATCCAGAAGGGGAGAGGGCGCTTCTTGTACCAGTTATTTCACAATCAGGACTGGGCAGTTCACGTTTTCGCTGACGCTGCGGCTAACGCTGCCGAGCAGCAATTCTTTGATGCCGCTTAGACCGCGTGATCCCATAACGACCAGATTGGCATCGGTTTTCCGTGCCTCTCCGACGATCGCGGCGGCAGCTTCTCCAGTGCAAACCTTTTCGGAAGCCTTTACGCCCGCATGCTCAAGTGTCTCGGCGGCGTGTTTAGTCGCTTCAGTGGCACGCGCTGCGCTGATTTCCGAAGTGCTCTCTGCAACGGAAAGCACTTCAATGTTTTCTACCTTCTTTAAATCTATTGCGTGCGCAGCAAAAGTTATTGCCTCGAGGGATGCTTTGGATCCATCCGTGGCAATAAGCAAGGTGTTTACAGAGGAATCAATGATGCGTGCCGCTTGTTTGTTGGCTAGGCGTGCGGCATCAAGTCGGCAATTGCGGAAGTATACTGCCCAGTTAACCGCTAGGCAGACGAGGTTGATGAAGTAAACGGCAAGAACCCAGTTGATCATGCCCGATGCAAACTTTGCGGCAATGCCAGCAAGATATCCAACAGTAATAAGAAGAATGAATTGCCAGCTAGTGCCTGCGGCTGTTCCTGCTTTAAAATTTTTATAGGCATTGATAGGCCATGAAAGACCGAAGCAAATCAGCATTGCGGCTTCAAGTACCTGGGCGATCACCATGATGCAATTCTCCTTGTTGGGCGTGGTTATATAACGGCAACAACCCTAGTCTTTGAACACATTCATTTCAAATATCGACTTTGCATAAAATGATGCAGTTTAGGTATGATTGGTTTATGGATATTCAGCAGCTCAAATACTTTCTCGATGTTGCCCAAACTGAGCATATGACCAGGAGCGCAAAGCGTCTCAATATCGCCCAGCCAGCGCTAAGTCGGTCGGTTTCTCGCTTGGAACATGAGCTAGGGGTTTCTTTATTCGATCGTGAGGGTCGTGGCTTGCAGCTCACTGATGAGGGTCGGTTGTTCCAACGTAAATTAATCCCCCTTTTGAACGAATTGGACTCGATTTGCCAAGAGATCAAGGGTGTTCATGCTGAAAATCGAGAGGTACGAGTTCATCTTGGAGCTGCTTCGCACATTGCCGCCGATGCGGTTGCTTCATGGATGTCAGCTGCCCCCAATCGTCGCATTTCCCTTTCTCAAACTGCTTCGCGAGATACCGAGCCTGATGTGGTTGTTGATTCGTTATTTCCGAGTGTTTGCGCAAAGGTGGAAAAGTTCTCGGAGCGTATGATGCTTGCGGCGCCTGAAAACCTGATGTTTTCGCGCGTTCCGGTGCCCCTTGACGAATTGAAGGGGCTCGATTTCGTTTCGTTATCTTCTTCTTCGGGCTTTACCCAGTTTACGAAGGAATTATGCGTATCGATGGGGTTTGCGCCTCGTATTTCTTTTGAAAGCGACAATCCTAGCGTAGTTCGTAAGATGATCGGGCTGGGCCTTGGCGTTGGTTTTTGGCCTGAGCGGAGCTGGGGAGGGACGAAAGGAGAGGGTGTTGCTCTTCTTCCTCTTGATATCCAGCAGAAGCGCGAAGTGTATGTCTGGCTTTCATCATCTGCCGAGGATAACCCTCTGTCTTGTTCCTTCTATGACTACCTTTGCCATTATTTTCGGCGGTGTTTTTCTTAGCCGCTTCGTATAGACCCCTTGTTTAATCACCGCTTGTTGTTCTCTACGCGCCATCAACGTGGCGTTTTTATTGAACAAATAAAAAAATGTTAAACGAGTCCTACAATAAGGAGCTGCTCTTACCCAAAATTTAAGATAGGTACTCAATGGATTTAACGGAACTGTTAAATGCGGTAGACGCCGCTGTGTGGGGTCCACCTATGATCATCCTCTTGCTGGGATGCCATATTTACACCACCATTCGCACAAAAGTCATTCAGCGAAAATTACCACTCGCTCTTAAACTTTCCGTAACGAAAGACGATGGAGCCGAAGGCGATGTGAGCAATTTCGGTGCCATGGCTACATCACTTGCTTCAACGCTTGGAACCGGCTCCATCGTAGGTGTCGCTACAGCGGTTCTCTCCGGCGGTCCTGGAGCGGTACTGTGGATGTGGCTTACTGGCATCCTCGGTATGGCGACCAAATATACCGAGGTTTTCGCTGCTATGAAATATCGCGTGAAAGACTGGCGTGGCGAAATGATGGGTGGTGCCATGCATGTTTGGGAACAGCGATATAAGCGCCCCGACGGGACAGTGCCTTGGTGGGCTAAGCTGGCGGCTATTTGGTTTGCACTGCTCGCATGCATCACAATCTTTGGCATTGGCTCCGCCGTTCAAACCAGCGCTATCACCAGTGTCGTGCGTGCCAACTTTGGATGGGATCCTGCAATTGTTTCTGCATTTGTCTGCGGTACGGCATTGTTGGTTATCTTGGGTGGCTTGCAGAAGGTTTCTGGTATCTGCGAAAAACTAGTACCCATCATGGGCGGGGCTTACATTTTGGGATGCATTTACATCTTATTCTGTAATAGTTCCTTTCTTGTTGAGTCCTTCTGCCTCATTTTCGAATGTGCTTTTACTCCTAAAGCTGCTTTTGGCGGTGCGGTAGGTTCGGGCATTATGTTTGCCCTTCAATTTGGTTGTGCGCGCGGCTTGTTCTCGAACGAGGCAGGCCTTGGCACCGCGCCGCTCATCTCATCGGCTGCTGCTTCAAAAAACCCTGCTCGTCAGGCGCTTGTCGCAATGACTGGTCCTTTTTGGTGCACAGTAGTTATCTGCTTGGTCAGCGGCTTGGTAATCGTTAGTACGTTATGTGCCCATCCGAACCTTATTGCTGATGCAGGTGTTTCAGATGGCGCGACTCTCGCCAATGCTGTTTTTGGCACTATTCCAACCATCGGTACACCCGTTTTGATGCTGGGAATCATTTGCTTTGCGTATTCAACGATTCTCGGTTGGAGCTACTACGGAGAGCGTGTGACCTTGTATTTGTTTGGGCGTCGTTGGGTTCCCTTGTACATCGGTCTTTATATTTGTATGGGATTCCTCGGCGGCATTGGTGTAGGCGATATCGCTTGGACGGCAACTGATATTTCAAACGCACTGATGGCTATTCCGAACATCATCATGGTTTTGCTCTGCACCGGTATGGTTGCGAAAGAAACGCAGCATTACGTTTATGATGGCAATATCGATGAAGAAGACAGCCATCACGCACCTACTCTTGAGGAAAAGAGTGCATTCCTGAGGAATAAGGCGTAGCTGTTATTCAGCGCATTTACTAAGCCCTTCCATTCCTGAATTGCCTTGCGTCTCTTAGTATGAGGGATAGGGGGATAATTCATCGGCGATGGAGGGGCTATTTTATTTGGTTACGGTTTTTTCGGCTACGGCTTAAGCGGTCCTTTTCGATTTAGTTCGATTGGACAAAAAATCCCCGCTTGGAATCCAAGCGGGGAATGAAGAAGGGGCTTTGGGATTGATCGATAGTTAAATTTCGATTTTTGCGCCCATAAGTTTGGCGAATTCGCGACAGATAGCAGTGTTGCCGGGCCATGCAGGCGAAGTGACCAGATTGCGGTCAACGACAGCTTCACTAACATCAACTTCTTTGTAGATGCCACCTGCAAGTGAAATGTCGGGCCCAACGGCAGGATATGCCGTTGCAGTGTAACCTTCAAGGACGCCAGCGGCCGTCAGAACTTGAGGGCCGTGGCAAATAGCGGCAACCGGCTTGTTTGCAGCAAAGAACTCTTTAGTGATCTCGATAACGCGGGGATTTAAGCGAATGTATTCTGGAGCTCGTCCACCCGTAATAAACAAGCCTTCATAGTCTTCAGTTTTAACATCTTCGAACGAAGCGGTTAATGCAAAGTTGTGCCCACGAAGCTCCGTGTAAGTTTGCTCGCCCAGGAAATCATGTACAGCTGTTGCAACTGTATCACCGGCTTTTTTGTCTGGGCAAACGGCATCTACTTGGTAACCCAGCATCGATAAAGCCTGATAGGGCACCATTGTTTCGTAGTCTTCAGTGAAATCGCCGCAGAGCAGCAAAACTTTCTTAGTCATGGCAGCACTTCTTTCTGTGACATGATGGCAAATTGGTATTTGCCCCGTTAGGCTTATTTTAGGCCTTAGCCTGAACGTGTTCATAACTCAAGTAGTTTTCTTTTCGTACGGCAGATCAGCGCGGACTAACGGTTTGGAATTCCATGTTGCGTGGGCCAACCGGGCCTATCGAATTAATGCAAAAATAAGGGAGCCTCGCCATTCTTACGGCGAGGCTCCCTTGATGAAACTGATTGGTGATTCTTCTAGAACAGAAGATGAGCCACGGGGCAGATGATGATCAAGCTGATAATAGTGCGTTCCAGGAACAGGATGAAGAGCTCGACGACATTGACAGGGATCTTGGAGCCCAAGATAAGGCCTCCTACCTCAGAAAGGTAAATAAGCTGGGTAACCGAAACGGTTGCAACGATGAAGCGGCTCATCGGATCGGCGATTCCCTCTGCCGCGATAACTGAAGGCGTGAACATGTCGGTAAAGCCAACGATCATCGTCTTTGAGACTTCTTGCGCTTCGGGGACCTGGAGGAATTCGAGCAAAGGCATGAATGGAGCGCCCAATACGTCGAAAATGGTGGTGTAATTAGCCAGCATAAGCGCCAATGTGCCAACGCACATTACAACTGGTAATACCCCAAACCACATGCCTGCTGCATTCATGATGCCATTCTCAAGGAATTGACCGATACCGCGATGGCCTTTTACGCGTTCGACAGCAAGTGAAAGGCCATACTGTGCAGATGAGTTGTACCCCTCTGGCAGGGTTTCGGGCATTGCCTTCCCCTCAACCAAATAGGTGTCCTTTTTGAGGGACAAAGGGGGAATGCGGGGGACGATCAGTGCGCAGATGATGCCAACCAAGCAAATGAGCATGTAGTAAGGACCAAAGTATTGCATCAAGTCTACTTGCGCTAATACCACAATGCTGAAGGTGATCGAAACAGCTGAGAATGTAGTAGAGATGATCGAAGCTTCGCGGGCGGAATAGTAACCGCTTTCATATTGGTTACATGTAAGCATAACGCCCAAAGTTCCGTCGCCGATCCAGGACGTTACACAGTCGACAGCACCTCGACCAGGGATTTTGAAAAGAGGACGCATGACCTTGGTAAGAAGTGCTCCGATAAACTCGAGAAGACCGAAATCGAGAAGAAGAGGCAGGAGCAATCCGGCCAAGAAGAAGATGATTACCAGTACCGTAAGAAGATCGCCCAAAACGAAAGTACCGGTATCTTCGCCGCCAATTATTTGAAGGGGCTCACCATCTCCGACCAAAACACCTGCGAAGGCGATCCACGCAAATACAGCGCCAATGACGCGGATTATAACCCATGCTGGTGTGGTAGAAAATGTATTGTACATAAGTGGGTGTTCATCGATAAATTTCGGATGGAATAACGCTGCAACGCCTAAAACCGCTGAAATTGTAACGATGATACAGCAGAGAATCGGAAGAAAATCTGCCATGCAGCTGCCGATAAGGTCGGCAATTACTTTAACGATGACTGTCCAAGTGCCGTCAACTTCGACGGGAATCATGAACAGCACAACGCCCAAGATGGAGGGGATGACGAAGCCTAAGATGTGCTTCCAATTGTATTTTTCCAAAACACTTCGTTTCACGCGGGGATAGATACAGAAATGAAGAATATCAGATTTTTGCATAGTGGTGTTGTGTAAGCGTGCTACTGGTCGTTGTTTGCTTAGTATTCAGAGTAAGTGGCTGATTATGCATATTGGAGCAAGGGGGAGCCATGAGTAGAATGCCTATTGTTTATTCGAGCCGTTCTCGGATCGAAGAGCTTTCGAGGAACTTGTATCGAATTGATCTTCCGATGCCTGAGGCGATTGGACCGACGAATTCGTATCTGTTCAAAGCAGATGGCATTGCTGATTCTGGGCGCTCTCTTATAGTTGACGCTGGTTGCGACGAGCCCGAAACGAGAGAAGCCTTTGATTTCGCTTTACGTGAGCTGGGCATTTCCTGGGGTTCTGTCGATGTGTTTATTACCCATTTCCATTGGGATCATTGCGCAGGGCTTTCTCAAATTTGGAGGCCTGGCATGACAGTGTATGGGGGTATTGACGATTACATCGAGCGTGGGGTCCCCGTCATGTCCGCCGTCGAGATTGGAGCGCTTGAACGTCGAACTAGTGAGGCGCATGGTGTTATCGATGCGTATGACGCTTCATACTGGGAACCCATGACGCGCTCGGGGAGCGTCAATCCTCCCATTACTCGTCTATTTGAAGGGGAGGTGCTTTCGGTTGGTGGTTACAATTTACGCGTCCTTCAGACTCCCGGTCACGACTTGCATCATCTCTGCTTATACGATGCGGAGAGCGAGCTTTTGGTAGGTGGAGACCAGGTTCTCTGTGGTGGTTATCCTCCTATCATGGTCGAGACGGAGGCGGATCAGCTGTCCTTGCTGCTTCAGCAGATGGAGCGTTTAGGGAGGCTGCCAGCCTCGTTGATCCTAACTGGACACGGGAAAGAGGGATTTGACCTCTCTGCACGTTGTGATCAGATTATTGATCATTACAGCCGTCAAACTGAAAGCTTTTTAAGCTTATGCCAATTGGGCGAATGCGACTTAGGTGAGCTGTCGTATCAGTCAACCTTAGGGGATCGCCGAACGCCATGGGAGGCCAGATCGATATTTGGGAGAAGATCTCTTATCACTCAGACCATGGCATTTGCGACGTACTTTATGAGCAAAGGTATGTTGAGGAATGAATATGATGTAATTCCTTTAAGATAGTAGTTAGAGGCCTGTTTGATTGTGTGCTTCTTGTTTTGGAGGGTACACTACTTACTGCCGTGTACCGTATACCAAGGAGCTTCTATGCCCGCATTTGATTTTCAAAGCTACATTACCGATATTCCGGATTACCCAAAGCCAGGCGTGATTTTTAAAGACGTTACAACGCTGTTCAAAGATCCGGAAGGGTTCACGGCTGCCATTGATGCTATTGCTGAGCACTTTGAGGGTAAGGGCATCACGAAAGTAGTTGGTGCTGAAGCGCGTGGATTCATGATAGGTGCCCCTGTTGCCTACCGCTTGCATGCAGGATTCGTTCCTGCTCGCAAGCCGGGTAAACTTCCTCGCGAAACCCGTTCGGAAAGCTATGAGCTCGAATATGGTTCTGATTCACTGGAAATGCATCTTGATGCTATCGATGAAAACGATATTGTGCTCGTGGTAGATGACCTCATTGCAACGGGGGGAACCGCGGCTGCTCAGGCTCGTTTGGTGTCAAAAGCAGGTGCCAAAGTCGAGGGTTTTGCTTTCTTATTGGAGCTTGCTTTCTTGAACCCTCGCGAAGCTCTCGCACAAAGCTCCACTGCAGAGGTCTATTCGTTGATTTCGGTAGACTAGGCTAAAACTATAGTGCAGCCATAACTTAAAGGGTGCTTTTGCGCCTTTAATTCACGACGCAAGAAAAGTAGTCAAGGTGAAGCCCAGAGCGGCTGCTCCAATGGTGCTAGCGTATGTCGTTGCAAGGTATCCAAGGCCTTCTGCATAATGCCTCTGCGAAACAAGTTCAACAGCTTCGAAATTCATAGTTGAAAGGGTCGAAAAACCTCCCAAGAATCCCATTGTAAGCGCAAGATACACAATGCCATCAAGCTGTATCTGGAAAGCCATTAACGCTCCTGCCGAGGTGCAGGAAAGAAGATTAATGAACAGCGTGGGCAACGGGAATCGTCCAGGAAAGCGGGGTTTCAAAAAGGACGTTGCCTTGCTTCTGCATAATGCTCCAAATGCTCCGCCAATGCCTACTGCGAGAAATGCGGCTACGCTCATGATCTACCGCCTTTAATCACTGTTGATTTTTTAGCAAAACGTTCTGCAGCTCGTTTTTTGCGGATGCGGCGTAAGCGATGCAGTGCTAGGTAGTTTGATGCGATTTTCCCGCATAGCGACGCGATGAAAGTGACGAAAATCGTTATAGTGATATACGCTGCGGCGAGTTCGACCTCTCCATCGCGGAAAAACCCCAGGCATTCAGTTGAGAAGGCGGAGAGGGTGGTAAAGGCACCAACAAGGCCTATTCCTAAAGATTTCACCAAAGGCCCGGGAAGATGGAGCCTGCGCCCGACGTATTGGTTGATGATTTCTAGCGTAAAACAACCAAATATATTTACGATGAGAGTCGCATAGGGGAATCCACCTTGCGAGGGAAGAGCTAATTCAAGCAGGTATCGAAGAGAGGCTCCAAGAAAACCCATAAGAAGAACTAGTGGGGCAAGAGCGCGGGGCGCTCGAAGAGCGGCGCTAAGGTGCGAAGCCGTGTGGTTGGATGCTTCTTCCTGCATTAATGCTTGGTTCCTTAATCGATTATCGGGTTTGTTGGTTCAGCGAGTATAACGCTAGGGTTACTGTTCTCGTTCTGGCTTAGAGGTAAGGTGCCAGCCGTTGCAATAAGGGCAGCGATAGGAGTGCAAGCCGGTAGTTCCATAGCTTGCACATGAGGTAATTGCGGCTTCTGCGTCCGATTTGCTTGTGTAGCGATTTTTCGACTCGCAGGCTTTCTTGCGTAATGCTGCTTCTTTTTCAGCACGGTTTTTTTGCTGACGCTTTCCTTCGCTGGCAAATAGGTTATCCATGCCTCCTAGGTTGGCATTGAACTCTGCTTTTTGCTTTGACCAGGACGAACGTTTTTTGCTGCCCATTTCGCCCCTCCGTTCCCTTGTTGCGCTGAGCCTCGGTCTAAAAAAGCCGCGTAGGTAGAACGCGGCTTGATACGTTAGTTACTTGTGGTAAAAGCGACGCTGCTCGAATTTGGGTTCGCATGATACGTTGATGCCCAATGTGCGATATAGGTTCTCATCGGTTGGCGAAATGATAACCGAGAAATGAGCATCACATCCCTTCAGCTTGTTTATCGAATCCATAAGTTGTGCAGCGATAGCATTGCCGCGGGAGCTGACCGCCAGCGCCAGTAAGGTTTCGTCGGAATGTAGGCGTGGGTTGGTGCTCTTTAAGTGCTCGGTTTTCAAGTGGCAGATAGGGGCGATAACCTCATCATCAATTACAAGCAGATCGTCATCGACGCCTGCCAGTGCCTTTAATGCGTTCATCAGTAGGGATGATGCACAGCCCATGAGGTTGCCCGTCTTGCCGGTGACGACAGTGCCATTAGGTAGCTCAATGGCACCAGAGGGACCTCCTGTAGCCTCTTCTTTTTCCAGGCAGGCTTTACGCGCGGGCAGTACATCAGCGGAGATACCCACGCGACTCATTAGCAGTTCAATCTTGTGGAGCTCTTGTTCTCCTGCGCCGCTTCGCTTGCAATCCTCTGCGGAATGGAAGTAGCGGCGAACGATCTCACGACACGATGCATCTCGGCACGCATCGTCATCAACAATGGCAAATCCTGCCATATTAACGCCCATATCGGTTGGGGAGTTGTAGGGGCTAACTCCCTGGATTCGCTCAAGCATTGCTTTTAAAACGGGGAAGATTTCAACATCTCGGTTGTAGTTGACCGTTGTTTCACCGTAAGCGTCTAGGTGGAACGGGTCGATGATATTGTCATCGTCGAGGTCGGCGGTAGCGGCCTCGTAAGCGACGTTTACAGGGTGCGAAAGCGGAAGATTCCATATCGGAAATGTCTCATATTTAGCATAACCTGCCTTGATACCGCGTTTATTTTCGTGGTACAGCTGAGAAAGGCACGTAGCCATCTTTCCGGAGCCAGGGCCAGGTGCGGTAACTACTACCAACGGACGGCTGGTTTCAAGGTATTCATTCTTGCCGTAGCCCTCGTCGCTCACGATATGGTCGATATCGTGAGGGTATCCGGCAATGGGATAGTGTAGATAGCTCGTTACACCCAGCGACTCGAGGCGGCAGCGGAACGCTTCAGCTTTTGGCTGCCCTGCGTAGTGGGTGATAACTACGCTGCCAACATAAATGCCCATGCCCGCAAAGACGTCCATCAAACGAAGCACGTCTTCATCGTAGGTAATGCCGAGGTCGCCGCGAACTTTGTCTGATTCGATGTGGTTAGCGTTGATAGCGATTACTACCTCAACATCTTCAGACAGGCTTTTGAGCATACGAATCTTGCTATCGGGCTCAAAACCAGGCAATACGCGTGAGGCGTGATAGTCATCAAAAAGCTTACCGCCGAACTCCAAATACAGCTTGCCGCCAAACTGGCCTATGCGTTCTTTAATGTGCTCAGCTTGCAGGGTGATGTATTTGGCGTTGTCGAACCCGATCTTCATGCTTAGTGATGCCTTTCATCTGTGTGTCTCTATATTTAATTGCAGATAAATGATACCCCATAGTGATGAATCCGCTTATGGGTTGAATACTCATTCAACAATATCTTTTAATGATCTACTTTTGCCCGAGAGGCAGTTCGTACGTTGTAAGGAAATAGAGGGTGTTTCGGTCAATTCGTGGGAATCTATCGCCTAGTTTTGATAGCTTTTGAATGGTGTTTGCTATTCCTTAATCTATTGATGGATCTTCTGCCCCATTACTCATAGGATGCAATTGCGATAATGCAGCGTTTTGCAAATGGGTTTCTATATATCTGATTTACCAAAATCACGAATTGAAAGAGAAGTCAAGCGACAATCTTGTAAAACATGTTCAGAATATGCATCGTCTCTATTTGAAATTTCAATGTATGAGATTTGCTAGATACGAAATTCGAAATGTTCCTCATGAGTTTCTGCTCAAAATACTCGATGAACGGTAGTTCAAATCAAGAAATGTGTGTAATAGACATGTTCGGTATCGTTTCTCTTGAAAATACATAATACCTACTTGACAAACAAACAGGTCTAAGCATGTATCGTACCTATAGGGTGTGCCTATAGGTACGATCGGAACACTCTATATGATTCACAATAAATGTTGTTCAAATAGTTTGACATTGATTTAGTCAAATCAAATAATAAATGGCGGTCACTTTGTGTGAGTGCTACTTCTTCACTAAAATGCAGTGCCGGCGCAAGGTGTCCAGGTTTCAGGATGTACCAAGTCTTGAAGCCATGCGCTCAGAGCGCAGGCCTCCCCAAGCCAACTCACCGGTTGACCGGTAACCCCTGTCTTGACTTTCCGAGGCGCATTATCCCCATGGATTCCAAAGGAATCCTCGATACGAAAGGAAGGTTTCAATGGCTTCTGATGCTTTGAATTCTTCTTACCATGGCATCGCAGCTCGCTTGGATCGTATGCCCATCACTGGCTTCCACAAGAAGATTCTGTGGTTGCTCGCTGGCATTACGTTCTGCGACTCTGTTGACATGGCAGTAGGCGGCCCTATCGGTAACGTTCTTCAGTCCGAGGGTTGGATGACTCTCGAGCAGTTCGCCTTCTTCAACTCCATTACCATGGTTGGCTACCTCTTTGGTGGCCTCATGGCAGGCGCTCTTTCCGACGGCATCGGCCGCAAGAAGGCAGTTCTCATCTGCGGTTCTATCTTCACCGTATTCTGCTTCGTCGCTGCAGGCTCCCCCGATGCAACGTTCCTGACCGGCTGCCGCTTCTTCATGGGTCTGGGCCTTGGCGCTGCGTTCCCCGCAGGCTACTCCGCCCTCACCGAGTTCACTCCTCCCACGAAGCGCGGTAAGTACCAGTCCTACGTTGGCCTGATCGCTAACTGCGGTACTTTGGTTGCCTCCGCTATGAACATGATCGTTCTGCCCATGCTCGGCTGGCGCCCCGTGTTCGTTATCTGCGGTTGCATTGGCTTGGTTGTTGTAGTTCTCTGCTTCTTCTTCCTTGAGGAGTCTCCTCGTTGGCTTGCTATGAAAGGTCATAATGCCGAGGCCGACAAGATCGTTTCCCATCTTGAAGAAAAGACTTCCGCTAAGGGCGTAAACGTACCTGCTGTATCTGAGGAAGAGATCCACAAGCGTGAGCAAGCAGAGGTTGTTAAGGAGCTTCCTTGGGCATTCCTCTTCAAGAAGAAGATGATCACCCGTACGCTTACGGCTATGTTCCTTTGCTTCACGATGAATGTGTTGGTATATACCGTTATTTCGTGGACTCCTACCATTTTGACCAAGAATGGCTTTGATCCGCATATGTCTACCACTCTTACTGTGGTAATGCAGCTGGGCATTCCTGTTGGCGTTGGTCTTCTGACCTTCTATGTTGAGAAAGTAAACCGTAAAATTATCCTTTGCACCACTTACGTGCTTATCGCCATCATCGGTCCTATTTGGGCATCTTTGCCTACCGACAATGCGGCGCTCATCATGTTCGTTGGCTTCTTGCTCTGCGTATGCACCTTCACCAACTCCGTTACCACCGCAGCTATCTACCTGTCCGAGCCTTTCCCGACGGCCTGCCGTATCCGCGGCGCTGGTGTTGCTAACGCCTTCGGTCGTCTTGGCTCCATCTTCAGCCCAATGTGGATTGCTTACCTGATTACCACTTCGGCTGGTACGATGGGTGTATTTGCTATCAATGCATGTCTTTGCCTTTTCATGGCAATCTGGCTTGCTGTATTCGGTGTTGAGACTCGCGGCCGTACGCTTGAGGACATCACCAAGGGTTTGCTTGACGACTAGTTGATAAAGTTAGCCGTTTCAGGCGTATCCATGACATTAAAAAGAGGAGCTCTAGGGGGAGCTCCTCTTTTTGCGTTTATGGGGGTGTTTATGATTTGCGTCGCGTGCCTGTTCGGTGCGAATTAGATATGGCAACTGCGCATTTTGCTTTTCTCGGTATACGCATTGATGCACTGGCGGTTATCGATTAACTTTTTCGAGGCTTTAAGGGTATGAGTGGTACTTCTTGTTGATTTGCATAGAATGAAACAAGCCCCATAGAACTGACGTTTATGGGGCTTGCGGTGCTGGATTGCGAGTGAGTGGGGGCTATTCGAGACAGCCCACCATTTCTATGGTTAGTGCAGCGCAATCGTGGGCGGCTTTAGCTTCGAACGTTGGATGGTCGACGCTTGCTGAACCGTCTGCTTTGTCAGAGATTGCACGTACTATTAAATAAGGTATTTTGTTCAGGTAGCAGGTTTGAGCAATTGCTGCACCCTCCATTTCACAGCAGCTTGCTTGAAATACTGCTTTGATCCGTTCCTTTTCGCTCTCTTCGCGCACGAATCTGTCACCTGATGCAACGCGGCCTTCGTGGGCGCTTAGATCTAGCCTTAGCGCTGCGGTTTTTGCGGTGTTGCGTAGTGTCTCCGAGGCGGGGTAAGCTACTACTTCTACTCCTGGGGTTTGCCCTGGTTCGTACCCCAGATTCTGCACATCCATGATGTGGTTCACCGAGTCGGTTGAAAGCACTACATCACCAATATCGATGCTAGGGTCAAGCGATCCTGCAATGCCGGTATTAATAACAGCATCGGCTGAGAACGAGGTAATAAGTACTTGGGCGCACAATGCGGCATTCACCATGCCTACACCGCACTGAACCACTACAACGGGTGTTCCGTTTAGGTTTCCCTCGTAAAAGTCTCTTCCAGCAATTGAGCTCATCGAAACTGCGCCCTGGCGTTCCATCGTTTGGATGAGAAGATCAATTTCAACCTGCATTGCTCCAATAATGCCAATGCGTGTGTTGGGGAATGTATTTGCCATAAAGAGCTCCTAATTCAGGAGGGCAGGGTAGTGGGTGTGCGCTTCGTCAAGGCAAGAAAGCGTCTTTGTTACATATCGCTTTGCCCACCATTGAGCTTGTGCGATATCCGAGTCATGGTAGTTTCCGCATTCTTCGGGTTTGGCTCCTGGAATTTCGCCCTCGAAGTCGCGCGCAAATTCAAACAGTCGTTTTACTAAGCTAGCAACATCGTTTGATTCATAGGCGCCAAATACGACTAGGTAAAATCCCGTGCGGCAGCCCATGGGTCCAAAATAGATAACGCGATCTTTCCACTCTGCGTCATTCCGAAGGAAAGTGGCACCAAGATGCTCGAGCGCATGTACGGCTGCCGTATCCATTACTGGTTCCCGATTTGGGGCGGTCATACGCAGATCGAATGTAGTGGTGATGCATCCTGTTGCCTCATCGGCATCGCTGCGTGATACATATATGCCTGGTTCGAGGACATTGTGATCAACAGAAAAACTGGCTATACGCTCCATGGGTACTCCTGATTTGAATTGCGTGATAGATAGCGGGCTATAAGGCGCGTTGAATCGCAAGTAATTGTTTGAGGTCGTTAATTCGCTCTTCGAGATCAGCGCCTTCATCGGTCTGCGACACCAGGACTTGGTGGTCGGGTTTGGTTATAGGACGTATGCTGCTATTGAGATCGATATGCTGATCAATTGCGATGTTTGTACCCACGAATGGCTCATGCGTAGCAAGTGATATGCCCTGGGCGTCGGAAATAAGCGTGAACCCTGCAATGCCAGTCGTTTTCTGATAAGCAGCTGACATGCCTCCGTCGATGACCACAACTTTGCCGCTGCATTTAATGGGATCCTCTCCGTCTTTGACCTTAACAGGGACATGTCCGCAGACGATGCGGGCAGAGGTTGGATCCATGCCGAAATCTTTGAAGATGCCATCTACCACGTCTTCATTTTCGTAAAGCTGGTAGAAGGGGTTCTTCACTTCTTTGCGTGCTTCTTTTTCGGCAATTAGGTAAAGCTCAAACGTTGCCATTTTACTTTTTGCAAATAACGGCGAACCAATACCAAGCCACAAATACCACAGCAGGTCAGCTCCTTTCCTCTGAGCTGCTGGATCGGGGTCGGTAAAAGCAGCGCGGACGTAGCGGTCTACCGCATCGAATAGCTCTCGCCCCTTCATCTTTTCGCCGTAGAGGTTGGTTTCCCTTAGGCTTCCATCTGCGTTCAGAGGGACACATGCGTGGAACATCAGTGTGTTGTTCTGAATTTTGTACAGGCTGCCTCGTTCGAGGAATAAAGCGATGTGACGCTGAAGCTTTTCGCATTTTATGAAAGCTTCTTCGAGGCTCTGCATAACAGCTTCTTCTTCATCTGTGAGTTGGTATGGATTCTCCCAATTTACAGTCGGGAAGACCGTGTCGGTGAGCTTGTATTCCACGCCATCGACGACAATCGTGTTGGTTTCGCGATTGATCTTGTGGAGCAGTTTTCTGTCTTCAAGCTCGAACGATGGGTTGTCGTCGATAAGCTTGGCTTCGATCTTAAACTGCAGGATTGCCATTGCTTTTTGTATCTTTACGTTTAGGTCGTATTCCTCGGCGCTTAAGTCGGGATCCCCTTTGAGCTTGAATGCTACGCAGGGATCGTCTTTGTATGCCTTGGAAGCAAAGTTTGCCAAGGGCAGGATGTTGATTCCGTAGGAATCGCTTAGGATGGAAAGATTGCCGTAGCGAGCGCAGTTGCGTACTACGTGTGCAATGCACCCTCGTTGTCCAAGTGCAGCGCCCATCCACACTACGTCGTGGTTGCCCCATTGGATGTCGATTTCGGGATGCTCTTCGATTTCGTCCATGATCAAATCGGGATTTGGGCCGCGGTCGTAGACATCTCCCACGATGTGGACTTGGCTTGTTGCCAGCCCCTGAATTGTGATGCATAGTGCCCACGCTAAATCTTGCTCGGTTGCCGTGTCGAATGCGGCGTCAAGAAGCACTGTCTTGCGACCGGCGCTGTGTTCTGCGGACATGATTTTTTCAACGATGGGACCAAATGGTTTTGGGCATACATCAAAAACTGCTTCAGAGGGCTGAAGCTCTGCAAAGCTAGCGCATAGGGAGATAAGATTGCTAAAGGTATTCCTAAGATCGCCATCGTTCAGTTGATCGATGGATTCCTCGGGGTAATAAACCAAGGTTGCAAGGGCGCTGCGTTCGTCTTCATCAAGAGAGTCACTGAAAAGCGCATCAATATGTTTGCGGATAGAGCCGCAGCCATTTCGGAGTATATGGGAAAACTCTTCATATTCTCCGTGGATGTCGGAAATAAAAAGCTCTGTTGGCTTAGGGAATCTCAGCTCTTCACGTTCGGCGATGATCTCCATTGCTGTTTCCTCTGGAGTAGTGAATAGTTGCGAAAGGAGTCCCAGGTAACGCTCTTGTGCGTATGCCATTACTTACCTCCTGATTGATTGAATTCCAATGTTTTCATTTTACTGATATAAAGGCTTGATTGTGCGACAGTATCCCTTCGTTTGATTTTCTTGTTTTCGTTATAAGCTTGTACGTTCTGATGTGGGTTTATTGGCTTGAACAGGTTCACTATGGCATGAAATAGAGATACACTGAGCTGCGATTGGAAACACGATGAGGCTGGTGCGATCAAGGAAATACCTGGTGAAGCTAAGCGCCGTGGCTACGGAAAAGCACTCGTTTGCTCCGATCCTGATCTGGTGAGCTTTGGCGTTACTGCGAAAGTTACCGATGAGCTTGATGCTTAAGGGATTGCCTGGTCGCTGTATGACTAGATAAAGCCAAATCATACTTTCAAAACGTCAAAGATGGTGTTGCGGCCTTTAAAGCGTCCGGAGCCGATATGATCTTAGCAATTGGCGGAGGCTCTTCTATGGATACCGCTAAGGGCATTGGAATTATTGTCGAAAATCCAGAGTTTGAAGATGTGGTTTCCCTTGAGGGGGTGGCCGATGCCAAGAAGCATGCAGCATTCACCATTGCGGTTCCTGCCACCGCTGACACTGCAGCCGAAGTTACAATCGGCTATCTTGTTGCTGATCCGGATAAGGTTCGCAAATTTGTTTGCGTTGATGTGAGCGATATTCCGGATGTTGCTATTGCCGATCCCGATATGATGGCGTCTATGTCTGCTGGCTTAACGGCTGCTACTGGCATGGATGCGCTTTGCCCACGCCATCGAAGGCTATACCACTAAGGGGGCATGGGAGCTTTCAGACAGTTCTACTTGAAAGGTATCGAGCTAATTTCGAAGAATTTGCGACATTCGGTTAAAGAAGCGAAAGCAGGAAAACCTGACTCTGGGCGAGAAGGTATGGCTCTGGGGCAATATATTGCTGGTATGGGTTTTTCTAACGTTGGTTTGGGAATTGATCACGCTATGGCTCATACGCTTTCAGCTCACTACGACACGCCCCATGGGGTTGCCTGTGCGATGCTTTTGCCTATCGCCATGGAATCCAATAAGCCAGTAGCTGCAAAGCGATTGGCAGATGTTGCTGTTGCGATGGGCGTCGATACCGAAGGGATGGATACCGAATCAGCGGCTGATGCTGCTATTGAAGCGGTGCGTAAGCTTTCGTTCGATGTCGGTATTCCTGCAACTTGCGAGGGCCTTACTGAGGCGGATCTTGATCAGCTTGCATCTGAGCGATGCCCGATGTCTGCTTCCCGGGAAACCCCCGTGACGCGAGCTATGAGGAAGTAGTAGGCCTCTTCAAGAAGATTTTGGCTTAATTGTTCTATGGCTAAGTCGGTCCCTGAATGCAAATTCAGGGACCTTATTTTGCCCTCCAAGGCTTCAATCATTATGTGAATAGACGCAATTTGGGGTCGATGCGGTCGGTAAATCGCGGTTTGTTTCATTGAGGTAACACTCATGATTCTTCGGTGTTACGAGGCTTTTCCGTCATCGTTAACAAATGCATATGACGTCTTTTGAACGTGTTTCGAGTGCAAAGATCGTCTTGTCGAAAATGTGCTCGTTAGTAACAAGTTTAGGAGGTACGCACAATGCTTGACACAGGAGCAACCGCATTCATGCTGGTAAGTGCAATGCTGGTCTTTCTTATGACTCCAGGCGTTGCATTTTTTTACGGCGGACTTGCGCGTCGTAAAAACGTTGTCAACACCATGTTCATGTCGTTCGTGATTATTGGGGTGGTGGCAATCGTATGGATCTTGGCAGGATGGAGTCTGGCATATGGTGGCGATGGGTCTAATCCGTTTTTCGGTGGGTTTGACCAACTGGGATGCATGGGCGCTGTGACCGACATGCTTGCTGAGGCGGTCGATCCCGGCGATTCGACGTATCCCGCAATCGTCGATATTGCATTCCAGGCCGCATTTGCCTGCATTACTGCTGCAATTGTTGGTGGCTCTCTTGCTGGGCGTATGAAGTTTGGCGCTTTTGTAACTTTTATTACCATTTGGATTCTTCTGATTTATGCCCCTCTCGCTCATATGGTATGGGGCGGCGACGGTAGCTTTATTGGCGACCAGATTGGTGCACTCGATTTTGCTGGTGGCGATGTTGTGCATATCAGCTCCGGTCTTACTGGCTTGGTTCTTTGCCTTCTTCTTGGTAAGCGTCGAATCTTCGGTGCGGTCAACCATCGTCCCCACAACGTTCCCTTTGTGGTTCTTGGCGCAACCTTGCTTTGGTTTGGATGGTTCGGTTTCAATGGCGGTTCTGCTTTTGCTGCTGACGGTATCGCTTCTTTGGCCTTGCTCAATACGTTCGTTGCCTCTGGCACCGCAATGATTTCCTGGATGATCGTTGAGACGATCAAGACTGGTAAGCCCACTCTTGTTGGTGCTGCGACGGGTCTTGTTGCGGGTCTTGTTGTTATCACCCCGGCAGCTGGTTTCGTTGAGCCTTGGGCATCTATTGTCATGGGTCTTATCGTATCCCCCGTATGCTACTTCGCCATCTCCTTCTGCAAGGCTAAGATTGGCTACGACGATGCCCTTGACGCTTTCGGTTGCCATTGCGTAGGTGGCATTGTTGGTGGCATCCTTACTGGCGTCTTCTGTGTTCCGGAGTTGTCTTGGACTGATTTTGGCGGCCTTATCTACACTGGCGATCCTACGCTTCTTGGGGCTCAGTGCTTGGGCATCTTGGTCACCATCGTGTTTGTTGCCGTGGGCTCCCTTATCATCGGCCTTATCGTAAAGGCTATCTTCGGCGGTCTTCGCGTCACCAAGGAAGAAGAAGCGGCAGGTATGGACATGACGGCTCATAGCGAATCCGCATACCCCGCCTTTATTGGCTTGGATTAATAGAAGGGAAGTGTTTGACCAATGAAGCGTATTGCAGCAGTTGTTCGTCCTGAAAAGCTTGAGCCTTTGAAGGAAGCGCTCTTTCAGGCAAAAATTTCCGGAATGACCATTTATCAGGTTCATGGTTGCGGAAATCAGCACGGCTGGAAAGAGTACTTCCGCGGCAGCGAGGTCTTTTTGAATATGATCCCGAAGGTCAAGTTCGAAATCATCGTTGAGGATTCTCGTGTTGATGAAATCGTCGATGTGATTGTGGGCGTTGCGCGTACTGGGGAAGTTGGAGATGGCAAGATCTTCATTTCTTCGATTGACAGTGTAGTTCGTGTTCGCACTGGTGAAAAAGACGAAGCGGCGGTTTAACCTCTCCTGTAAGGGAAACTCAACACCTCTCACACGCTGCTAAGTCATAGAAAAGGAGCCCCTTCCAATAGGTTGGGGCTCCTCTGCGTTTTGGGGAATGGTGCGTGCGGGCGGGACTGATGGGCATCGGCAATGTTTCTTATTGGTAACATGCTTTGATATGCGGGTTGATCGGCACCGTTTACCGAAAAATGCGCTATAGTTCTATCGTTAGTAATACAGACATAAGAAAGGATCGCAAGATGACTCGCAAGATCGCTATCTTCGACACAACCTTGCGCGACGGTGAGCAGTCGCCGGGCGCCTCCATGAACTCCGAGGAGAAACTGGTTATTACGCGTCAGCTACTGCGCCTTAACGTTGATGTCATTGAAGCGGGCTTTCCTGTGTCTTCCCCTGGTGATTTTAAATCGGTTCAGCAGATTGCGGCCGAGGTAGGAGATCGTGCTGTTGTCTGCGCTCTTTCTCGCGCGGTTGAAAAGGACATCGACTCCGCCGCACGCGCTTTGGCCGAGTGCAAGCGCCCTCGTATCCATACTGGTATTGGCGTTTCTCACAGCCATATTTACGACAAGCTTCGTACCACGCCTGAAAAGATTCTTGAGCGTACCACTGCTGCCGTGAAATACGCTAAGAAATACGTTAACGATGTTGAGTTCTATGCTGAAGATGCTGGTCGCGCCGATTATGAGTTTCTCGCCAAAGTCGTTGAGGCTGCTATTGCCGCTGGTGCAACCGTCATCAATATTCCTGATACCACGGGATACTCCTTGCCCGATGAGTTCGGTCGTCGTATCAAGTATCTGATGGAACACGTTTCCAACATGGATAAGGCAACGCTTTCCGTTCACTGCCACAACGACCTTGGCATGGCAACGGCGCTTTCTCTTGCTGGCGTTGAAAACGGTGCGGGCCAGATTGAATGCACCATCAATGGTCTCGGTGAACGTGCTGGTAATACCGCCATGGAAGAAGTGGTCATGGGTATCAAGATGCACGGCAAGGAGCTCAACGCCCATACCGACATCAACACTCGTGAATTTGTTCGTGCATCTCGCCTCGTGTCTTCCATCACTGGCTTTATCGTCCAGCCAAATAAGGCTATTGTTGGCGCTAATGCCTTTGCTCATTCTTCCGGCATTCACCAGGATGGCGTTATCAAAGCTCGTGACACCTATGAGATTATTGATCCTCGTGAGGTTGGAGCAGGTCAGAGCTCTATTATTCTTTCAGCTCGTTCTGGTCGCGCTGCCCTCCGCCATCGTGTTGAGGCTTTGGGCTATCACATTGAGGGACAGGCATTCGAGGATCTCTACAATGCGTTCCTCGATCTTGCTGACAAGAAGAAAGAAGTATACGACGAGGATCTTGAATCGCTTTTGGGCGAGCATGGTCGCAATCAGATTGCTCATTATACTTTGAAATCGGTTCAGATTTCATGCGGCAAGCCCCTTACCCCGACGGCTACCGTTACTCTTGCCGACCCTGAAGGCCGTGAATTTGTTGCATGCTCGATTGGTACCGGTCCTGTCGACGCTTTGTACCAGGCTGTAAACCAGATCGTTGACATTGAAAATGAGCTTTCCGAGTTTGCTGTCCAGAGCGTTACGCGTGGAATCGATGCTTTGGGCGAGGTAACTATTCGAGTTACCGCGGCAGATGGTGAGGTGTTTACTGGCCGTGGAGCAGACGGCGATATCATCGTTTCCTCTGCTAAAGCATATATCAATGCGCTTAACCGCCTGATCTCCCATAAGCAGGAAAAGGCTCAATAATTTGTATTGCCTCGATTGCGGGACAAAGATTGATGATGGCGAGCTGCAGTGTCCTCACTGCGGCTCGCTTGTCAATGACATGAAAGCTCGAATAGCTGCCGCGGAAGAGATAATTGTATATACCGATGCGGTGTCGCCTTCGCGGACGTCTAAACTACCTTTAGTCTCCGAGCGCTCCTATCAAGATTATTTGGGCAATCCGCTTGATCCTTCAAATGAGGTCGACCCTTCCAAAGTGACTAAGTCGGCAAAGGATTTAAAGGCGATACCCACCATTGGTGACGAGGATCCTTTTATTACTAAGCCGATGCAGCGTATTGTCACTGATACTGGGCAAGTTGTTGCGGATGTTGACCGCGAGCCAAAAGCATATCGTCAAGCTCAAAAGCGCCGACGCTTTCCGATCGGGCATGTTGTTATTTGCGTATTGGTGGTTGCGATTTTGGCATGCGGGTTGATTTTTGGTTCAGAAATCCAATCTGCTATCCAGACATTTGTTTCACCTGAGGTAAAAACCGATGCACCCTTCTCGCAAAGCGACCAGGGTGTAGCTTCGTCTGCTGAACAGCCGTATTCGGAAGGGGACTTTTCGTCCGATCTCTCGTATGCCTATGCAAATCTCGCCTCTTTGCGTTCCGAAGTTGATGAAGCTGTGGATGATCTGGAGGGATATTATCGGGTTTCAAGCAGTGAAACGCGTGGTAGCTATGCCGATAAATGCGTTTCATTGATCGATGAAATTACCCAAGAGCGTTCTGAGCTCTCATCGTCAAGGGAAAAAGCTCAAATTAGCGCAGATAGCGAACTCTATGATAAATACCAGAAGGTTGATGAGCTATATGGCTACCTCCTTGATAGGCTAAGTGCGATTTCGCAATGTTGGGAAGTTAGCTTGAGTTTTGATAATCCCAAGAAACACGATTCTGAGATTCTAGCTCCGCTCAAAACCGACTTAAAGGGAGGTAATTCGGTTTCCGAAGCGGCATTCGATAAGCTTTATTCTGAAGCTGATCCCTCTAAATAGTGTTGATTGCAAGCTTTATTTAATCGCCACCCCCTTAAACCGCAAAGGGGGTGGCGTTGGTCTTCGCTTTATGATATAAAAATGTACGCATGTGAAAACATGATTGCTTTCGATGTTTGGAGGAAGTGGGTTTTTACCCGCTTCTTTTGTTTGTTCGGGGTTTTGAAGGAGGGACAACGTGCTAAGTGCAAAAGAGCGCAGGTTGCTTGAGGCATTGGAGCCTTTGGCTACCGCCCATAATGTTGAAATCGTCACCGTTGAGGTAGTCGGTTCTCGTAAAGCTCCCACAATCCGCGTTTATTTGGATTGCGATGGTGGAATCGGTTTTGATGAGCTTGCGGCCTCGCAAAAATGGGTTAACGAATTGATGGACGAACTCGATCCATTCCCTGGCGCTTACACGCTTGAGGTTTCTTCTCCTGGTATAGACCGTCCTCTTCGTACCCCTGAGCATTTTCAGCGCTTTGCTGGCGAAAAGGTGCAGCTAACTCTTACTGAGCCGCACCAGGGCAGGGCAAAGTGGACTGGCAAGCTTTGCGGTATGCGCGATGAAGACGTTCTTGTCGATGTTGATGGCATCCAGGAAGCGTTGCCTTATGCGCATATTAAGAAGGCGCACATTATCGGTACTATTGATTTCAGCGGGTAGAAAGGATTTTTTACCATGGCAGCATCTGAATTGATTGAAGCCTTGCAGGCGTTGGCTCATGAGCGTAAGATCGATGAGTTTTACCTCATCGAGCGCTTGGAAGCTTCCCTGGCTAATAGCTATCAGCGCATTCTTGATCTCGAATATGATGCTCGTGTTACTATCGACCGTAATACGGGCAAGATTTATGTATACGAGCTTGTACCCGTTGGTGAGCCCGATGAGGAAACTGGCGAATATACTGAGTTTGAAGAGCGCGACGTAACGCCCGATGACGTAAGTCGCATTGCGGCGCTTAACGCTAAGAATGTTATCGGTTCCATTGTGCGTGATGCGGGTCGTCAGTCTATCTATGAAGAATTTTCTAGTCGCGTTGGCGATCTGGTTACGGGCACTGTTCTGCAGGGAACCCCCGATTTCACCATCATCAAGATCCGCGATGGCGTTGAGGCTGAACTCCCTCATTATGACTTGAAGCGAAATCCTGACGAACGCAACGAACGTCCTCGCAACGAGCATTATCGTCATAATCAGCGCCTTAAAACTTTGATCGTTGAGGTTCGCGACCCTTGTTCCGATTTGCCTAAAATGCGCGGCGAACATACTCGCCCTTCGATCGTTGTATCCCGCACTCATCCTGATCTGATTCGTCGTCTTTTTGAGATCGAAGTGCCTGAGATCTATGATGGCTTGGTCGAAATCAAGTCTATTGCCCGTGAGCCCGGCGAGCGTTCAAAGGTTGCCGTTGCTTCCCGTGAACCCAACCTTGATCCGGTAGGTGCATGCGTAGGACCTAAGGGGTCCCGTGTGCGTATGGTTGTTGAAGGACTTCGCAATGAGCGCGTTGATGTGATCCAGTGGAATGAAGACCCCGCTGTATATGTGGCCAATGCACTTTCGCCTGCTCGCGTAACCCGTGTCGACATCGATGATGAGAACAATTACGCTACGGTTATCGTGCCTGATGATCAACTTTCTTTGGCTATTGGCAAGGAAGGCCAAAATGCTCGCCTTGCAGCTCGTCTTACTGGTTGGCATATTGACATCAAGTCCGCTTCCTTTGCTGGCGAGCCGCTTGTTGCAGATACATCACTAATAGATGAGCCTTCGGAAGAGGAATCCGAGGATGGCTTGTGCGCTTTTGAGGCCGAAGACGGTACTCGTTGTCGTAATCATGCACGTCCTGGATACCGCTATTGCGGCATCCATGCGGATCTGGAGGAAGGGGAGTAGCTTGGCAAACGTGGCTGGAAAGACACGTCAGCGAACCTGCATTGTGTGCAGAGAAAGCAACACGAAAAGCAATTTACTTCGTGTTGTTCGTACGCCTGAAGGCGCGGTTGTATTCGACTCTACGGGTCGTATGAACGGTCGCGGCGCATATGTATGCAGCGTTGCGTGCCTCGATAAGGCCATTAAAACCAAGCGCCTCGATTCAGCGCTTAGAACGAAGTTGACAGAAGAAGATTGCGAGCGTATCGCCCAGCAGCTGCGTGAGGCGCTCTCTAATGAGGATAAGTAGACGAGGAGACCATATGCCTGGCATGCGTGTACATGAATTGGCTAAGGAATTTGATATGACCAGCAAGGAGCTGCTCGATCGCTTGGCGGAGATGAAGATCCCCGCCAAGAGTCATGCCAGCATTCTCCAGGATGCCTATGTGCAGAAGGTTCGTAAGAATCTTGAGCCTGAGATTAAGCAGCGTGCGGGTAAGCTCGAGGACGAAGAAGCTCAGAAACTTGCTGACGAGCAGGCAAAAGAAGCAGAGCGCAAGGCCGAGGAAAAGGCTGAACGTCGTGCTGCGGTAGAGAAGGAACGAGAAGCCCGAGAAGCTGAACGTGCTCGCCGCGAAGCTAAAGCCCACAAGGATGAAGAAGGGGCTCCTGCCAAGCGCAAGATCTCATCTTCTCCGTTTGAGAGTCTTGCATCTCAGATCGAGCGTGAGCGCGAGCGCGTAGAGCGCGAAGCGGCGGAGGCTCGCGAGCGAGCTGCAGCGGCAGCACGAGCTGCCGAAGTTGCGAAGAAGCAGGCAGTTGAGGAAGCTCTTCACAACCGTAATAACCGCAAGCATGCGAAAACGGCTGCACCTGCCAAGAAGCATACACCTAAGGCTGCACCGGTTTCGACCGGCTCCAATTTCTCTTCATTGCTTGATCAGATCAATAATGAGCGTGAGCGTCTGCAGAATCAAAAGCAGGAGGCTGCTGCTGCAAAGAAGAGCTCTCGTGATAATAATCGCAAGGGTAAAAAGAACCATCGTAAAGGTTTTGAGCCTTCGGTGCCGGAGCTTGAAATCACCAACAACGAAGCTCCCTCCGAGGATCGTTATGCCCAGATGGCCGTTCAAGCTGAAAAGCTTCAGCGCGATAAGGTGCTTGCCGAGGCTCGTGCTGCCGTTGAAGCGGCAAGCCATGATGGACAAGGTCGTCGTAAGAAGCGTAAGGAAAAGCGCGAAGCCGAGGCTCGCGAGCGTGCAGAGCAGGAAGCATTGGAGAAGGGCTTAGATCCTTCGTTGGTTCTCGATGACTCTGTTGTTGAGATTCCCCAGGGTTCCACGGTTGCTCAGTTTGCTGAACTAGTTGATGCATCTCCGAATGACGTTATCAAGCGCTTGTTCCTTCTCGGTTCTCCTCTCACCCTTACGCAGACCATGAGCGACGATCTGGTTGAGCTTATTGCGGACGACCTTGGTCGCAAGGTTCGCGTTGTTTCTCCTGAGGAAGAGTTTGCTGTCGTTTATCACGATTCTGAGGATGACCTTCTGCCTCGTCCGCCTATCGTTACGGTTATGGGTCATGTTGACCACGGCAAAACATCGCTTCTTGACGCAATCCGTCAGACTGGCGTTGCCCAGAGCGAGGCGGGCGGCATCACTCAGCACATCGGTGCTTCTGTTGTTAATATCAACGGACGTCAAATCACCTTCATTGATACTCCTGGTCACGAAGCATTCACTGCTATGCGTGCTCGCGGTGCTCAGGTAACTGACGTTATTGTTTTGGTGGTTGCGGCAGATGACGGCGTTATGCCCCAGACTATTGAGGCTATCAATCACGCTAAGGCTGCCGATGTTCCGATCGTTGTTGCGGTTAACAAAATCGATAAGCCTGGGGCTACGCCCGATCGCGTTCGTCAGGAGCTTACGGAATACGGTATTATCCCCGAAGAGTGGGGTGGCCAAAACATGTTCGTCGATATTTCGGCTAAGAAGCGCCTGCATATTGATGACTTGCTCGAAACCATTCTTCTTCAGGCTGATGTGCTTGAGCTTAAGGCTAACCCGAACGCTCCTGCCTCTGGTTTTGTTATCGAAGCCAACCTTGACAAGGGTCGAGGCCCTGTAGCCACCATGCTCATCAATCGCGGTACGTTGCATCCTGGTGATGTGGTTGTTGCAGGTACCTCTTATGGTAAAGTTCGTGCGCTTATCGATCCTCGTGGTTCCCATGTAGATGCCGCTAAGCCGGCTGATCCAGTTGAGATCCTTGGTTTGAATTCTGTTCCCACCGCTGGCGACGAATTCCGTGTGTTTGAGGATGAGCGCGATGCTCGTCGTTTGGCAGAGGAACGTGCATTGCGCGCTCGTTTGGCCAAGCAGGAAGCTCGTTCTCATATGAGTCTGGATGACCTGTTCTCGCGCATCGAGGAAGGTAAGACTACTGATCTTAATCTTGTTGTTAAGGCTGACGTTCAGGGCTCTATCGAGGCTCTGCGTGATGCCTTCTCGAAGATGGATCAGTCCGAAGTTAAGATCAATATCATTCATGCTGCTGTAGGCGGTATTACTGAGACTGATGTCACGCTTGCTGCTGCTTCAGATGCTATCATCATCGGCTTTAATGTTCGCCCGACTGGTAAGACTCGAGAAGTTGCTGAGCGCGAAAAGGTTGACATCAGGTTGTACCGTGTTATTTACCAGGCCATTGAAGACATCAATGCTGCGCGAGTTGGCCTTCTTTCGCCTGATATCGTTGAAAAGGATACGGGCATCGCAGAGGTTCGCGATACCTTTAAGGTACCTAAGGCTGGCACTATTGCCGGTTGCTATATCACCGAAGGTGAGCTTAGCCGCGATGATCAGGTACGCATTGTTCGTGATGGTACAGTTATCTACGAGGGCAATATCGGTAGTCTCCGTCGATTCAAGGATGACGTTAAGACTGTTGCACGTGGCTACGAATGCGGTATTGGTATCGAGGGTTACCAGGACCTCAAGGTTGGTGACACCATTGAAGGCTTCCGTACCGTTGAAGTCGAAAGGACCGAATAGTTATGAAACAAGGTTCTTCCAGCCGCAAGGTGAATGAGCAGGCTCGCGAAGTCATTGCAAGTATTCTGCTTTTCGAGATAAGCGATCCGCGTTT